>Ga0163149_10000898_pt1 | contig 38925 bp, 37 predicted proteins | sample OliLakLV19MP5G1_FD_148604 | JGI IMG/M metagenome (GOLD analysis project Ga0163149, IMG submission 148604) | Freshwater microbial mat bacterial communities from Lake Vanda, McMurdo Dry Valleys, Antarctica - Oligotrophic Lake LV.19.MP5.G1 | ecosystem: Environmental > Aquatic > Freshwater > Lake >... | reverse complement strand
TAACCATTTGTATTTTTAACCCGCATCAAGCTCTTACTCTTATTGCCTGCTTCGCAGGGAAGTCACCTGAAACATGAAGGTGGGTCAACATGCAAGAATGATGGGTCAACATGGCAAGAATTTACACAAATTCCAAAAGTCACAACAAAACATAGGGACAAATATGGCTGTTGTGATGTTCATGGTTGACGCATTGCAATTCTTTAAAGGAAAATCAAAAGAAGAAATCAAAAAAATTGCTTTTGAAATAGCCATGCAAGGAACTCAGGGTTTTAGACCTGACAATAACGATTATAGAATAAGTTCAATTTCAGGTAAGACGTTTTCAGGTTATCACATACTAGCATATTACTATGTGAGTTGGATGTTAGCTATACCAGATATGGTCGATCAATTGAATTTACCATACGATGACGAATATAAAATGGCATTAACATTATATAAACCGAAATAACTATGAACGAAATAATAAATGAATTAATAAAATTTAGGAACGAAAGAGATTGGGAACAATTTCACAATGCTAAAGACCTTGCACTAGCAATCAATATTGAAGCTGGAGAATTATTGGAATTATTTCTCTGGAAAAATGCTGAAGATGCAAACAAAGAAAAAGTAAAAGAAGAGTTAGCTGATATTTTTTCTTTTGCATTTCTATTAGCTGATAAATATGGCTTTGATGTAAAACAAATTATTCTTGATAAAATAAAAGTAAATTCTGAAAAATATCCAATTAATAAGGCAAAGGGAACTGCAAATAAATATGACGAATTATGAGTCTATCTTTTGAGTTATCAATTGAGGTTTCAGAAAAATATGATTTTACTAAAGAATCATTAAACAAGATTGAACAAAACACTTGGGTTAAAAATCAATGGCCTTTAGTTTATTTTATTCAAAACGATTCTATTAAACTTGCCTATGTAGGTGAATCAACTAATGCTTCTAATCGAATAAAAAATCATCTGGCTAATCCTGAAAGATGCAAGCTTGATAAAATATCTATAATAGGATCTGATAAATTCAACAAATCCGCAACATTGGATATTGAATCCAATTTAATTCAATACATCACAGCAGAAGGCACATTTAAACTTCAAAATGGTAATTACGGTTTAGTCAACCACAATTACTATCAACAAGACCTCTATAAAAATCTTTTTAAAGAAGTTTGGAACAAACTTATTGAGAAAAAAATTGTAACAAAATCCTTGACTGAAATTGAGAATTCTGAGTTATTTAAGTATTCCCCATACAAATCACTGAATGAAGATCAGTACAATTCTGTTCTTGAAATATTAGATGGGTTAACCTCAAAAAAATCAAATAGAATATTTATAAGCGGAAGTGCGGGAACTGGAAAAACAATACTTGCGACATATTTGATTAAATTATTAAGTTCAGATGTGGAAAATTACCAGCTGGAAGAATTTAATGAGGACGAGTTGGTAGAAATTAATTATATAAGGGAATTCAAGAATAAATTTCCAAATGCTAAAATTGGATTGGTGATAGCAATGACTCCGCTAAGAGAATCTTTAAAAGCTGTTTTTCAAAAAATTCCAGGTTTAAAATCATCAATGGTTATGAGTCCATCCGAAACTTTCCAATCTAATGATCAATATGATTTATTAATCGTAGATGAGTCTCACAGATTAAGACAATATAAAAACATTGGTTGGAGGGGTGCATTTAAAAAAAATAATGAAAAATTAGGATTGGATAACAATGGCAACGAGTTAGATTGGATTATTGCAAACAGTAAAAATCAAATTTTTTTCTATGATTCAGCTCAATCTGTTAAGCCCTCCGATGTTGACTCTTCCAATTTCAACAAATTATTAAAGGAGAAAAACACATTAATGCTCGAGTTGAAATCTCAAATGAGAGTAAAAGGCGGAAACAATTACATTCAATTTGTTGATGATTTGCTTCATGTAAAAAGGAGAATGACCTCAAAATATTCAGAAGAATCATATGATCTCATTCTTTTTGATTCATTTAATGAACTATATTCTGAATTATTGAAAAAAGAAGAACAATTTCAACTTTGCAGAATTGTATCTGGATATTCTTGGGAATGGCAATCGGATCCTAAAAAAAAGAACCCAACAACTGATGCAATTGACATAGAGATAGAAGGCTTACAATTTCAATGGAACCAAACCTACAAAGACTGGATTAATAATCCTAAGGATATCAAAAATCCTTTGAAGGAAATTGGTTGCATTCATACGGTTCAAGGATATGATTTAAACTATACAGGAGTAATTTTTGGCACAGAAATCAATTTTAATCCAATTACAAATAAAATTGAAATTGACTCAAGTAAATATTTTGATACATATGGAAGAATCGGGGCAAATCTGGAAGAATTAAAAAGTTTCATTATCAATATATACAAAACCATAATGTACCGTGGAATAAAAGGTACTTTCATATACGCTTGCAATAAAGAATTAAGAGATTATTTAAAACAACATATCGAAACATTTAAAGAAGAAATTCCATTTAGAATATTGCCATTTGATAAGGTAAAGCCCTATGTAAATTCGGTGCCACTATTTGATATATCTGCTGCTGCAGGAAGTTTTAGTGATGGGCAATTACCTTCAGCTGATTTTGAATGGATTGAATTGCCAACTAATATAGCTGCAAAAAAAGATTATTTTGTTTGCAAGGTAATGGGAGAATCTATGAATAAGAGAATTCCCAATGGCTCGTATTGTTTGTTTAGTAAAGACGAAGGGGGCAGTAGAAATGGGAAAATCGTTTTAGTAGAATTATACGATAAGCAAGATTCAGAATCTGGATCAAGGTATACTATTAAAGAGTACAATAGTAAAAAAGTCATTGATGAAAATCAATGGAGTCATCAATCCATTACTTTAAAACCGTTGTCAAACGATTCAAAATACGAGCCTATTGAATTATCTGGAGATGAAATTAACGGTTTAAAAGTAGTTGGAATATTTGTATGCGTATTATGATAGAAATATCTAAATATTGTCTTGTCCGGAAATAGGTTTACACAAAAAAGTAAACTTATGGACATTAAAAAACAAGCCGTTAAGGAATACCTTGCCGTTGTAGGTACCCTATGGCAGCCTACTATCCGAAAAGCGGTTTGCCGCTATCAAACAAATTGAGATAATCGGAGAAGCCTGTAGCCGGATGCCGGATAAATTGAAACTGGAATATCCTGATATTGAATGGGGGCCAATCCGTAGTTTCAGAAATATTTCAATCCATGAATATTTTGGTGTAAGCTTTCATTTCGTGTGGGAAATAGCCCAAAACGATCTTCCTGTGCGAAGCAACAATTTACTGATGTATTACCGGAATTATGAAATGCCCTTAATTAATTATAACCCGGTTTTATACAAACAAATCAGAATATAGATTAGCTCCCGGCACCACCGAATATTTTTCCAGATCAGTAATTCCTTCTTTGGCCAGCACCTGCTCATCAACAAACAAGTTGCCGGTACATTCACCAGAAGGTTGGCGAAGAATATAGTACGCTGCATCTGCCAGTATATCCACGGTACGGCTCATGTTTGCCAGCATCTGCCCTCCTAATAAATTTCTTACAGCGGCAGTATCAATCGTTGTTTTTGGCCAGAGCGAATTGGCAGCAATCCTGTCTTTCTTTAATTCTTTGGCCCAGCCAACTGTCATCATGCTCATGCTGTACTTGGTAATGGTGTAGGCCACATGCTTCTCAAACCATTTTGGGTCGAGGTTGATGGGTGGAGATAAGGTGAGTATATGTGGGTTCTCTGCCTTTCTTAAATGTGGGATACAAGCTTTACCAACTAAAAAAGTTCCCCGTACATTGATGCTGTGCATCAGGTCAAATCGTTTGGCTTCTGTTTGCTCAGTAGCTGTTAATGAAATAGCAGAAGCATTGTTTACCAGTACATCAATACCTCCGAATGTTGAAATCGCTTTATCTACCACATTTTGTATCTGGTCTTCAAAACGAATATCGCATTGCACTGCCAATGCTTTTCCTCCGGCTGCTTCTATTTCTGCAGCTGCAGAAAAAATAGTACCTCCAAGTTTGGCATTTTCCTCCACACTTTTAGCAGCAATAACAATATTAGCTCCTTCTTTGGCTAATCGTAAGGCAATGGCTTTTCCGATGCCACGGGTGGCGCCTGTGATCAGTATTGTTTTGTTATTGAATGACATAGTATGTTGATTTAGTATAAAATGATTTTATTTAAACCCACCCCTTTCGGAATTTTCTTTATTAAAAGTTAACACTACCCCTCCAGGGAGGGGATGGAAACTCAAGAAGCTTTAAAACTAAAATTCCGGCAGCATGGGTTTTGTTTGTACAATATCTTCTATTTTCTTTATTACTTCTGCTGTTATTTTATCCCGGGCTTCCAATGCTTTTAAATTTTCCAATAATTGCTCTTTCCTGGAGGCACCTAATATGGCAGTAGTGACGTTAGGGTTTTTAATACACCATGCAATACTTAGCTGTGCCGTTGAAACACCCAGCTCATTGGCAAGGTTGCTGAGTTGTTTTATTTTTTCCAGGAAATTTTCTTTCATCCACCGGTCCTTAAGCCAATCAAATCCCTCAATGGCAAAGCGGCTGTCTTCCGGAATACCATTATTGTATTTTCCACTTAATAATCCGCTTGCAAGTGGACTCCAGATGGTGGTACCCATGCCTACGGTTTTAAACAGCATCAGGAATTCATTTTCCATTTTATTTCGCTCCAGTAAATTGTATTGGGGTTGTTCCATAGAAGGACCAATCAACCCGTATTGTTGTGCCACACGATGTGCTTCCATTATTTCCACGCCACTCCATTCACTGGTGCCCCAGTATAAAATTTTTCCCTGCTGAATCAGGTTGTGCATCGTCCACACTACTTCTTCTATCGGCACGTTTTTATCGGGGCGATGACAGAAATACATATCAAGATAATCCAATTGTAATCGTATCAAGGCTTCCTGACAGGCTTCTATCAAATGTTTTCTGCTCAACCCAGACTGATTGGGTTTATTTTCTTTTCCCCGCCAACCCCAGAAAGCTTTCGAAGAAACGGTATAAGAAGTCCGGTCCCAGTTTTTCTTTTTCAGCACCCGTCCCATCATTTTTTCGCTTTCTCCCAACGCATAGACTTCTGCATTGTCAAAAAAATTGACACCGTTCTCATACGCAATACCCATTAGCTCATCTGCAACGCTGTCATCTATCTGCTTATGAAAACTTACCCAACTACCGAATGACAATACACTTAATTGCAAGCCGGTTTTACCCATGTAGCGATATTCCATAAATCCGTTTGTGGTTTGATATTTTAGTTATTACCCCTGCAATTCCCAGGAATCCTAAAGATAGCCGATTGCTATTAACCCAACATCGAACTAGCAGGGTAATAAAAAATTTATTGCGGAAACCCGTCTTCTTTTACTTTCAACTGGCCTGTTGGGTAGCGGAAGGTTATTCTGCTGAAATCCTGTGTAGCTTCTAATCCTTTTCCAGGGTAAATCTTTCTGTCGGGGGTAAGATATTCTGCGTAATTATCAGAATAAAAAAGTTTTGTATTCTGATCCCACCAGAGGTCCTGGCACTTCAATGTATCGCCGCTACGGCTGATCACTACTACACTATCCCACAGGTACACTTTGTTGAGGTTCTCATAGTATTTCCCTTTCCGGCTATCCAGCCAGGTTTCAATGACGGTACTGCTATCATAGAAATCGCAGTGCAATGACTTTGGGAATTCAGCATACACCGTATCGCCAAATACCCGTATCATCAGGGGGGCTTTTAAGATAGCCCTCAGTTTTCCTTCCTGGCTTAGAAAACTTACCACGTTGATAGCTTCCTCTTTCATCACCACTTTCTTGGTAAAGTCGGTCACCACTTTCACATCATTCTCACAGCTTAGAACAAAACAGCAGCCTGTAAAGAAAGCTGCTGCATGGATAATTTTTTTATAGAAAGTGAAATTAGTCATACTTACGTTTGATGAACCAGAAGTCGCTGAGTGAAAAGCCCAGTGAGAACCTGAACATACTTTCCTTCAGCAAATTATCATTATTTCCTCTTTTACCGTATTCAAACGTTAGATTGATCAAAGTAACCTGATTAGGAGCCTGGCGGCTGATAGCCACTGGTAAGCCCATTCCAAAAGAAGCTCCGAATTGCGGCAATTTTTGCTGCACTTTTACATAATCAGGACCAGTAAAAAATCCGAACCGGTAAGCCACATTACTGAAATAGTTTCTTTTTGGTACCGGGTTCAGCTGAACACCCAATTTTATCTGCCAGCTATTTTGTACTGAGTCAACCTGGTTATAAAAACGATACTGGCTCCAGTTTTGCTGTGTAAAGTCCAGCCCGATCATCCATCCACCTTCTTTATTGGTCAGCGCTGTTTTTTGTGCTACAAACCCTACCGTGTAAGAACTGGGAAGATTGATCTTACCTTTTACATCCCTCAGATCGGATACACTATCCAACCGCTGGTTGCCCTGATTAGGATCGAAGTAAAAAGTTTCTCTTAATACATCTTGTGTTGCATTACTTTTTTGCCCCCAGTTACCAAATGCACCAATGGTCAGCATTATCTTATTGTTTAATGGAGTTTTGTATTGCAAACCTGCATTAAAATATAAGCTGCCAAAATTGGTCTTTGTTTCATAATTGGCCTGGTAATAATCAACCGTGTCGTTAATAAATGTTCTGCGGGTGCTATAATCTTTTCCTCCAAAATAATAGCCCCCGTTAATACCTACGCTTAGTTTCTGTTCGCCATGCTTTGTTTTTTTGGTAAAAAGACTAAAACCCGTGCCTACGGATGCCAGGTAGGAACCACCTTGTCCTTTATAGCTGGTAGTAGCGCTATCGATTGGCAGACCAGTAAGCGGATCAACCAGTCTTTCATTGCTGACAATATTGTAGCTGATTCTTGAAATAGGACGTAAACCAAAACTCAAGCCCCAATTATTTTTTAAAGGCACACCTACCTGCACGTAAGAAAACAATGCATTACTGGCGGTAAATTTCTCTGCAGGTGATGGCTCCCGTAATGAGCGGTTTTCAAAATTTAATCCTACATCCAGGATAGTCCTTCCGGAAACCAGTTTCCTGGATTTGGGTTCCAGCACGGCCTGAAAAGAAGAATAAGAAGCCGGGTTATTGAAATTGATAGAAAGGAAGTCTGAATAACCGGCAGCAATACCGCCCATCGCCCTATTGGTAATATGAGTACCCGGAACAAGATCACCAATGCCATAACGGGAATAAGGTGAATTATCCTGCGAGAAAACAGGGGTAAAAGCAGTAAGGAAAAAGACCAGGACAGTCAGATAATAGCAGTGTAACGTCTTGATTCTCTTAGGGGTTATTAACTTCACAAATTGCATACAGACCTTTAAAAATTAAATCAGGGTCTGCAAATATCTTGTTTTTAAGGTGTGAAGCCAAATACACTATATCACCCCCGGTTAACAGGACGTTAAAGTTCCTGAAACGCTCCCGGTAAGCCTCTATAAAACCATCGATCTCCTTAGCCATGCCCAACACCACACCCGTCAATATATTGGTAGTAGTATCGTACCCAATCAGGGGCAAGTTACTGTCCGCTTTGATCAATGGTAGTTTGGCCGTGTAATAATTCAAGGCTTTCAGCCGCATTTCCATGCCGGGAGAGATCGCACCACCTACAAACTCGTGGTACTTATTAATGAAGTTATACGTGATACAGGTGCCCAGCCCTATGACGAGGTTATTTTTATCCGGGTAAAAATGAACTGCTGCTGCGGTTAGGGCCAGCCGGTCTGCACCGATCGTTTCGGGTTTGCCCACCGGTGTTGTAAATGCCACTTTCGTCAGGTGACTGAGTTTATGAAATTTAGTTTTAGCAGCTAGCAATTCCTCCATCGCAGGATTATGATCGATCACAGAAGAGAGGATTGATTTGTCAGGCCGGTACTCATTGAGCAGTGATTGGATGGTCTCAACCGAATCATCCGGGATCACTTTCACTTCTTTCAATTCCTTATCTAAAAAGACAGCAATTTTTTTCCGGGTATTACCAAAATCAAAACAGAGTGTTGTAGACATGTTGTGTTTTAAGGGGGAAATACAAGTTGGCAGATTTAATCAGGCAATAACTGCATTAGTATCTTTACCAATATGCCAAAGCGTATCCGCACTTAAATCAAGTTCGTACTCTGGCCATTCAGCATACAATTTTCGATTCACTACTTTATAAAACGCCTCCGGTCTTAATAAAGGTGTAAACGCTTCTCCTTTGAGATAGGGCAACATATCTGCAATTTTGATACTTCCGTCAGAAAAAGCACACAACAAATTAAAATTGTCCATTGGTTCTATTGAGACGATTGTACGCATATATTTATCTTCATCCTTCAATTTTAAAAACCGAATTACCCGCAACTGCCAGTTTCCAATCAGCTAACAAAGCCTCTTTATGAATCTCAACCCAGGCTACCACTAATTTCAATTTATCCTTAGGAAAATCCCCAGCCAGCAAGTTTGCTCCGGTAAAGAAACGACTGCATTGTACTCAGCATATTCTATATGGATATGCGGCAGACTATGCTCTTTATTATCATAATAAAACATCCTAATAATAATTCCGTAAAACATGGAGATAACCGGCATGCCTTTTCATTAAACTGGAACAATAAAGTTACTTATTTCTAACTAATAGACTATTCGGTTAAAAAAGAAGAGTACTTTCCGGGTATTACCAAAATCAAAACAGAGTGTTGTAGACATGTTTATTTTTTTCGGCAGGTTTTACTTTCCAAAATCTACCCCGCCCAGGTTTTTAAAATGTCCATTCAGTTTTATCTTCTCTTTCAATTCCTCCATACCAGACAGCATTGGTATCACTTTGGCTAAATGCCGTTTCAGGTATTCCTGCCGTTGCCGTTCATCGAGTAACAGCATTAATTCGTACTCTTCTTCAAGAGAAAGACCGATATGGTGGGCTACTTCATAGGAGGTCAATTCGCTGTCTTCTTTCTTAAAATCCTTTTCCACTTTTAGCAACAAGTGCAGTTCCCGGATACCCGCCATCACTTTCCGCATCAGTTCGGGCACTCCCTTTTCATAATTATCAGGATAATTAACGATAGCCCCGCTGTATAATTTATCCGGCACTTCTTTGATGATCTCCAGCAGGCGGAAAATTTTGATGCCCTTTGTCTTAATATCGATTTCCCCATTCTCATATACTTTCGATAGTTCAGCAATTTCCACCATACAACCGTATTCCTGCATCTCGTTTTGAATGACAGCAGAAATCCCAAACGGTTTTTTGGCCGCATGGCATTCATTGATCAGTTGCTTATACCGGAGTTCAAAAATATGCAGGTTCAGATTTTCACCAGGATATACCACTATGTTCAGCGGGAATATGGGAATGAAATTGGTCATTTATATCAGCAATATATTTAAAGATGATGAATAATAGAAGGGTGTTGCGGGTCGAGTTGATTTTCCTGCATAAAAAAAGGTGGTTCCGTAACAAATGCGTTTATTTCTCCTTTTAAAATAACATTGGACAAGAGATTGTCGGCGCAAAAAACAATGGGCTTTTGATTGGCAATGAGGTGCGCCGCCGTTGAATTATTAATCGCATAGGCATGCGTACAATCATGGTAACCGGCTTTCTTCAGGTGTTCTGAATAATACTGAGGGAGCATATTACGGACCATCACCGGTGTCCATTTGATCAACCGCAGCGGGCTTATGCTTTTATAAAACAATTGTTTTCGTTTTAACGCAGGCGTCACTTTCTCATGTTTGGTATAGCCCAGGTAAACCAGGTCCCAGTTGTCGGGCAACTCTTTTATAACCGCCGAAAGCATGGAAAGGTTTTCTGTAAGGGGCATTACATCATCTTCAAATATCAATACCCGCTGGTAGTCTTTTTCAACTATATGCTCGTACAACCCCCTGTGTGAAAGTGCACAAGCCACTTCGCCGGCATTCATCGCTTTGCCAACCCGGTGTAATTTTTTTGCGCTTGTCTCGTCATAGATCGTACCATCCGCTTTTATCTTTTGCCAGTCAAACAGTTGCTTATCTGTTCCAAAATAAAACTCAAATGCCAGCCCTTCTAATTGTTTTTTTACCTGTACATGCCGGTCCGTTGCTCTTTCTATCGAAACAACAAAAATCTTTTCAAAATAATTTTCAAGCAGCCCGGCTGATACACGGTCTATCATCGTGATCGTTTTTGTTCGTAGCGTTCTTTCAACAGCACATATTTTAAAAAGGTATAGTGTGCCGACATCCTGGCACAAACATACCCGTAGTGACCATCTAAGAAACCAAGTTTGATAAAAAAGTATTTGAAAAAAGTAAACCCAGGCGCTAATCTGATTTTTACCCAGCCTGATCGCTTGCCCAGCCGAAAATATTTCTCCGCCCCCAGCACTGCATAGTTCACCGTTTTTGAAGCATAATCAGCTATATCCACCATAGTCTGGTGTAAAATACAGCCGTCCAATTTTTCTACTGTTACTCCTTCCGGAATAATTAATCCTTCATGTACTTCTGCATCATCCCAGTTGACCTCCTGCCGGTTGAACAATCTTTTTTGCCGGTCATTACCCCATTCTCCGTAATTGATCGCTTGTGTTCCCAGGAAATTTTTCCTGCGCAGGCTGTACACTATTTTTTTATTAGCTAGTTGCAGGTTGAGCAGTGCCGCCTTTAAGTCAGTATCCATTCGTTCATCCGCATCCAGTGAAAGGACCCAGTCATATTTCGCCAGTGTGGTGGTTTTTTGTTTTGTTTTTCCATACCCTTCCCACGGTCCCTGGTGAAGGGTTGCCTTATACTGGCGAATAATATCGGGCGTACCATCCGTACTGCCATTATCATACACCACAATATCATCTGTCAACCCCTGAAGGCTTTCCAGTGTAGCGCCAATAATGGCCGCTTCATTCTTACATACTATGATTACTGATAAAGCCTGCATAAGGGTACAAAGATTACATCTTTTCGGCGTTCAGCCATTTCCACCACCATAAAATGATAAAGGAGTATATAAAAACACCAAACTGGACCTCCAGGCCAATATCAAATAGAAAACTAAAAGCTGCTGTTGCGTTTAACAAATACCAGCTGCCTTTCTTCTTTGTTTTTATCAAAAAGGGGGCCAGCATAACGATGCTGAACAATAAAAAACCGGGCCACCCGCAGGCTGCGCCATATAAAAGCCACTCACTACTAGGGTATATCTTATCCGTTTCGATCATAGTCGGATATTTTTCTACATACCATTTTTTTGTTGCTGCCAATACATCTCCAAACCCTACCCCGGTCAGAGGATGGTCATTCATCACATGCCAACCCCCTTTTAAAGAAAGAATCCGGGCGCCGTCATTAGAGCCGGGGAGATATTGAGCCTTTTCAAAAAAACTTTTGTCGTATAGAAAATACTGTACCCGGTTATGAAAGCTGGCAATGGTTTTATAAGCGATCAATGGCATTGCTAACAGAGATGCCAATAACACAAGTCCAAATTGCCAACGAATTTTTTTTGTAAGCAACCAGCAGGCTAAACCAGTCACCATGATATAAAAAGAAAAGAGACCCGTCCTGGCAGCAAGCAGATGCAGAAACACGATCAGCCACAAGGCAGTAACAGCCAGCACAGCTATTATCCCTTTTGCTTCTTTTCTTTTTATTATAATTAATCGGCCTGCCAGTAAAATACTTACACTTACCAACCAGCTGAAACGAATATGATCGTTTCCCAATGGAGTAAGCATAGTTTTTGCCTGCAGGTAGCTGGCATTTACTTCAGCTATATGCCAGACATAATGAAACATACTCCAGCTGGTACCGGCTGTAACCAGCCCGATAAAAATATAGCCCAGCCACTCCCATTGTTTTTTGTTAAACCAATCCCCGTAACCACCGGGAGATCCTGCAAAAGCCAGCGGCAAAAACAGCAACGGTAACTTGATACGGAGAATATCGGCCCATTCGTTTTTATCGGCACTCCAAAAACCGGACAAGGCTGGTATAAAAAATAATAAACTCATACCCCATAACAACGGGGATGCAAAAAAGGCTGACAGCTGTTGCTTATATTCCTTGTGAAAAAAAGAAACAGCAACAAAAGCCATCATCGCCATCGATAAGAGGGCACGGGAAAAGAACAGGGATCCCATCATGACAACGATAAGCATAAAAATGGCGGGCCTTCTCCATGAATGCTGTAACTTGTTCTGCATACTTTTGTACACGCTTCTGCTTTCTTTAACGCTTTCCAGTGCGGGAGAGGAAGGAACTGTGTACATAAACATACGATTTGGTTTTTATTCTATGTGGCAGGAATTATTACAACAAATACAGCAGGGTGATGTAAAAGCCCTGGCCCGCAGTATTTCACTCGTGGAAAATGAACACCCGGGGTATGAGACCCTGTTACGATCACTTCCTGTATTAAATACAAAGATCATCGGTATCACCGGGCCACCGGGTGCCGGTAAAAGCACACTGGTGGATGCACTCATCGGCTTACTGGCTAATACCGGTAAAAAAGTGGCAGTGCTTTGTGTCGACCCTTCTTCCCCCTTCAACCTGGGTGCTGTGCTCGGCGATCGTATCAGAATGAGTGACTGGTACACGCATCCTAATGTTTTTATACGGTCATTGGCGACAAGGGGTGCTATGGGAGGACTGCATCCAAAAATTATAGAGATTACGGACCTGTTAAAGGCATTCCGCTTTGATCTTATAATCGTGGAGACGGTGGGGGTCGGACAAAGTGAGATAGAGATCGCCGGTCTTGCTGATGTAACTGTAGTGGTGGTGGTACCCGAAGCAGGCGATGAAATACAAACCATGAAAGCCGGGCTGATGGAGATTGCCGATGTTTTTGTCGTCAATAAAGCTGACCGGCCGGATGCAGATATTTTTGTCAAAAATTTACGTCAGATGCTGGCACCCACCTTCAGTAAACATTATAATGAAGTACCGATTGTAAAAACGGTGGCTTCACAAAAAGAAGGCGTGATTGAACTTCTCGATATCATCAGTCACCAGTTACAGAAATCACATGTGTCCGATAAGACCTTTTGGCTGCTTGCCGAAAAAGCCTTTTATCTGATTGAACAGAAAAGGATGAAAGACGTGGATAAAATGGTATTGAAAAAAGAAATCGAAGCCCTGTTTCAAAAAGGCAATTTTAATCTCTGGAATTTTGTGGAAAAATATATCCAATAGTAACTGCTGCTTATGCTTTACAAAACCAGTCATACATTTCTGTTATTTTAAATAATGACCCTGTCTCTCGATGAAAGTAAACTTTCTTTTACCCATAACAGCAGTACCTGCAGGCGGGCCAAAAGCAGTATTTGAATATGCGAACCGGATGATAGCTGACGGCATGCAGGTATCAATTATTTATCCAATACTTTATCGCAGAGATGAAGCTATGGCTGCCTCCTTTCTTATCAGGTTAAATGCAAGCAAAAAAGTAATTACCAAAAAACTTAAAAACAGGTACTCGGCCAGGAAATGGTTTAACATCCATCCGGCAGTAAAAGAAATACTTGTGCCCACTTTGCAGGAAAAAAATATACCTGACGCAGACATTACATTTGCCACCGCATGGGAAACTGCTGAATGGCTGAACACCTATTCCCCAAAAAAGGGGAAAAAGATGTACCTGATACAACACTATGAAGATTGGAGTTCTACAAAAGCTGAATTGAATGCTACCTGGAAAATGCCACTGAAGAAAATAGTAACAGCAAAATGGCTACAGGAGTATGCTACTTCGTTAGGTGAAGAATCTTTTCATGTAAACTATGGTCTTGATTCAACATACCAGATTGTCATCCCGATTGAAGTTAAAAATCCTTGCCAAATAATGATACTTAATCATTCGCATAAATGGAAAGGCACTGCTGATGGGTTGACGGCTATTGCAAAAGCCAGGGAAAAAAATCCAGCTATACAGTTAATTCTTTTTGGCACCGAAAAAAAACCAGCGAACATTCCAGCATGGGTGGATTATTATGAAAATCCTCCCAACTTAAATGAGTTGTATAACAAATCTGCTATTTTTATTTCTCCCAGTTGGACAGAGGGATGGGGGATGCCAAGGGCAGAGGCTATGAAGTGTGGATGTGCAACTATTATCAGCGACGTAAACGGTCACCGGGATTTTGGCATTAATGGAAAAGACCTGGTACTATTTCCCCCGAAGGATATAGATGCACTAGCAACCGCCATTACAGACCTTACAACAAATAATAAAAAGCGAATTGAAATAGCTACTTCAGGAAATAATCTTGTACAAAAATTTACCTGGGAGCAATCATATAATACATTCAAGCAATATCTTTAAATTAAAATGGTTGATGATAATGGATTTAATACCGAATGCGGGCCTGCCCAGGTTGGCAAAAAGTGAACCGGTCAGCTTAGAAGTAGAACCCGGTAAAGTTTATTCCTGATGCAGATTTGGCCTCAGTGAGAAAGAACCTTTCTGCGATCGTGCACATAAGAAGATAAAAGGCATGCTGTGTGAAAGTTGCCTTTGACAAAGCACAGGTGGTTTGGTTTTGCCAGCGTAAACAAACGAAGACGCCCCCACTTTTTAAGACACGCTTAAAACGCTGAATCGCTAAAAGAACTTCTGCTTTCGTATAAATTGCGAAAAACATACAATAACTCCTTCGTAGTTACTACAGCAAATAAGTTATTAAGAGCTGTGGATTTTACTTATTCCACAATCAATGAAAAGTTTCTAATTTGTCAGGCAAAATGGGAAAGATTTACCTGTACTGTAAACATATTCCTGCAGCCTTCAAACGAATTGCGGTTAGTATAGCTTTTACTTTCTGTTATTTCTTTTCTGCAAGTGGTCAAACCACCGATATCGGCGGCATTGTGAATACCTATCATAAAGTAATAGAAATTATCCCTTCCAAAGCCTGTGTTCGTATCACCAATATCGCTGCGCTTGATATGAACAGCAGGGTGATGCTGGTACAAATGAAGGGGGCAACGATCAACACTTCTAACAATGCAACTTACGGAAATGTCACTTCGCTGAACGAAGCTGGTAATTATGAAATAGGGACGGTCTGTTATATAATCGGTGATTCCGTTTTTCTTTTTCATGATCTGTTGAACACTTATAATACGACCACGGGCAAAGTGCAATTAATTCAGTTTGGGGAATATTATTCTGCTAATGTTATTGATACCGTTAAAGCTCAATCCTGGGATAGTACAGCGGGTACCGGTGGGGTTATTGCAATTTTTTGTGACCAGGATTTAACGCTGACCAAACCTATTTATGCTGATTCGAGTGGGTATAGTGGCGGGGCCTTTCTTTTGCATGGCGGTACTTGCTCTGATGGGTTTCCGGCAAATGGATACGTTTCAAATCCTACCAGCGTGGGTTCACTTTTTTCAGGTGCATACAAAGGAGAAGGTGTTGTTGGTTCACTGACAACTGCACAAAGTGGTGGACGGGGTGCACCAGCAAATGCTGGCGGTGGCGGTAACAATCACAATAACAGCGGCGGCGGCGGCGCCAATCTTAACGGTGGCGGAAGAGGTGGTGGAAATTCCAGCAGCGGTGTGCCCTGCACTTTACCATTCCCGGGAGAAGGAGGAAAAGCGCTAAGCTCATCAGCCGGAACAAAAATTTTTATGGGCGGTGGTGGTGGGGCAGGCAACACCAATAATGGAGCGTCAGCTGCCTTTAGTTATGGAGGAAACGGAGGAGGAATTATTTTTATATGGGCCGTCAATTTGGTTGGGACTGGTGAACTAATAACGGCCCGGGGCGGTAATGGTGGTAACTCCGCTTCAGATGGTGCCGGTGGTGGTGGGGCTGGTGGCACCATCATACTGAACATATCTAATTATTCAGGTGCAGCAACTACACAGACAGATGGCGGTAGTGGAGGTACTTCAAACAATGGTGGGAACCTCAATCGTTGTTTTGGCGGAGGTGGTGGTGGAAGTGGCGGTGCTATTTATTTCACAGGGGCGGTCCCGGCAATAACTGTTACTACTCTTGCAGGTGCAGCAGGCCCCGAAATAGGCAGAGATGCCACCTGTAACCCAACCCCACAATCAGCTGTAGCCGGCAATGCAGGCCAAATATTTTCTTCCTATACTTTTTCCCGCTCAACCGCAACAGCTGGTTATTGCCGGGTGCTGCTTCCGGTAGAATTTATTGCTTTCAATGCATCCGCTATCAATAAAAAAGTGCTGCTTGACTGGCAAATAGATAATCCCGAAAGCCTCAAGCAATCTATTGTTGAGCGGGCTGTTGTTGCTAATCAATGGACAGGAATAATGAATGTCATCGGTAATGACGCTATGCGTAGCTATTCTGCCATTGATGAAAACCCTTTGCCGGGCAGGGTGCAGTACCGTATAAAATTTATTGACAAAAAGAATACAGTATCCTATTCTCCGGTAAGGCAGGTGATAACCGGAAAGGATAATGAGTTTGTCTTTTATCCGAACCCCGCCAGGGATAAGATTATCGTAGCTGGCAATTTGAATGGCCTGGCCAGCATCAGGTTAACTGACCTGTCTGGAAAAATTATTATAGAAAAAAATAGTGTGGCTACTCCTGCAACAATTAATCTACCCCGGCTACCTGCGGGTATCTATATACTCCGGGTCAACCAGGTGAGCCGGAAACTGATCATTCACTAATACTTATTCTCCGCCATCACAACCTATAGGTGCCCCCGGAGGAATTTCTTTATGTATGGTTGGTTTGGCCAGCGCCGGTTCCTTCATTCGTTCCAGTGCGAGTATAAGGTGTCCTTTATAGGTTTCATCCGTTGTCGTTTTAGACTGGACTTCTATCACAGTTTTTAAATCACTCAATGTTTTTGCAAGAATAGATTTTACGGCAAAGGAATTATTATCATTAACACTGGCGGATAGCAGGTAAGTGAGTACAACCTGTTCTGTTTGTAATTGGATCAACTTTTCCATACCTGTCAAACGCTGGGCTTTCCATGTTTTTGCAAGCAGGGAATTGATCATTGCTGCCACACCCAGGCCATTGTTTGCTGTTTCATATTGCAGCATCCTGTTTAGCCGTTCGCTATTGAATAAAAAGGATAACGGAAGATCAGCAGCGGTTTCGGCTGGCGATAAGGCATCAAAAGCCAAGCCTGTTCGCTTTCTGAATAATTCCCTGGAGAAATCATACCCGGCAGGTCTTGGCGGGATCAGTTGCACGATCCTGTTTGGCAGTTGTAAGAATTTCGGATCCAGGCAATCCAGGATAGCATTCAATGCCTTTTGTTGTTCTTCTTTTGTCAATGACTTCGTTACTGTTTGCCCATCGCCCCGCAAGGCATAGGTATAATACATCCCTCCTACTAATTTTGTGACGGCTTCAATTTGATAGCGATGATAAAAATAAACAGGGACCAGCACATCTTCCAGCATCGCCATGGGCATACCGGGTTTAATATTTTTTTCTCCGAACTCTTCCAATGCCTTTGCCCTTACTTTCATGGTTTCTTTCAATTCCGTCACTGCATTGTTTCCATTATCCCATAAATGTGCTTGCGGATGAAGGCCACCCGGCCGCCTTGCATCCTGGTCAGAAATAAACTGGAGACCCTTAACAGCAGCATCGGTTAGTATCTTATTGAGCGCCGATCTTTCATCGGTACCGGCAGCAAATTCGCGGTAGCCGAAGTTAATAGCTGCTTTATCCCATTCGCCTATTTTATTATCATACGCATCACTAAGATCGATTTCCCCGGCAACATTCAGCTTTACCGATGGATGCGGGTAATCCATTACGCTGGCCCTGTTGCTGACACTGGCCGCATAGTTATGCATCAGGCCAATGGTATGTCCTACTTCATGTGCTGATAATTGTTTTAAGCGTTCCAATGCCATTTTCAGCATTTTATCATCCGCCGGTATACCCCGTCCGAACTGGACATCCGGGCGGGCGCTTTCAAAGGGGGCTAATAAACCCTGGGCAATCAAATAATCCTGTCTAACCCTGAGTGAACCTAATGTGACATGTCCTTTTATTATCTCTCCTGTACGGGGATCTGTTACAGAAGCTCCATAACTCCATCCCCTGGTGGAACGGTGCACCCAGTTGATCACATTGTAACGGACATCCATAGGGTCCGCATCTTCCGGTAATAATTTTACCTGGAAAGCATTTTTATAGCCTGCGGCTTCAAATGCCTGATTCCACCAGCTTGCCCCTTCCAGTAACGCACTGCGAATGGGTTCCGGCGTACCATTATCCAAATAATAAATGATCGGCTTCACCGCTTCGCTCATCGCTGCCGTTGGATCTTTTTTCTTCAGGCGATGCCGCATGATATAAAATTTCTCGACCGGTTCGGAGATCGGTGTACTGTAATCATAAAATGAAACGGGATTATAACTGCTTCGGGGATCAAAGACCCTCGGTTTATAGTCGTTGTCGGGGAGCTGAACAAAGGATTGATGCAAACGCAATGTAATCGCTTCGGCAGACGGCGTTACGGAGTTCACATAGTTTCCTGTATTCCCATCATTATTGACAAATGTAATGCTGGTCTCAAATTCTGTATTCAGGGGGAAATTTTTGGTGCGGGGCAAATACATGGCTGACCTTGTTTTATCCAGTACATAATTGCCCTGCTGGTTGGCTCGCAGCCGGTTCGACACCTGCATCGCATCCCGTATTAAAAAATCGGTCGCATCTACAAGATAACGATTACCCGTTTCTGCCTCTGCTGTAAATCCCCAGAGGGTTGATTGGGCAAAGGATTGCTCCACTGCTCTTTTCTCAGCTATATCATTGGTAATGGCCCTGTAATTATAATTGGGTTCGGTTAAAAGGATCTTTCTCCCGGTTTTGGAAAACTTGACAATCCGTCCACCACCCAATAAACCCCTGTCGAGGCCCACATCATTGGAACCGAGGCCTGCCGGTAAGGAAGTCACATATAATATCTCTTTATCCAGCTGGTCTATTTCCAGCCATATTTTACCGGTATTCTCATCCCAGTAAAAGTTTATAAATCCCTCGTATTTTTTGAAGTCCTTTGTTTTTTCTTCAATGGAAGTAATTCCCTGCCGGGCCGAGGTGGGATTTTGTGCAATTACAGAGAATGGGGAAAGTAAAATTAGCAGAAACAGCCTTTGCATAGCAAAATGTATTTAGCTGTTTAAGATAAGAAATTTCAAATCGCAGGGCCCCCAATTATTTTGGGTGGTCATCAGTTCTGCTTATTATTGCTCCACCAGCGGTAACCGATATAACCGACAATGGCAAAGGGGGCGAAAGCGAGGTAAAGTATCCCGGTGTTCATGCCTTTGGCAGGCTTCTCACCGAGCTGTTGAGTCGTTTTAGTACAAATGGAGCACTGGGCAGCTGCCCGGTCATATAAGAGCGCTGAAAGGATAAATGCAAACATCACGATGATAACAGCTCTCTTCATATACCTAAATTGGACCGTAAAAATACAATGAAATGGGCTTTTACAAAGATAAAAAGGGCAACAAAAAACCCGTTTTGTAATAACAAAACGGGTGGAGAATAGTTGTATCCGTGCTTATACGGCCTGTGAAGTCATTTTTTTAGTTTGTTTCAGCCTTTCGTTCTCATCCAAAATCACTTTCCTCATCCGGATAAAGCTGGGTGTTACCTCGATACACTCATCCTGTTGGATATATTCCATACATTCTTCCAGTGTCATCAGTGTTTTGGGAGCAATACGGGTAGCATCATCACTTCCACTGGCTCGGTGATTGGTGAGTTTTTTAGGTTCTGTTGCATTTACTACCAGGTCACCGGGTTTAATGTTTTCTGCGATGATCTGGCCAGCATACACTTCTTCTGCAGGGTCTACAAAGAAGGTTCCTCTATCTTGTAATTTATCGATAGAGTAGCCGGTCGTCTTTTCTGTATTCTTGGAAAGCAGGACCCCATTACTTCTTCCGGGAATCGGGCCTTTCCAGGGTTTGTATTCTGTAAAGCGGTGGGCCATTACAGCTTCTCCGGTAGTAGCGGTCAGCATTTGTGTACGTAAACCGATCAATCCGCGGGAAGGGATCTCAAATTCCAGGTGTTGCATTTCACCCTTGGTTTCCATGATCAGCATTTCACCTTTGCGGCGGCTTACCAGGTCAATTACTTTACTGGCGAACTCCTGCGGTACATCTACCACCAGGTTTTCATACGGCTCACATTTCTTACCGTTGATCTCTTTTATAATTACCTGCGGCTGGCCGATCGTTAACTCATAGCCTTCCCGGCGCATGGTTTCGATCAGTATGCCCAGGTGCAAAATACCACGTCCATATACCATCAGGCTATCGCCTTCTTCACTATCTTCTACTTTTAAGGCCAGGTTTTTTTCTGTTTCCTTCATCAGTCGGTCACGCAGGTGACGGGATGTTACAAATTTTCCATCTCTACCAAAGAAAGGGGAATTGTTTACCGAGAACAACATGTTCATGGTAGGCTCATCTACACTGATCACCGGTAATGCTTCAGGTGTTTCAGCATCGGCCAGTGTATCACCAATATTAAAACCTTCAATACCTACCACGGCGCAAAGGTCACCGGCTATTACTTCTGTTACTTTCTTCTTGCCCATTCCCTCAAACACATAGAGCTCTCTCACTTTTGTTTTTTTGATACTGCCATCGGCCTGCATCAAAACTATGTTTTGTCCTTCATTCAACACACCACGGCTTACTTTACCAATCGCAATACGACCCAGAAAAGAAGAGTAATCCAGTGAAGTGATCTGCATTTGCACCGGTCCTTCATTTACTTTGGGTGGCGGTACATATTTTATAATACCGTCCAGTAATGGCTCAATGCCTTCGATCTGCTCTAATGTATCGTTGAACCAGCCATTTTTTCCTGAACCATAAAAGGTAGGAAAATCTAACTGTGCTTCAGTGGCATCCAGGTTAAAGAACAATTCAAAAATGGCATCATGTACTTCATCGGGGCGGCAATTGGGTTTGTCGACCTTATTAATAATAACAATAGGTTTCAGGTTTAACTGCAGTGCTTTTTGCAGTACAAATCTTGTTTGTGGCATAGGGCCTTCAAAAGCATCCACCAGCAGGCAAACTCCATCGGCCATTTTCAATACCCTTTCCACTTCGCCGCCAAAGTCGGCGTGACCAGGAGTGTCAATAACATTGATCTTTACACCTTTAAAGACAACGGATGCATTCTTACTAAAAATGGTAATCCCTCTTTCCCTTTCCAGGTCATTACTATCCATGATCAGGTCACCGGTTTCCTGGTTGTCCCGGAACACGTTGGTCGTACGTAATATCTTATCTACCAGGGTAGTTTTACCGTGGTCAACGTGGGCAATGATTGCGATGTTTCTTATTTCCATAAACTCATTTTCTCCGTAGGATTCATTTTTGACAAACGAGCGGCGAAGGTACGATAATTAGGCGGGGGTAGCAAATGAAACAGACAATTAATACAGTCTTAACCCTGTTTAAAACAAGGATTTATATTAGTTTTATCAAAATTGCCAGTATGAAATTTCTCAAATGGTTCGGCATCATCCTTTTAGTAATGATTATCGTTTATTTTTTAGGGCCGCAGCCAGCCACTCCAAAATTTACCAACAACCTGCCTTCCCTACCCGCCGACCCAACAGCACTTGAGGAATATATCCGGAACAGCGAAGCTAACCATCAACTAAAACCTGACAATGAAGCCCGTATCCTCTGGCTGAATGATTCGCTAAAAGCTGCGACTCAATATGCAGTGGTGTACCTGCACGGCTTTTCTGCCAGCCAGGAAGAGGGTGATCCCGTGCATTATGCATTTGCCCAAAAATTTGGTTGCAATTTATTTTTGGCCCGCCTGGCAGAACATGGGGTCGACACAACAGAACCTTTATTAAACTTTACTGCTGAAAAACTCTGGAATTCTGCCAAAGAAGCTTATGCCATCGGTAAAAAACTCGGTAAAAAAGTGATCCTGATGGCTACCTCCACCGGTGGCTCCCTGGCCTTACAATTAGCGGCTGAATACCCGGATATTGCCGGGTTGATCCTCTTATCTCCCAATATCGCCATCAATGACCCCAATGCCTGGCTTTTGAATAACCACTGGGGATTACAAATTGCCCGGCTGGTAAAAGGAAAGTACAATATATCGAAGGATACTTCTGCTTTATCTGCACAATACTGGAATAATAAATACCGGATGGAAGCCACTGTTCAGCTGGAAGAATTGCTCGAAACAACCATGAGGGAATCTACATTTAAGAAAGTAAAACAACCTACCCTGCTGCTGTACTATTATAAAGATGAGGACTACCAGGATAATGTGGTGAAAGTGTCTGCCATGAAAAGAATGTTCAACCAGCTTAGTACACTACCTGCTTTAAAAAGACAGGTGGCCATTCCCAATGCCGGCAGCCATGTGATCGGGTCGTATGTAAAATCAAAAGACATACAAACAGTACAAAATGAGTGTGAAAAATTTGCAATGGATATCCTGCAGCTAAAATAAACAACCAGTAAGGAATAAAATAAGCGAAGGGTTTTGGTTAACACCAAAACCCTTCTGTTCTCTTTACTGGATCTTCTTCGTAAGAATTAATCTTTCAATGAAGATCTTAATTATATTCTTCGGTTTTCCCTTCGAATATATTCTTCAAGAGAGCTCATTTAAATATATAAAAGACCGTGCCAGATATTTATTACAAGAAAAATAGATTGCTTTTTATGCTCAATGAGGTTGGTTAAGTTTTCCAAAAGAAGAAGTTTTCGGATGATGAAACATTAAACTTCTCAACATCCAGCTATAAGTTTTTTGTGCCCATTCCTGCCATTTTACCTTTGTATTTTGGGGTTCAACATATTCAATATTATTCATTGTCATTTTGATAAGGACTGGCTTTTTGTTCTTAGCCATGCCCTCCTCAAAATGTGCAGTGGAATGAATTTTGCTCACAATGGTAGCCTTCCCACTTACTTCCAAAAAATAATTACGGCCTTTTTTAAAAAAATGCAACCGCACAGGAAAAACCTGTTCGCATTCTTTTAGAGACTGGGAAGGACGGTGGGATAAAAACCACAATTGTCCTTCTTCATCAACTTTTATTGCCTTAACAATATCATTCGGCATTCGGTTGAGACTATTGCTCATGCTGTACATAATAGCGCTTTGCAGGTCCCCTATTTTTTCGCTAATAAACTGAAGATTGGTGTCCATGATTATGTATTGTTTTAAAAAAATATCCAAATCTGGTACCACTTATTTTTCTCTTGTTTTTTCTTCAATGTGTGGAAAGCTGTGTAAGAATTTCTACATTATTCTATTGATTTTATCCCTACTTATCAAACCCCTGCCGGTAGTAAGTTATGATAACAGGCTGGCATGGTTTTTCTTTTTTCAAGAAAACAAATTGTTCATTTAAAACTAAAAATCGCTTGTATGGAAAAAAATGAAAAAATTGCCGAAATCCTTAATGACCTGATTGAAATTAACAACGACCGTGTTGATGGCTATGAAAAAGCAGGGAAAGAAACTGCAAGTGAAGATGCAGATCTTCGTTCTCTCTTCACTGAAATGGCAAACGAAAGCAGGGATTACGCTGCCGAGTTAAGACAACTTGTCTACAACACAGGTGAAAATCCTGCTGAAGGCACCACAGCAAGGGGGAAAATTTACCGGGTTTGGATGGATGTTAAAGCTGCCATCACGGGTAAAAGCCGCAAAGCGATACTGGCCTCCTGCGAATTTGGTGAAGATGCTGCCCAGAGAGCTTATGACGCTGCCCTGGAAGAAAGTGAGCTCGCTGGTGAAGAACGAAAACTTGTAACAGAGCAAAAAACAAAGCTGAAGAAAGCTCATGACAAAATGAAAAGGATGAGAGATACGCAGGAAGCGTAAAACCCATAGCGGGCCTGTATATGAAATTTTACAGGACCGCTATTTTATTGATAATTTAACCGCACATCAACAATACCAAAAATAGATACAATGACACTTCGGCAAACAGATAATTATATGAAGGTATGCATGAACAGCTGGCTATTATGTGAAGCCTGCATCCATTCAGAAAAAGAAGCTTTATGGCCTGATGAAAAGTTTATTAAAATTTGTAATGATTGTGCGCAGTCCTGCATTGGTCTTGTTGCCCATTTCGTTAGTGATTCGAAAACAGTTAAACAAACCGTGTTCGATTGTTTTCTTTATTGCCGTGAGTGTTATAACGAGTGTATGCTGCATCCGGAAGCAGATATTGCCTATTGTGGAGAGGTATGTAATACCTGTGCTGAAATGATAAAAGAGTTACTGATTTTTAATCTCAACTAGTTGCGGTGGATCATTAATTGGCATTAAAAATGGGCTATGCATCGACAGCCTAAACACTATAAAAATACACTATGCTGGCATTAAAAAAATCCTGGGAAGAGATAAAGGAAAAAATTAAAGAAAGCAATATTGAATTGACAGACGAAGATCTGCTCTATGATCCCGGGCAGGAATCGAAATTATTAAAGCATTTAGCTCAAAAAATGAAAAGAAGCCCGGAAGAAATTCAAGCCTGGATAGAAAGCGTGTCATCTACCGAAGGAAAAGCATCCTAATTTTTCAGTTCCGTTGGCCTCAGATCGCACTACCATGTAGTTGGGTGGCTCATCGTTCATATTTATTGCAGTTATGGCATGAAAATAATAAGTAGCTCTGCTTGCTAAATAACACCGGCTTAGTTAAAGCCGTATCACGATGCCGGTTTTAGTTGACAACCACTTTTCTGGTTTCAATATTGCCCGCTAAAACTTGTTATAGCATCTGCCTGGGATTTTCAATTACAAACATTGCTGTCTTCTTAAATTGATCTGTGCTCCGATTAAAACAAGCCTTGCCTGGCTATATGCTGCATAGGTTGACAAACAGAAAAATATTAAAGTCATAATATAAAATTCCTTGGCATAAGTGGATTCAGAAACATGTATTAATCGTTGACACGGAATTGCATCTCAGATATGGTAACTGTGTTGGTATTACTATTGTTTGATTTTATGAAAACCTCGATGTAGTCATTGGTGATCAAATCAACTTCTGTAGCAAAGGAAATTTGAAAGCTCTGGTTGTTAGAAGCTGCAGCCATAGAGCCATAAGGCGTAGCTATAATTACGCCGTTTTTAGCGATGGCTATTGAGAAATCGCTGTTGCTAACAGGTGATCTTGCTCCTATAATTACAATTATTTTCCCGGTGATGGCTTCCTTGCCCAAAAAAGTGATTTTATTATCAGTTGCTGAAAATTTTTGTTGTTTCGATACCGTTGTGGCGCCAGCTATTTTATAATACGTACTCGCAACCGGCAAAGACGTAGCCGTGCTATTGTTGTTCATGTATAAAAAACTGAACGATCTTGAATTAGGTATATCGGTATTAGACACCATTTGCCAACCGGGTGTATAAGAATCAAACCCATTTAAATAAGTGCCCACACCCCGAAACATATTGGTCGTCATACGGCCTCTTAAAATAGTCGCTCCTGCATTTAATTTGATCCCCGTTTGCCCGCTGTAAATAAAATAATTGTTGGATAAATCAATATCATTAACTGTAAGCCCTGCAAGAAATTCTATACCCTGTCCAGCATTTATGTTGGTGATAAAATTTAATACCGAACAAAATTTTCCTACGTTACCTGTTACCTTAATACCGTCTGCACAATTCCAGTAGTTTTTTTCAATTGTGATGGCATTAAACCCGCTCACCTGGCCAACGCCCAATGAGGGAATTCCTATTTCTACTACAGAACAGCTTGAGAAAATGTTGCAGAATTTGGTACCTGTTGCATCGGCAAAATCATAGGCTTTGGTTGTGCCACTTATAGGTATAACGGCAATGCTCTCCATAAAAACACTAACACCCGTACTTCGCAATATGCCTCCGGCCACGGATGACATAATACCGTCTTTACCGGGGTCTGTCCCCCGGAGCCCTGCTCCATTGAGATTAAGGTAATTGGGTGAAATATTTACAATGCCAGAGAATACATACATTTTAGTAGCATCTAATGTGATACTATTGCCCGAAGGCGTTGGCAAATCGGCAAGTGAGTACACATATACCAGGTTACTTGCTGGATTTGTGAATGCAACGGCCTCCCACTGCGAATTTCTGTACACATCGGTGGTTTTGGTAGTGATATTGTAGATATGAAGGCCATTAGGTGGAGAGGTGATGGCGTTTCGCTGGGTGCTGGTCATACGGGGAATCAGTAATCCGGTTGTGGTGGATGTAATGTCCAGCATTGCTTTGCTGTCTGGAATTGCACCTGTGGCATTGATTCCGATTTGTGCATTAAGCGGTGCTATTAAAAAAAATAAAATAGAGGCCGTAAATAATTTTCTCATTTGTGTAGGATATTTGGATGTCGAGGTAATAAAGATGTGATAAAGTAACTCCTTTTTCTTATAAAGAGTATTGATATAAAAATATAATAAGGCCAGCTACGAGTATATTCTAACTCCAGGGCTTTCTTATCTACCCTTTTTTAAATGTTTATACCTAATTTTCATTTTACTATCTCTTTCGACCTGTGAGAAATCAGTACCTCCATGCTCACTTTTTTACTTAGTACAAAAGACTACTATAAGACAGGCAAATAAAATAGTAAGGGAAGGCTAAGATGAATAGAAGGGCAAGCTGTGAAGCGGATAATAGTAAGAACTATAAAAAAATGAAAGGATGATGACATGGCTACAAGTCAATATCAGAAATGATATGGCAGGCAATGGCATAACGGGTTAAATCAGCATTGGTAGAGAGGGTGAGCTTTTCCATGGTATTGCTACGGTGAGTGCTGATGGTTGTCAAGGTAGGGAAAGCGAATCGGCTATTTGGCTAATGGTCTTACCCAGGGCAAGCAGTTTAAATATTTCAAATTCCCGGTTGCTCAGCAATTCATGTGATTTTTTGGGGTATCCGTTTTTTCTAATAGTTTTTCTGCAATTTCGGGGGTTATCTATTTTTTGCCTAAAGCAATCCGGTGTAACCAGGCTCTTTTACCTTGTTCGCGCAAACAAAGAGTTTGGCCTCCGGGCAGCCCTTGCTATCAGGATTCGTTGTTTTTGGCCCATGCTTACACCCGTTCCCTCTGCTCCAATTTTTGTATTAAATCCCAAAGGAAGGCTTTCAATAAAGTTCTTTACATTGGCTATCGCAGCAGCCTGGCGTAATCTCTCCATATCTATCTTTTCTGAACCTACTGCTATATTCTTTGCAATAGTATCAGAGAAAATAAAACTCTCCTGCATGACCACCTCACAATTAGCCCTCCATGCTTTGTGACTTATATTGCTCAATGAAATTCTACCAAGCTTTATTTCTCCATTCTGGGGCTCATAGAATTTAAGCAGTAATTTTAACAAGGTTGTCTTTCCGCTTCCACTTACTCCCACTATCGCAGTAGTTTTTCTTTTTGGAATTTTTAGATTAATATCTTTCAGTACTGGTTCATTACCTGCACCAGGATAGGTAAAACTTACATTTTCAAAATTGATTGACGGGGTATCAATATATTATGTTTAATCACTAAATCATAAAGGGCTTCATGTGCTTTTGCACAAGGCCCGCAAAATAGGCTGCACCCTACTACTATTTGGATCAATGAATCTGCATTTCCCAATTGAATATCACCTTCAAAAGGTGAGGTATCGACCTGCCTTTGCTGTTGTAACAACGTCATAAATATCTCCGGACCGTTTTTAAATCTTACTCCCTTAAAATATTTATTTGTTGCCTCTTTTGTCTTATTTATAAAAGGTCTTACTAGCAGCAGCCATCCAGTGGCAACAATAGAAATAACTAAAACAAATAAGCCTGCGGCTCCCGCTTTAACAGATTCAAAATCTATTCTCTCTATTGAAGGAATCAATAAGCCAACTTGCATCCATATTATAGCAATAGTAAGCAGGCACAGCACACACCATTTTTTTACAACCTTCCACTGATAATACAAGGAAAAAAAGGTAAGTGGTAATGAACAGAATGTAACAGGTACAAGTATAGTAATTGAAGATTGTACCGAGTCAGAAAAAAGTGTAATGCAAAGGATTAAGAACAATGAACTAAACCAGATAATCCCCATGTCTGCCCAACTGATCCATTTAAATAATTTTGATTTGTTGGAATGTAGTACTGCATCACAATCAGTATTCTTGCCAGTTTTACAAAGCTGCTCAGTAAATTCATTACTAATACCTAATTCATGTTATGCGATAAGTATGGCGATTCCAATACCTACAAGTGTTGTAATCAGCAGCACAATCATTATCCAGCTAAAATTAATTGCCACGGCAAAGGCAGCAAGACTGATAAAACCCATAGCAGTAATCCCTATTACCTGCTTCTTTTTCTGTTCCATAGCAAGCCACTTGTCATTCTCAGCGTTCTTAAACACCCCAGGTTTTTCAGCCATTAATGCCACACCATCCCATTCGGTAAGAAATGAGGGGCGACTTTCAAGAAGTTGCTTAACATTAGTGACAATAATTAAACCGCCCTTTGAACCAGGAGTATGTGCAAGAAAGGGAACAGGTAGCTCATTAACCCTTTCCTTATCTACTACGATAGAAGCATTTTCAATTGCAAGCTCGTCCAGCAAATCAGTTACGGATACTAAAGATGGATAGTCGCTATGCGACAACAATTTCTCTTTTACAAATGTGGATGCAACCGGGATTCTAAGGATTTTCAACCAGTGGTAAACAGTATTTTCCAATTTCAGACTCATAGTCTAGGTTATTAAGAAGGTAATTATCAAAATGTCAATGCGGGCAAAATGAGTTTTTATGACTTAAAACGGCCATATTTAGTCCAATACTTAAAAGAGCTCTATGCCCATAAAAACAGTAGTTTTTATCTATCCGAAATTCTTAGCTTTCTCTCCAATACTTATTGCATATTTCTGAGGGTCCAGCTTGCCTAACAGCGAGTCGGTACGGGATTGAGAAAAACAAGCAAATGAAATACATAGTGCCAGGCATACAGCAACCCTTTGCCGTATCGGCAATTAGTTTTGGTTCGTCTCATTCTAAAAATTAAATGAGTGAGTAATAAAGCAGGTAAACAGGGTGGGGAAAGGCGATAGTCAAATTTGCATATAATTTAAATCCCCTGCAATAGCCCTTTCGGGGTATTTTCATTATGTTTTTACAGATAAGGGTAATTGCTTATGCTTGCAAATTTTTAATGTCACAATCAGAATAAAGCATCTCTATAAATTAAAAAAATGCTCCTTTTGGGCCTACCTCTTTTATTCTTTGCCAAACAATCTTCAATAATAAAAAAAAGAGGCAATTAAAAGAAAACCCAACCTTTACCCCTTTTTCATTGTAAGTAAGCATATTATGTCCATTTTTTGGATCGCTTTTTCCTTTGTAGCATCCATACTGTGTATTGAAACAGTTGTGACCTGAAACAGTTTCATTTCCCACACAACTTGTCCCGGCTCTCGACGGGATTTCCTATCTTTCCCCCTTTAACTTGCTTGCTATGTATAAATCAAGAATTGCCGGTATCGGCATGTATGTTCCCGCCAACACGGTTACCAACCAGGACCTGCTTCAATATATGGACACCAGCGATGAGTGGATCCAGGAGCGGACCGGGATTAAAGAACGCCGTTATGCACACCGTACCGACGAAACTACGACGACCATGGGGGTAGAAGCCGCCCGTATTGCTATCGAAAGAGCAGGTATTACCCCGCAGGATATAGATTTTATCGTTTTTGCCACCCTGAGTCCTGACTATTATTTTCCAGGATGCGGTGTACTCCTGCAAAGGGCCATGAAGATGAAAGAAATCGGCGCTCTGGATGTCCGGAACCAATGTAGTGGTTTTGTATATGCATTAAGCGTAGCGGACCAGTTCATTAAGACCGGGATGTATAAAAACATTTTGGTAGTAGGTGCAGAAAAACATTCTTTCGGCCTGGATTTTACTACAAGAGGAAGAAATATTTCCGTCATTTTTGGGGATGGAGCCGGGGCAGTTGTGTTACAACCAGCGGATCCATCTTCCGGTTCCGGGATTCTTTCCACTCACCTGCACAGCGATGGTGAAGCCGCTGAAATTCTTGCAATGTATAACCCGGGTACCCATGCCAATCATTGGGTAAAGGAAAATGTAGCTGACTTTAGCGCTAACGAGATCGGGGATATGTTCATGAGCCATGAAATGATTGATAAAGCACAGAACTTCCCGTTTATGGATGGTCAGGCGGTTTTTAAAAAAGCAGTGATTAAATTCCCCGAAGTGATCATGGAAGCCCTTACAGCTAATGGACTTCAAACTACCGATATCAATATGCTAATCCCGCACCAGGCCAATCTCAGGATTGCCCAATATGTGCAGCAAAAATTAAAACTAAGGGATGACCAGGTTTATAATAATATCCAGCAATACGGCAATACTACGGCTGCCTCTGTACCGATTGCTTTATGCGAAGCATGGGAAACAGGGAAAATAAAAGATGGTGACCTGGTTTGTCTCGCTGCATTTGGAAGTGGCTTTACCTGGGCCAGTGCTTTGCTGCACTGGTAAGTACCAGCTCTTGCAACGGTTATTACTATTTATAAGTCATTAGTTTGGAAAGATTTTTGAATCTTAGTGATATGAAAAGGAATCTCTTTATACTTAGTAGCCTGTTGGCCGGATTTATGTCGTCTGCGCAGAATGAATGCTGGACCATTAAACTAAATGGAACTGTATTGCTAAGTGCCGAAAGAGAAGACCAGATAAAAAATAAAAAAACAATCCGGTCAGCAGAATGGAATAAACCCGGCAATCTCGATATTAAATTTATTGCAACCGGTGCTGCTCCGTGGATACCGGCTATTTACTTAACAGATGAGTTGGAAAACCTGGTTTGGAAAAAAGACAGTGTTGTCTCCGCCTCAATCCCGCTTTCATCATTGCGCAGCCTGATAAAAGGAAAAAAGGAGTTGAAGATATACCTGATAAAATCTCCACCAAATGAGATGATGGGGCGCCCTACACAAATGCTACATTTGTGTACACTGAAACTCCCCTGACGGATGCCACGTTACATTATTTGTATTATCAATCCGATTGCCGGCACCCGGACCAAAAAAAACCTGCAAGAGCTGATTGAAAAAAAGATTACAGCTAAAAATATCCCTTTTAGCATATTTCCCTCTGTTGCCAGTGGTGATTATTCCTTTCTTCGCCCCTTTATAAAAGAACAGAAAGTAACGGATATTATCATTGCCGGTGGTGATGGTACAGTTAGCCAGGTCGTTAGCAGTCTGATGGATTGTGCGCTGAACTTTGGCATTATCCCCTGTGGTTCGGGTAATGGACTGGCCTATACCGCAAAAATTCCCAAACAAACTGCAAAGGCATTGGATATTATTTTTTCCGGTAAGCCCGTTACCATTGATGGCTTTTATATCAACAACCAATTTGCCTGTATGCTCTGCGGCCTCGGATTTGATGCGAAAGTGGCGCATGATTTTGCACAACAACCCGGGAGAGGGTTAACCACCTATATACGACAGGTGGTTAAAAATTTCTTTTCGGCTAAAACCTATTTGTTCGAGTTGACGGTACGGCATAAAACATTTACCACGGATGCTTTTTTTATCAGCATCGCCAACAGCAACCAGTTTGGAAATAATTTTACCATCGCACCCAAAGCGAGTATGAGTGACGGGCTGCTGGATATTGTCATAGTTACCAATCAAAGTAAACTGAGTGTACTGCTCCAGACATTGAAACAAATACGGGGGAAAAACAAACTAGAGCCAGAGGCAATTGAGGAAAAGAAAAGAGGAGTGATCTATTTTCAAACAAGCCGGCTTCGTATCCGAAATCTTTCAGAAGCCCCATTGCATATTGATGGCGATCCTGCCGAAACGCCGCAGGAATTGAACATTGAAATAAAGAAAAAATGTTTCCGGCTTATTCAACCCTGATAGAATCACTACGGGTTGGCATTTTGAATAATTCCAATGTTTTTGTAAAACTATGTTGGTTTGAAGGCGAGTGAATAGATAACAAAATATCTTTCTCTTCCCGTTTGGTTAAATGAAAATTCAGGGCTGCTTTATTCTCTTCTTTATCCGTTGCATACTGAAATGTAATTTTATAGACTGGGCTTCCACTCCGGGTACTATAATAGTTCAGCATATCATTCTGGAAATACTCCATCATTTTAAACCAGTTGTGTTGCAGCAGCAGAAAAGGTTTGGTCACATGATCACTCATATCATCAGATAAATAGGGAGCTTCCCAACCACCGGCTGTCCGGTCCCTTATTTGCATCACCAGCACCCCACTTGTATTTTCTTTTATCCACTCGTCAAATGAAATTAAAAACCGGATAGTGGTTTCCTGCCCGAAATTATCGCGCAAACCTGCATCCATCACATCAATAACCGGATTGGAAGGCAACCAAACATTCGGTAAAACAATCGGGAAAGTGGCATTCATCCGCATGGCTGTCAGCATACGGATACTATAAGGATCTTGTTTGGCAAAAAAAGTTGTGAAATCAACAGCATCCGGGTCCACAAAGGGAATATTCGCAGTATCCTGTGGTGCCTGCATCATAAAACGAACCGGTTGTGTGCTGATGATCATTTTGCGGCTGTCTCTTGTCACCACCGAATTGAAAAACATTAATGGGATATTGACGGCCTTTTCATCTGCCACATAATCTTTCAGTTGTTTATCCAAATAACCCCGGGTGTTACTGTTTAATTTTTGTTCAAATGCATAGCCTCTGTCTTTTACATAGTTGTAAGCGCCTACATTGAATTTTTGCGCCGGCGAGATCAGGTCCCTGGAAAAGAAAGAAGTAAAAATGGGATTTAGCAGGTCCCCGGAAATATCATCCACGTATTGCCTGTCCTGCAGGTTGATCCGTTGTCCCTTTTGACGCCGCAGGTACAATTCTCTGAAATAAGCAGCCCCGATCATTCCGCCAGAAGCGCCATTGATCAGGAATGTCTTTTTGAAAATCCCCCCTTTGGTAATACTATCGAGGTTTTGTAACACACTCATGGTAAAAGTGGCACTGCGATGACCGCCTCCACTCGTATTGATCAGCACCAGTAATGGCTTATCGCTATCCTGTTTTTTCTTCCAGGTGTTTAGTATGCTGATCATATTCTGCTTATCCGCCTCCACATTCTCCTTGCTGCAGAGCGCCAGTAATCCTTCTCTTGTATAAGCAGGACGTTCTTCTTTATTCCAATAGTTAAGTCCATAGGCTTTATTGCGGGGATCGATCCAGTCAAACTTATAAAACAAATTCAGCAGCAGGACCAACCCGATCAGGTAAGGAATGCTCCAGCTTTGTAAGAAATAGGTAATGGCACCAGCCACCCCAATTAATATAGAAAAGAAAATAGTAATGCTCGCCGCTGCGGGCAATTGAAAAAAAGCACTATCCAGTAAGAACCCAATCATGATTAAGAACAAAAAAGCAGCGAATACTGAAAGTATAGCGGCAAAATGATGGCGTTTAAAAATGGAAGCAACAAATTCATCGGTATAATGTGATACGTCACGGGCTGGTTTTAACCGGAATGGCGATTCAAAATACCAGTCTACTTTCATCATTGTGCCCCCGTGATAGACTTCTTTTACGGTACCCAGGTGAGTGATATAGGATTTGGGGTTGCTGATGATAGGCATCATCCGTCGCAGGATTGAACGATCTGCCCGGAAAAAATAGATTAGTGAAGCGGCCAGTATAAAAATGAAGCCGGCGGCAAATCCACCGAACAGGAACAGGATCTCCGTGGTACTGATCAGTTCTTTATAATGGGCAAACTGGTAGGCTTTGATAAAATAAAAAATTAAAAAAACACCAGGGATGATCGTATTATTGATACAATATTTTAAAAAAGGATTGGTGGTGGCTGCTAAAAAACGAAAGTGCCGGCTAAAGAGAATAAAGGAAGAAATATTCCAGCTCATGATGAACATACCCACTGATGCGCCTACGATGGCTGAACTGAACGAATTAACATTACCCAGGTATTCCGGGGCCAGAAACAGGGAATCTGCCCCGAATGTTTTCATGAACGTACCATTAACCACTGCAAACAGTATAAACCAGAATAGCAGCAACACCTGATATTTCCTGACATGGAGGAATACTAATTGAATGGGAAAAGAATAAAAAAATCCCCGGAGCCAGGCTTTCATGAATGAGATAGATGGTTACGGTTAAAATTAGTGATTATTACTGCTAATTCAAACGTTGAAAAAAGGCTTTATTTCAATTTTAACCGGAAAGCAAATACGGAAAGCATCAATGTACTGGCCAATAATAAATGTACTGGTTGAGCCCAGGCAGGAATAGCACCATATAGCATTACTACCCCGACTACAATAGCTCCAATAACACTGCTCAAAATAAGCAGGGCGTTACTTCGCAATCCTATAATTGCTCTTGCCTTCCAGCAAAGGAGCAGGCAGCCTGCAAGTACCAGCCAGGATAAGCTTCGATGGATAATGAATATATTATCAAGGCGTCCTATCCATAATTCCCGTTGTTGGTATAGTAGCGGCTTTGAAATTTCATCAATCTGCTCTCTTACCTGGGTGCCCAAAACGATCTGCAGCAACAAAAGAACGATCAAACCGGTAGCCGTATACTTCAGGAATGTACTGGTCACCATTTCTTTGGTCCGGAGCCGGTAAATGATGAGCAGGGGAATGGCTGCTATCAATAAAGCAACCAGCATATGTATAGTAACTTTTACAACAGCAAGATTGGCGTCCACCACTTTTTTACCGAGCCATCCCTGGAAACCAACTGCCAGCAGCAGGAGGAAGGAAAATAAAACGATCGGCTTATTGGTCTTCCAGAATTTTCGAAAACTCCAGACCAGGTGAATAAGAATAAAAACACCGAGCAAAGCCCCCAGCAAACGGTTAATGTATTCGATCCAGGTATGGTAAACATTGAAGCTATGGTCAATATCCTGTGTTTTCAGGTATTTTTCAAAATCGGGTGGCAGTTGACCGGCATTTGTAGGGGGTATCCAGCGGCCAAAACATTTGGGCCAGTCGGGGCAACCCATACCGCTTTGTGTCATCCGCACAACGCCTCCGGCCAATATGACTAAAAAGACCATTAGCACGACAAACCAGGTATAACGGAGGTATGTTTTATTTTTCTGCATTACGTTGCAAAATTAGCAGCACTTGCCTGCCTAAAATAATTTTTGTTGCAGGATATTGCTGAAATTGCAGGTAATGCTACAACCATTTTACCAGGATAAGTTGATAGAAGCCGGTTGCGATGAAGTGGGCCGGGGTTGTCTCGCCGGGCCCGTCTTTGCTGCAGCAGTTATGCTGCCAAAAAAATTTTCCCATCCCCTGCTCAATGATTCCAAACAGGTTACCGAAAAAAACAGGAATGAGTTAAGGATCATTATTGAAAGCTCCGCGATCGCTTATGCTGTTGCCAGCGTCGATAATGAAGAAATAGACAGAATCAATATCCTGAAAGCCTCTTTTAAGGCTATGCACCTGGCTATCGAACAGTTAAAAAACAAGCCACAGTTATTATTAATTGACGGAAACCGGTTTGTTACATATAAAAAAATACCCCACCGCTGTATCATTAAAGGTGATGCATTGTTTACTTCCATTGCCGCTGCCAGCATACTGGCTAAAACCTACCGGGATGACTATATGATGCAGCTACACCAGGAATTCCCGCAGTATGCATGGAATCGCAATAAAGGTTATGGTACGGCTATTCATCGCAGGGCAATGGAAACTTATGGGCAATGCAAATACCATCGTATGACTTTCCGGTTGAAGGCAACAGCGCCCGCTCTTTTTTAATTTAACCCTTACAAGCCCTTAGCTTTTTATAAATTAGTTCATGCTTAAGGAACAATCATACAATTGACTGTTCCCCTGTAATTTCACTTCCTGAAAATGCTAAGATGTGAGCAAAAATTTTACTACTTTGGTAAATGCTTAGAAAATATTGCGTATCAGTAGTGCTGGCCTTTGGTTTGCTTCCTGCTGTTATTGGGCAAACTTCCCAGGTAGATTCTATTATAAGCCTCATAAACAAATCAGCGGAAGACACCGCAAAAGCAGGCCATTATCGTAATCTTTGCGGCATTTTAAGGTTCACCGATCCTGCACAGGCCATCGTGTACGGAAAACAGGGGGCAATCCTTTCAAAAAAATTAAGCTTTGACAAAGGGGCGGCAGGTTGTTATCTCAATATTTCCACAGCCTATATCTATTCAGACCTGCTGGACACGGCCCTGCTATACCTTGATACCGCTTTTATATATGCACACAAGAGTGCTGATGACAACAGGCTTGGTCTTGCCTATCTCAACAGGGCCGATATTTACAGGCAACTGCAAAACTTTACACAGTCTCTTAAAGATTGTGATACAGCGTTAACATATGCAGACAAGGTAAACAATGATGATGTAAGGGCAAGGATAAATCAAACCATTGGTTCTGTTTATTACCAGCAGGAAACTTATACGCAATGTATCCCGTACTACAACAGAGCAGTAGCCTTGTACCGTAAAATTGGAAATCTGCGGATGACATCCATTATGCTTAACAACCTGGGTCTTATTTATAAAAGCACAAAAGATTTTAAACAAGCTATAGAAGTTACTGTAGAAGCTCTTCACATTACAGACAGTTTGAAAGACATAACTAATCTCAGCATTTTTAACGGAAATCTCAGCGATGTATACTTTGAAATGGGTAACTATGCAGACGCAGAAAAATATGCTGACAGCTCCCTTTTTTATGCGATAAAACAAAACAATGAAAAGCGCATAGCCATTGCCTGGAATTTTCAGGGGAACGTGTATGCAAAACAAAAACGTATCCCTGAGGCTATTGCTGTGCTGGAAAAAGCCTTACCGGTTTTTCAAAAATTGGATGCCACAGACCGCATCTACACCACGGGTGACTTGCTGGCAGAAGTGTATTCTCTCAATGGCAATTATGAAAAAGCGTATGAATGCATGCTGATAAGTAAAGCTGCCAACGATTCGTTGGTAAAGTGGCGGTATGACGATGATATTGTGGCGATGCAGACAAAATTTGATGTAAAGGAAAAAGATAAAGCGATAGAGCTACTGGCAAAAGATAAAGAATTGCAGGAACAGAAACTGAGGCAACAATGGTCATTAATGATTGCTGTCGGTGCTGTTGCCCTGCTGATTTTAGCGGGTGCCTGGATGCAGATCAACAGGAACAGATTAAAACAGCGTATGAAAGAACTGGAACTCCGCAACCAGATAGCTGCCGACCTGCATGATGAAGTAGGCAGCTCGCTAAGCAGTATCCATATGCTGAGCCAGATAGCCACCAAACAAGAAGGAGCAGATTCAAAACAAAAAGATATTCTGTCAAAAATGAGTACCAATGCTAAAGAAACGATGGAAAAAATGGGTGATATTGTTTGGATGATAAAACCCGGGGAAAGTGATGGGACCAATTTAAAACAACGGATGGAGCGGTTCTCTTATGAAATATGCAGCAGTAAAAATATTGATGTAACCCTGGAACTGGAAGAACTGGAAAAGGTAAAACTAACTATGGAGCAACGGAAAAATTTTTACCTGATTTTTAAAGAAGCTTTGAACAATGCGGTAAAATATTCTGGTACGGAAAAAATTGACATCCTGGTAATCGGGCAGCATAAGCAATTAAAATTGCAGGTAATAGATCAGGGGCAGGGCTTTGAACCGGAAACAACAGGTCGCGGTAATGGGTTGGATAATATGAAAAACAGGGCCCTGGAAATGGGCGGAGAGCTGGAAATTACCTCCGAGCCGGGAGCAGGAACCACCGTGCAGCTGACCATACCTTTATAACTTCACCCTATTTCGCTATTTAGAAGCTCCTTTTTTTTATAACCTTTGTAAAAATGAACCTGTTTTGATACGCGTCACTGTTTTTGAAGACAATAAACATCTCCGGGAAACTTTCCAGCTGTTGCTGGACAGCGCCGATGGGTTTACCTGCACCGCAGCATATCCCGATTGCCGTAACCTCGTGGCGAATCTTGAAGCTGTGCCCTGTGATATTGTACTGATGGATATCGAAATGCCGGGTATTAACGGTATCGAAGCTACCAGGCTTATCAAGGAACATTTTCCAACGATCAATATCCTGATTCAAACGGTATTTATTGAAGACGAGTATATTTTCAACGCCATTTGTGCGGGGGCATCAGGTTACATTTTAAAATCGACCACCCCGGATGGTTACCTCCAGGCGATCAGGGATGTGCAATCCGGTGGCTCGCCGATGACACCGGGTATTGCCCGGAGAGTATTGGAATTATTTAAAAATAATTTACAGCCAGCCGCTCCTGCCAAAGACTATAACCTGACCGGCCAGGAAAAAAAAGTATTGCAACTACTGGTTGTCGGCAAAAGCTATAAAATGATTGCAGCCGAATTATTTGTTTCTGTTGATACCGTTAAAACGCATGTAAGTAATACCTACGCCAAGCTACATGTACACTCCGGTACCGAAGCCGTTTCGTTGGCCCTCCGGGATAAGATTGTGTAATTTATTTCCGCCTGCTTTCTTCTTTTGATTTGAATGACCATCAATGATCTTGTCGATCAGCATTCACTTTTGTCTTTTCCCTATCCAGTACCTCACCCTATTTCGCTATTGGGTGTATATAGTAAGTTCTTCAATTTTGAGGAACAATAAAACAGCTATTATTTTTCAATTATAGGATTAGGTAGAATGTTCTCAAAGATAGCGAAAGAAGGAATTGTAAATGACTAAATAAATTAGTATTTTGTAGCCTAAACTATTTAGTCATGTTCAAAAGTATAAATGCAATAGAATTTTCA
>Ga0163149_10000891_pt1 | contig 39040 bp, 27 predicted proteins | sample OliLakLV19MP5G1_FD_148604 | JGI IMG/M metagenome (GOLD analysis project Ga0163149, IMG submission 148604) | Freshwater microbial mat bacterial communities from Lake Vanda, McMurdo Dry Valleys, Antarctica - Oligotrophic Lake LV.19.MP5.G1 | ecosystem: Environmental > Aquatic > Freshwater > Lake >... | reverse complement strand
AATTCGCGATCCTAACGGCGATTCACTTGTAACCAAATTTCCAGCGTCACCAGCAGCCAAAGCTTCAGCCCATAGCGGGGAAAAACTTCCCCACGATAGTTTAGCCACTCGCGGATTAGTGTTTGATCGAGGTAAGGCGCGATCGCCGCATGACGATTCAGCAGCAACGATCGCGCTTGGCGCTGCCAATCCCTCAAAAACCACTGCTGCATCGACATTACCATGCCACTTTTCGGACGATTGACAATGACATCTGGCAGTAAATCGGCAACAGCAGCCTTGAGTACAGCCTTTTCCTGCGCGCCCGAAAGCTTGTATTCTGGGGGAATTTGCAAACTCAGCGCCACCATCCGCTGATCGAATAGGGGCGATCGAGCTTTTAGCCCCGCAGCAGCCGTCAGATTGTTTACCTTAGTTAAAATGTAATCGGCTCCCTTATACTCAATATTCAGCCGCATCAACCGATTCAAAAAAGTCGTTTCTGTCTGTTGCAATTCCTCAGCAAACACCGAAGGCGCATCTTTAACCTGATTCCAAACCTCCGGCTTCAGCAAACGTGGTAAATCCACATAGCATTTTTGAAACGAAGTCAAGTAAGCTGCGATCGGATCTGGTTTACCCTGAATCGAACCATACAAACTATTCAGCAGCATCGGCTTATTTTTCGGCCCGCCAAAGCACGGATCGCCACCTTCCCCATTTAATACCACGTCTGCGAATTGCTTTGCCGATCGCCCCAGCAGCAAATTTGGCACCGTCAAGCCTTCCCCCACCGGATCATCCATTGCCGCCAGCGTTTCCGGCAGCAACTCCCAAATTTGCTGTGGCGAAACTTCCAAAACGTGGTGATCACTGCCACAATGTGCTGCGACGATGTTGGCAAATTCAATCTCGTTCGGATATTGGGCGCCAAAGTGCATTGAAAAAGTGTGTACCGGACGATCGTGCAGCCTTGTGGCGATCGCCGTGACGCAACTTGAATCAATACCACCCGAAAGGTATGCTGCGACTGGTTCCCCGGCTGGTAGCCCTTCTTGCACCAGTTGTTCCAAGAGCGATCGCACTTGTTGACTGTGCCATTCCAAAGGGCGATCGGCGTTAGTAATTTGCTCCTGTGGCTGCCAGTATCTCTGCGCCTCAACATCCGGTAAGTACAGGTAGCTACCGGGCCGCAACTCTCGCACCGCTTCCCACAGCGTTTGTGCTCCGGGTACAAACGCACAGCACAAGTAGTCGCGCAAAGCAACTAAATCAAGTTCTCGATCGTGATACGGATTGAGCGATCGCAGTCGAGGCGCAATCCAGCGAGTCGTTCCTGTACGGGTGTAATAGAGCGTTTTGGCTCCCACGCGATCGCGCCCCAGACACAAGGTTTTCTCCTCTAGATCCCACACAGCCAGGGCAAATTGTCCTGACAGCAAGCTCAGAGTTTCAGTCCCCGACTGTTCCCACAGCCGCCCGACGATCGCCAAATCGGTCAATCCATCGGTATCAATCTGTTGTTTGAGTATTGGGGTGCGATCGAAGGAAAAGTCACCTACCAGCACAAATCGCTGATTGGGGCTGAAGGTGGGTTCAGCGCCGATTATGGCAAAACCGGGGGTTTCCCAAGTCGCAGGGTGCGATCGGGCTTCTGGGCCCCAAGCAATCACCCAATTAGGGTAGATAGACTTGTGAGTCTGCATTTTAAATTAGACATCTCCCATAATTATTGTGGAACAGGCATCTTGCCTGTTCAAAACAGGCTTTTCTGGAGATGACTATTACATTAAAAAACGTTTGAAAGTAACTTATAAATTAGGCGAAAAATAGCTGTTCCAGCGATCGCACCCAAAGCACCCAACCATCCCACAAATAACACACCAGTGATCGGAGAATTCGGATAAATCGCAAGTGCCGCCGTCTGCAAAGCCGGGAAAAACCACAGCAAAGCCAGAGTACCTGCGCCAATAATCAACATCTCAGTTTGTTCGATCGCCCTGCGGTACTGGCAGTAAATCAAACCCGCCACAATCATCCCCAACAATCCGATACTCAAGCCAGGAGAGGGCAACAAACTCGTCAGGGCGATCGCCAGCAACCCCCCCTCAAAACCCGTAAACGCCGCCCCCGACAAAACCTCCCAAATCGAAAAAGTCGCTCTCTGCGAAGGTTGCAGCCCTCCTGGAGGTGTTGCAGGAACCCGTACAGGAGGAGGCAGAGTCGGTTGAAGAGGTATCGGAGGTGGCGCCACCACAACTGTAGGTGGTTGAGAATGTTGTTGAGGCCGAGACATCAGAGCCGCTTCCACCTCACTCGCAGATTGAAAACGCTGGCTGGGAGCTGATAATAACATTCGATCGAGAACTTCAGCCAAACGCGAACTTACCTGCACGCGCGATCGCCAATTCCACTCATTTCTATAACTATCAAACAACTCCGTCGGCTGCAAACCACTCAGCAAACTAATGCAAGTCACAGCCAAAGCATAAAAATCCGTTGCTGGATAAACTTCTTGTCCGCTCATCTGTTCTGGCGGAGCATAACCCAAAGAATAAATACCAGTCGAAGCTTTTGCACTCCCAACACTTTGTGTTACTTGTTTAACAGCCCCAAAATCTAATAAATAAAGCCGACCATTTTTAGCCCGCATAATATTAGCAGGTTTAATATCCCGGTGAATCGAACCGCGAGAGTGCACAAAATCGAGAACCTTCAAAATTTCCCGCAGCACCTCCACCGTTTCCGCCTCCGAAAACCTGCCTTTAACAGCTAGTTCATCCTCCAAATTTTTACCGTCAATAAATTCTTGAACCAGATAGAAAAACTGATCGTTTTTTCCCGGCTGCAAACTCGGAACAGTCAGCTCAAAAAAAGCCAGCAAACTCGGAATTTTGGAATGTTCGTTTCCCAGTTCTTCCAGCACCGCCGCTTCCCGTTCAAACAGAGTTTGAGCGATTTTTAGCTGGGGCGGAGTCAGACTTACCGACGGCTGCAAAAGTTTAGCAACGCACTGCCGCATCGCCGGAGTATAGCGGTCTCTGGCCAAAAATGCCGCCCCAAAACCGCCTTGACCCAACAACCTCACGGGCAAATAGCGCCCGCTCAAAATCAGGGGCATCCCGCAAGTCGTGCAAAACTTTTGCTGCACGGTTTTCAGCAGCGAACTGTCATCGAGGTCGGGAAAATAGTTTTGAGGGCGCGGGCAGCCCGGTCGGGTGCAGTAAACTTCCATTTTTGTTTGCTAAGAAGAAGGAAGAGGGAAGAAGGAAGAGGGAAGAAGTAAGAGGGAAGAAGGAAAAGGGAAGAAGGAAGAAAAAGTGATGGTTAAACCAGATTTAGATTTCTCAACTAACCGCGAACTAACTGCCAGCGACCTAAGAAATTAACTTCCCGCCGAGTTGGGAGTTCCTATTTCTATAAATCCCAAATCGAGGGCCGGAGGTTCTTTCTTCTCCGGGATGGTCGAATAAGTAGCAAACTGGGGCAAAATTTCATTGCTGAAAGCCTCTGCAGCTTTAGAACGGTAGCGGTTGGGGTTGTAAATTAACGACAAAATCCGAGTTACCAAAACTTCATCCATTTGAGATTTGTGCAAAACGCCCATAAGCAACTCTTTTTCGATCGCCGAAACCGACACAAAAGCAGCACCCAGCCCCGACTGAACAGCATTTTTAATTGCTTCGATCGAATTTAGTTCCATCTCAATTTTCAGGCGGCGCGTGTCAATTCCACAGCGAGTCAACACCTGATCGATGACTTTGCGGATAGTAGACTGCGAATCCAGGCAAATAAACTGCAATTTATAAAGGTCTTCTTTTTGGATACTTTCTTGTTGTACCATCGGGTGAGACGGCGGGAGAATCAGAGCCAATTCGTCCTCAGCATAAGGAACAATTTCTAAAGCTTCTACAAGTTCCGTAGGGATTTCTCCGCCAACAATTGCCAAATCGATTTGCCCGTTGGCCACACTCCACGCCGTGCGGCGGGTAGAGTGTACGTGAAGTTGTACCGCTACATCCGGGTACTTTTGGCGGAACATCCCAATCATCCGGGGCAGCAAATAGGTGCCCGTTGTTTGAGATGCGCCGACAATCAAAGTACCGCCTTGGAGATTTTGTAAGTCTTCCAGAGCTCGACAAGTTTCTTGACAAAGCGATAAAATTTTCTCGCCGTAACTCAGCAGCAGGTGTCCAGCTTCGGTTAGTTGCGCCCTGCGCCCCCCCCGGTCAAACAGCGGTACGTTCAACTGTCTCTCTAAGTTTTGCACCTGCAAGCTAACTGCTGGCTGGGATACGTAGAGGCTGTCGGCGGCGCGTTTGAAGCTTCCTTCAGAGGCGATCGCCTTGAGAATGCGTAACTGGTCTAAAGTGAAAGGAAGGTCAGACATATATCTAAATTGTCAGTTGTCAGTTGTCAGTTGTCAGTTGTCAGTTGTCAGTTGTCAGTTAACTTTTTAAACAGTTGAGTGCCGGCTGATGACCAATGACTGATAACCGCTGAATGATCCCATAGATACTTTGTGACACAATTTGGCAGAGAATCAATAACTTTTCTTAATATTTACGATGACGATCGACTTGGCGCTCGACTCCCACTTAGTTATTCTCGGACTTTTATTCGGTTTTGCGATCGCCCACAGCGGTTTAGCAGCCCTCCGCCCGAAAGGTGAAAAGCTAATCGGGCCGAGACTTTACCGCGTTTTGTTTGCCCTTGTCAGTTTGCCGCTGGCGGTGATTTTGGTTGTCTACTTTTTCAACCACCGCTACGACGGCGTGCAGCTTTGGCAAGTACAGGGCGTGCCGGCAGTTAAACCCATAGTTTGGATACTTTCGGCAATTTCCTTTCTGTTTCTGTACCCAGCAACTTTCAACCTTCTAGAAATTGCTGCCATCCAAAAGCCCGAAGTTCACCTCTACGAAGCGGGCATCATTCGCATCACCCGTCACCCGCAAATGGTGGGACAGGTGATTTGGTGTGTGGCCCACACCCTGTGGATTGGCACTAGCTTTACCCTCGTCACTTCCATCGGTTTGATACTTCACCACCTGTTCGGAGTGTGGCACGGCGACAGTCGGCTGCGAGCTCGTTTTGGCGAATCCTTTGAAACCATCAAATCTCGCACCTCAATTATTCCATTTTTGGCAATCCTGCAAAAGCGTCAAACCCTTGATTTGCTTGAGTTTATGCGCCCTTCCTACGTAGGTGTAGTTATTTTTACGGGCCTGTTGTGGAAAATTCATCCTTTTTTGATGCGTGTCACTGGGAACATAGACTGGTAGCATGATCCCTAGGATAGAAAAAAATTATTAAATTTTGAGGGATCATGGTGTTGTCGGTTAGCGAACGCACTTTTGCACAAGAGGTATTTCAAGCCTCTACCCCCGTTTTAGTTCACTTTTGGGCACCTTGGTGCGGTTTGTGCCGCGCGATCGACCCTACGATTACGACATTTGAGTCACAGTGGGCAGGAAAAGTCAAGCTCCTAGGGGTGAATGCCGATCAATGTCTCAAGTTGGCTAGCACTTATCGATTGACAAGTCTGCCGACGCTGATTTTGTTTGAGGGCGACAAAGCTCGATTTAGATTTGAACATTATCAAGGACGCGAGGAACTGCGGCGCACTCTCGATTCCTGGATGCTGGCCACTCAAAGGTCTTCCCAAACTCAACGAATGCAACCGCAGGAAGCATTTAACAGGTAACGTTTCCAAAGCATTGGGCTCTTGTGTACAAAGCATTCGGCTCTTGCGTAGAAAGCATTAGAAATTCCCCATTTGTCGATCGACCATCCGATCCAAAATAAATATCGCAGTCTTGGAATCACAGGACTGCGACATTTGTCTGTCTATCTTTTGGCATAGATTTAAAGAAGACCGGGCGGTTGAAACCGCGTCTATACAAACAAAACCCGCCTCCGCGGGTTGAAGAAAAGGCGGTGAAAATTACGTAAAACGTAATTTTATTCAGTCCGCGGAGGCGGACTTCGTTTTTGTAGACGCGGTTTCAACCGCCGTCTTATCTGATCTTAAGAATTGCAGCGAGTATTTTTGCCCAGTGGCGCAGGCGTGTGTCACAATTGTTTACAGTTTTGGCAATATCTAGTAGAAACTTTAAACAACATATCATTCATGGAACTGCTTTATCAATACGCTTGGCTGATTCCAGTCCTGCCACTGGCAGGCGCAATGCTAGTAGGTTTAGGCTTAATCACCTTTAACCAGGCTACCAACAAACTCCGACAAGCGAATGCGATCTTCATCGTCTCCACGCTGGCAGGGTCAATGGTAATGTCTTTCGCATTGCTGTGGAGTCAAATACAGGGCCACGAACCCTACACCCGCACTATTGAGTGGGCCTCTGCTGGCGACTTCTCGCTAAACATGGGCTATATCATCGACCCCCTGACGGTGGTAATGCTGGCGATCGTCACCACGGTCGCCTTTTTGGTGATGATTTATACCGATGGCTACATGGCACACGATGACGGGTACGTGCGTTTTTACGCCTACCTGAGCATCTTCAGCGCCTCGATGTTAGGTCTAGTAATCAGCCCGAACATCGTTCAGATTTACATTTTCTGGGAATTGGTAGGTATGTGTTCATACCTGCTAGTCGGATTTTGGTACGATCGCAAACCCGCAGCAGACGCCTGCCAAAAAGCCTTCGTCACCAACCGCGTCGGCGACTTCGGCTTGCTGCTGGGCATCCTCGGCATTTACTGGGCCACCGGCAGCTTTGAATTTGAGGTGATGGGCGATCGCCTGCACTCCCTAGTCGAATCCGGTGCTTTGAGCGCGACTCTAGCCACAATCTTCGGCGTTTTGATCTTTTTGGGCCCAGCCGCCAAATCCGCTCAATTCCCCCTCCACGTCTGGCTCCCAGACGCAATGGAAGGCCCGACACCGATTTCTGCCTTAATCCACGCTGCGACAATGGTAGCCGCCGGCGTATTCCTGATCGCTCGGATGTACCCAGTGTTTGAAGGGTTGCCAGTCGTCATGAATTTGATCGCCTGTACGGGCTGTTTTACAGCATTTATGGGTGCGTCGATCGCAATTACCCAAAATGACATCAAAAAAGGCCTCGCCTACTCCACCATCTCCCAATTGGGCTACATGGTAATGGCAATGGGAGTCGGCGCGTACAGTGCCGGACTCTTCCACTTAATGACCCACGCTTACTTCAAAGCAATGCTGTTCCTGTGCTCAGGTTCAGTCATTCACGGCATGGAAGATGTCGTCGGCCACAACCCGGCTGTGGCTCAAGACATGAGAGTCATGGGCGGCTTGCGGAAATATATGCCGATTACCGCTTCTTGCTTTTTAATCGGCAATTTAGCAATCTGCGGCATTCCGCCCTTTGCAGGTTTCTGGTCAAAAGACGAAATCCTCGCCCAAGCTTTTCACGCTAATCCCGCTCTGTGGGCTGTGAGTTGGCTGACTGCGGGCATGACCGCGTTTTATATGTTTCGGATGTATTTCAGCACCTTTGAGGGCGAATTCCGAGGCAATGACAACGCTATCAAGCAACAACTTCTGCAACCAGGTTTGGTATTCGGCCCTGGAGCGATGAATGTTAAGGAATTGGCACCCACTGGCGAAAGTCACGACGAACACGACCATTTTCCTCACGAATCTCCTCTGACAATGGCTTTGCCGTTGGTGTTGTTGGCTGTACCTTCAGTGTTTATCGGTTTTCTCGGTACGCCGTTTGCCAATTATTTCGAGCAGTTTGTGCGCGCGCCAGGGGAGTCTCTGGAAGAAGTTTTGGCACACGCTGCGGAGTTCGATTTGACGGAATTTTTAATCATGGGTGGAAGTTCTGTAGGTATTGCTTTACTGGGCATTACTTTGGCTTCTCTGATGTATTTGAGCCGAAAAATCGACCCAAGTGCGATCGCCCAAAAAATCAAACCGCTTTACGAGTTCTCTCTCAACAAGTGGTATCTCGACGATATCAACGAAGTTCTCTTCGTCAAAGGCAGCCGCCGTTTAGCGCGGCAAGTCATGGAAGTGGATTTGCGAGTTGTCGATGGTGTGGTCAACTTGACAGGGTTTCTGACTCTGGTTACTGGCGAGGGTTTGAAATACTTTGAAAGCGGCCGCGCTCAATTTTATGCCCTGATTGTGTTTGTCGCAGTTCTGGGTTTTGCGATCGTTTCTGGAGTCAGTTAAATCTGTCGAGAAACAGCAATGCCTATTGGTGTCAACAATCGCCTGAAACCTTTTGTCTTTCTCGTTTACTGCCGAGGTCTGATCCCCCTAAATCCCCCTTAAGAAGGGGGACTTTGAGCAGAGTCTTGTCCCCCCCTTTTTAAGGGGGGTTAGGGGGGATCGGGCCTCAGCAATAAACGAGAGATACAAAGGTGTTGCAAGTTAAGCAGACACGCCTTGGGCGAAGCGAAGCGGAGGGATTGCCGTATCCCCACCAGAAGATATTTGCAGAAAAGGTATTAGCTCAATAACTTAAAATTGACAATTAGCCAATAGAAATAAATCTTGCATTAAACTCAATTTGTGCGATCGCACAAATTGTCACAAATATAGCAAAAACAAACGTTTCGTATAAAGAAAGTATAAAATTTACACCAAAACTGTCAAAATGTGTTTAAACCTAATAACTGACGGCTTATTTTAAAACGCAATGGATACAGCTAATTTCCCCTGGTTAACAACAACAATTCTGTTTCCCATTGCTGCGTCCTTGCTGATTCCTTTGATTCCCGACAAGGATGGCAAGACGGTGCGCTGGTATGCACTAATTGTAGGTTTGATCGATTTTGCTCTGCTTGTTTACGCTTTTTATACTCAGTACGACTTCAGCAATCCAGATTTGCAACTGGTAGAAAGCTATAGTTGGGTGCAGCAACTCGATTTAAATTGGTCGGTGGGTGCTGACGGTTTGTCGATGCCGCTGATTTTGCTGACTGGTTTTATTACTACGCTGGCTACTTTAGCAGCTTGGCCTGTCACATTTAAACCGAAGCTTTTTTACTTTTTGATGCTGATCATGTACGGCGGACAAATCGCAGTTTTTGCCGTACAGGATATGTTGCTGTTTTTCCTAGTTTGGGAACTGGAATTAGTCCCGATTTACCTGATTTTGTCAATTTGGGGCGGCAAGAAACGCCTCTACGCAGCAACTAAGTTTATCCTGTACACTGCAGGCGGTTCGCTGTTTATTTTGCTGGGCGCGCTGACGATGGCGTTTTACGGCGATACCGTGACTTTCGATATGCGGGCGATCGCGCTTAAAGACTTCGCCCCCAATATAGAATTGCTCTTGTACGCAGGTTTCTTAATAGCCTACGGCGTCAAACTGCCAATTTTTCCCCTCCACACTTGGCTCCCTGACGCTCACGGCGAAGCCACCGCACCCGCCCATATGTTGCTAGCAGGAATTCTGCTAAAAATGGGTGGCTACGCCTTGCTGCGGATGAATGCGGGAATGCTCCCCGATGCTCACGCTACTTTCGCACCCCTCTTAGTAATTTTGGGTGTCGTGAACATTGTTTACGCCGCCTTGACTTCTTTTGCTCAGCGCAATTTGAAGCGAAAAATTGCCTATTCTTCGATTTCGCACATGGGGTTTGTGCTGATTGGGATAGCTTCGTTTACCGATTTGGGTGTTAGCGGCGCAATGCTGCAAATGATTTCCCACGGTTTGATAGGGGCGAGTTTGTTCTTCATGGTAGGATGCACTTACGATCGCACCCACACCCTCATGCTCGACGAAATGGGCGGTGTCGGCAAGAAAATGCGTAAAGTTTTTGCCATGTGGACTGCTTGCTCTATGGCTTCTTTGGCTTTGCCGGGAATGAGCGGTTTTGTAGCAGAATTAATGATATTTGTGGGTTTTGCAACCAGCGATGCTTACAATCCGGTGTTTAAAGTCTGTGTAATATTTCTAGCGGCTGTCGGCGTAATTTTGACTCCGATTTACCTGCTGTCAATGCTGCGGGAAATCTTCTACGGCCCGGAAAATAAGGAATTGGTGGAACACGAAGAGTTGGTGGATGCGGAACCGCGAGAAGTGTTTATTATTGCAGCTCTGTTAGTGCCGATTATTGGTATTGGCTTGTATCCGAAAATGCTGACTCAGGTTTACGATGCGACTACTTCACAGTTGACTGCAAAGTTGCGGGCTTCTGTACCGTCTCTGGTGGCAAAAGCTGCTGATAAAACAGTGGCTCTGCGCGCTCCGGCGATCGAACCGAGCAAGTTATAATTTGCACTGGACTTAGGAAGAAAACCCCCAAACTTGATTTTTAAAATGGTTTGGGGGTTTTCTATATACCGGATCGCAGTAAATCGATTAGATTGGGATTTTTAAACCGCAGATTTCAGCAGATAAACACAGATGAACGCTGATGGAAATGAAATTTTCTATATTGTCACGACTCAAAAAAAATAATAACAATACAGCATGACTGACTATATTCGAGAACGTTATGTTAAGCCACTTTATATCAATGTTTTATACGGTAACTTTTTAGGGCTTGGCAAAGAAGATTTAGATGCCTTTGTGGACTCGACGACAGTTGCTCTATATGAAGTAACTGAGGAAGAAACGATCCAGATGTATAACGGTAATTGGAAGGATACAATTACAGCAAGTTGGCTTTGTGGAATTGGTCGGCTTTCCCACCACCTCAATAAAATTGAAACTTTACTGATTCCAAGTCAAACTTGTTATGCAGGACAATTTCATTGTTTTGCATTAGCTCGTTTTGACGGTGCTGAATCGGTAAGAGTTTTGCGCTCTTATCTCGACACCTACTTACCCGCGGGCGATCGACAATACGACCAAGAATGGGCTATTGGAGCATTATGGTGGTTAGATCGCAGGCATGGAACAGATTACGCACAGGTTTATCTAAAAAACTCCGATAATTGGAAACTTAGATCTCGTCGAGGCGAAGAGTATGGGGTACTAAGGCCAGAGGAAGGAATTCTCCACTTTCAAAAGGTGATGGACTTTGTAGACCAGTATTTTCCCGAATTTGCGACGTAGATAGCTCCGCTTTCTAGATATCGATTTGCCAGGAAGAAGCGATAATAGATAAGATGCCATTTTGATTCTAAGAGTGTGCTAGCCATGACTGAGTTACTGGAGCGTGCGATCGCTAAGTTGAAAACCTTGCCTGCCAGCGAGCAAGATGCGATCGCCTCAATGATTTTGGAAGAACTTCAAGACGATCTAATATGGGATCGAGCATTTGCTAGTTCTCCCGATGCTCTTGCCAAACTTGCAGCGACTGCAATGGCTGAATATCAGGCAGGTAAAACCCAAAAACTCGATCCAGAAACATTGTGAAATCCCGTACTACAGCCGAATTCCGTAAATCTTTTGCGGCACTGCCAAAACAAGTTCAAGAGCAAACACGCGACGCATATCGCCAGTTCAAGGAAAACCCAAATTATCCAAGTTTGCGTTTCAAAAAAGTGCATCCAGAGTTACCAATATACTCTGCTCGAATCAGCAACAACTATCGAGCCGTTGGTCAGTTGGATGGAGATACTGTGATCTGGTTTTGGGTTGGTTCACACGCAGAGTACGACAGGTTGCTATCTCAGTTATAATGGTTATTTCATCTACTTTAGTTTAACTTTATGAGAACGTTCACTGCGGTTGTTGAGAAAGACCATGAAACTGCTTTTGAGCTTGATACTGAGGCATTTTTATGTTAAGTGTGACAGTTGATGAAATTCAGCGCGATCCTTCAAAGTATCTGCGTCAAGTGGAAGCAGGTGCAATTTTTGTTATCCTGCAAGCAGATAAGCCGATCGCGGAACTCAGACCTATTTCTAACAGCAAGCAATTACGACCATTTGGTTTGTGTGCAGGCGAGTTTACAGTTCCAGATGATTTCGACGCTCCTTTGCCGGAAGATATCCTCAGTGCATTTGAAGGTAAATGAAGATTCTGCTAGATACGCACATCTTTTTATGGTTTATCAGTGGTGACATCAAGTTATCAACAGATGTTCGAGATGCAATTCGCGATCCAGATAATGAGGTCTATTTGAGTGCAGTTTCAGTCTGGGAAGCAATTGTCAAGTACCAGTTGGGTAAGTTACCTCTGCCGGAGCATCCCGAAACATATTTACCCAAACAGCGCGATCTTCATCAAATTGTCAGTCTTTCTCTTGATGAAAGTAGCGTAGCTCAACTGGCTAAACTGCCACCATTACATCGCGATCCATTTGACAGAATGCTTATCTGTCAAGCTTTAGAGAATGGTCTGACTATTGCGACAGTAGATGGGGCAATTCGTGCCTACTCGGTCAGCGTTATGTAGCAGTTCACGGTTATTTGCCGTCGCACAACTTCATGGCGCCATTCGCAATACCCAATACTTCAAAATTACCATTTGGTGGATCGCCCTCTTAGTTTCTAGCGTTTTCTGCGAAGAGTGCGGTCTTCAGAAAGGGGGATCTAACTGAGTAAGTGAGGTATCATATCCATAATAGGATCAAAAGTTACAAAAAAGAGGGAATGTATGCAAACAATCCTTTTGAGTCGTGAAGAAGTCGCGCGTCGTGCGAAACATTTGTATGAGAGCACCATCCGCCAAAAAATTGAATTAGAAGAGAATATTGGCAAAATGGTCATCATTGATATAGAAACCGGCGAGTATAAAGTTGATGAAAATAGTTTACACGCTGCTGATTACCTGAGTGCGAAACATCCAAATGCTAGACTTTGGGAGAGCCGTATTGGATATAACGTTGCTGGATCTCTAGCTGGTGTCATGGAGCGTCTATCTAAATGATTTCACGTAGAGTGGTTGATAGATGCTAAACTTAATTTGATTGGATTTTGCTTGAAAGTCAAGCTGTTTGAGTTTAACGTTATCATAACGTTCAGTGCGGTCGATCGGAAGAGCATGATACTGCTTTATATGTAGCCTATATTACCGATTTTTAAGAGAGCGAATTCTCAAGGATAAACTTTAGATGAGCTACAAGCAAACCTACGTGAAGCGAGCGAAATGCTGTTGGGAAATGAGAATCCAGCCTTAAATCGATCTTCTATTCAGTACGATCGCCCTTTTAGTCTTTACCCTTAATTCTTCTAGTTGCTCTAGTTGCTAGAATAGCAGCGAATACTAACCGGACTGCAACTCATGCTAAAAACCATCGAAGGCATTTGCATCACTTGCCAAATAATCCTATGATGGTGCATCATGATCTTGGTGATTGTTTCATTCTTCTAACTAAGCTAATATGCGATCGCTCATCTTGACTCTAGCTCTCATGTGTTTAGCCACCCCCGCTGTTGCCACAACCTGCGAGGAAAGCTTTCAAAAAAAGGGGGACTTTTTGAATGGTGCCGCCTTTTCTGCACGTGTTCAGGTTGAAGGATTATCGATAGAAAGAGCATTTTCCCAATTACGACCCATTTTGGCCCGCGAGAGCATCAAAACTATCAGCACCGATGTTAGTACAGGTGTAATGAAAGCCGAAAATCCCGCAACAGCATTTCAGCGCGCTTTGCCAATTGACGTATTTGCCTCAATGGACGGCAATCTATTAAATGTTGAGATGATCTTTACCCTTCCGAGTGGCGTGGGTGCAAGTAAAGACACTGTGAAAGGATACTTGTGTGGTGCACTAAATCAATTGCTGCCTCAAACTACAAAGTAATATTTAATCATTCATTGGATGAATGGTAGTTTCCCACACTCGATCGCAATACCCCATACTTCAAAATAACCTGCGGGCGATCGCTCTTCAATTCAATGCGATCGCTCTTGGGGTTTCTATCCTTATTGTTATGCCAAGAGTGCGATCTTTGTCAAGGGCGATCGAGCAGTTTGCGGTAATTGATAATCAGAGCAATTATTAAACCCCAATGCGGTGTAATTTGCTTAACAAAGCTTTACAATCTACTTCAAAACAAAATTCTGTATGCTGAGTGACCAAAACAAAACAATTGTTCTCCAGTTCTACAAAGCGTTCGACGATCGCAAAATGGAACAAGCCTTAGAACTTCTAGCGCCGAATTTTATTGCTCGCATGGCGGGAATCCCGGAGCCATTGGACGGGGAGGGGTTCAAGCAGTTCGGGATGTCATTTTATCTAGCTTTCAGTCAGGGTAAACACGTTTTTGATGAGGTCCTGGTTGCAGGCGATAAAGTAGTGACGTGCGGAACCTTCACAGCAACACACCTTGGAGAATTTCAGGGTCTGCCGCCAACGGGCAAACAAATCAGCTTGGCGATTATGCACATTGATCGAGTCGAGAACGGCAAAATCGCGGAGCATTGGGGGCAGGGTGATGCACTTGGATTAATGCAGCAGTTAGGGATTGTCTTCTTGCCGGGCCCAAAGTTACTACCGCACATTTTGAGAGGTGCTGCGTCCAAACTGTTTAAGAAATCCGCCCAGAAATAAGATTGTCAGAGCTTGTAGTTGACAGCGGCAGAACAAATCACGGTAAGAGTTAGCTAGCGATCGCAATACTCAATACCAAATACTTCAAAATTACCTGCGGGCGATCGCGCCGGAGCAAGTTTTGAAGCGATGCACTAAAATCCTGTTCAGATAGCTATTATAGATTAATCATGAAGATTAAGGCGATTATCTGGCAAGAAGATGGCGTATGGTGCGGCTCAGTTCCAGCACTTCCAGGTTGCTACACATAGAGAGAGAGAGAGTTAGGAACAATTGTTAGAGATGCTTGAAGATGGTGTTCAGGGTTGACTAGAAGTCGTCACTCAACAAAATGAACTTGCGCCGGAGAAACAGTTAATTGAGTTATCTCTATGAAATATGTTTCTTGCCAAGCACTCTGCAAAATCTTTGAGCGACATGGTTGGAAGCTAAAAACAACCGCTTTGTCTCGTTAGAATGCTATTTTGCTATCCATCCCTAATTATTCAATCCACCGGGTTGTATTGATCAATAAAATTGAAAAAATAAAAGCATTTTTAGAGCGATGAAAGGGTTGATTCAATATCTTTACGAAATCCAATTAGATAAAGCTATTCTCTGGTGCTATCTCATTTGGTATATTATAGTAGTTTTTTTTCATTTTGATCCTTCGGTTAAGATCTGGATCAATTCAATTGGTATAAGTGCTGTAATCGGTACGGATCTGATGCTAAGTGTTTCTTCTAGTAAAGGCAAAAGAGATCATTGGCAGGCATTCAGGTTATATCTCATGCCATTTTGTGTCTCAAGCTTCTCTGCCTTGATTAAAGAGCAGGGATTTATCATATTCATATCACCAAATTTCACCGAAACAATAGTGTCAGTATCATGCTGTGGTCTGTTTTTATTACTTATTTTAGTAGTCAAAGTATTAAAAAATAAAGTTATTTAGCGGTACTACAAAATTGGTGAAAGCAGCATAAATATGACATTTTAGGTTGAAATTCCCCCGATCGCCTTTAAGGGCAATCGAGCTTGTAGAACTCTTACGCCCCGATGAAGCGATGGAATTGCTTATTGAAAGCGCTTTCTTAGTTTCTAGTCGGATAGTCCTTTGAGTGCGATAGCTTTTAGGTTGGGCGATCGCCAAGTTGTACTATACTAGCCTTTGTAAAGAAATTACCAATATCCCCAGAGGAATATCAACGGTAAGCAGGTTGCTAAAATCGCTCGCGCTAACATTTTTTGCCCTCAAATCGCTTTCTTTTGATTAATTGGCGTTTTAAATTCTGCCTTCTACTTTCTCCGTTGGGGCGACACAAGCGGCGGGTAATGCCCTCCCTAGGGTCAGTCGATTTTAGATTTTAGATTTTAGATTTTAGAGGCGACCCCACGGATAAATGCGGGGGCTTGAGGATTTTAGATTTGAGATTTTGGATTGATTCCACGGATAAATCCGGGGGCTTGTACCATCAAGAAATTCTTGGTCAATTGTCAATAACCAATTATTAATTGTTAATCTTCCATGAGGAAGCCGAAAAGATATATCATAACCTTAACCAGATCATTTCTTCCCAGATATGTTCTACTGTTCTAATCCAAGTTGCTCCAATCCTTTCAATCCCGACAATTCTAAATTCTGTCAAAGTTGCGGATCGCAAGGCCTAAACCCTTTATTCAGAAACCGCTACCGCGTGATTCGACTGTTGGGCGAAGGAGGATTTGGCAGAACTTATGAAGCGGTAGATATCGATCGCATGGACGATCCCTGCGTAATTAAGCAGTTTGTACCCCAATTTCAAGGAACATCCGCACTTGAAAAAGCCGCACAATTGTTTAAGGAAGAAGCGAAACGACTTTACGAACTCGGTGAACATCCCCAAATTCCTCGATTAATTGCTTATTTTGAGCAAGACAAGCGACTTTATTTAGTACAAGAGTTGATTGAGGGGCAAAATTTACTGGCTGAATTAACTCAGCAGGGCGTTTTTAGCGAAGAAAAAATTTGGCAGTTGTTGGCAGATGTACTGCCGATTTTGAAATTTGTGCACGATCGCCATGTCATTCACCGAGACATCAAACTTGAGAATATCATGCGGCGTCGCACCTCTGTTAGCTCCTCCCTGCCAAAGGCGGGAAATTTTCGGAATTCAGCTTTCCGAAGGGGAGGGCGGGGAGAGTTAGTTTTGATAGATTTCGGCATTTCCAAACAAGTGACGGGCTCCCTGATGAGCAAAGTAGGCACGACGGTAGGAACACCCGGATATTCGCCTGTAGAACAAATGCGCGGTCAAGTTTTCCCCGGAAGCGATTTGTACAGTTTGGGAATAACTTGCCTGAGACTGCTAACTCAATGTTTGCCAAAAATTGACGGTTCCGATGACCTTTATGACCCGATAAACGGTGGGTGGATTTGGAGAGAACGGTTGCCCGCCGGCACAAAAGTCAGCAGCGAGTTGACAAAAATTTTAGATAAGTTAATTGAAGATTATCTCAAAAATAGATATCAATCGGCTGATGAAGTAATCAAAGCTTTAAATCTCTATTCTTTACCTCCCCAACCCCCTTTTGTCAAGGGAGGACAACTTGCTTTAAATTCTTCTGTGACAAAGGGAGGGCCACTTGCTATTAATACTCCGCTCAATCAAAGCGGGCAAATCAATAGCAATATCTCTGTCAATCCTAGTAGGAAAAAATCCAATACCAATCCGCCTCATAACAAGGCATCGCAGAGAATTGTCGCTGTCAAAAGCACTTTTGAATTTCAGGTGGTGACAGTAGACAAGCGCGGGAAGCAAACTAACCTTAACAGCGGCAAAGCGCGTTTTTTTGAAGAACCTCTCAGTAACAGTACAGTCCTGGAAATGGTATCTGTTCCTGGCGGTACTTTCCTCATGGGTAGCCCAAAAAATCGGGGTGACAGCGACGAAAAACCGCAGCACCCAGTAACTTTAGGATCTTTCTATATTAGCAAATTTCCAGTCACTCAGGCCCAGTGGACAGCAGTTGCGGCGCTGCCGGAAATTAAAATATTTCTCAATCCCGATGCAGCCCGTTTTAAAGGTGCAAATCGACCTGTAGAAAATGTATCTTGGTACGAGGCTGTGGAGTTTTGCGATCGACTTTCTCGCAAAACGGGTAAGAATTATCGCCTGCCTAGCGAAGCCCAATGGGAATATGCTTGCCGGGGGAAAACTACGGGGCCGTTTCACTTTGGGGAAACGATTACCAGCGAGTTAGCCAATTACAACGGAAATTCTAATTACGCTGACGCGCCGAAGGGAGTTTATCGCTTTCAAACGACAGATGTTGGCAGTTTTAAACCTAATGCTTTCGGATTGTACGATTTCCACGGAAATGTTTGGGAATGGTGCGCGGATTCTTGGCACAATAATTATAACGGTGCGCCTGCTGATGGTAGCGTTTGGGAGTCTGACGGGGACTTTTCGCTGAGGTTGTTACGGGGGGGTTCTTGGAACGATCATCCTCCGAATTGTCGCAGCGCGTGCCGCCTCAGATATCAGCCGGATTGTAAGGCTAGTATTGTGGGTTTTCGAGTGGTGGTTTCTGTTGTTTAAGAATCGCGATTTCCTAGGGATAGCTCCGCTTCACGCTCTTTTTAACTTAACTAAAACTCAACCAGCTAAAAACTGTTTCAACAGTCAATTCTAACTCAATCCCATTAAGTATTGGCAAATCAGTTGCACCTTCGTACAACTCCACTCTTTGCCCAGGAAATACCGCTAAAATACTTTCTTCTTCTGGAATAATTAACCACCCCAATTCAGTGCCTTGTTGCGAACAAGCAAGTAATTTAGCAAGCACTTTTGTTTGGCTTTGTTCGGGAGAAAGAATTTCAATCGCCCAGTCTGGATAAATTTCAAAGCGGTTAGCAATTCTACCAGATGGTAGAAAGGGAATTCTTTCCCACCGGAATACTGCTACATCTGGGACGAGTGATGCACCGCCAAAAGTGCAACGCAACTCTGGAAAAGCATAAGCAATTTTTGGTGTTTCGACTATTTGGTTGATGACATTGCAAAGCTTACCCTGCAATCTGCTATGTTCACCTTGAGGCATGGGTTTTTGAATGATTTGTTTGTTGATATATTCTGAAGCTGGTTCCGTTTCTGGAAGTTTTAGGAACTCCTCTAAGTTGGGCGAGATTTTAATGACTGTAGTCATAGGTCAAGTCGATTTTAGATTTTAGATTTTAGATTTTAAATGGGATAGATCTCAGAACCCTGACTGTTTAAAAGTCGGGGTTCTGGTATCTATTATGAAGGACAAATTCTTGCCTTAACTAGCCTTCTTTTGAGGAGCGACTATGCGTTCCACACTCATAGCAGCCACGCTCAAAGTCACCACAGCCATGCCGAGAATTGCTACAGGCTGCAACTTCTCATTGATAATTATAAACCCGAAGAGTGCGGTCATAGCCGGCCCCAAAGTGCCAATTACTGACGCTAAGGCCGCCCCCGCGTACCGGATGGCAAAATTATTCAAAAGATAGCTAAACAGCGTCAACACCCCTAAAATAACGCCTCCCACAATCAAACCAGGCCAAACATTTGGGTCGATTTGAGGAGCAAAATTGTCCGATAGTGGCACCCACAAACTCAGGGCAGAAAATACAAAAATCGCGGCGAAATTAACTAAACTAAAAGGAATTGGGTGCAGCTTGCCTGCGGCCATTTGCGTCAGCAATACGTAACCAGCAAAGGTAATCCCAGAAGCCAGTGCCGCCGTGACTCCCACCCCGACATTGCCACCGCCCGGAGCTTGGGCCGCAAAACTCGGCAACCCAGCTAAAATCAGACCTGCGGCAATCCCGAATATCGCAAAAAAGCCTACTCTGCTGGGGCGAGAACCAAACAAGATCCAAGAACCTAGTACGGTGACGATCGGGTAAATAAAGAAAATTGTAATCGCAATCCCCGCTGGAATATTGCCGATCGCCAAATAAATCAAAACCTGAGACAAAAACAGAAAAAATGCGCTTCCTAAAACCTTGCCCCACAAAGCTCGATCGCCCGACTGGAACAACCGCCTAATATCTTTCCACACAGAAGGATACAGAAAAGTTGCCAATATTGGCATCAAAGCCATCACCACGATCAGCCGCATCAACAAAATCAACAAAGAATTGCCAAAACCAGGAGTTACCACCCCCGGAACTTCAAACAAGCCAAAAATCATCCGAGGATTTCTGCTTTTAATCAAAATTCTCAAACAAACATTAAACAGCGACAATACCACCGCCGAAGACAAAGCCAGCACCAAACCTGTCTGTACTTGAGAAGGTGCTTTAGCGGTTGCAGCAGGCGCTGAAGAAGGCTGTGGCACGGGTTCTCGCGGCGTTTCCACAGGTGTTGCCTGCAGAAGTTGCGGCCGGACAGAATTAACAGAATTAGTTGATTCCTCGACATAGGAATCTTGAGCATCGAAAGGATTCTCAAGATATTCTTCTTCTGATTCGAGTTCTTCCCTGATGCGGTTTACGAGATTTTGTAACAGCTCTTCCCCTTGCAGTTCCAGGGTTTTCATGTTGTTGAGCCGCACCGAAAGCTCACTTTCATAGCTGCTCAAATCTTGTTCCAGCATCTGGAAACTGCGATCGATCCTTTCATCCAGCGCCGCCAGCAACTCCGAAGCTCGTTCGTCGTAGTTGCTCGGCGGCAGGGGTATCGGGAACTCGCCGCTGGGAATCGGGCTGCTGAGAGAATTTCCCGAGTTAGCGCTGAGTTCGTTGAACCGCTGCACCAACAAATCCTGCAAATTGTGAGCCAAAACTTGAGCCAACTGCTTCAGCCACAATTGCTGCTGCTGAATGTATCGCCCAGACAGAGATTCCATTTGCTGAGACTGCAATTTGCGATATTGCTCCCGGAGGTCTTCAATATCTTCAATCAGGTGATTTTTTTCAGTTTGCAGCCGAGTAATGTCTTGATTTAACTGGCCTTTGACATTTTCATGCAAAGCGTCCAGTTCTTGCATTACTGAGTGGAGGACTTCTTCTGCTGATTGTGCATCCTCTGGCTCGCCCTTTGACGAGTATACGTTCCGCTGCGCCATTAGCCTATAACCTCTAATTTAAACTGCACGTTCAGTGTTCTTAAGTATTTTGCCTGCATCAGGTCGCAAGTTATAGTGAGTTGATCTAAAAGATTGCGGACACTGTTTAATCAATAGTAGTCGCTAAGCTAGAAATGTGAGAAAATTGCGTGAAGCAAAGCTATCCCGCAGGGAATCGCCCCAAGAACACTTTGTGCAATTAGAAATCATACTACAGCTTGACCTCTCCACGGATTGCTCCCGGTAATTCTCGCATCTAACTCACCCGATTGCACCCGAATCACAAGCCTAAGAGCCCCTTCTGCGACTAAATTTGATTGGGGGGTGGCACTCCTAGCCCCTCAACGGATAACTTGATCCTGCCGCCAGAAATCCGGTTTCTTTTGCCCGCCTTTCTGCCGCACTCCCGCACCCAGGTTTATGATTTTAACAGTTCCGATCTTTTGCTCGCGAAAGTTTTAAGAGGCGATCGCACCCTCAAAAAGCCACCCCGCGCTATCAAAAAATTAACACATCCCATCCCCCAAGAGCAACAGATATGGCATCCGAAATTTATGACAATTCCTTTACAAACGATATAGAAAAACTGAATATTTCCTCAGAAGCCGAAGTGTTTGTCTTTCCGGCCTCATTTGCCCAGCAGCGCTTATGGTTTCTCGACCAATTCGCACCGGAAAACCCTTTCTATAATGTAGTAACAGCACTGCGCTTAACTGGTTCCCTCAACTTAACAGCCTTAGAGCAAACCTTCAACGAAATAGTGCAGCGACACGAAACTTTGCGAACCACTTTTGCAGCGGTATCAGGTCAACCAGTGCAGATAATCTCTCCCGCTTTTAAGACTAATTTAAAAGTATTAGACTTGCAATATTTGCCGCCAGAACAACGGCAAACAGAAGCAAAAAAACTCTCCGTAGCAGAATCTCTTCGCCCTTTCAATTTATCCACCGGGCCGCTGATGCGAATCACCATCCTGCGGCTGACAGAAACCGAGCATATTCTATTGCTAAATATGCACCACATAGCCTCGGATGATTGGTCGATCGGGGTACTAATTCGAGAACTGGAGGCTATCTATACAGCTTTGATAAATCAACAGCCATCTCCCCTGCCAGAATTATCACTTCAATATGCCGACTTTGCCGAGTGGCAGCGCCAATGGCTGCAAGGTGAAGTATTAGAAACTCAGCTTGCTTATTGGCGGCAGCAATTGCACGGGATTTCGGCGTTAAATTTGCCCACAGATCGCCCTGCACCAGCTAGGCAAAATTATCGCGGAAAAACTCAATATTTAGAACTGCCGAAAAAGCTGACAGACGCACTTTTAGCGCTCTCGCAGCGAGAAGGAGCGACTTTATTTATGACATTGCTCGCTGCATTTCAAACTTTGCTTTACCGTTACTCGCAACAAGAAGATATTGTTGTAGGTTCGCCGATCGCCAATCGCAACCGCAGCGAAATAGAAGCATTAATCGGTTTTTTTGTCAATACTTTAGTGCTGCGAACAGACTGCTCGGGAAACCCGACATTTCGAGATTTTTTGGGCCGGGTGCGGGAAGTAACCCTGGGAGCTTATGCTCACCAAGATTTGCCTTTTGAGAAGCTAGTCGAGGAATTGCACCCAGAGCGATCGTTGAATCGCCACCCGCTGTTTCAGGTGGTATTTGGCCTGCAAAATGCGCCGCTGGACGAGCTAGAATTGCCCGAATTAAAATTGAGTTCTTTTCATTTGGAGACTCAAACAACGCGCTTTGATTTAGAGCTGCATTTGTGGGAAGCTTCCGATAAGTTTAGGAGCAGATACGGTGAACAGTGGGAACATTTGGAAGGCCTGAGAGGCTTAGCTGTGTACAATACGGATTTATTTGATGAAGTTACGATCGCCCGAATGCTGAGGCATTTTAAAACGCTGCTGGAAAGCATTGTGGCTAATCCAGAACAAGGAATCGCTAACTTACCTTTATTGAGCGAGGATGAAGTGAATCAATTATTCAGAGAATGGAACGATACTCGGACAGATTATCCTCAAAATAAGTGCATTCATCAGTTATTTGAGGAGCGGGTTGAGCAGCATCTGGAGGATGTCGCCGTAAGTTTCGACAGCCAGCACCTGACTTACAGAGAACTCAACAGTCGCAGCAACCAACTGGCGCGCTACCTACAAAAACTGGGCGTGGGGGCGGAGGTTTTAGTGGGGCTTTGTGCAGAGCGATCGATCGACCTAATTGTCGGGATGTTGGCTATACTGAAGGCTGGAGGCGCTTACTTACCGTTAGATCCGAGCTATCCGCGCGATCGGCTAAACTTGATGCTGGAAGATGCTCAAGTTAAAGTCTTGCTAATTCAAGATAAATTGATTGAGAATTTCCGAGACTTCTCGAATTCGGTGATTTACTTCGATCGCGATCGGGAAGACATAGCCAAAGAAAGCGCCGAAAATCCCGCCAATACCGTAACAGCAGACAACCTAGCTTACGTTATTTACACATCTGGCTCAACAGGAAAGCCCAAGGGAGTTGCTGTCACCCACAAAGCAGTAAATCGGCTGGTACTCAACACCAACTATATAAAAATAGAACCTACCGATAAAATTGCCCAAGCATCAAACGCTTCATTCGATGCAGCCACATTCGAGATTTGGGGAGCCTTGCTTAACGGCGCTCAACTCGTAGGAATTAGCACAAATATTACCCTTTCTCCTCACGATTTAGCCTTAGAACTGCGCCAAGAAAGCATCACAGTTTTGTTTTTAACAACTGCCTTATTTCAACAAATTGCTAGAATTTTACCACAAGCTTTTGATTCGCTGCGCTGCTTGCTGTTTGGCGGAGAAGCGGTCGATATGAGATGGGTTAAAAAACTTCTCAAACAAAAGTCAACCACTAAATTAATTCACGTTTACGGGCCGACCGAAAATACAACTTTTTCGGCTTATTATTGCGTGCAAGACGTACCCGAAACCGCAACATCTATCCCCATCGGCCGCCCGATCGCCAACACGCAAATTTATCTCCTCGATGCGGATTTGCAGCCGGTGGCGATCGGTGTTATAGGTCAATTGTACGTCGGCGGTGACGGACTAGCGAAAGGCTACCTCAACCAGCCTGATTTAACTGCTGCTGCATTCATTCCTAACCCTTTTAGCAATAAATCTGGTTTGCGTCTTTATAAAACAGGTGATTTAGGTCGCTATTTAGCTGACGGCAACATCGAGTTTTTAGGTCGCATTGACGACCAAGTAAAAATTCGCGGCTACCGCATCGAGTTGGGAGAAATTGAAGCGGCTTTGTGCCAGCATCCACAAGTGCGCGAAGCAGTAGTAATTGTGAGGGAAGACATCCCCGACGATAAACATTTGGTAGCTTATGTTATTCCTGACGGCATCAATGAAAAATCCGAAACTCAAAATCTCAAGTCAAGTGACTTGCGCCAATTTTTGAAAGAAAAGTTACCAGGATATATGGTTCCTGCAACTTATGCAGTGTTGGAGAATATGCCACTGACGCTTAATGGCAAAGTAGACCGCCGCGCCTTGCCTGATATAGATACAGACAGCGAGGATATAACAGAAAATTATGTAGCGCCTCGGACAGATCTCGAAAACGCGATCGGGAAAATTTGGGCTAAAGTTTTGGGAAAACAGCAGGTTAGTATCTACGATAATTTCTTTGAACTAGGCGGGCATTCCCTGCTAGCAACCCAGTTAATTTCTCGCATCCGAGACGCTTTGCAAGTTGAGTTACCTGTCAGCAATTTGTTTGAGGCTCCGACTGTGGCGAGTCTGGCAAAATACATTGAAACAATGCGCTGGGCAGCGAAAGGTTTGGATACTCTTAGAAGTGACGAAACTCAGCGAGAAGATGTGGAATTTTAAGGGCTTACATAATTGCGGGATGATTTTGATTGTTTTGTGGAATGACCGTCCGGGAGCATCAAATTTATTGGTGAGTCAGAATGCCGAGAATTAGGAAGCAGAACTAGCGAGTGCAAAATCAATTCAAGCCCTGTCGGTAGAAATTACCGCAATGGGAACTGATATTCAAGCCTGTTTCACGAGGAGATTTAGACCTGTTACTTGCTAACCTACTAAAGGCTGAGGCTGCCTATATACTTGCAAGATTGCTTGCGGGGCATTACAAATAAGGGAGAAAAGGTTCTCTCAACAGCCACTCATCCAGAAAATCAGAAACGATGTCCAACGAAGCGTCTGACCGTCTTAAACAAAATTCTGAAAAAATTATGCGGATGTGGGAGAAGCGGGCGCGTGATGAAGTCGGTGCATCAACGCATCAAACTTCTCTTGTCTTGCAAGATTCCCTACCTCTGTACTTAAAGCAACTGGTAGATGAACTCTCAAACAGAATTGTCAGGACATCTGCCCGAATCACAGCCGACGAGGTAGAAAGTACGCGGATTGGCAAGCTGCATGGGCATGAACGGGCGGGGTATGCTGACTACTCTATCAGTCAACTCATTTTCGAGTATCACCTCCTCCGTCAAGTAATATTTCAAGTTTTAGAAGAAGAAGCACCTTTGGAAGTGCGGGATCGAGACATTATTATCGGCTCCATTGAGCAAGCCGTTAATGACGCGGCTACTCAATTCTCCGAAACGCTGCGAGATATTCAAGAACTATTTATGGTGACGCTAACTCACGACCTCAGAAATCCCATCAATGTCGTAAAAATGGGAACTCAACTGATTCTGCGGCGGCTGGAACGAGGAGATACCCACATGGATGTGGTCGCGAGGATGCTCGGTGCGATCAATCGGCTGGATTCGATGATTCAAAATTTGCTTGATGCAAGTCGGCTGCGGGCAGGGCAGAGCTTAAAGATTGAATTTGAAGAATGCGATTTTGAGATGCTAGTCCAAGAGGTAGTAGAAGATTTGAGGTTCGCGTATGGAGAGCGGTTTATTGTGGTCTGTGATTCTGATATCACGAGCTATTGCAGTCGAAAAGAAATACGGCGGGTGATTGAAAATTTAGCAATTAACGCTGTGAAATATGGTGCGCCTAGTACGCCAATTACACTCACGCTCCAGCAAACTGAAACGCAGATCAGCTTTACTATCCATAATGAAGGCAATCCGATCGCCCTAGACGCTCAATCCATCCTATTTCAACAATTTCGTCGAACCATTTCTGCCGAGGAGCAAACCGGCTGGGGATTAGGATTATTTTTAGCAAAGAGTATTACTGAAGCGCATCAAGGGACACTTGCGGTTGAAAGTGCAGAGGGCAAGGGGACAAGCTTTATTATCAACTTACCTAAAGTTCTTCTTTAGTTAGGGACATTAAGACTAAGAAAAATAGGTTATAAAATAATACGGTTCAGTTAAGCTCGATCCCCCCTAACCCCCCTTAAAAAGGGGGGGACAAGAACTTACTCAAAGTCCCCCTTCTTAAGGGGGATTTAGGGGAATCTCCGAGGAATAAATAGTTTTAACTGAACCATATTGGGTTATAAAATAATCAATCCACAGTCCACATTTTGGCGCTGACTCACAGAGCAAACGCTTCAGCAAACGCGATCGCTCTACACCCGCTATCTTTAAGCCGTCCTGATGCGAAACAACGCCGAATTTTAAGGTATCCCCAGCCAGAACCTACAAGATTTTAACTCACATTGTTAGTCACGAAATTTCAGCACAAAATGCCCTGACAGCTTCGGCAAACTGCTGGTTATGCTCCAATACGGTTTACTTAAGACGATCCCCCCTAACCCCCCTTAAAAAAGGGGGGGACAAGAATGCCCTCAAAGTCCCCCTTCTTAAGGGGGATTTAGGGGGATCTCCGGGGCATAAATATGTTAAGTGAACCGTATTGGGTTATGCTCCATTAATGCCATGTGTCCTCCTTTCTCTATAGTAACTAGCTCTGCTTGAGGTAATTCTGCTTTCATCCGCACGCTGGCTGGGGGAGTAGTGGCGATATCTGAATCCCCACATATCACCAACACGGGAATGTTAATCGATCGCAAAGTTTTTGTTTCGTCAAATTTGAACATTCCCAGGGTGCCGCGAGCCAGAACCCCGGGAGAACCCAAGGCTGATAAGAAACCTGAGAACTCTAATTGACCGCGCGTTTCAGTGCCTTTAAATCCCGATAATTCTACACTGATGAACAGTGAACCATTGAGATAACTGAGCCAAGTCATTCCCCACATAATGGGTTCAAGAGCTGCGGTGAGGTAGAGAATCGGTTCGAGCAGCGGCTTCTGCAAAGCGCCCAATAAACCGCTAAAAATAGAGGTTTTGACGGGATTAGTATAAGTCGTATCTACAAGAATTAAACCCGCTACTCGACTACCGAGAAGTTCTGGGAAAAGCCGACAGAAGGTGAGAGTAATCATGCCGCCGATGCTGTGTCCGAGTAGGATAACCGGTTTATTTCCTGCTAGGGAAACGACGGCTTCGAGATCGCGGGCAAATTTTTCTATGGAGTAGTCGCTGTTTTTTGGTCGAGTGGATTTTCCCAGGCCTGGAAGATCCCAAACAATCACTCGGAAGCGATCGCTTAATTGCCGTTTCACATAATACCAAACCATACTGTTCGGCCCCCAACCATGTGAGAGGATAATCGGCTGTCCGTCCTCTGGGCCGTAGAATTCTACTTGTAAAATAGTGCCATCAGGCCTCTCTACCCGCTGCACCGTACCCGTGCGTGTCGGCTTGGGTTCGTCAGCACCGGGGCGGCGGAACAACGGCAAACTGATAAAGCGGCCACCAACAGACCAAAGAACCATCAAGACTCCGCTGACTAAGTAGGAAATTCCTACAAGTGCGCCGATGTACCATTCGTAAATAATGTATATACCTCCGCCAAGTACGCCGATGGACAGCAGTCCCACCAGCCATAGGAACAGGAAATTGAAGGGCATGAACGGCATAAGCTGAAACCTTGGGTAGGATTTTGGTTGCGGATTCAAACAGAATCATACTTAGGTTAGGCCACAGTCGGCAAGGGGTAAGTTAAGCTCTTAATTTGTGCGCTGGTGGAATTTCTTTGATTGATTTGCCCAAGTAATGACAGGATGACTCAAAATGCCCGAGCCAAAAATATCGAGTTCATCACCAAATGCAAGAGATTCTGTCACGGTTGAGTTAGTTGAGTTTTTATCTTACCTTCGCAGTCTAGATATTAATGTTGATGTTGAGGACTCTCGCCTGCGCTGCAACGCCCCCGAAGGAATTATTACACCAGAACTGCGCGCCGAAATTTCTCAGAGAAAAGCCGAAATTATTTCATTTTTAAAAGCAGCTAATCGTACTTCTAGTTTCACTCCTACACCGATTGTCCCTATGGGGCGGGACGGAAATCAACCGCTTTCCTTTGCACAGCAGCGCTTGTGGTTTCTCGACCAATTAGTACCGAACAATCCTTTTTATAATGTTCCCGCAGCATTGCGTTTGATAGGTTCGCTCAATTTTTCGGCGCTGCAACAAACATTCAATGAAATTGTGCGCCGCCACGAAGCTTTACGCACGACTTTAGCAGTAGTTTCGGGGCAACCTGTTCAGAGAATAGCTGCTGCTTTCCACCTCCCGATTAATGTAGTGGACTTGCGAAATTTGCCAAAGGAATCTCGACAAACTGAAGCAAACAGGCTCACCGCCCAGGAAGCTCAACGCTCTTTCAATTTGTCCAATGACTTGTTGCTGCGAGTCACATTATTGCAGTTAGATGATGCCGAATATTTACTAATGCTGAATATGCACCACATTGTCTCCGATGGTTGGTCTATTGGAGTGCTAATTCAGGAATTAGGGGCACTTTATACGGCATTTGCTAGCGAAAAACCTTCGCCTTTACCGGCTTTGTCGATCCAGTATGCTGATTTTGCAAAATGGCAGCGCGAATGGCTGCAAGGGGAAGTTTTAGAAACGCAGCTTGCTTACTGGCGGCAGCAGTTAAACGGCATTTCTATGCTAAATTTGCCTGCGGATCGATCCAGGCCAGCAATTCAAAGTTACCGAGGCAAAAGGCAATTTTTGCAACTGTCAAAACAACTGAGCGAGGCTTTAGAAACGTTGAGCCAGCGCGAAGGAGTGACGCTGTTTATGACAATGCTGGCAGCTTTTAAAACGTTGCTTTACCATTACGCGCAGCAAGAAGATATTGTTGTAGGTTCGCCGATCGCCAATCGCAACCGCAGTGAAATTGAAGCATTAATCGGGTTTTTTGTCAACAGTTTGGTGCTGCGTACAGATTTGTCGGGAAATCCAACTTTTCGAGAACTTTTAAACCGAGTCAAAGAGGTAGCATTAGGAGCTTACGCTCACCAAGATTTGCCGTTTGAGAAGTTAGTAGAAGAACTGCACCCCGATCGCGCGTTGAACCAAAATCCCTTATTTCAGGTGGCGTTTGCGCTGCAAAACGCGCCGGGGAATCGGTTAGAATTGCCCGAATTAACACTCAGCCCGCAGCAGTTAGATGTGGGTACAGCGCGGTTTGATTTGGAGTTTCATTTGTGGGAGCGATCGCCCAACAGCTCGGGAAGCAACCAATCGCCCAGCAATAAGCTGTGGGTTGATAGCTCAGATGGCATCAGCGGCATGGTTATTTATAGCGCCGATTTATTTGATGAAACTACGATTACCCGAATGTTAGGGCATTTTCAAATCTTGTTAGAAAGCATTGTTGCAAATCCAGAAGAGCGCATCGCAAACTTGCAATATTTGAGCGAGAAAGAGCGCTATCAGTTGTTAGTTAAATTCAACCAAACTCAAACAGATTATCCGCAAAATTTGTGCGTGCATCAGCTTTTTGAAATGCAGGCTGATCGGACACCGGATGCGATCGCGCTAGTATTTGGAGAGGATCAATTCACGTACCGAGAGCTAAATCTCCGCAGCAACCAACTAGCACATTACCTGCAAAAAATTGGGGTGGGGGCGGAAGTTTTAGTCGGGCTTTGCGTAGAGCGATCGCTCGATCTGATTGTGGGGATGTTGGGTATCCTGAAAGCGGGAGGAGCTTATCTAATTTTAGATCCGAGCAATCCTGTTGCGCGATCGATCTTTATGATTGAAGATGCTAAATTATCTGTGTTGTTAACTCAACAGCAATGGGTAGAGGATTTGCGCTCGGCAAATTTACAGATAATTTGTTTAGACACAGACAGGGAGATCGTTTCCCAAGAAATCGCCGACAATCCCACCAGCGCCGCCACAGCCGAAAATCGGGCTTACGCGATTTATACCTCCGGCTCCACCGGAAAGCCGAAAGGAGTGGAAATTGAGCACGGGAGCCTGTTAAATCTCGTTTTTTGGCATCAAAGAGAGTTTGAGGTGTCAGCGGGCGATCGGGCTACGCAAATTGCTGCGATCAGCTTTGATGCTTGCGGGTGGGAAATTTGGCCTTATCTCGCCGCGGGAGCTAGCATCTACTTTCCAGAAGATGACATGAGGCGAGATCCTGAAAAACTGCAAAACTGGTTAGTATCAAAAGCCATCACCATTAGCTTTTTGCCAACACCTTTAGCCGATCGCATTTTGCAATTAGATTGGCCTCCAACAACAGCATTGCGAATCATGCTCACAGGCGGCGAAAAACTGCAACAACATCCTCTCAAATCCCATCCATTTAAACTCGTAAATAACTACGGCCCCACCGAAAACACTGTCGTCACAACCTCCGCTGATATTCCCGCAGCAGAGCCAGACATCGCCCCCACAATTGGCCGCCCCATTGCTAACACTCAAGTCTACATATTAGACAAATATTTGCAACCCGTACCCGCAGGCGTTGTCGGCGAATTGTACATCGGCGGAAACGGACTCGCTCGCGGCTACCTCAACCGCCCCGATTTAACCGCAGCCAGCTTTATTCCCAATCCTTTTCAACCAAATTCAAGCCAGCGAATTTACAAAACTGGCGACTTAGTGCGCTACCTATCCGACTACAACCTAGAATTTTTAGGGCGCATTGACGAACAAGTAAAAATTCGCGGTTTCCGCATCGAATTAGGAGAAATCGAAACAGTATTAACTCAACATCCGGCAGTGCAGCAAACTGTAACCACAACTTCGGAAGATGCAGAAGGAAATAAACGTTTAATAGCTTATATCGCCCTGAATGCAGAATATAGCAGTACCAGCGAAACCAACCAGATCGTGCAATTGCAAGAAGAACAGATTTTGCAGTGGCAAATGCTCTACAATGAAACCTACAATCAACCTGTCGCAGAGTCCGATCCAACATTTAATATTGTCGGCTGGAATAGCAGTTATACCAATCAACCAATCCCCGCAGAACAGTTGCGCCAGTGGGCGAACAATCAAGCCGCACAAATTTTAGCTTTGCAGCCGGAGCGAGTATTAGAAATTGGGTGCGGCACAGGCTTGATGCTGTTTCAAATTGCACCTCACTGCACTCGATATTGCGCCACAGATTTTTCACCGATTTCGCTCAATTACATTCAGCAGCACTTAGCAAATCAACAGTTAGCTAATGTAACGCTGGTTCAGAAAATGGCGGCTGACTTTGAAGGAATAGAAACAGCCGATTTTGACGCGGTAATTCTCAACTCTGTCGTGCAATATTTCCCGAATATCGACTATCTCGTGCAGGTGCTAGAAGGTGCGGTGAAAGCAACGGCTCCCGGCGGCTTTATATTCATCGGAGATGTCCGCAGCTTGCCGTTGCTGGCAGCTTTTCATACTTCGGTACAACTGTATCAAGCCGAACCTTCTCTCGCTGGCGAACAGTTGCAGCAGCGAGTACAAATGCAAATTTTTCAAGAAACAGAGTTAGTTATTGAACCAGATTTTTTTAGCGCATTAAAGCACCGCTTTCCCCAGATTGGTGGCGTAGAGATTCAATTAATTCGCGGTAGTTACCACAATGAGTTAACTGATTTTCGGTACAATGCTATTCTGCATATTGCGTCGGAAACAGCTCCCCCCCAATTCCCGGCACAAGAGGAGTTGAGGGGAGCGAGACGGGTGGATTGGTCGGCTGAAAATCAGAAGCTGACTGTTACCAAGGTGCAACAAATATTATTGGAAAATCAACTCGATGTTTTAAGAATTGCTAATGTGCCTAATGCGCGGGTAACGGCAGCAGTTAAGGCGGCAGAATTGTTGTCTGTTGTCGATAAAATTCCCACAGCAGGTCAGTTGCAGAAAGCCGTGGAAAAAGCCGTGGATTTAGAAGTAGATCCCGAAGCATGGTATGCTTTGGAATTTCCGTATAATGTTAATATTAGTTGGTCTAATTCCGACAGTGAAGGGCGCTACGATGTAGTGTTGGCGCGGGGGGAAACCAGAAATTTTGTGCGAGAAACCACAGTCGATAAGTTGCGTCCTTGGCGCTCTTATGCTAACAATCCTTTACAAGCGAAAGCAGCGCGTAAATTAGTGCCGCAGTTGCAGGCTTATCTCGCAGAAAAACTGCCGGAATACATGATTCCGTCGGCTTTTGTGGTGCTGGAGTCGCTACCGGTGACGGCTAACGGAAAGGTCGATCGCCTCGCTTTGCCCGCACCGGAGCCGATTAAGTTAGAATGGGCTGGCGGTTATGTTGCGCCTCAGACTTCTGTTGAGGAAGTTTTAGTCAAAATTTGGGCTGAGGTTTTGGGGATAAAGCGAGTGGGTATTCGGGACAATTTCTTTGAATTAGGAGGTCATTCGCTGCTGGCGACTCAGCTTGTTTCTAGAGTGCGAGATGCTTTCGGCATAGAGTTGCTTTTGCGGAGCGTTTTTGAAGCACCGACAATCGGAGAATTGTCTGAGGTTGTTGAGAGTTTGAAAGAGAGCGATGCTAAAATTAAAGCTCCTGCTTTAGTGCCTGTTTCTCGCGAGAATCGTCGCGTGAAGCTGTCATCGCTGAACAGAGAAAGTAAAGAGAGATGATGAAAATTTTATTGTCCCTTCCAAGAAATACACCCAATGAGTTCATACGCTTTCTGGAACAATAAAGGCGGCTCCGGCAAAAGCTTCCTTTGCTTTGCAGCAGCTTGCGAATATGCTTACCGTCACCCCGATACTGATGTCTATGTAATCGATTTATGTCCGCAAGCGCAGGTGTCGGAAATGCTACTTGGCGGATATTTCACTAGCCCAGATGCGCTGCATTTTTTAATGAGCAAAACTCCGCGCGCCACAGTAGCAGGCTATCTAGAAGCGCGTCTGAATTCTCCATTTCGGATGGTGGCAGACGTATCGCCATATATATGCGAACCGAAAGAATTCAATCCGAATATACCAGAGAATCTAAGACTTGTATGCGGGGACAATTACCTGGAAATAATTGCTGAAGCAATCCGACAAACATCTCAATTGGAAATACCTTATGATTCGTGGAAACAGGTGCTAAGTTGGGGACGAGATTTGAGGGTTGCCCTGCGTTCGTATAGCGGCGATCGCGATACCCTATTCTTAATAGACTGTAGTCCTATTTTTGCTATTTATACACAGCTTGCTCTGGTGGCGGCAGAGAACTTGGTTATACCATTTATAGCGGACTATACTTCACGTCTGGCGATCGAGAATGTTCTCGCAATTCTCTATGCCATAACTGACCCGCATACGGTGCTATACGCACGAATTGCTTTTGCAAAACGCGCTAAGGAAGAAGGTGTTGCTGTACCAAAATTACATACATTTGCGAGCCAACATTTGACTCTGTATCAAGGGAGAGCGAGCAAGGCATCCGAAGCTGTAAACCAGACAATTATGCAGATGATGGATGATATACACAAGAAGCACCGTCATATTTTTGCTAACCCCAAAGACAAGCCGAGTAACACATTCATTGACATCCCAGATTTTGCCAGCGGTGCTGTACTCGCTGCTACGACTGGCACGCCCTTGCACAAACTCGCGCCAGCAGCCAAAAATATCGCGGGCGAGCAGGTGCAATTGGATGCAGAGTCACTGCAAAGCTACCGAAATGCACTTGAAAAATTCGTGAATTGTCTTTAGGAAATAGCCGTGCCGTCACCAGCAGCATTGAAGTACAAAACCGCGTCCAACACGGCTAGAACACTTCGCGAAACAGCTACCGATCCGCGCTTGCAACCAATATCGCGCAGCCAAACTCAAGTCTATTATCACTCCGCTCTAGCTGCATTTGTTGCTGTATGGGATGCTTACATAAACGAACTCGTTCGCAATTTTTTCGCAGCAACTGCAAATCCTTTAGAGCCCAAATTTCATGCCGTACATTCTATTGCTAGCAATGCGGCGGAACGCGCACTGGAAAGATTCAATACACCCAACTCGGAAAACACGCGAAACCTTCTGATTCAAAACACTGGTTACGATCCTATTGGCGATTGGGTTTGGCCTGCAAGAAGCATGAGCGGATTAGCCGTTCGGCAGAGGCTAAATGAGATTTTAAGAGTGCGGCACAGTTTTGCACATGGTTTTGCTATTCCCGCACTTTATTGGACTCAAACAGCAACCGGAAAAGTTCGGCTTACGGCTAAAGCGATAGACGATGTTGATGTGTTTTTTACACATCTTGTGAATGTTACCGACCTCGGCATGAAGCAGCATATCGAAATGAGTTATAGTCTAGTATTGCCTTGGTAAAGATTTTAATCAAAGAGATGAAATCTTCTCTATGTAATATTTGTAGGCTACTTTGTACGCGCTTTCCTTTGAGGCTTGCCTGATAATTTGATATGACTCAGTATCTTTCCGACAATTCCCTCCCGGCTGGTGAAGAAAAGCTTAATCTTCCCGAAGAAACAGAAGTTTTTGTATTCCCCGCCTCGTTTGCTCAGCAGCGGCTGTGGTTCCTCAATCAATTAGCACCGGACAATCCTTTTTACAATGTTTCAACGGCACTTTGCTTAACAGGTTCTCTCAATTTAATCGCCTTAGAGCAAACTTTTAACGAAATTGTGCAGCGGCACGAAAGTTTGCGTACTACTTTTGCGATGTTTGAGGGGGAATTGGTACAAATTATCGATCCGATTTTCACGGTATCTTTCACTACAATTGACTTACAAAATATCTCGCCCACTCAGCAGGAAACCGCAGCGCTGCAACTCGCTACCGATGCCGCACAAAGTCCTTTCGATTTAGCCGCCGGGCCGTTATTCAAAGTAACGCTGCTACAACTGGGGGAAACCGAACATATTTTGTTGCTGAATTTGCATCATATTGTGGCTGATGGTTGGTCGATTGGAGTGCTAATTCGAGAGCTGGGAACGCTCTACACGGTATTTGTAAATAACGGGCGATCGCCCCTCGCACCACTGCCTTTGCAGTACGCCGACTTTGCAGAATGGCAGCACCAATATTTGCAGGGCGAAGTATTAGCAAAGCAGTTAGTTTATTGGCGCGAGCAATTAAAGGGAATTACCGCACTCAATCTACCGACAGACAGACAAAGGCCGGCGGTTCCCTCCTACCGGGGCGCTAAACAATTCATCACGCTATCTCCCGATTTAAGTAACTCACTAAAGTCATTGAGCCAGCAAGAAAGCGCGACTTTATTTATCACCTTGCTCGCCGCTTTTCAAACTTTGCTGTACCGCTATACAGGACAAGTAGACATTGCAGTAGGAACGCCGATCGCCAATCGCAACCGGAGCGAAATAGAAGCATTAATCGGTTTTTTTGTCAACAGTTTAGTGCTGCGTGCAGATCTATCGGGAAACCCCACGTTTTTGGAACTATTGCATCGGGTAAAAAACGTGGCAATTGCAGCCTACGCCCACCAAGATTTGCCCTTCGAGAAGCTGGTGGAGGAATTGCACCCCGATCGCGAGTTGAGCCGCAACCCCCTATTTCAAGTTAGTTTTAGCCTGCAAAATACTCCTGTAGCAGCGCTCGAATTGCCGGGAATCGCTGGAGAGGCGATCGACTTTGACGCGGGAACCGCCAAGCTCGATTTAGAGTGCCACTTGTGGGAAGATGCAGGAAGTATTCAAGGGCAATTTGTCTACAGCACAGACTTATTTGATAGCGGCACAATTGCGCGCATGGCGGGACATTTCCAAACCCTGCTCGAAGCCATTGTTGCCAATCCCAAACAGCACCTCAGCGACTTGGCTTTGCTGACAGCGCCAGAATACCAGCAATTATTAATCGATTGGAATGACACTCAGAGAGATTATCCGCAAAACCAGTGTTTCCATCAGCTATTTGAAGAGCGAGTCGAGCGCGAGCCCGATGCTGTCGCCGCCGTCTTTGAAAACCAGCAGTTAACCTACCGCCAACTCAACAGCCGAGCCAACAAACTTGCACGTTACTTGCAGCAATTGGGAGCAGCACCAGAAGTTTTAGTGGGCCTTTGTGTAGAACGTTCCTTAGATGCGATCGTCGGATTGCTAGGCATTATCAAAGCAGGCGCAGCCTACCTGCCTTTAGATCCAACTTATCCTCAAGAGCGCCTTAACTTCATGTTAGAAGATGCTCAGGTGTCGATTTTGCTAACTCAGCAGCACTTAGCAAAAAACTTGACGCAGCCGGAAAATTACGGAGTTTTTTCAGTAGTGTGTTTGGACTCCGATAGAAAAATTATCGCCCGACAAAGCCCAGAAAACCCAACTACAAATATCATACCAGAAAACCTAGCCTACGTCATTTACACATCGGGTTCAACCGGAAAACCCAAAGGCGTTTTAATCGAACATCGGGGACTCTACAACTTAGCACTAGCTCAAATTGAAGCTTTTAACTTAAACTCAAATCACCGCATTTTGCAATTCGCATCCCTAAGTTTTGATGCCTCAATCTTTGAGATTGTCATGGCCTTGGGAACCGGAGCAACACTTTACTCAGCCAAGAAAGAATCTTTGTTGCCAGGACAAACATTAATCCAATTTTTGCAGGACAATGCTATTACCCATGCTACCCTCCCGCCCTCGCTGCTAGCTGTCCTTCCAAGCGCCGAACTTCCCGCACTGCAAACAATCATCTGTGCTGGTGAATCCTGTTCCTTGGATGTGGTGAAACGCTGGGCTTCTGGGCGCAGGTTTTTTAACGCTTACGGCCCTACAGAGGCGACTGTCTGGTCGAGTTTTGCTGAAATTGGCGATTCCCTGCGGGATAGCTTCGCTTCACGCCAAAAACCCCCAATCGGCCGCCCAATTGCCAACACTCAGCTCTATATTTTAGATGAACATTTACAGCCCGTACCCGTGGGAATTCCCGGTGAATTGTACATCGGCGGTGCTGGTTTAGCGCGAGGCTACATCAACCGCCCCGAATTAACCGCCCAGCGCTTTATTCCTCATCCGTTTAGCGAGAAACCAGGAGAACGAATTTACAAAACAGGTGACTTAGCTCGCTATTTACCCGATCGCAATATTGAGTTTTTAGGCCGCACTGACGCACAGGTAAAAATTCGCGGGTATCGAATAGAATTAGGAGAGATTGAAGCGCTGCTGATGCAGCATCCAGCAGTCAAAGAAACAGTGGCGGTTGCTGAGGATGATTTGTCGGGAAACAAGCGCCTAGTTGCCTATGTCGTCCCGAATCCGACTCAGGCGCTCAATCCCTTGGAAATGCGGAGTTTTCTCAAGGAAAAGCTGCCCAATTACATGATTCCCCATGCCTTTGTGGCGATCGACTTTCTGCCCCTCACCCCCAATGGCAAAATCGATCGCCTGCGCCTACAAGCATCGGCAAATATGACTAGCAAATCAACAAATCGAAGCTGCATTGCACCTCGCACGCCAACCGAATCAACCCTCGCCCAAATTTGGTCAGAAATCCTGAATGCCGAACCCGTTGGTATTCACGACAACTTCTTCGATTTGGGTGGAGATTCCCTGCTAGCAATCCGCCTCATCAATGAGATTAACCAGCAATTTGAGCGCGAGTTGCCGCTATCTGCTCTTTTTTTAAATCCGACAATTGAAGGTTTAGCCGATTCGTTAAATTCAGGAACAAATTCTCTGGAATGGTCGCCTTTAGTTGCAATTAAGCCTCGCGGTAAAAATCCCCCGTTCTTCTGCGTCCATCCCATCTTTGGCGTCGTATTTCCTTATTGCGAGTTGGCATTTCAGCTAGGAGAAAATCAACCGTTTTACGGACTGCAACCGAAGGGGATTGACGGCGAAAGTTCTCCGTTAACTAGCATTAAAGAAATGGCGGCTGACTACATCGCAGCCTTGCGTACCGTTCAACCAAAAGGGCCTTATTTTGTAGGAGGCTGGTCTTTTGGAGGTTTGGTTGCTTTTGAGATGGCTCAACAGTTGCTCGCAGCGGGGGATGAAGTGGCTTTGCTGGCTGTGCTGGATACTTTAGCGCCGGTTCCTGCTAACAAACCTTCTTTTTGGGACGGTTGCAAGTTTATTCTGACTACTGTTTCGCGCTCTATCTGGCCTTTTGTAGTAGATTATTTTCGCTTGGTATCTGCTGCAGAAAATGTTAAATTTGGCGGTATTGCTGCGCGATTTCCTAAATTAAATAAGATGCTTAATCTAGCACCTAATTTTTGGCCTCGCTGGAATTGGAAACAGGCTGTTATGGTTAGTATCTTATCTCAGGAGTCAAAAAAACATAACTGGCGCGAGCTGGCAATTCCCTCAATGTTTACTGTATTTCAGGCTAACAGTCAAGCAACTCTCAGCTATGTACCGAAAATTTATCCGCAGCGAATTACTCTGTTTAGATCGAGGGAAAAGCTAAGCATGAGTCATCAAGATCCGACTCTTGGGTGGAGTGAATTAACGACGGAAAAAGTAGAGGTGATTAGGGTTCCTGGGAATCACCTGACTATGCTGAGAAAGCCCTGCGTCGAGGTGCTGGCTCAACAGCTCAAGCAGTGCTTGGATCAGGAATTAAGTTATTGAGTTACCAGCGGGCTTGTGCGAGGTAAAAAAAGTGTGATCCCCAGAAGCAAGCTTTGTGCAACTATAAATCATATCAAATCTGTTAGGATCGGAATTGTTCCCTCTATTCTCGACAAGCGCGTGAATCCGCGTCAATCCCTTGTCATCTGCGGTTAAGACATTCTCTTTTTTTAACCGCAGATGAGGGCAGATAAACACAGATTAACGCAGATAAATTAGATCAATTCCGGTTGCACTATCCATCCCTGATTGTTGACTGATGACTGTTCTGAAATGCCTCAATCTAAAATCTAAAATCTAAAATCTAAAATTGCCCAATGGATTGCGCGATGCTGAAAATGATAGCAGCCAAACCTGCTGTGATCGGAATTGTCACCACCCAAGCCGAACCAATTGACAGCAAAGTTTCCCAGCGTACTGTTTTCCAAGCTTTGACAAGTCCGACTCCGACAACTGCACCGACTAAAGCGTGGGATGTGGAAACTGGCAAACCGAAGCGGGATGCTAGCAAGACTGTGGTGGCGGTGGCTAATTCCGCGCAAAATCCGCCGCTGGGTTGCAGTTGGATGATCTTTTCGCCGATTGTGGCAATTACATTTTTGCCCCAAATTGCTAAACCGATGACGATTCCTACGCCTCCGACGATTAAAATCCACAGGGGAACGCTGAAATCCTCTGAGGGAAAGGAACCTGTGCGCCGGATGTAGGCGATCGCAGCTAGGGGCGCAACGGCATTTCCTACGTCGTTGGAACCGTGTGCAAATGCTACAAAACAAGCGCTCAATACTTGGAATCTTGCCATCTGTTGCTCGATCGAAGAGTGAGGAAGAGGGGGAGAGGGGGAG
>Ga0163149_10000888_pt1 | contig 39111 bp, 49 predicted proteins | sample OliLakLV19MP5G1_FD_148604 | JGI IMG/M metagenome (GOLD analysis project Ga0163149, IMG submission 148604) | Freshwater microbial mat bacterial communities from Lake Vanda, McMurdo Dry Valleys, Antarctica - Oligotrophic Lake LV.19.MP5.G1 | ecosystem: Environmental > Aquatic > Freshwater > Lake >... | reverse complement strand
GGGCGTAAACCGGGCATAGGCCGGGCATAGGCCGGGCACGAGAGGCAACGTGTCGCGTATCACGTTGTCCGTTGCACGTTGCACGTGAAAGATGGTGCAAAACACATGAAACGCGTCACGTGACACGTTTTTCGTGTGAAAATCGGTCGCCTGGCTACGCCTGCGGCGCGAGACGCGGGCGGGCCGGGCGCGAGCGCTGGCAACGGCTCGGCGCGCGCGCGCGCCGCTGATCGTCGCGCGCTGCGCCTGCCCCCTACACGTTCGCACGCAACGAACGGTGCGCGCCTCGGACCTCGTGACGCTCAATACAATCGATCTCCCGAATAATCAAACCCCTTGCGCGCCGCGTGGTTCCGTGGTTATCGTCCCGCGCAATGAAGCTCAACAGCACCGACGATGCGCTCGCCGATCCTACCGCAGAGGACGGGCCCGAGAATCTCGAAAACGCGTTTGAAACGCAGCGCCCCATGGAGGTTTCGTCGTCGCAATACGTCGAAATCGGTGCGGCGCGCATGGTGATCGGCGCCGACGGCATGCCGGAAGTTGCCGGAGGCGAACCGAGGCCCACTGGTGACGGGCTCTCCACGTCGAACTTCGTTTGCTCGGCGGACGTCGGCCGGCCGGCGTGCAAGTTCTACGCGGCTCTGCTTCTGACTGCGGAGGGGACGGTCAAGGGCTTCGGCAAGGAGCAACCCCGCGCGCTCCGGCGCTTTTGCACGAAGCTGGCTGCTCAGTCCGAGCTGATGGAGCTGACGGAAACCGAGGTCTTTGCTTGCACGCTCCGGTCTCCGCAAGACACGTCGAGCGCTGCCATTATCGAGAAGTTCGAGGCACGGCAAAGGACCATCGCGACTGAAGCAGCGAAGACCAACGACGACTTCGAGATTTGAAAGGGACATACCGAATGCCTGAGAATGGTTCGACCGCAGATATGGACGTGTCCGGCGCCGGGCAAGCAGCGGGCATTCAGCTGCCTCCCGCGCTCGCGAATCTGATCAGCGCCCTCCGCGACGACCGTCGCGCGCTGCTCAAAGACAAGCCGATCGCCGACAAGGAGGTGACGGCGTTTCTTGCGCACTTCCTCTACCCCCGGCTGATCTCTTGCGTCGAGGGGCTCGGCATTGGACTCACCGAAACCTACATGCTCGCATCGCAGTCTTTCACAGAGACCTCGCGGATGCGCAAGTACGTGGACGAGAAGCTCGCGCGCGCCGCCAAACAGGACGAGGACGACGGGCTCGCCCGCGTCGATCCAGACAACCTCGAAGCCCTGCGCGACACGCTCGCGGCGCTCGGGCTCATGCTCGTGAAGAAGCTGCCCGACGACGTCGAGGTCCAGGTCGCGTTCAACCTCGTCTCGGAGGCGTTCGTCGCGGTCGCTGGCGATGGCGCGGAGGACGAGGACGAGGACGACGACGAGGACGACGAGGACGAGGACGACGAGGATGTGGACGAGGAGGGCGAAGACGAGGACGAAGAGGACGACGACGAGACTCCCGTTCCGGGCGCGGGGCCGGCGGGGCAGCCAGAATGAGCGACTCGGAAACGGAAATCGTCGACCCTCTTTCGAACGACGAGCAGATCCGAGCGGTGCTCGATCAGTTCGCAGCGTCGCATCAGACGGTCGAGGCAAAGCCTGTGCGCCGCGCGGCCAAGAAGAAGGACACGCCCGTCGAGCGAGAGCTGGAGCCGGGCGAGTCTCTTCCAAGCGAAGTCTTCGACGGGATGGCGCTCGGCGACGATGACGGCGACGAGGACGAGGAAGAAGACGTTCCCCAGGTTCACCGAAAGCCGAAGCCCGACGCTGGGCAGAAGGGTGACATCTGGTCGTGGTATGAGAAGTTCAAGATCGGCATCGACCCCGAGATGTCGATCCAGCTCGTGCGCGTGTACCCCAAAATCTTCCCGAACGGGGTGATCGCCGAGGGCCCGCTCGACACCTTCCCCACGCCGATCGATGAGGCGTACGTCGCCAGCACGTACGGCGGCGGCAAGTACGAGATCCACGCCATGGGCCCCGGCAAGAACGGGCACGGCCGGCGTCGCTTCAGCCAGTTCACCATGAACATCCCCGGCGTTGCCGATTCGTCGAAGCCATCGTCGCTCGTCAGAGACATCACCAAGGGAGAGGTCCGAATGCAGGCACCGCCGCCCGCTGTCCCGTCAGAGAACGTAGGCGTCGTCCAGCAAGCGCTCAAGACGCTGGAGAAGACGAGCGATGACGCCCAGAAGCGCGCGCGAGCGCTCGAAGATCGCTTCTACAGCGGCGCTGCCAGCAGCGTGAACGAGTCGATGAAGATGACCGGCCTGATGCGCGAAGAGTTCGAGAAGCGAGAACATCTGATGCGCGAGCAGGCAGAGAAGGAGCAGGGTGCCCTGCGCGCTCAAGCGGAGAAGGAAGAGCGCGCGCTCGAAGAGCGCCTTCGCGAGCGAGACAAGCAGATCGATTCTCTTCGAGAACAGGTGCAGACCGTGCAGAACTCAATGCCCTCAACTTTCAAAGAAATCGTCGAGCTGGTTCGCAACCCGAGCGCGGACCGTGGCTCACAAGAGATGATGAACTCCCTGCTGACCAAGCACGCAGCAGAAGTCGAAGCGATGCGCACAGGCTTCGCGCGCGAAGTCGACGCGAGTCGATCCGCGCACCTTCGAGAGATCGAGTCCATGCGCCAGTCTCACGAGCGCGACCGAGACGGCGATCGCCGCGAAGCTGCCTCGCGCGAGCAGCGGGTGCTCGACCAGCTGGAGCAGGCGCGCGAAGAGCGTCGGCGCGACCAGCAGATGCACAAGGATCTGCAAGAGCAGCGAGACACCTCATCCCGCGATCGAGAGCAGGGACGCGTCGACCTGATCGAGACCATGTGGCAAGCGCGCCTTCGCAGCGCCGATGAGTCGATGGGCTTCCGTGTCAACGCGATGAGCGCTGAGACCGAGCGACTGCGCGGCGAAGTAGCCGAGCTTCGCAGCAAGGCGCGCGACGAAGGCGACGTGTATTCGCAGATCGAGCGAGCAAAGAGCCTGCTCGAAATCGCGGGCGGCGGCGGCGGCGGCCTGGCCGGCGAAATGGAATCCGCGATTCTGCCGCAGGCCCCGTCCGCAGCTCCGAAGGGGATCATCGAGCAGGTGGTCGAGTACGGGCCGATGATCAGCAAGATTGTCGGCGACCTCGTCAACAGCGACATCGGCAAGAAGAAGCCGCGACGCGAGCAGCCTCAGCCGCCGATGGGCGCCGTCATCAACACGCCGCAGGGCCGCATGGTCGTCACGCCGCAGGGGCTGGTGCCAGAATATCTCTATGCGCAGGCCGTTCAGCCGCAGCAGCAGCCGCGGATGTTTCAGCAGCCGCAGCAGCAGCCGCAGCGACGGCTGCAGCCGCAGCAGCAGCAGCGGCCTCAGCGCGCACAGCAGGCGCACGAGCCGCGCGAACCGCAGCCGCCGCCGCACTGGCAGCAGCCGCAGCAGCCGCAGCAGCCGCAAGGGCGGCGCACCTCGCGTCCGCAGGATGACGCTGGACAGCAGGACCGCAGAGGCCAAGCTGAGGCGGTGGTCGTGGCTCCGAACATCTACGAGGCGCAGGAACAGATGGCAGGCGCAAAAGAACCCCTCTCCGGCACGGTGGCGTCGTTCGTCGCCAAGGCGCTCGATGACGGCCTGAACTCCGCGATGGAAGTCGACGAGTTCATCAACGCGATCCGCGAAAAAGTCCCCGAGGCGTACCTGCAAGACCTCGTGAAATACACGTCCGCGGAGGTCGTGGCGAGCGTCCGACAGCACGTCCCGCGCAGCCTCGTCCTGTCGCCGGGTGGCCTGGAGTTCACCGATGACGTGATGCGCCGGCTCCGCGCGATGTATGGCATCGCGTCGTAGCCCAAGCGGTGGTAGTATCGTCGTCGCGTGAGCTACCAGAGCGCAGAGTCGGTCGAACGCAGAGCCGGTCAAGTACGCTTTTATAGCGGCGGCACGCGCGCAGGCGTCGTCTTTTTCGACGGCGCCGCGATGTCCATGCCCTCCGAACCGTTCCTAAAGGTCGGACTCGCACCCGGCGACGCGTTCGTCATGGTGGTGACGCGCGTCGCAGGAAAGGTCGTCGGCGCGACCGTCAGCCGAATGCCTGCGCCACGAGAGTTCGACGCAACGAAGAGGCGAACGACGCCCAAGGTCTACGAGCGCGTTGGCAGAGGTCTTTCCACGCGGAAGAAGCCGGCGCTGTAGCCTTGCGCGACACCCAGTGCTTGTGCGACAGTCCCCGTGGCCGCCCTGGGGATCAAGTGCATGCTGCGCTCTTCGTCACCAGGTTCTGATTACCTCTCAGTACCTTCCAAGCGCATTCAGTACCTCGGCGCGGGTCAGACCGTGGCGAAAATGTCTTCGCTCGCCCTCGGGCCGCGCGGCGAGCAGTCGCCCCTTGTCCGTCGCCATGCCGAGCGGATTGTCGCGAACTTGCGCCCGAAGGACTACGCCTCGGAGCTGATGGCGATCTACTACTGGTGGTGCCGAGCCGGGCGCTACACCAGAGATCCCCTGCACGTTGAGCTACTCAAAGACCCCGAGCTGCTCGTCACCGATGGCGAGAACGGCCAGCTGGTCATCGACTGCGACGAGTTCGCGCTGGGCATCGCCACCGACTGCATGGTGATCGGCGCGCCCGCAGAGTTCGTGACCGTCGGCTTTCGCCCGCGCTCGCCTGGCGCGCCGGAGAGCTACACGCATGTGTTTGCGCGCGCACAAGACCCGCGCACCGGCCTGTGGTGGATCCTCGACCCAGTCGCTGGCGCCCGGGTCGAGCCCATGCTGAAACGCGTCAAGCAGTACCGCATCTACCCGATAGGTTAGGCCAATGTCATATCAAGCGATCTCCCATAACCGCTCGCATCGCGTCCCCTTTCACGGTCTCGGGCGTGGGCCAGGCTACATGAGCGGCTGCAGCGGCTGCGGCGATGGCATGGGCGCCGGAGACTGGGCAGCCGCTGGCGGACAGATCGCGACCTCCGCCGCCACGATCTTCAGCATCGCCTCCGGCGCGCCGAAGCAGAACGAGCGCGCCTCGCGCAATGCCATGGAGACGGCACGGCTCAACGCAGGCAGTGCAGGCGCGACGGCCGCCGCTCAGGTGGAGATCGCAAGAATCCAGGCCGAAACGGCCCGACTCGCCGCAGGCGCGCCTCAACCTGGCGGCAGCAAGACCCCTTTGATCATCGGGGCCGTCGTCGGCGGAGTCGCCCTGCTCGGCGTCCTCGGATTCGTGCTCCTGAAGAAGTGATGAGCTACGCGCGTGCACCACTGGGCATCTGGGCGCAAATCGTCCACGTCGCGGCAAACGTGGCGGGCGCCTCCGCGACAGCGGGCGGCGGCGTGTATCAGAAGCAGGAGCGCACGGCAAAGAACGACGCGGCGGCAGCGCGCTTCGAGCTGGAAGCCGCCCGCGCGGGGACCGACGCGACGCGCCAGTCCGCAGAGATCGCTGCCGGCGGCGAAGTGGACGCGGCACGGATTCGCCTTGCCGCGCAGCAGAAAGCTCGCGCAAAGCAGACCCAGATGATTCTCATCGGCTCCGGCATCGCAGCGGCGCTCGCCCTGACGGGATTCGTCTTGTTCTCCGGCGCGAAAGAAAGCTCATGAGCTACTCCCACCAAGAGCCGCTCGGGTTCAACCTGCTCGACTTACCTGGCAAGGCTATCGACTTCGCCGCGGGCGGCCCGCAGCAGCGAGCCCGCGCAAGAACAGCGACCGCCGACGCCGCCTCTACGCGCGAGCAGGCAGCGGCAATCAAGCAAGGCGACACCGCTGCCGCCGACGCCACACGTCGAGCCGCCGCCGCTCAGGTCGCGAGCCTCGAAGTCGCAGCCGCCGCCGACTCCGCGGCCGCAAAGAAGAAGCTCGTGACGACGCTGGCGATCGGTGGCGCAACAGCCGTCGGCGTCGGCGTGCTAATCTGGCTCGTCACAAAGGACTGACGCATGTATCAAGATGACGCACTTTTGAGGCATACGCGCGACGCCGCGCGCAAGATCATGGGCGCAGTCGTGGCACAGCCGCCGGCAGCGCGCGCGGAAGTGATCCGCACAGCACTCGATACGCTCCGACCCGGCCTCTTCGAGAAGGTCGACGCGATGGCGAAGCAGCACGTCAACCGCGGAGCATCGAGCGCGCTCGCGTACGAAGAAGCGCTCCGCATCGCCCTTGCCGACGAGACGATGGCAGCCGTTCGCGCGCTCGGAACCGCCAAGCTGACCGGCAAGCTCACGGACGAGGCGATGCGCGCGCAGCGCATCTTCTACGGCGGCGAAGGCTCCGGCGTCGGCGACAGCGGCGACGGGCTCGGCAACATCGGCCAAGACATCGCCAAGTTCAGCGAGAGCCTGCTGCGCAACGCGGCCTGCTCGCCCGCGGTCAACACGGCGATCATGGGCCGCGTGACAGACTCGACGGCCCGCGACGTCACTTCCGCAGGGCTCAGCGTGGCCGGCGGCATTTCTCGCTGCGGCTCTCTTCCGGGACAGCCAGCCGCCGCACCGGCGCCAGAGCTTCCGTCAGCGCCTGCGCCACCCGCGCCCAACAACACAATGACGTACGTCGCGATCGGAGCCGCGATCATCGGCCTCGGTGCGATCGCCATGCTCATGCTTCGCAAGCCCAAACCGGCCGCCATGGCTGCCAATCGCCGCCGAGGGCGCCGATGAAAACTTCTCGCAAAAGCGCTGCTCGCGCGAGGCAGCTTCGCCGCGAAGCCGCTGGGTACGTTGAGTGCGGGTGTCGGGACTGCTTTGAGATCGGCATTGGCCGTCCAGGCGATCTCTGCCACGAGTGCGACGAGTCCGGCTGTGACGCTGAGAGTGAGTGCCTATCGCCCGGTGCTTACGGCGGCGACGATGTGGAGCCGAACGCAAGCTACAGCTACGCGACGCTCAAGAAAGAAGCCCGCCTGTGGGCGAAGAGCTTCGCCGTTGGCCTCATGCACGCGATCCGGCCAAGGCCGACGTCGATCGCGGCGGTCAGCCCGGACATGATCCTCCCAGCCGGCTGGGACTACAAAGTCTACGCAAGGTTCGACATCACGCTCGCCTCGGGCGAGACACTGTCGGCCGCTGCAGGCGTAAGTGTCTCAGACTACGAGTCTTCCGGGTCGGTCACCCTGGACCAGCGCTACGGCGGGACCATCGCCACAGCGCGCGCGGACACTCGCGACGAAGTCACAAGGTCGCTTGTGTCACAGGTCGGCTCTCACCTGAGCCGCGATCTTCGCAGCAACGGCATGGTCAACTCGCAAGGATTGACTTTTGAGGAGTGGTACGCGGCGGCCGGCAGCCCGACCAGAGCCGAAGGGGGCTCTTCCGCGTCAGACCTCCAAGCAGCCTGGGAAAACGGAGAAGACCCGTCGGATTATCGAGTGGCCAGTCGCCGCCGGGCGTATCTGCTTCACAACCCGCCAATCGAGTTCGACGCAGAGACGCGAGCGCTTGCACAGCGTGTCTACGGCACAAAGAAGCCACTCACGAACCGCCGGTAGCCTTCGCGCGCAGGCCACGGTAGCATCGATCACCTCGGAGAGAACAAAACATGGATGAGATGGATTTCAGCGGCGGCTTCGGCGCCGAGACCGACAACCCGATGGAAGACATCGCGTTCGACTATATCCCGTCGGGCGAAAGCCCGTACGACAGCGGTGGCATCAGCGAGACGGACGACTCGCCCTACCCGCTCGACTACAACGGCCCGCCGGCCGAAGATCCCGAGACCGGCCCCGGCCTCGACATGACCACCTACGGATCTCACCCGTGGGGCACCGGAGCCGGCGGCGGATACCGGCCGATGGCGCAGTCGCGCACCGATGACCAGCCGCTCGGCTCGGCAGAGGCGCAGCGTCTGGCTGGGTCTCGGCGGCTTGCCGCACAGCAACCATCGAACGAGGCCATCGACCCCGAGACGATCTACGACCGTGAGTCGTACGAGTACGATTCCGGGAGTGTCGTCGGCGCAGGCGTCTTCGACATGCCGGAAGGCGTCACCTGGAACGCAAGCGATGGCATCTTCGCGAACCACTACGCGATGCCCGAGTACATCGCGCGCGAGCCGATGATGTATCCAGGGCAGTCCGCGATGATCGACTCGCAGACTGGCCTTCCGACCGTCGTGCAGCCAAGCGCAGGCGGCGTGCAACTCGCCATGCCGGCGCCGAACGGCACGCAGACGTACTCGCCTTTCACTCAGATGGGCCCGTGGACGAATCGCACGCCGGTGCCGCGCGTGCCGCACGCGCAGACGCCCCGCGCGATGAACGGCGTGCCCACGCCGACGAACGCACCAACGCCCATGCCTGGCTCGAACGGCGCCATCGAGGCATTCGGGCAAGAAGCCGCGTCCGCGCTCATCCGCCGAGCCGCCATGATGAAGGCCCCTCAGCGCGAGCAGTTCGTCGCGCGCGCGATGTCAGTGCTCGGCCCAGAGCGCTCGCGGACGGCAGCAGCAGCCATCGGGCGGCTCATGGGCATGGGCTACCCATCGTCGCACGTCGTCGAGCAGGTGTTTGCTCACGCGATCATGCAGGCCGTGGCGTCGGAGATGACGCAGGTCGCGCGCACGGGCCGTGCGATGCAGCCGCTGCACTCCGTCGTCCGTGCAGCGACCGTGGCCGCCGCCGAAGTCGGAACGCAGCAACAGCTGGCGCGAGCCGCCCAGCGCGTGGTGCCAGCGCTGATGAACGCGCAGGCCGCGCGCGGCGAGCTGTCCGCGTTCCGTGCTGCGCCGGTGCGTCAGCAGGTGGTCGCGTCGCTCGGCAGCGATGGCCTGGGCGGCTTCGGCGCGGAGGGCGAAGCCGGAATGTCGACCGGCACCAAGGTAGCCGTTGGCGTCGGAGTGGCTGCCGCACTCGGGGCCGTGGCATGGGTGTATCGCGACAAGCTATTTGGAGGGAAGTGACATGGCACAGCCGTCGATGACCGCAGTGATGGGGCTCGATGAGCAGGCGCGACAGCAGCCTGCTCAGGTCAACCACAACCCCGCGATGGCCATGTATGGGCAGCAGGTCGCTGGCATGCCCGTCATGGGGCTCCCGCCGGGCGCGGCTCCGTATCCTCTTTACGGAGTGCCGCACTCGCTCGGTGCGGAAGAGGCGCCCGTCCCGTTCTACCGCAAGTGGGGCTTTGCCTTCGCGGCCGGCTCTCTGCTGGTCGGCGGGGCGTGGTTCTACGTCGACTTCATCCGGCCGCGGATGGCCAAGAAGGCCGCATGACCTACTCACCCAACAGACTGACCATCGGCTACGAGCGCGCCCACGTGCTCAATCCGTGGGTCTTTGCGGACCTGCGTCAACCGCAGCGCATGCGCGGCTTCGTGTCGCCGCTCGTCTATCAGACGACTCCTCCGACGGTCTACCACCCGAACCTTTCTGGCTTCGGCGCTGAAGAGATCGTGGCCGCGCCGGTCGAGCTGACGCCAGCGCAAGAGCAGCTCGCGATGCAGCGCGCTCAGTTCAAGATGGCGCGCGAGGGCGCGCGCCTCAGCAAGATGATGGCGGTCGTCAGCTTGGCTGGCGTGACGATCGGTATCGCGGGGCTTTCACTCGCTCTTCTCGCATCAAAGCGTCGCTGAGGAATCCATGACCTACTCTCAACCCCACATGCTCCGCGGCCTTGGCGCTTCTGGAGATCGTTTCTCCGTCGGCCAAGAGGTCACCGCCCGTTTCACTCCGCAGGGTGTCAACGCGAGCAATCAGGCCGCGTCGTTCGCGGCGCTGAGCGGTGCAATGGCTCGCACCGGCGTCTTCTACGCGCCGACCTATGTCGGCTGGGGCGCGGGCGAGAACGCAGGGCTCGTCATCTTCAAGGCGAAGACGAAGAGCGACGCGTTCACCGCAGTACAGGTCGCGAACAAACTCCCCGCCGTCGTGGCGGAGGTCGCGCGCGCGCTCGGCGCGCCACGGCTGGTTTCCGTCGGCATCAGGCACCCCATTCCGAGTGGGCCTGCCGCGGCCGCAGCGGCGTCAGATGCGCCAGGTGCGCCGGGCGCGCCCGCAGAAGGCGGATCGGCCGCACCGTATGCGCCTTCCGGCGAGGGCTCCGAGGCGCCGGGGTTCTTCACGCGCACGGTCGGAGGCGTGCCGGTGTGGGCGGTCGGCGCGGGCGTACTGCTTCTCGGCGGCGGGCTCGTATTCGTCGCGACGCGCAAGAAGGCGCCCGCCGCGCTCACCGCGAACCGGCGTCGGACGAAGCGGCTCGCGGCCAACCCGAAGCGCCAAGAACTCGAAGCCGCGGTGGCAGCAGGCGAAGACCTGACCTTCGCGAACCTGGAAGGCGCGAGGCTGCGAGGCGCGGACCTGGCCCGCGCGAAGCTGATGGGCGCGAACCTGGAAGGCGCGAACCTGGAACGCGCGAACCTGCTCAACGCGAACCTGGCCTACGCGAACCTGGAAGGCGCGATCCTGGTCGACGCGATCCTGGAACGCGCGAACCTGGAACACGCGAACCTGCTCGGCGCGTACCTGGGCGACGCGGACCTGACCTTCGCGAACTTGGTCGACGCGAACCTGACCCGCGCGAACATGATCGGCGCGAAGCTGCGCTACGCGAAGCTGCGCGGCGCGATCCTGTCCGGGGCAACGCTGCCCGGCGCGTACCTGACCGGCGCGGACCTGACCGGCGCGATCCTGGAACGCGCGCACCTGCGCGGCGCGGTCCTGCACGACGCGCACCTGCGCGGCGCGAACCTGTACGAAGCGAACCTGGCCGAAGCGGACCTGACCCGCGCGACCTTGACCGGCGCGTACCTGGAACGCGCGGATCTGCGCGGCGCGAACCTGACCGGCGCGAACCTGCGAGACGCGAAGCTGATGGGCGCGGACCTGCGCCGCGCGAACCTGACCGGCGCGACCATGACCGGCGCGATCCTGCGCGGCGCGGACTTGCGGGATGTTTACTACGACAGCTCTACGGTCTGGCCAGATGACTTCACTCCGCCGCCCCGGCGCCCTGGAACCTGAATGACCTACTCACTCGGAACGCTGCCAGGCTCGATGCGTGCGCAGACCGCGGAAGAGATCGTCGCGGCAAATCTCGCGCTACAGGCCAAGCGCGCCGCATACAGTGCGCTGCCGAGTGCGGCCCCGCCGGGCTCCGTGTCACCGACTCTCGTGTACCAGCAGTACAGCGACGGCTCAGCGTCAGGGATTCGACTTCCGATGGCGACAGGCACCAAGGTCGCCATCGGCATCGCGGGCGCGGCTCTGCTCGCTGGCGGCGTCTACCTCGCGACGCGCAAGAAGGCGCCCGCCGCGCTCACCGCGAACCGGCGTCGGACGAAGCGGCTCGCGGCCAACCCGAAGCGCCAAGAACTCGAAGCCGCGGTGGCAGCAGGCAAAGACATGTCCCGCGCGAAGCTGACCGACGCGGACCTGGCCTACGCGAAGCTGGCCGGCGCGAAGCTGGCCGACGCGAACCTGATCCGCGCGAACCTGCCCGGCGCGATCCTGCGCGGCGCGAACCTGCGCGACGCGAGCCTGGCCGGCGCGAAGCTGACCGACGCGGACCTGCGCGGCGCGGACCTGCGCGGCGCGACCATGACCGGCGCGAACCTGTACAGCGCGGACCTGACCGGCGCGGACCTGACCGACGCGATGCTGATCGGCGCAAAACTGAAAGGCGCGGACCTAACCCGCGCAAAACTGCACGACGCGGTCCTGGCCGACGCGACCCTGCGCGGCGCGAAGCTGACCGGCGCGAACCTGGCCTACGCGAACCTGATCCGCGCGGTCTTGACCGACGCGACCTTGGTCGACGCGGACCTGACCGGCGCGAACCTGTTCGGCGCGAACCTGCGAGGCGCGGACCTGACCGGCGCGATCCTGCGCGGCGCGGACCTGACCGGCGCGAACCTGACCGGCGCGATCCTGAACCGCGCGGACTTGCGGGATGTTTACTACGACAGCTCTACGGTCTGGCCAGATGACTTCACTCCGCCGCCGAGCCGGAACGTTACAAAGAATCCACGCAGCAAGGACAGCACCGAAGGGCACGAGGCCGGGATGGCAGAGATGGCGCGATACGCGTCTGGTCTTGTCTCGGGAAAGAGCCGGGTCTATCGCGAGCTGAGCGAGCGGGCCATGCTTGGGCCTGTGTGGCGCTCGAATCAAACGGCGGCCTATCGCCGTGCGTATGCCGCGGGGATGGCAGAGTTTGCCCGCTACGCGGCGGGTCTCTTCCCAAAGAAGAGTGCGGCTCATCGCGAGCTTCTCGAACGAGCCAATCCGCTGCTTCTGCAGCTGCGGCAGTACGACGAGACGCCCAGAGCAGGCACGCGCAGCGCACGCCGTCTGACTTCGCGCCGCGCGCCGGGATGACCCCATGAGCTACTCACTCGGGACCAAACCTATCGAGCCCACGCCAGAGATGGCGCGCTGGCACAAGATGACTCCCGACCTCGTGAGCGCTTGGCGAGCGGCGTATCCGAGCGATCGTGGCATCGCTGAGGTGCTGAGGCGCACGGTGTACGGCCCGGTGTACGTCGGCATCGCTGACGACAACCTCTACTACATCAGTGGCCGCAATGCGGCTGGCAACATCGGTGGTCAGTATGCCGTCCTCCAAGGGCAGCCGCAGATGACGTACGAGCAAGTGCTCCGCGTGTTCGAGCCCACGGCCTCTGGTCCCGATACCAAGTTCAAGCCATTCTCGATCGCCGACGAGCGCCCGGTCGCAGCGCCTGACCGCACTGGGCTCTACGTCGCTCTTGGCATTGCGGGCGCGGCTCTGCTCGCTGGCGGCGTCTACCTCGCGACGCGCAAGAAGGCGCCCGCCGCGCTCACCGCGAACCGGCGTCGGACGAAGCGGCTCGCGGCCAACCCGGTCGGCGCGATGTTCGGCACAGTGATGGTCGCCAACGTGTGGATGCGCACGCGCCAAGAACTCGAAGCCGCGGTGGCAGCCTACAAGAACCTGGAAGGCGAGAACCTGCGCAGCGCGGACCTGTGCGGCGCGAACCTGGCCCGCGCGTTCCTGGCCCACGCGAACCTGCGCGGCGCGGCCCTGGCCAGCGCGAACCTGGAAGGCGCGACCCTGGAAGGCGCGGACCTGTCCCGCGCGAACCTGCTCTTCACGAACCTGATCCGCGCGGACCTGCGAGACGCGATCCTGGTCGACGCGAACCTGGCCGACGCGGACCTGCTCGAAGCGAACCTGTCCCGCGCGAACCTGACCGGCGCGTACCTGGAACGCGCGATGCTGATCGGCGCGAATCTGAACGACGCGACCCTGCGCGGCGCGGACCTGACCGGCGCGAACCTGTTCAGCGCGTACCTGAAACGCGCGAACCTGGCCGGCGCGGACCTGACCGACGTGAACCTGCGCGACGCGAACCTGGCCGACGCGAACCTGAGCAGCGCGAACCTGGCCGACGCGACCCTGCGCGGCGCGGACCTGACCGGCGCGGACCTGCGGGATGTTTACTACGACAGCTCTACGACCTGGCCAGATGACTTCACTCCGCCGCCGAGCCGGACCGCGCTCACCGCGAACCGGCGTCGGACGAAGCGGCTCGCGGCCAACTCTTCGTTCGGCCCCGAGCGCGATCGCGTTGCGGCGCGCGCGCGAGCTGCCTTTGCTCGCGGCGACACTGCGTCAGCGCGACGCGCACTGGCCGAGCTGAGCAGCATCGACTTGGCGCTCATGCCCAAGGCGCTCAGGCGGAATGATAGGCGCCGGGCAAAGCGGCGCACTTCAGCGCTCGTCAAGAGCAGGAATGGGCGGGCTCGGCAATGACTTACTCGCCCGTAAGAATCATTCGTGCGCTCGGCGCGGCACCAACCCGGCAGACTGCCGTGTGGTGGAAGCTCACGCCTGGCGTCATCGAGTGGCTGCGCACCTCGCAGCAGTTTGATTCGTTCCTTGGCGAGCTGGTCGCTAAAGCCGAGTCGGACGGACCTGTCTACATCGGGACGACCGGCGACGGGAGCCGCATCTTCTTCGTCGAGAAGTCGCGACACGGTTCCTACTCGGTGCCGGGTGTCAAGTACATCCCGCCGGCCTCTGCAGACGCGCGCCCGCTGGCTTACGAGCATGTGCGCGCAGTGTTCGCCGCCGCGCCCACGACGGATCCGAGCACGAAGCCTTCGCAAGGGCCGGGCCTCGATGCGTCTCGCAGCAGCACCGCACTGTACGTCGGCCTCGGCATCGCGGGCGCGGCCCTGCTCGCTGGCGGCGCCTACCTCGCGACGCGCAAGAAGGCGCCCGCCGCGCTCTCCGCGAACCGGCGCAGGCGCGGGAGGCGCCTCACACGGAACGCCCGCGACCTGGAGTTCGTGACACGGCAGATGGAGTCGGGGGGTAACTTCCTCTACTGGGTCGGCTGGAGAGATCGACTCGCGGGATACACTCCGATGTGGGACCTGGCAGCTCCCCACCAGAACGTCTTCGAGTACGGGCAGGGATACTCAGGCAGCGAGACGTTCCAACAATCTCCAGACGTCGACCGTCCGATTCGTCGGAACTCATCCGCGACGGAGAGTGGGGAGCCGGAAATCGGGAAGCGTGTTCGCCTTACGGGTGACCCGAGTCGGGTTGGCGTCCTAACCGGCCTCGTAAAACAGCAACAGGCCAGGCGCTTCTTCGGCGTCAAGTTTCAGAGCCAAAATATGACTGTCCCAGAAGGCCAGCTTGAGGCGGCTCCTCTTCGCGCAGCGCAGGTTCAATCAAACATGCGCCGTCGCACTTCACTCGCAAGGACTCGGCAATGACCTACCATCGCGCATCAGGGCTCCACGGTTTCAAGATGCAGCTTCAGCCCGCGATCCTCAGCGCGAGCGTGAACGCCGCGATTATCGCCGGTGCAGGCGCGCCCCCGTCGATCATCGACGCGGAATGCCAAGAATACAAATACGTCAACACGTACAAGCCCGTTCCGCGCACCGGCATCGTTCCTGCGGGTACGCCGATCGTGGCCGCGATGAAGGTCAAGTGGGATCCGAGTCGCGCCGGTTCTGATTTCCCGCAAAGCTGGCTCACGTGGCGTGGCGGCGCAGCATCGCAAGCAGACCAAGTCAGAATCGACACGACCACGCGCGCGAACAAGCCGGGCTTGCCCGCGACGAGCACCGCGTTCCTTACGGGCGCAACGCAGGTTTTCTTGCTTGGCATGTCGAGCCTCGGTGACAATGTCGGCGTCTTGTACGCGGGCGTGGTCTCGACGAAGGATGTCGATATGGAGCCGATGCAATTCTTCGCGAAGAGCGCTTTCAAGCCACAGCCTGGTGTCAGGACCACGACATTCCCAGTCGCCTATGGCGTCGTGCCGCCGGGTGGCCCGGCGGCAGACATGGCGGTTTCGGCGGCGCTCGTCGTTGCCGGGGGGCGTGACATCCCTGTGTATAACCAAGGCGGCAACTTCCGAATCGCGTATCCGGGGCGAGTCCCCGGTCGCTCGGTCAATGTCGCTCGTCAGATCGCGGTAAGCAATGCCATCGCAATGACAGAGGGACTGCAGATACTGATCACTGGTGGGATCTTCGGCGGCCTTGCCATCGGCGCAAGCCAGACGCTGTTCATTCCCGGCGAGCGCGAGGTGATTGCGGCGCAGGCCGCGGTTGGGCGCGCGGCATCGCTTGCCGACTTGCCGGCGGCCTTGACGGCGCTCGCCGCGGGCTTGGTACAAGAAGCAGGCGCCGCAAAGTCGCTGGAGCCCGCGGAGGGCGACCGTGTCTGCGCCGAGATCCTCGCGCGCCTCAGCTCTACGCAAACGTCGGTCACGGGCGAGCTGAACACCGGTATCGCAGCGCTTTCCGCTGGAGCGGCAGCACTTGCAGGCGCTCGTGCCGCGGCGGTGGCGTACGCGGGCAACGCCGGTGCGGTCGAGGGAGAGGTCCGTCGGAAGGTGGCGGAAAAAATTGCGAAGTTTGAAAGCAGGGAGAGCTTCGCGTCGCTGGCGCCAGGCGAGAAGAAAGCGATCCGCTGCATGATGCAGAAGCAGGCCGCCCCTCTCATCGCGTCGCGTGCCGCGGTGGCAGAGCCGCGCGCAGCTGCGATGGCCGCGATCGACCCGGCCGTTTTCGCGTCACAGGCCGCGGCCGCCACCGCCGCGTACGAACAAGCACTCGCGAGCGTGAACGCGGTCGTCGGTGAGGCGGTTGCCCGGGTAGAGGCGATACGTAAGCAGATTGCGCTCGCCTGGTACGCGCGTAGCTTTCACGGCCTGCCCGTGTGGGCATGGGGCGCGGGCGGTGCCGCGCTGCTCGTCGGCGGAGCGGTAGCCGTCCGCGTCATGCGCAAGAAGAAGGCTCCTGCCGCGATCGCGGCGAAGTGATAGGATCTGCGCCGATGACCCAACACGACCAGCCTCCTGCGCCATTCGGCTACCAGCCGGCGTTCCATCCGGGGCCATACCCGTACCCGGCCGGCCGCTACCCGATCGAGACGGTCACGCCGAACACGCTCCCCGCTGTGTGGGCGCCGTATGGCGAGGCCGCGCAGGAAGAGGACGAGAACGTCTTCACGAAGAAAATCGTAGGGATCCCCGTGTGGGGCTGGGCCGCGGGACTCGCTGTCCTCGGCGGCGGCTTCTACCTCTACACGCAGATGAAACCCGGCGGCGCGCTGGCGCTGGCGAAGAACGACGACAGCGAAGACGAGAGCAACGAGCCCGCAGCCGTTCAGCCAAACCGCAAGTGGTCACCGTCTCGGTCGAGCTTCGGCACGAAGATCGACTCGTTCCTGAAGAAGAACAGCGTCAGGGGCGCGAAAGTCTACCTCGACGCGGACGACGCTGCGAAGTCCATCAAGACGCCGTCGCCACTCATCACGCTTCGCGTTCCGCGGTCGTCGCCGCTGCACACGAACCCGGAGTTCATAGCACTCTGCGAAGCAGATGGACTCAAGCCGGTGGAGACTGCGGAAGGCGTCGTGGGGCTGTATCCTGGCAAGGGCAAGATGGGCAAGGCGTGGGGCAAGTACATCGACGACCTTCGTGACGAAGGCCAGGAGATCTAAGGCAATGGCCTACATCAGAGACCCCGACAGCGAAGATCCCGCGCGCCTCCAGATGATTCGCTTCATCCCGATCAAGATGGTCGATGAGCCGCGCATGAACCGCATGCCGCAAGGTGTGTTCGGCGACAACGGCGCATACCCGCCGATCTCTCCCGTCCTCAATATACCCGCTGAGATTCGGCACGCGTACACGACGATGACCGTGTGCGATCTTCAGCGCCACCTCATCGGCGCCGGCAAGCGCATCGGTGCCGACGGCGAATGGGGCCCCGCGAGCCACGCCGCCTTCATCGACTGGGCCAAGCGGCGGCCGCTCAGCGAGGCGCGTTCCGTGATGGCAACCGGGTCGTCTCCGCTGCCGCGCTTCGAGGCGCGCGAGGACTACCGCATGGAAGGGCAACGGATCCGCGTGCCCGCCATCTACGCCATGTCCCTCCCGCCCATGGCGCAAGTTCAGTGCGCCGCGAGCAGGGGCACCGCGAGAAGCCCCGCCGCCTCGCCTCCGCCAGACGCCGCCTCGCCGCCCGCAGGATCCGAATCGAGCACAGGGACGGAGTCATCTGGCACGCCATGGCTCGCCATCGGGCTCGGGGCTGCTGCCGTGCTGGCGATCGCTGCGGTGGCGATGGCCTCGAAGAAGGAAGCCCGCCGATGACGTACGCAGTCCAGCACCGAGCCCTCGGCGCGCTTCCTGCCGGATGGAGCAGGCTCCCATTGCAAGCGCAGCTCGTCGACATCAAGGTCCGCGCCGCGAGCGTCCGCGCTTTGGCCGAGGCAATGAGCGCCGAGATTCGTCGCGTCGACCGTTCGGTTCGAGTCGCGTCGTACGAATCTGTGCTCTCCACTCTCCAGAGCCTGGGCCGGCAGTCGCTGAGCGCGTCCTTGCCTGTGCAGGTCGTTCGTGGCGCTGTCATCTTTGGCCTCGCGCAGATGCAGCGTCTCGCGGCTGCCGCAGAAGCCGCCGCGGACTCGACCGTGGTCAACACGGGCAAGTTTACGGAAGCCGTTGTCCCCGGAGCGAGGTCCGTCGAGAGCCTGCGCCTTGCGGCCGAGGCGCTCGGCACAGCGCAAGAGATTCAGTCGGTCGTGCTACGTGCCATCCAGGCACTGGCCTCTCAAGCGGGGACCAGCGGGGTTGGCGGCCTGCAAAACGCCACGTACGCGCTCGGAGTAGGCTTGCTGTTTGGCGCAGTGACCGGCGGCGCAACCGTGCCCGTCGGCATGCTCGCAGCGCTCTACCTGCTCTTCGCAGATGCCGACAACGCCATCGGAGACATCGCGCGCTGGCTCGGGCGCCTGCCCGACGCATTGGTCGATACAATAAAAGATGCCGGCGGCAAGATCGCAGAAGGCGCTGGCGAAGCCGTCGGCACCTGGCTCAAGTTCGTGCTCATTGCCGGCACAGTCATCGGTGGCGGGTACGTCGCCTGGAACCTCTGGCTCAGCAAGAGAGCGGCCAGCCGTCTCGCCTGATGCCGAAGATCGTCGGCTTCATTGGAGCGAGCGAAGCCTCGCCACACGAGCCTCGGTTCGAGTGGATGCCGACGATCATCGCCGGCATGACGAGCTACGCGCTGCTGCTGGTCTGTTCGCTGCTTCCGGGTCGCGCGCTGGTCGCAAACGCAAAGGCGAGGATGTCGGAGTTCAAGCCGCAAACCTTGAATAGGTTTGCCGTTGCGACACGCGACGCGCGCGCTGGCGAGCTGCGCAATCCCGTGCCTGCAGATGCCGCGAAAGCACTCGCCGGCTTGCCGCCAAACCGCTACAGCTACGATGCCGATCGCGGTCTTATCCGCATCTACAAGGCCAGCACCACGCTACGCGGAGCCGTGTTCAGTACGAGGAAGGCCGCCTACGAGAGCGGTCACCCGCACTTGCTCATCGACACGATGGGGAGCACGGCCATCGAGGGCACTGTGCAGCGAGCAGCGCCCGTCCTTCTTCGTTCGTATCGCGCGGACGGTCTTTTGGCGTTCGCGATTGAAGCGGAGGACGACGCCATACAGCAGGCGCCGGTCTTTCTTCCAACCGCGGAGCAGCGCGCCGAGCGAAAGGCGAAGGGCGACGCCGCGAAGACTGCGCGCGCGCTGCGAAGCGCGTCTCAAGCGACGGTGCGCGAGCAGAAGCAAGCAACGCGCGAGGCAGCGCGCATTGAGAAAAAAGCGAAGCTCGAAGCGGAGCTAGATGAAGCTGCCATGAAGAAGACGGCTCGCGCCGAAGCCGCAGTGAAAGACTTCGCCCTCGCGCGAGCGGCGCGCGAGGAGGCGGTCGCTGAGCGACGCGAACGCTCGGTCGAGACGGGAGTCACTCGGAAGGCGAAGACGTCGCGCGAGGTGCCGGTGCCGGTGCCGGTGCCGGTGCTGGTGCCGGTGCCGCGGCCGGCGGTCGCGAAGCCGAGTCTCGCAGAGCGCGCCGACGCTGCGGCGCTAGGGAAGCTGCGCGTCGCGGAGACCGTCTCACCCGCAGAGGCCAAAGCGGCGTTCAAGGCTCGCAAACAAGCTGGCCCCCGGCCTGAATCCGCGGACGCTCCGCTGGCGACCGTTCTCATCGACTACACGAGCGGAGTGAAGGGCGATGGCGCGCGCGTCATCGATGCCCTGGGTGACGGTGCCATCCTCGACGCCGCGGTGTTGCGCGCTGCGGGCCTCAAGCCTGGTGACTTTTTCAACAGAGGACCCGCTGACGAGATCGTGTTCGTGCCGGACGCGAAGCTGACAGTCATGCAGCTCAATAAAATCGAAAGACACCGAAAAAGGACAGACCGCGTGCGTGGCCCTGCGCTCGACGCGGTCATGTCGAGGGCTGGCTTTGATTGGCTCGGCGGCGAGTCGCGTTATGCGAAGCGCGTCGTTCCCAACGCGCGTCGCTGGGGCACGCACGCCGCCGGCATTCTGATCGTGGCGCGAGACACGCGTCGTGTCCTGCTCATGCTGCGCAGCGCAGACGTGCTGGAGCCGCACACGTGGGCGTTGCCGGGCGGCAAGTGCGAAACGTCGGACGCGAGCATGCAAGCCTGCGCGGTGCGCGAGTTCCGAGAAGAGTCTGGATACGAAGGGCGACTCTCTGTGGTCAAGCGCCCGGTGCACATTTATCGCGAGCCGGGATTCGAGTTCCACAACTTCATCGGCGTCGTCAATGCGGAGTTTGAGCCCGATCTCGACTGGGAAAACGACGACGCGGGATGGTTCGCACTCAACGAGTTGCCGCGGCCGCTGCACCCTGGCGTGCGCGAGCTGTTCCGCGTGGCTGGCTCTGAACTTCGGGCAATGATATTGGGGTCGTAGGTCGATCAGCGGGGCAGACGGAAGAGCGATGGCCATCTACAGCGTCTGGGACTGGAACAAGAACCTCTACCGAACTTACGTGACGCCCACTCCGGTGTCGGTTGGGGTGGATCCTCAGCCGCCGCGCCCGAGCGGCGTGCATCTGCTCGGCGCCGTGCCGTACGAGCACGCGAAGTTGCTGCCGGCTGGCGCGCGGTTCATGGGCCTCTCGCACGTCCCGCGCGGGGAGATCGTGCGCGACATGACGAGCGTCAAAGACCTGCTCGGGCTCGGAGAGGAGCCGAACGGCGGCAGGCGCATCAGCCCGATCGTCGCTGCGGTCGCTGGCGCGGTCGCGGGGCTGCTCATTGGTCGGTGGCTGCGATGACGCGCGCGCGAACGAGCCGGAAGAAGGGCGTGATGGGGCGCATGTACGGGCGGCCGTCGCGCGCGAATCCGGCCGACGCAGTCGAGCGCTACAAGATTTTCCACAAGAAAGATCCGCGCGGCGTCGTGACCCTGCGCGGGCTGCCGCGCGAGTTCGTGGAGATCGGCCGCGGCGAAGCCGTGATGTACGAGACCGACAAGTGGGAAGACGACGGGAACGACACTCGGTACAAGCACCTCCACAACCCCGGCGTCAGGGTCTTCGAGGCCGCGTCGGCTGGCGCTGGCGACACGACCCGCTTGCCCGTCACGCCCCCTGCGCCCGATGAAGGTTTTGCGCGCCTGGGCAAGTGCCTTGGCTACTTCGTGCGGGTCGGCAACGCGGTGCGCGAGTACAACCCGCCGAACACCGATCTGTTTGCGTCGCCGTCGGGCGACTTGCTCGCGGTGTACTGTCGGTCACGAGGTTGGATCGCGTTCATGGCAGGCGGCGCTCTGCGGGTCGAAGCCGAAGGCATCGACGGCTGACTTTTTTCTTACGTTTCGCGTAAGCCTGCCGATAGATACATCGAGGTTAGCCGGGCGCTCCACTCACTTGGGTGACGTGCGTCCATGGCTCTTCCCTATATCGTTTCGAACATGAAGTCGGCTCGCGCGTATCGCGAGTCTACGGGCATGCTGCGGGCGAATCCTGGGGTTGCATCTCTGACCATCATGAACCCTGGTCCGGTTCCACACCTGACGTCGGCCGATGTCCGGCAGCGACAACTGAAGGAGAACGCGATGTCCTATGATCTGGGTGCTCTCTTGCTCGCCAACAAAGGCAAGCGGCTGACGAAGAAGCAGAAGGCCGCGAAGGCCAAGCGCGCTCGGGCGAAGGCCAAGAAGAGCAGCAAGCGGGGCAAGCGGGCCGGCAAGCGGGCCGGCAAGCGGGTCGTCAAGCGGGTCACCAAGACGATGCGCGGGCAGCTCAGCACGGCCAAGCGCGTTCTTCGGAGGGCGGTGTCGGCTTCGAAGAAGCTCAAGACGTCCCGCGCTCGCGTCCTTCGAAACGCGAAGACGGCGAAGGCGAGGGCGAAGAGCAGCAAGACCAGCCGCAAGCAGTTCGCCGCGATGGCGAAGCGCGTTGGCCGAGCGAAGACCTCGCTGAAGAAGATCGAAGCGAAGCACGCGAAGCACGGAAAGTGAGTCTGCCATGACCACGAAGCGGAAAAAGACGAAGAAGAAGGCGGCCGCGAAGAGAAAGCCGGCTGCGAAGAGGGCTGCGAAGAAGTCTGCTGCGAAGCGGAAGACCTCGCGCGGACTTCGTGTCGGACCGCTGCCATTCAAGGCTCTGATGTATGGCAAGAACCTTCCGGCGGGGCTGAAGGAACTCGGCATCCGCGGCGATCGCGTTCCGGTCCTGTCGTGGCCGAGGTCGGCGGGCGGCTTCGGCGGCGTGTCGATCGGCGTCTCTGGGCACCCGACCACCTCTCGCGGCAAGACCAGCAAGAAGGGCGCGAAGGCGACTCTCGGTGCTGCTGCGCGGAAGCAAGGCGTCGCGATCAAGGCGTTCAATGCTCTTGTCCTTGCCATTCAGGGGGGCAACACGGACAAGGTCGCCAAGGCGAGGGCAAAGCAGGCGGCGGCGAACGAGGACTTCATGCGCCAAGTCGCGTACGATCGGCAGATCGCGGCGGCGATGGCTGGGAAGTCGAAAAAGCAGGCGGTCGCTGAGGCCAAGGCTGCGGCCACGGCTGCGGGCGCCGCGGTCGGCGCGACCCCGAAGGCGGCGAAGAAGGCCGCCGCGGTCGTCGCGAAGGTAGTCGCTGCGGAAGGCTTCGGCGGCGGTGCGCGCCCAGAAGCCGCGCCGGGGGTCGGCTTCGGTGGTCTCGGGAAGGATGGGCGACCTCGCGTCCAGGCATACCTCGGCGACATGGCCGCCAATCCCGACTTGCTGTTCGCGACCAAGGGCAAGAAGGGCAAGAAGGGCCGGCAGGTCGTTCTCGACATGCAGCCCGTCAAGCGCGGCACGGCGGGCGCGATCAGCGTCGTCGTGGCCCCGACCGCATTTCAGTACGCGACGCTGAGTGTGAAGTCGAAGTCGAAGGTCAAGAAAAACGGTCTCTACCCGATGAGGAAGAACATGTCCAAGAAGCGTCGATCGATGAAGCGGAACCCCCTGGGCGCCGACCTGGCTCAGCTCGGCAAGCCTGTCATGGGCGCAGGCGCGGGCTTTGTCGCGTCGCGCCTCATCAATGCTCTTGCGCTCCTCGGCGCGAGCAAGAGCAACGTCGCGTTCTTCGCGACGCCTGCGGGCCAGGCGCTCGTGCGTCTCGCGACGACGAGCCTCGGCATCGTCGGCACGCTGACGCTCGGCAACAAGCTCGACATCATCCGCAACAACCGCGGGTCCATCGTCACCGGCATGGCGCTCAACGCCATCGAAGCGACGGTGCGCACGGCGCTGATGCCGATGGTGCTCAAGCCGGAGACGAGCCAGTACATCCGAGATCTCGCGGTCGGCGACACGATGGGTCTCTACGACATGTCGCACGCGGGTGCCCCGTATTCGCCGATGATGGGTGAGTACGTCGCTCAGGCGCTCAATGGCGGCGACGGCATGGGCGAGTACGTCGCTCAAGCGCTCAACGGCGGCCTCGGCACCTATGCGGCTGAGGCGGCTGCGGGCTCGATGGGCGAGTACGTCGCTCAGGCGCTCAACGGCGAGAGCGACGATCCGAGCAACCAGGAGGACGTCGACAACATGATCAACGCGGCCGAGCAGTACGCTGGCCTCGGCACGCAGGTCATGGCGGCGACCGCCGGTCTCGGCACGCAGGTCATGGCGGCGACGGCGGGCTTCGGCACGCAGGTCATGTCGGCCGCTGCTGGCCTCTACGGCTTCGGCGACGACCAGCCGATGGACCGTGGAATCGTGACGAAGAAGGGGATCTACAACTTCTTCACCGACCCGGTCGACCCGGCTCGGCAGCGCATCCCGGCGGTCTCGATCGCTCAGGCGCCGATGCCGGTGGTGCCGATGGGCTTGGTGCGCGCGAGCGCGGTGCCGATCCGCGAAAGCCTCAACACGCCCGAGGGCCGCGGCTTCGCTGGCGGCATCTTCGGCCGCCACCTGTTCGGAACGATGGTCTGAATCGGAAGTCCGCGGTCAGCAGATCGCTTTCGAGCGGTCGCTGACTGCGGGCAAAAGTTACTCGACGCATGAGGCGTCGAGGCTGTTCGTCAGCTCGCCAAAGACCTGGGACATCCCCGGGCACTGAAAGAGGAACCTCCATGCCCAAGATCGTCGGTACCCGCGAACGCGTTCATCAGCCGTTCTACGATTCGCTCATCCGCGTGGATGGCAGCATCAACCTGCGCTCGTCGCCGCAGAATGGCTTCGGCGCGGTCAGCGCGCGCACGCAGCTGTTCTCGCGCCAGGCGTCGGATGTTGCGATCACCAATCTCGCGACCCCCGGCCAGTTCACGTCGGATCAGACGTTCGTCACGCTGGCCATCCGCGTGTGGACGTACTTCCGCGTCAACTTCGAGGCGCTCGACCCGCAGAACCAGAACGTCCCGACGCGCGCCCTCACCCCGGACAGCCTGACGGACCGCGTCGCGCGCGTCCACAAGCTGTACCACCAGGCGGAGAACCAGCTGTTCTTCGACTTCACGGCGGGCGACAAGCCGCAGATCCAGCACTTCACGGCGTACGCGCCGTTCGCGGGCGGCCTCGACGGCTACTTCGCGGACAGCCGTCTGCCGCGCGCCAACAACGGCTCGCCGACGAGCAGCGCGCTCATGCGCCTCGCCCGTCCGATCCTCATCCCACCCCGCCAGGGCTTCCGCGTGTTCGCCACGATCTCGCCGATGGGCGAAGCCGTGGGCGCGTCGCTCACCGAGCAGCTCAACGGCCTCGTCGCGAACGGCGTCGGCTTCCCGGGCGGCACCGGAGCGAACCTCTCGGTCCCCGGCGCGGACAACATCGAGAAGGATATCAAGTACCTCATCGACGGCATCCACAGCCGCGACGTCCTCTGATCCAGCTCGCTGGCCAATAGGTCGGCGCTGACAGGGCTGCGGGACGAGGATCAACGTCTTCGTCCCGCGGTCTCTGGATCGAACCCCTGCTCAGTGCAGCTGCCCCGCGAGCTGAGCAGAGGTTCGGTACAGAGACCGCGGAATCGCAACACCCGCACATCAGTGCGGCACACGTCAACGAAGGAACCCCAGCGAGAAGTCGGGGGACTGACGAGACGTAAAGGGATCTGAAATGGCCAACGACGAATTCCCGATGAACCTGCCTCCGCAGATCGCGCAGTTCTTGCGCACGCTGAACAACAAGCAGGAGCGGCAGCAGTCACAGTTCGAAGCGCTCTCGAAGGCGTATCGCGAACTGCGGACTCGGTCCGAGGGCGACAAGCTCGAAATCCAGCGGCTTGGCGAGTGGGTGCAGAAGGCCGCAAAGCGCATCCGCTACATCGAAGACATCCCGGGCAAGCGGGTGCCCTACACGATGAACTTCGAGGTCAGCCTCCCGTCGCTCGCCAACGTCGCGAACCCGGTAGGCGCGCGCATCCGTGCGCAACAGCAGGTTTCGATGGACGGTCCGTTCGTCGGCACGATGCTCCTCGGCGCGTTCCGCATGCAGACGTTCAGCCTCGGGCCGGACAACCCTCCGACGAACAACATGCCGCCGCTGGGCGAGGAAGTGCTGACCCCGCTGACTGGTCGCTTCCGTCCGATCGCTTCGACGGGTGACGGCTTTGCTGGGGCCTACATCGGCCCTGGGACGGGCGCGAACACGCTCATCGACGCGGCGCTCGTCAACACGTATCGGCCGGGGGAGATCGATTTCCTCTGGGAGTACGCGGACGAGGGCACGGACCGCGACCGCCAGAATCAGATCCCCACGCCCTCGCGCTACCTCTTCAGCGAGAACGACCGGCCCTTCTACTTGGCGGTCAGCGACTTCTTCGAGCGCGGGAGCACGATCGCGTTCTACATCACGCTCCTGCGCGCCATCGGGCTCGTGGAGGTCAACTTCGGTCCTGGGTACAACGGGTACACCGAGTCTCCGATCGCCCCGCAGAGCCGAGCGATCCTCGCACTCGGCGGGACGATCACGCTGTCCATCCACGGCTACAAGATCTTGCAGGCGCAGTCGCCCGCAGTATGACGGAGAACGCGATGAGCAACTACTACAGCCACGAGCGCGGGTACGGCCTTGGCGAGGCCATCGCGCAGTCCATCTCGCAGATCGCAGCGGGCGCGCCTGGGAAGCGAGACCGGGCCGCGACTGCTCGTGCAGCGCAGGCGACGAACCATGCCTTGGCGACAGCGCGCCAGGCGGCCGCAGGGGTGGGGAGAACTCGCGGAGGCGATGCGGCGCGCGCCGTCGAGGTCGACGCGCTCTTCCTGCTGCTGCGCGACCAGATCCGCGCCGCAAAGGTCGACCCGCGGTTTTTCGCGGCGATGCACCATGACGCGCGCGGGATCGTGAACCAGCTGATGTCCGACGGCGCTGGCAGCGCTCCGGGACTCTCGCGCTACTTCAAGAACATGTCATTCATCGCCAGCGCGAGAGGCCAGAATGACCTGGGCCTGTACTTCCTGACGCTCGCCGCGTACTTCGACGCGTGACGCGCGCTTGACTGCGCGCTCAGAGCCAGCGAAGATTCCGGCCATGGCTCACAAGGAGATGCGCGATGGCTGAGACACGATCCGCGCCGGGGTCTCCTCTGCCACAGGGAAACCCGCAGGTCGGCGCCACGCCAGTTCGCGTCACGCAGGGCTTCTTTGCGCAGCTGCCACCGAACGCCATCGCGTTCTTCGACCGGCAGTACATCTCCGACTTTCCGCGGCCGATTCAGGTCGCGCCTGGTATCGCCTACCCACGGAATGTTTCGATCCTCGACCTGACCGTCCCCGAGGGCAGCGTCATCGTCATCCGAAATGGCGTCTTCGGCGCGATGCAGCAAAACGGGCTCGACGTCAACGACACCGTGCCCGTCGATAACAAGCGCTTGCTGTCGTACGTGGCCTTCGCGTTCGACATCAGTGGGCGTGGCGTGCAAACGGACTACCAGAGCAACGTCTACGGCCTCGGCGGATCGCTGGCGCGAGGAGCTGTCGGCACTGGCCAGGGAGCGCTTCCGTCCGCTGGTCAGGTGCCTTCGACGGCCAAGCCGTACGGCGGCAGCATCGTTAGCGGAACGCCTGATTCGTATGCGATCTACGCGATGCCTCAGCAGCGCATTCGCGCGACGGCGTGGATCGTACGCCCCGCTCCGTTTGAGATTCGTCGCCTCACATTCGACCTCACGGGCTTCCTGCTCTCGAAGGTCGGATTCGAGCGCTTCAAGCTGGGGTTCAACTACTAGGCGGCGAGCTACAGAGTCCAGGAGAGTGGGGGTCGGTGGGTGTCGAGACTCGGAAACAAATCCATTCATCGACAGGGCGGCCCGGCTTCACGTACAAGTGGCCTGTCGGCCTCCACTCTCCTGGACTTTGCGCCTCGCTCGGTTGACGGACGAAAGACGCCGCCAACCGGGCCGACCGGGCCAGGAGCACCGCCGCTGCCGATGAACTTGCGCTGCGTGGAGTCCGACTTCCGGGACCGAGATACAGACGCCACAAGGAACGCGCAAGCACTTGGCTTTGTCTGACAATCCTGATAGCCTCGCGCGCATGTCACGGGGCACAGTGCTGCAGCGAAATCACATCGGCAGGGTCGCGCGCAGGGGCGTGGTTACCCTCTCGTACAACGGGCCGCTGCGAAAGCGAGTGGCACGCATGCACGGGCAAGACGAGCGCGTTTTCTTCGTCGTTGACGTGAACGCGATCCCTCTGCCCGACGAGATCGAAGACCTGGCTCAGCAGGTAGGGATGACGCTGTCTGGGAGCGCAATGGAGACCTCGTTTCGAGAGCTGGTCGCGGAGGCGATCGTCGCGGAGGCGGTCGAGAAGGCGCCTGAACACTTGCTGCCGATCATCGGCATCGACTTCTCGTGGCCAGACTCGACGCTCGTCTCCCTGGAGCGGGACAGCAAAGAAAAAGAGGCTCGGGTGAGCGCACTGATTCGCGAAGCGACGGCCAGGCTCAAGTCGAAGAAAAGCGAGTCGCTGCAAGTTTTCGACTGGTCGCCCGTCGCCGCTTCAGTTGCCCGAGCGCCAGCGCGCGCGGCTGCGGCTGTACCTCACCACGCAGACGCAGACCCCGGGCCAGAGCTGGCGGTGAGCGTGGCGGCAGCCGACGCGCCATCGGTGAGCGACGTGGTCGTGCAGAAGATCCGAGCGGCCGTGCGCGCGGTGCGCGATCAAGACACCCCGCAGCGCTTGCCGGCCGGAGCGCGGAAGGCGGTCGAAAGCTCCGCGCCTGGGCAGCTCGTGTGGGCGAACAACAAGGTCAACTCTTGCCGGTCCCTCGAAGACGCGATCGGCGGCGCGCGCGCCGTCGCCATGCGCGGCACTGAGTCGGCCGTGATCGACTGGGACGGCGAGCAAGCTGTCCTCGTACGTCGCTTTGCCACGGGCGGCGCAACGGCGTATCGGTGCGAGGACTCTGTCAAGGCAGAGCGACCGAAGGCAGAAGATGAGGCGCCCGCCATGCCGGAGGAGAGTCCGTGAAAAAGCCGCTCAAGCGCAACCAGCTTCGGAGCATCCCGCCGGAGCACTACCACCAGCTGCGGGACACGACCATCTTTCGGCGTGTCACTGGCCGGTCACCGCGCGCGACCGACTATCACGGCGTGCACACGACGGATGACCTGCCGGTCGCTGCGTCATACGCCATCTCAGCGTGGAATCTGCGCGGCGCAGAGGACGACGACATGCCCGCTGTGGTTCGCCTCGACACCGACGGCCTGAAGCCGCTTGCTGATGTCGACGCGGCAGTCTTCGGGCTGGAGATTTTCCAGGCGAACCGCGAGACCGTCGCCGGCTTGCTGCGCGATGGGCTTGGCGTCTACGACATCGAGAGCTGCTTCGATGGCTGGGGTGGTGAGTCTGGAGAGCCGATTCTCGTGGGAGCCGACCCCGCACTCGTCATCTTCGACGAGATTGTCAGCCGCCCGCCAAACATCATCAACCTGCTCATTGAGTACGCAGGGGTTGACGCGGTGATCGCGTTCGCGCTTGAGGGGCACGTCCCCGACCGCGTGCTCAGCGAAGTCGTCCGGCAGCGCCGATACTTGCACGACTTTGACCTGGATCGCGTGGTCGGCATCGACGCGGTCCAGCCCTGGTGGGGAGAGATCGTGAACGAGGACGAGGAGCACGTCGTCGAGCTACTCGGCGAAGCTGGGTGGGACGTGATCACGTTCGAGGACGCCGCCAGCTTCAACATCCTGCCTCACCTGCGCACGATCTGGGGAGAACCCCTCGGAGGCGCACGTGACCTACACGGGACCACCATACGCGCCGTTCGAGCGGCGTTCCCAGACATCACGCTGAAGCCGGGCTTCCCTCCGCCTGTGTCGAGCGAAAAGATCGACATCACCCGACGCGGGCGCGACATCGACGAGGACGAATAGGCGATGCCCCCGAAGAAGACGCCGACGCAGGCGTTCATGGATTCGCTGCTAGAGATGGGCGTCGACTCACTTCGGGAGACGATCCAGGACGCCTTCTCCGGCCGCGGAATGTTCGACCCGCAGGCACGCGCTCAGCAGGTGCAGCGGCTCGCCTGTCACGCACCGCGCTGCGGCACAGCGACGGCCGGCGTCTGCATGAGCTGCAAGAAGCCCTACTGCACCAAGCACTCCGAGTGGCGGCGCGCCGACGGGTTCATCATCTGCCATCGATGCTTTCAGTTCCTGTGGCTCTCAGCTCGCGACGCGGCCGCGCGCGGCGCCTGGGAGACGTTTCAGCAGACGAATCCGGTGTCGCGAGAGGCGGCGCCGCGAGAAGCGCCGCACGCTGCGCCTCCTCCAACCAAGAACCAGAACGCGCCATGGGAAGTGCTCGGCATCGAGTCTGACGCGACCGAAGAGCAGATCAAGAAAGCGTTCCGCGCGATCGCCGCCAAGTCGCACCCCGATGCCGTGCCAGCAGAAGAGCGCGAGGCCGCGCAGGAGACGTTCATCCGCGCTTCAAAGGCGTATGATGCGATGCTGGCTGCGCTGAAGGCGTCTCAGAGGTAAACTGAGCCATGGCGAAGACTTCGAACCTGCGATCTGAACTGCTCGACATCCAGCAAACGGACGACAAGAGCTTCCTGGTGACCGTGTCGGTCTGGGAGTCGCCAGGCGACCGCAACTCGCCACACGCAAACGTCTTCGGCTTCGTTTCGCACAGAAACCCGGCAGTCTGGTGGAAGCTCTCGCTCTACAGCGCGATGAACACCGGCACCGACCGCACCGCCAAGTACACGAACTCGCAGTACAACCGCGCGCTGCGCGTCGCGACCGACGCCATGAACGCGTTCCTGATCCGCGAACGCGACGCGCAAGAAGCCGCGCCAGTCACGCCCAACTCGCGCCTCCCCGAACTGACGTACGGAACGATGCCTGACGAGGTCACGTTCCTGCTCAGCGTGGCCGATCGCTTCGATGCGCCGTTCATCTTCCGCATGCGACTGAACCCGCGGGACGAGATTACTGTCTTGCGCGCCGCCGAGCTTTCTGGCGCGAAGATCACGCCGGAGCGCGGAGAGACGGTCCTCACCAACCCGCGCGACATGTATCGGCTCATCCAGTCGCTCTGGCTGATGCAGGAAGAGTTCGACGATGAGCGCGCCGGCAACCTGGGCTCAGCCATCTTGGGTATGGCCGGCTTCAACTGGGTCTGATCGTGCGCAAAACCAGCAGAACACCCGAGCGCGCTCTGATGGATCCTCGCGAGCGAGCACGCCTGCTCTCGAACCTCGCGAGCGACTGCTGCACGCTTCTCGCAGCTCAGGCGCTCGGCAAAGACGTGTCGGACCTCGCGGCGAGGATCAAACGCACGGGGCAACGGCTCCGAAGCGGGGGCGTTTCGCCAGTGGTGCTCGCGAAAATAGTGGACGACGTCGAGGCGGCCATGTCCGAGCCGCTCAAACGCATCACGGGGGTCGACGTGCGACGCCGGCAGCTGCGGCTCGTCGAGAACCGCGGACAGGGCGAGGGCCACACGATCCCACTGTCGCGCGGCAAGCACGCCCTGGTCAGCGCCGAAGACCACGCAAAGCTGGTTCAGTTCGCTTGGTACTGTGGGCACCGGGGCTACGCGATGCGCAGCAAGAACATGCCGGACGGCCGGCGCAAGTCGGTCTCGATGCACCGAGAGATCCTCGGCGCGCGCGCAGACCAGGAAGTCGACCACATCAACCGGAACCGCCTCGACAACCGGCGCGAGAACCTGCGTGTGATCGGTCACAGTGCGAACCTGCACAACCGCAGGGCATACGGCTCATCGAAGGTCGCTGGCGTGTCGTGGGACAAGCGCAAGAAGAAGTGGCGCGCGGAGATCGGCAAGAACGGCCGACGCGCATGGCTCGGCTATCACGACACCAAGGCGGGCGCCGAGCGCGAGTACCGCCTCGCGTCAAGCAAGGTCTACACCGGCAACGACAAGATCGGAGACTGATCATGAGCGAGCCATCCCATCCAAACGCCCAGCGCGACATCTGCGTGAGCCCTGATCGCATCGTGCAGCTGCTTCCGCGCGCCGCAGGCGTCGTACGCGAGCTGCAGACCATGAACGGACGCGCGATGTCGATCCCCATCGTCCCCGGCATCGGGCTGATGGTCATCCTCCCCCCATACGACCGGCGTTTTTTTCGCCCGTAGGCCGTGCTAGGGTGGGTTCGGCGCGGGGCGCCCCTGTTCAAGATGTTCTATGGCGAAGGCGGAGCAGCTATGTCCTACCAACCGATGATGAGCCCCTGGCTTCCGCAAGCCTACTCCCTCGGAAGCAGACGCAGGTACGCGCAGTACCCGACCTTCGTCAGAACGTCGATTCCAGGCGCCGGCTTCAATCGCAACCTCGTGATGGCGTCACAGCCGCTCATGCTCAACGGCATGGGCGACGGACTCGGCGTCAACCCGGCGGATGTCGTCAACGTTGCAGCGGGTCTCATCTCCAACCCCGATGCAACGCTGAGAGCACGCGGCCCCGCAATCGTCGCCGCACTAGAGACGCACATTCTCGGCCCAGCGCTTGATGTCGCCGCGAAGAAGGCCGCGCCGTACGCGTTCAAGTACGTACTGCCGCCGCTCGCGTTCATCATGATCACCAGCGCGCTCGGCGCGTGGTTCGGCTACAAGGTCGCGCAGAAGACCGGGGCCTGACATGACGACACGTCGCAAGACGTCTCGTGGGCGACGCCTCGCGCGCAATCTCAGCGAGTTCGAGACTATGAGCGTCGCCGATCGGATGCGGGGCAGCTTCTCAATGGCGGAGCAGTGACGAAAGTGTTCGCCGTCAGTCCAGAGACTCTTGGCAAGGCAGAGCGGCAGCATCGAGACGTCACGAAGCGCTGGGAAACACTGCGCGACTCATTGCGAACGACCATCTAACCGGGGCAGCAAGAACATGACCAGCAAACGCGATCTCTTCACAATGACGCCCGACCAGAAGACGGAAGGGCAGCGTCAGTGGAATGGACGTCCAGGAGCGCATCTCGCGATGTCGTCGACCGACTACGAGATGATGTCGATCAAGACGTGGATTCGCTACGTGAACAGCAAGAACGAGGAGCACTGCGTGATCGAGTGCGAGATGTACCATCAGCCGAACGCGTATGGCCAAGCGTCTGGTGTGCTGTCTGGCATGTGCCCGAAGTGCGGCGAGTGCTTCCTCGTCAACGAGGGCAACAAGACGATGCACCTCGGCGAGATCAGCTACCGCAACGCGCCGTCATGGCTGAAAACGCACTGGGCCTTCCACAAGCGCGGGCTGAATCAGATCGTGCTTGAAGACGACAAGATCGCACTCGTCTCCTCGCCGGAGCGATGGGCCTGCGACTACTGCAAGTCGTGGTGCGTGAAGGTCACCGAGAACATCGCCAGCGACAATTACCAGGGCGTGGCGGTCATGTATTCGTCTGGGTCGAGCATCGGCTCGGCCGACAAGGCGCCTGCGCCTGCGCCTGCGCCTGCGATCACTTCTGACGATTTCGACGTATGAGGATGCCGTGACCTACTCTCAGCAACCAACGGGGACCGGGTATGAGACGTCCGACGAGGTCGTGCACTCGCCGTTCGTGTCAGCCGTCAGGGACGATTTCGAGTTCGACCAGGCGATGATGGGCGCGTACGAGTTCGAGCCGGGCAGCGGTCCAGCGCGAGCCACCGTGGCGACTCGTCCGCTGCTGCGCGCGCCGCGCGTGATGCAGGTGCCTGGTGGCTTCGTTCCGCCGGGCTACAAGCTCGTGCCGCTCAGTGGAAACGGCGAGGCGGGCATGAGCACCGCCAAGAAGATCGCCATCTTCGTGGCCGTGGTCCTCGTGGCCGGCGCGATCATCTACTACGTCAAGCAGCGCAAGGGGAAGACGGCTCCAGCGGCCCTGACTCCGGCGCAGGCGGTGAAGAAGATGCCGACGTCACGGCTTGCGCGGAACCTGTACGCGCGCCTCGCCAAGAACGGCAAGGCCAGCCGTGATGTGCTCGTGGCGCTCGACGAGATCGCCGAGGAGTAGAAATGCTCATCGATCGCGCGGCAGCTCGCGCCCGGCTCGCCTCCAGCATGGTGCTCTTGCTCGGGCAGGGCGTATGGGTGGAAGACTTCATCGAGGCGTTGCGCACCGCCGTGCGCCAGCGCGCGCTGCAGGCGCAGGCTGAGCCGATGCCCGCTCGGCGCGCGGAGCTGGCGCTGTTCTACGCTGACACAGATCAGATCCTCGCGGGCATCTCGCGTCGGCTCGAAGTGGCCGGCAGATCCGCCAAGAACATCGCGCGGCGTCGCTGATGGCTCATCCCGACATCCCGCAGACAGGCATCGGCGCGCTCGCTGACGACCTAAGCAAAGAGGTCGACGCCCTGCGTGAGAACGTGGCCGGACGCGCCGCCGCCTGCTCCTGCGCACGCTGCACGGAAGCGCCCGAAGATCCCGCCAACGACCTCGCGGCTCTCGTCGAAATCGAAGAGTCGGTACGCCACCTGCGCCTCCTGCTGACACAGCGACACGACACCAAAGGCTCTTGACGCCGTCGGACGTTGAGCGTATTTTCACGCCCGATGTCTGACAACGATCGCCTTCCTCCTGACCAGCTTTCCACCCTTTCCGCCGAGGACTACCAGCGCAGCGTGAACGACCTGTCCGCTCTTCGGAAGGGCGCGCAGCAGGGCGTTTTTCGTGCGACGCAGTACGTGGCCGAGCCGGCGCCTGGCTACAACACGCGCGGCGTGTGGATGTCGGCCGGCATCAACCATCGGAGTGGGTACGCGCACGTCGCGTTTGCCGATGCGCTCGCGTTGCGCGCCGCTGGTGTCCCCACGTACTTCGTGCCTCACCGGGCGGAGATGATCGACTGGGACAGCGTCCCCGAAGACCGCAAGGCGATCCTCGAAGAGTTCCAGCGTGACGTCGTCGGTATCGGCGATGTGATGATCGCCGAGTGGCCTCCGCACGAGGCCATCCGCATGTCCGACCTGACCGACCGCTTCGTCATGCGCACTACGTGCGAGACCGACCGCGTCAGCCAGGTGGCGGCTGACATGTGCAACATCGACGCCGTCACGCAGGTCTGGTTCCCGTCGGAGTTTGCGCGCCAGTCCTTCGTGCGCAGCGGCGTCGAAGAGCGGCGAACGCGAACGGTGCTGCCGCCTGTGATCGGAGATCACCTCGGACTCTGGAAGCCGCGCGTGATCGAGAACGTCGAAAGCATCGACGAAAAAACCCCGTTCGTCTTCGGCGCGATGGGCACGTTTCAGGTGCGCAAGGGCTTCGACCACCTCATCCGCGCGTACTACCACGCGTTCGACAGTGGCGCTCCCGTGAGGCTGGTCATCCGTACCAGCCCATTCGGCCGCTTCCGCACCATCCAAGAGCTGCGCGCGGAGATCGCTCGGCGCATCGACATCATCCGCGCAGAGTTCACCGAGACGACGCAGTTCCCGCCCATCAGATTCTGCATCGGCACCGAGCTGAGCGACAAGGACATGATCTCTTGGCTCGGCTCGCTCGACTGCTTCGTGAACCCGTCATTCGGAGAGGGCACTGGCCTTCCGCTCGTGTACGCGCGCGCGTCTGGCGTCCCCATCATCACGAACCTCTTCGGTGGCGTCGCAGAGTCACTCGGCGGCGAGTACGAAAGCCCGCCACAAGTCTTCCTCGACCAGGCGGGGAACCCGTTCGACTCGTTCGTGCCACACGTCCTCAAGAACATCCCGAACGAGATGCTTCGCTTGAACTCTATCTTCGAGGTCGGTCAGATGTGGGCCGACTACGACCCGGCGGAGATGGGCGTTCTGATGGAAGACCAAGTCTACCGAGGCCGTCGCCGCAACCGCGAAGGCGCTGCGCTGACTTCGGCGAAGTTCGATGCCACCAACCTGCAGGCGACCTTCAAGAGCGCGCTCAGCAGCATCGCGGACATGTCTCGATGGTCGCGATGACGCCTATCGAGCCGAGCTACATCGTCGCTGGTCACTTTGGAACGACGCTCAGCTACGCGACGATCGCGAAGCGCATCTGCGCGGGGCTGTCGGCGCGCGGGATGCTCGCGGGCACCATCAACTTCGACGACAGCTACTCAGTCGATTTTCAGCCGGTGCGATTCACCGACGAGCAGATGCAGACCGCTCGGTTCCTGTGCGTCACGCTGCCTGGGCACCATGCGGAGCAGCTCGCGCAGTACGCAAGCAGCGATCGGTCGATCCTCTACATGTCGCCCAACACCGACGACCTCGACAGCGAGACGCTGCGCGTGTCGTGGGCGTTTGGTGGTCTCATCACGCCGTCTCGGTTCTGCGAGTACACGGTCCTGCGCTGCACTGGGCGCGTCAGCGCGAGAGTGCCGCTCGGCGTAGACGCGATGTTTGCGGCTGCTGCGGCGGGGAACCTGCTCGCGCTGCGAAATCGCCTCGATGCGCCACCGCGGATTTTGCACATGAGCACCGACGGCTTCCTGCCCGGGCGCAAAGGCACCGACGCTTTGCTCGACGGCCTCGTCCGCGCGAAAGACAAGCTGCCAGAGGGCACGAAGGTCACGATCCACACGCTCCCAAGCATCCAGTTCGACGTGCGCAGCGTGTGCGCAGAGCGCGACCTCGGCGATCTCGTCAACGTGGTGGCTGGAAACAAGCGCGGCCTGTCAGACGAAGCCCTGCTCGCGCTGATCTCTGCGCACGACCTCGTGGTCCAACCGTCGCGGTGCGAAGGCTTTGGGATCACTCAGCTGCTCGCGCTGGTCGCAGGGGTTCCACTCGTGACGACGCACGCCACCGGCATGGCAGAGTTCCTTGGACACTTTCGCGGCTGCTGGCTGCCGCTGCGACACGGCGCGGTGCGCTCGCTGGCAGGAGAAGAGGGCGCAGCGCCAGACACGTCAGGCAGCGAAGTCGCCGGAGTGCTCGCGCTCGCTACCAGCCGCACCATGCGAGACATGATGTTGCAATACCAGTCGCGCATCGGAGAGGACGCGCGCGCCAAATGGACGTGGGCCAACTGCATCGACCAGTGGACTCGCGCGCTGGACGAGTCTCTCACCAACGACTGAGAAAAGAGGAGCGGCACAGATGGTACACCCAATGACGCAGACACTTCGTGAGATCGGCGCAGGCTCAGTGCTCGTGAAGCTCCGGCAGCGAACGTCGCAGCCAATGACGTTCCGGTCCGGCAAAGAAGACCGCACGACCATCGTCGAAGAGCACGTTCAGTTCCAGGCAGACACTTGGAAGGAAGTCGGTGATGGCGTCGCGATTCGCTTCGCGATACCCGGCGACATGACGATCACCGTACTTCCAGACGACATCTTCGCCGTGTTCGCGCAGGCGTCGAAGGTGATCTGAATGCTTGGGGCGCGCGTCACGTTTCGACTCGCCAAAGACCTACTCGACGCCGTCGAGAAGGAAGCGGTGCGTCGAGGTCTCGTGACGCCGCGTGGGCGCCCCAACGTGAGCAGCGCCCTCACGTTCATCTTGCGTGACTGGATCAAGAACCGCCCGAAGGACAGGGCGTGACGCCGGCTGACCTACGCTAACGGGTTCAGCCACATCGCAAGCCGGCGGTATTTCTCCTCAGTGTCGTGACCGTCCCAGTCGCCGTCGTAGTGCCCGATGTCGGCAGCGATGCGCCGGTCTTCCGCTGAAAGGTGCCAGCTGACCTGGCCGGTTGGGAGATCGACGAAGAGCACCGGCCAGTCCTGCGGACTGTGCAGCGACTCGTCTTCGCGAAAGCCGACCCGGCATCCGAGAGCGCGCGCCGCGCGTGCGATCGCCAAGGTGCAAAACGCTCGCTCGACGTAGAGAGATTCGGTCATGAGTTCATCTCCATGTGCCCCAGCCCTTCCAGCTGGCGTAGCACGCGTGGCGCGTCGCCGTGGTTCGTCGAGCCAGATACCCGCCACGCCTTCACGACGACGTCGGGGTTGAAAATCACCACCCAGTCTTCATCGCTGCTGTTTTTCGCGTGCGAGGCGTCGATGCCGTGCCGCACGAGCAGCTTCGCGAGCGCGACGCCGTGCGTGCCGCTCGCGGCGTTCTCGTTGACCATCAAGTTCAGCAGCCAAGCAGCCTGAATGCGCGATGGATCTGGCCGGCGGCTGGCGAGGTCGCGCAGGTGCTCGATGATCACGTCACGCCCACGCAGGTTACGGCGCGACTTCAGCCACGCCACTACCTCGTCAAGCGGCAGCCCATCGTTGCCGCGCTCAAGCCACCGCACGCGCGGGTCGATCTCAAAACGTACGATCACGCCGCCGCCCTTGGCGTACTTCCGCGCGGTCTGCACCGAGGTCGTGAGGTACACACCAGGGCCGTGCTCGGCGTGCCCCCTCTTCTGCTCGCGCACTTCGACGGGCCCCCTCCCATCGGTGCGCGCCGTGCCACAAGACGAGGTTGCTCACGGCAGGTCCGAGACTCGACCGGCGCATGAGCCCATATTCAGCACTTCGACATCAATGTCTTCGACGCGCCACTCTCCCCAGCCGACGTCCACGATCTTGTAGCCGCCAGACGCCGACATGAAGACGTTCTCGTCGTGAAAGTCGGTCCAGTCAAAGCCGACGCCGCGCAGCTCCGACGCGCCGGCCGCCACGTCGCGAAGGATGCTCATCGCGCGCGACACGCTGGAGAAGTCGAGATGCGCTTGAAGTTGCGTGCGCCAGCGCGACACCATCGTGCGCTCAGCTGTCACCCAAAGGTCAAGCGACTCGTCTTCGTACATTTCGTGCATCACGCGCATGATGTCGATGTCGCGCTGCTTCGGCGGGAGCAGCTTCTCACGCACGATGGCGTACCAGCATTGCTGGTCGTCCTTGCGCGCACTGTCGGGCAGCGCAACGATCTCGTGGATCTTGACGACGTTGCGCAGTGACCTGCCGCGGATCACTGCGCTAACCATCGCCTCGTCGTGATCGTGGGTCAGCTTCAGTACGCGATCGCCGATGTCGTAGGCCGCGCCCTGCGTTCCGGTGCCGAGGAGCTGCCCACCGCGTGCCGTGGGCCAAGGGTTGGTGAGACCCATCGCGACGAGACCTTCGCGGTGGCGCAAGATCACTTCGGAGACGGGGATGAAAGAGTGCTGGTCGCTGCCCGGCATGGGATAGATGGTACGGCATTTCGAGTTCGGCTACCATGAGCAGCATGACGTACCGCGCCGTTCGACCAGTCCGAGTCTACACCATGAACGCCCTCTACGGACTGCACGGGGCGGAGTGCACGTGCAGGCGCCATTTCTCAGGCACCGAGCCGTGCCGCATGCACGGGCTCAGCGGTCCGATCACGAGCTACCTTTTCTCGGAGACCGAAGCCGCGAAGGGACTTGCCAAGGACTACGCAACAGCGTGCCTGGTCACGGGCGTCGGCGCAGGCATCGCCGCTGGCGTCCTTGGAAGTGTGCTGAAAAGCCCGTGGCTCGGCGCGGCCGCAGGGGCCTTGACAGGGTTCCTCGTCTTTCAGACGCAGCGCCCTCCGGCTCCGTGACCCGCGAAGAACTCGAAGCGGCTGTAGCGGCCGGCAAAGACCTGCGCGGCGCGGACCTGACCGGCGCGAACCTGCGCGGCGCGGACCTGACCGGCGCGAACCTGCGCCACGCGAAGCTGGCCGGCGCGAATCTGAAAGGCGCGGACCTGCGCAGCGCGGACCTGCGCAGCGCGAACCTGACCGACGCGAACCTGGCCGGTGCGAAACTGAACGGCGCGAACCTGGCCTACGCGGACCTGCCCGACGCGTACCTGGAAGGCGCGAATCTGGAAGGCGCGAACCTGCGCGGCGCGAACCTGACCCGCGCGAACCTGACCGACGCGAACCTGGCCTACGCGGACCTGACCCGCGCGGACCTGCTCGACGCGAACCTGCGCGGCGCGGACCTGACCGGCGCGATCCTGGAACGCGCGTACCTGCGCGGCGCGGACCTGACTGACGCGA
>Ga0163149_10000887_pt1 | contig 39132 bp, 34 predicted proteins | sample OliLakLV19MP5G1_FD_148604 | JGI IMG/M metagenome (GOLD analysis project Ga0163149, IMG submission 148604) | Freshwater microbial mat bacterial communities from Lake Vanda, McMurdo Dry Valleys, Antarctica - Oligotrophic Lake LV.19.MP5.G1 | ecosystem: Environmental > Aquatic > Freshwater > Lake >... | reverse complement strand
TCTAACTTATTTATAACGTAAATATAATCATAATTATTTGATTATCAATTAGTTATATCGTTATTTATTAACAATTTGATTTTTAGAACTCCCCTTAATTATTAGTTTATATTATTTATATCCCTGTCTTAGAGGTTACTTTATCAGAAAAGTGTAGTGCGGATCGAGTTTGTAAAGGCGTAATTACAAAGAGATGGTATATACAATCTTCCTTAGAAGCGCAGCAAAGATACTGCCATATAACGAGAATACCTAATTACTTGTTTTTCAGGCGCATTGCTGTTTAGCTATTTTAATACCAATAAATATCACTATCTTAGCGAAACGCGCACAGGTAATGTGGCGAATTTTATCAAATTCGTCGATTTTATAAAGAATAATGCCCAAAATCTAGCCCATTATGGCCAAGCCCATCCAAAAAGTAAAATTCGTAAATAGTGGTAACGTCACTTTTTTTGCTGTTTTAAGACAAAGAGTAGATGCACATTTTAAGGAAAACAACATTTCAAAACATGGCGATTATACAATGGTTATAAAGACCATTATATTGATGACAGGTTATGTTCTTCCATTCTGCATTATTCTATCAGGGCAATTACCATTTTTTTACAACATGCTGCTTTGGGTTTTAATGGGGCTTGCAACTTCAGGTATTGGCATGAGCGTAATGCATGATGCCAATCATGGATCGTATTCATCAAACAAATTTGTGAATTATATTGTTGCCCATGTACTTAACATGCTTGGCGGATCTACCTTTAACTGGAACATACAACACAACATTATGCACCATACCTATACTAATATTGCCGGTATGGATGAAGATATAGAAGAGAAACCCTTGTTGCGATTTTCTCCACACTCAAAAGCAAAAGCCGTTCATAGATTTCAGTGGATACATGCGTTTTTGATGTATGGTTTGCTTACAGTGTATTGGGTAGTAGGAAAAGATTTTGTTCAGTATATTAAGTACAAGCGTAATGGAGTAAATACAAATACAAGAAAGCAAAATGCAAAGGTCCTGAGCAAAATAATTTTAATAAAGCTGGTGTACGTTTATGTTTTTCTTGTTATGCCAACAATGGTTTTTGGCATACCTTTTTTAGAAATGCTCACAGGATTTCTTGTCATGCATTTTTTATCCGGCGTAATTCTTTCTGTAACATTTCAATTGGCACACACTGTTGAAGGCACAACTCATCCATTGCCAAATGCAAATGGAGATATTGAAAATGAGTGGGCAATACATCAATTAAATACTACGGTAAACTTTTGCAGAAATAACAAATTGATATCCTGGTACGTAGGCGGATTAAATTTCCAGGTGGAGCATCATTTATTTCCAAGGATATCGCATATACATTATCCTGCGATTGCGCCCATTGTGAAACAAACAGCTGAAGAGTTTAACATCCCATATCTTGAGAATAAAACGCTTATGGGCGCGTTGGGATCACATGTTAAAACGTTGCACAGGTTATCAGTGAATGAAACACTGGTTGCGTTGGACAACCTGGGTTAAGTAGCCCCCCCCATAAATAATTAGTACCATGGGATATTATCTAAGAGTTTTCTGTAAATCGGACAGTAAGCCAAAAGTCAAGCAAATTTTAGATCATATTAACGGTTTAAGTTCCGGCTTTAAAACAATCACAAACCTAACGCCCGGGGAATGTGATTCAAACAGCTGGACGGAATTTGAATTAAAATACAAATCCAGCAAACTGCCCATATCTATTGAATATAATCAAGTTTCAGGTGCTAGTGAACTTGCAAAAGAAGAAATACAAGAGTTTCTTGAAGAAATAGGTACGCCTCGGTTGTTTTCAATTAAAAAGAAAAAAATTATCAAACACCTACGCGAAACAAAATATATAGTTGCAAGTCAATTACTTTCAGACATAGATGATGATGGCTACAATGCAAACGGAGAATTTTTAAAATACTTCGTCAATAACTACGAAGGATTAATCCATGCAGATGGCGAAGGTTTTTATTCGAATGACAAAATTATTTTAGAAACAGAATAGCCTGGAAAAATTAATTTCCGAGATAACCCTTTAGCAATTTGCAGCGAGTATGCCTTAATCTTCTGATCGCTTTTTCTTTTATCTGCCTTACCCTCTCTTTTGAAAGATCATATTTTTCGCCTATCTCTTCCAGTGTAAAATTATGAGTAACTCCAATACCATAAAAAAGAGACACGACGTCCTTCTCTCTATCAGAAAGAGTTGCTAATGCCCTTTTGATTTCCATGCTCAAAGATGAAATCATTAATGCACCATCGGGTTGTACCGAATCGGGATTAACAAGGACATCCATTAAACTCATATCTTCATTTTCGCCCATCATTGCATCGGTGGAAATATGTTTATTGCCTACACTAAGTGTTTCTTTCACTTGCGTAGCTGACATCTCTAATGATTCTGCAATTTCTTCAGCGCTTGCTTCTCTTTCCAGTTTTTGTTCCAATATCGCGCTTCCTTTTCTTATTTTATTCAGGGCGCCTAATTTATTCAACGGCAACCTCACCATTCTTGAATGTTCTCCTATTGCTTGTAAAATAGACTGACGTATCCACCATACAGCGTATGAAATAAATTTGAACCCGCGTGTTTCATCAAATCGCTGTGCGGCTTTTATTAAGCCTAAATTTCCTTCATTAATCAAATCGGTAAGGCGCATACCATAGTTTTGGTATTGCTTTGCAACAGATACGACAAAACGAAGGTTAGCCAATACTAATTTTTCCAATGCCGCCTGATCACCCGCCCGTATTTTAACAGCCAAGACTACTTCTTCGGCAGCAGTTATCATTTCACATCTCGAAATCTCCGTCAAGTATTTATCTAATGATCCGCTGTCGCGCGCCGTAATGGATTGGGTGATGGTCAGTTGCCTCATAGTTTAGTGTTAGGATTAGGTTAGAAAACACTACAGTGATGGAAGGAGTAGTATTTCGTTGCAAAGATACCTCAATAAAATTAACAAGTCCACTTTAATTTACTCTCGCTCAATGCGGCAACATAAAAAGCTATAGTATATTCAACAACTGCTCTTTCACTTTCTCCAATTCGTCCTTCATTTGAACTACAGATTTTTGCATGCTTACATCATTAGCTTTGGAACCAATGGTGTTTATTTCCCTGCCTATTTCCTGTGAAATAAACCCTAGTTTGCGCCCCGCTCCGGGTTCGCCCATGGTTTTAATAAAAAACTCACAATGCATTTTTAATCTCACCTTTTCTTCGGTAATGTCCATTTTTTCGAGGTAGTAGATTAATTCCTGCTCAAAACGGTTTTCGTCAATTTTATTTTTATCTACAAATTCCTCAATATTTTTTCTGATCCGGCTCTTTACTGTTTCTATCCTTTGCGTATCCAATTTTTCTATCAACTGCAACAAGTTTAATACGTTTTCTATCCTGCTTTTCAGTTCTTCTCCTAATTGCTTCCCTTCTCTTAACCTGAATTGATCAAGAGCCCCAGCAGCTTCCAATAATACTTTTTCCAGCGCTTTAAATTCAGGTTCACTCATTTCTGCCTTCTCTGCCTGCATTACTTCAGGAAGTTTTAATATCAAAGGCAATAGATTCTGCTGTTCCTCTCCAAGATCTTTTGCGATAGATTTTAATTCATTAAAATAATTTAGAGCCAATTCTTTATTTATAGTAACAGGACTAGCGGCCTCCTCTTGTTCAACATTCACAGAAATATCTACTTTTCCTCTTTCAAAAATTTTTGAAACTACTAAACGTAACTCATGCTCTTTCTCTCTGTATAGGTACGGCAGACGAAGATTAAGATCCAGCTGTTTACTATTTAAAGAACGCGCTTCAACAGTAATTTTTTTTCCCGGCAATTCAACCGTGGCTTTGCCAAAGCCTGTCATTGATTTCATATTCATTATTATTTCTTTTACAATGTACGAATTCGGATCTATCCTTCCACACCTGCATATTTTTGAAATTAATCAACCATAAATAGATCACTCGCTATCCTGTCTGCGATCAATTTCCCTTCTTCCGATAAAAATAATTTATTATTCTCTCTTATCAGGTGCCCCGATAAAAAATAATTATTCGCCTCCTTCTTAATATGATCAAGATAGTTAACACCGAAATCTGTTTCTATCAATTTTAAGTCGGTTCCCCAAATGGTACGGAGAGTAGTCATTATGTATTCATTATATTTTTCTTTTATACTCAACACTTCTTCTTCAAACTGCAATTCGTCATCCTTCAATCCTTTAATATAATTGTTATTATTCGAAACATTCCATCGTCTCAATCTTCCATTATAAGAATGTGCAGAAGGGCCCAGACCTAAATACAGATCTTTTTTCCAATATGAACTATTATGCCTCGAATAAAAACCGTTCTTGCAAAAATTGGATATTTCGTATTGGATGAAACCATTGTCGCTCATGGCTTTTGTCATCTCCTTAAACTGCTCGATACTTTTTTCTTCGGGCAAAAGATTAATCTTTTTCTTATCAACCATGTCAAATAATGCCGTCCGCTTTTCAACAGTCAGGTGATAGCAGGATATATGTTGAACATCCAGATCAAACGCCTTTTGTAAATTTTCTTTCCATTTCTCATTGGTTAAATCTGGCAACCCATAGATAAGATCGATGGTAATATTTTTAAATTCATTTACTTTCGCCAATTCCACACTCCGTTTGGCTTGTGCCGAATTATGAGCCCTGTTCATCAATAGTAAGTCTTCATCAAAAAAAGATTGTATTCCAATACTAAGCCGGTTAATTGGTGTCTGCTTTATCTCGCTAATTTTTTCGGACGTAAGATCATCCGGATTTGCTTCCAGGGTTATTTCTGCATCTGAATCTATCTTGAAATGCTTATGCAGTTCTTCAAACAGTTCATTTATCTCTTTGCCGGTCAACAAGGACGGCGTTCCGCCTCCAAAATAAATGGTAGAAATATTATTTGAATTTACAGCTGAAACAAAAAAATCTTTTCGAAGGCGTATCTCCTTCTTTAACGCTTCAAGAAAATCGGCTTTGTGTTTTAATAGGGTGGAAAAGTGAAAGTCACAATAATGGCAGGCTTGTTTACAAAAAGGAATGTGAATATATATGCCCGGCATCCCCTAAATCAAACCATACATTAGCCCTACTATTACTACAAGCGCAAGTATTGCAATGATCCCAAAAACCGTTCCTACAATACCCATCTCCTTCCCTTCAATTTCTCCTTTTGATTTATTGATTTTGTTTATCGTAATCGCTCCAAGAATTATTGCAGGGATAGAGAAAGCCAACGTCAAAGGAAAAGCTAAAATAAACAATATCCATATATCACTTGCGAACACTAAAAAGTTAAGAACTGCGGTTAGAATGGAAATCACTCCTAATATCAAGGATGTAAGAGCGGATGGTAAGAGCTTTTTTTCAGGCGGAGGATCATCCCCAACAATTTTTTTGCTATTTTTTTTTCTTTTCGATACTACTGGATCTACACTGACCACAACGCTCTTTTTTAATGTAAAGATTTTTGACTTAGGCAGGATCGATGAAATACTTTTGTTTTTTTCGGGATTGTTTTTTGAAGTTCTATTTTCTTCTGAATACAAAATTAAGTCATCATTTGCCTCTTGACTCGTACTTAGAGAATTCGTTTTTCCCGTCACCTTTTTTTCGATAACATTTCCCTTCGCAGGAAAATCAACATGATAACCAATCGAGTATCTCTTTTTATCAATTGCGCAGGATGAAAAAAGCAGATAGAAAGAATACAAAATGAAAATTATTTTTTTCACAGTTTATTTATTAAGAACAATTCTGAATGTAGTTCCTTTTTCAGGCTCGGAACGTTTCACAAATATTTTGCCGTTATGGTATATCTCTATTATTCTTTTGCTCAATGAAAGCCCCAGGCCCCATCCTCTTTGCTTTGTTGTAAAGCCAGGCTCAAACACCGTTTTGAATTTTGATTTTGGAATCCCCTTTCCGGAATCCGTAATATCAACATATACAAACTGCGTCTGGTCAGTTATTTCTATCGCCACAGAACCTTTTCCAGTCATTGCATCAACTGCATTTTTGCAAATATTTTCTATTACCCATTCGAACAACGGTACATTAAGCGCGGCCAATACCGGATAATTACTTGTATTGTTTATAGAGAAAATAACATTTTTGGAAGTGCGCGTTTTAATATAGTTTACCGATTTTTCCAACACCACGATTATATCTTCCTTCTGCAAAACAGGCATCGCACCTATCTTAGAAAAACGTTCTGTGATCGTTTCTAACCTGCTCACATCCTGCCGAACCTCACTTATAGTTTGTTCATCGACGCCTTTTGTTTTCAGGTATTCAATCCATGCAATTAGCGATGAGAGCGGTGTACCCAATTGGTGTGCAGTTTCTTTTGCCATACCAACCCATACCTGATTTTGTTCAGCCTTACGTGAAGTACTGAACAATGTATAAGCTATCAATAGAAAAATTCCTATCACACCAAATTGTACAAACGGATAATACTTTAATTGCGTAAGTAGAAAAGAGTCCTGGTAAAATATATAATTCTTCTCTTTATCACCAAGCTCAATTTCAATTGGCTTATTCTCCGCTGCCATTGACACAATCGTTCTTTTTACATAATCGAGATTATTTATTGATATTGAATCAATATTTCCAAATGCAATTACATTTTGCTGGGAAGAGTCGGTATAAATAACCGGAACAGACGCTGAGTTGATTGCCACCTCTGAAATAAATGAACGGATAAGATCATCCAATACAATTTTCAATTCTGAAAATAACCGGGAGTCTTTATAATACAGGTAATTTTTTTGGCCGCGATAAAGATCAATAACGATGGGCGGTTGCTTTGCAGCCATCTCCTGCATTTCCTGAATAAGGTATTCCTTGTTGTTTTGTTTTAAAGAATCCAGGTTTCGTGAAGCAATAATATTGTTATCGTTATCCACTAAAATAACCGGAACTGTTTCATTGTTCCTTACCACCTCAAACATAAAGCTAAGGTCTCCCATTTCCAGGTTTGGGTTAGCCAGCTGTTTGGTTCCCTTCGCCCATAACTCAACTTTTTTTCGCTCTTCGCTTTTTATTTTATTAAAAAGATCGTTGGTGTACTTAACTAAGTTGGCCTTTTTCTGAATGGCATCAGCCCATAACTTTACTTTGTTACGTTCTTCCTTTGCAATTTTATTTACAAGTGTATTGGTATAAATAAGCGAAGCCGTGACAATTACCATTGCGGCAATAAACAGTAATAATTTCCAACGCTGCTTTTTAGAATAAATATTCACAAAACGATAAATAAGAGGGTACGGGGCATACCCTATAAAGGGTTAAATATATCAAAAATCATCGTCTTCCTGCTTCTTTTTCTGATCATCATCTTCATTCCATTTTATAATGAATTTATCATCGTCCTTTTTATTTACAGGTGCTTTTTTCCGATCCCTATCAGTTGAATCTTTTTTAAACCAGCCAAACTCCTCTCTTAAAATGCTTTTCAACGTTTGTTTTTCAACTTTAATATCTTCTTTCAACTTCTCTTTTGCTCCTTTCCTGTCATATTTTATAACAGGATTGTCCATGGTTCCGGTCATAGAAACAAACAAAGCCATTCGTGCCCGCCCGAGCCCATCATCTTCAACCACACCAAATTCATCGTTCTCCTTTTTTGCCGATTTAGCCTTTTTAGATAATAATTCGTTTAACATCACTTTAATATGGTAGTCAATTTCATTATCAAACGTATGTGTCCCGGAACAAGTGATATTCATTGCGCTTGAAACCACTTCCATCTTAGGGATATATATTTTTTGCTTCTTGATCTCAATTGTATTTTTTAAAGTTGAAAATTTAATATTTTCCAATTCTGATAATTTTACAAACCGTGACAACTCCTTCATTGGCTCAAATTTGATAAGCTCACCTTTTTCGATCACAATATTTGCATAAGCATACACTTTATCAAAATCGACATCAAGCGCTGAACTCCAAACCGATGCAAATTTAATGTCTGATGTAATGAACCCTTTTAAATTATCATCGACCATCACATCCTGACCAAAATTTTCACATTGATAAAATAGTTTATTGATGTTTAATTTTTTTAATGAGGCGTCACAAGTAATCAATAATGATCCATCCTGTGTTGCATCCATCATTCCTGATATTTCAATTTCGCCATCAACAGCTTTAAAAGTGAGTGGATCAGCGACAAGTTTTTTGTTTTTCACAAAGACTCTGCCGCTGATATCCTTCGCCTCAAATTTATTAAAAACCAACCGACCAATCTTAGTATTAAGATCTGCGTTTATTCGCTCAGACAATTTTACAGAATACTCTTCCGACGAATTTTCGTTCTTATTCTCCAACAAACTATTAAGATCCAGGTTATTCGAATTGAAATTTGCATTTACCCAAAGCGGCTCATCATCAATAAGCATGAAAGGAACAATGTTCTTCAAGGTTCCATCAAATGAAAAATCACTGTTAAGCGCCCTCCCTTTAATATTATTCAAAACAAAATCGCTGTTATTGATCACAAATGTTCCACTGACGCTATCAAGAGACATTGTACTGTTTTTTATTTTGCAGCCCGCATCGATCATCACAATATCACCCGAAATTTCCGCATTTCTATAATCAGCGGCGGTATACTCCTTCCGGGGTTTATAAGGCCCTTTGTATTTCGCATTGATCCTTAAATTTCCATATGCACTTTCTATCGTATCCAACTTTAAAAACTCTCTTACATCATTCAGGTCTGTTTCCGCTCTTAAAACTGCATCAATTGACGGGACACCTACATCAGATATTTTCAAGCTGCCTTCGACTCTGCCATTGCCGATTTGCGTGGATAGCTTTTTTATGTCAATAGTTTGTTCCTGATTTTTCCCAAAGGGCTTATTCTCGTATTCTCCTTCGAGGTTAAGATTTTTAAGAGTTATGGCTGATGATTTTTGGGTCACCTCTCCGTTACTAATCCCAAAAGCGGCAGTAAATTTTGGGATTTCTTCATCACTTACAATTCCTTTTATATTCGCCTTAAAGTAAAAATCGCCGGAACTTTCATAGTCGGCTAATTGATCTTTGTAGCTCTCCGGCAAAAGAGAAAATATGGATTGAATATCCATGTCTTTCCCATCTGCATTCACATTTACTTCAAACGCATCAGGAAGGTTCTTTACCTTTCCTGATAATTGCAATTCCAGATCCGCAATTTTAACATCGGCACTATGGATCAGGTAATTATCATTTTCTACATCCACCTTAAATATTAACTCCACTTGCTTATCAACCAGGTAACTTGAAGTATCGCTTTTAATATAGTTGACTTTTATGTCTGAATTTGCGCTCATGATATAATTATCCGAGGAGAATTGGCCAGACAATTGTGCGCTTGAGACAAAATAGGATTGGTACAATTTATTTTTTTTATCCTTATACAAAAAATTCATATTCTTAAACACCAGTTTCTCCAACGCAAAGGAAACATTACCGGATGAAGCGGTATCACTAGTGGTCTTCCAAAAATGATAATTGTCCTTGCCTTTTTTATCAATCCTTATTGACAGATCTCCATCTTCAACAACAAGTCTTTTGATCTTGTAATTTTTTTTATAAATATCGAACAGGTTAAATTGCAGGGAAATAGTTTCGGCTTTAAACAATGTATCTTTTGCTTCGGGCAAGGCATCCATTTCTATAACATCATTAAACTCAATAGATGCAAGGGGAAAGTTTTTTAAGACAGAAAAACGAATGTTTTCCGGCGCAATTATAATTTTTGTATTTAACTGCTGATTGAGTTTACCCTTGAAGTATTCCTTTACTTCGTTCTCATAAAAATAAGCAGTAATGAAACCGGTAATAACTACCAGAATAAAAAGAGAAGCGACCGTATAAATAAAAATCCGGAGATACCTCATTATATAAAACGGATATTATTGGCCAATATTACTTGGGAGTCATCTTTAAAAATGCCACCTCTTTATCATTCAGGAACCTCCAGCGGCCCCTGGGCAAATCCTTCTTTGTTAATCCTGCAAACAAAACCCGGTCCAATTTAATAACCTCGTACCCTAAATGTTCAAACATTCTTCTTACGATTCGGTTTTTCCCGGAGTGAATTTCAACCCCAACATCTCGTTTATCTGCACCATCACCAACAAAACTTATAACATCAGGCTTAATAAAACCATCATCGAGCGTAATGCCTTCTGTTAGTTTTTCAAAATCGGCAGTTTTAAAATTTTTATCAAGCGAAACATGGTAAGTCTTTTTTACTCCATATTTAGGATGAGTTAATCTTGCTGTTAATTCTCCGTCGTTGGTCATTAACAATACTCCTGTTGTATTTCTATCTAAACGACCAACCGGATAAATTCTTTCTCTCCCTGCTTTACGAACTAATTCAAGAACTGTTTTTCTTCCTCGTGGATCATCAAGAGTCGTGATAAAATCTTTAGGTTTATTTAACAATACATAAACCATTCTCTCCTTTTTCATCGACTCCCCGTTATATTTTACTTCATCGGTCATCGACACTTTATAACCCATTTCGGTTACCGGCTTTCCGTTCACACTAACAACACCTGATTTAATAAGATCATCTGCTTCGCGGCGTGAACATATCCCGGAATTGGCAAGAAACTTATTTAAACGGGTGAGGCCGGTTTCAGAAGGAAATAAAGGTTCTTTCTTTCTTTTCCTGCCCTCATATCCCTTCTTTTTTCCTGTTCTTTTTTCATCTCCATATTTGCTCTTTTTCCTCTGATCATCTGAGCCTCTTTCATCTTTGGAATCAAATTTTTTTTCATCCAAAAAACTTCTTTTCTCCCTATCTCCAAATCCCCCTCTTCTATCTTCCGATCCTGATTCCTTTTTATCCCTGTCGAATCCTTCCTTTTTCCAATATGGTTTATCTTCTCTTGGTTTATCAAAACTCCTGCCCGATCTTCTATCACCCGAATACGATTTCTTATCATCGGAGGATGGTCTTCTTTCTCTACCACCATATGGCTTTTCTCCTTCGTCATTATCTTTCTTAAATCCCTCCCTTTTCGCACGCGGCCTCTCTTCGCGTCCGCCTTCTCTCTCCTCACTTCTGTATTTTTTAAATGGTTTATCCTCACCGCGATCGTTCTTTTTTGATGCAGGTCTTTGTCTATTGTACTCAGGCGACTTTTTGAATGGCTTATCCCTGCGCTCACCTTCACCCTCAGAGGAACTCTTTTTGCCTTTATAAGGCTTATCGCCTTCCTTCGAAAAACGTTTTGGTTTTGAACCAGACCTTCCTGATTTACTAGAATCCCTTTTCCCTTTACTATTACGTGGTCGCATGACAAATTCGTGTATTATACAAAGATATTCATTATATGCGAAAACTTAGCAGGGAATTACAATAGCGGATAAAAGGCATCCTCAATATGCTGCACACTCCATTTAGAACCTTTTTTACTTACGGATAAAATATCAAAACGAACATTGAGATCAATTTCATTTTCTAATATAAATGCATTGGCCGCTTTAACAATGTTCTTCTGCTTCTTTTTGGTAACGGCCTCTTCAGGATCCATTATACTATTCCAGTCCCTTGTTTTTACTTCTGCTACAATTATTTCATTGTTATATTTTGCAATAATATCAATTTCCAGTTTCCTGTATTTCCAGTTCATGGCAAGTACCTCATAGCCCTTTGTTTTTATATATCGCAAAGCTTCCTGCTCACCTTCCCTACCAATAATATTATGAGTTGCCATACGTTAATCCTTTATTCTTTTAAATACCTCCATTTTTTGAGACGGACTCGAATACACTTTTTCAAATTTTTCAGCCAAAAGGCTGTTCACCTCTATAGTACATGAATCATTATTAGCCCTGCTATAGCACCAGCGGGTAATATAATCAACTCTAACGTTGGAAACTGTTTCATAATTCTGTAATGTTAAACAAGGAGAATTACTATTTGCAAAATCACCTGCTACATTATATGGACATTTATTTTCTTTCCATTTTAAAGGAAAGTGAGGCTTCGCTGCTTCATAATTATCCAAAACGATAATATTTTTTTCGGACCCAAGGTAATTTGAAAAATTAGCATGCATCCAATTGCTGCTATAATTTAATGGAAGTACGCTATTCCCTTCTTCAATAAAATTAACCGCCGAATACATTTCATTGGCATCCGCACTTAATACTTTTGAATCTTCGTAGTGTTTGTTCAATAAAACCATGCTCAAAATAACACTTATTGAAGCCGCAATTATATAGAACAGTTTATGAATGGATTGCAGAGACAGCCAGAAAATAAAGAAAACAAAAAAGTATAACACAATCCGTAAAGAAATGTATCCGCCGGATGCCGCATCATCCGGAAGAATAAAATACGCAGCAAGTATAACTAAAGCAATCAGAAGCCAATTATCCTGCACATTTAGTTTTTCCTTTCTCCTCAATCTTGTAAACAAAACATAAACAAAGAGCAATATCCAAACAACATTCAAAGAAGTTGTATATAAATATTCTTTGTCATGGTTGAGTGTAATGAAAGGCGCGGCTTCCTTTATCCAATTTACTAAAGTTGAAGCAGGCAGGAATATCGCTTTACCGCCTTCACTCTTTTTTATCAGAAAATTAATAGTCAATAATATTCCGGGCAAATAAGGAAGGATGCTTAGTAGTACTGCTTTAAAAGTAAAATGAGTTGTTTCTTCCTTCCTCGATTTTTTAAAATCGATGCAATAGAAATATAGATCGATTGCAATAAATAATAAAAAAGAAAACAGATGCGCAAAATATAATAGCAGGAGAAGAAGTGTAAAATTTATTTTCGACCATACAGTTTTCGTTCGCTCATATCTATAGTAAATCATAAACAAAAGCAGGGAAATACTTAAACAAAAATTGTAAAAACCTAAATAGAAAAGTAACGTGTATATAAGCGGGAACCCGAAATAGCTTGCATATATATTTTCCGGCGCCAGCTTTTTAATTAACGCTCTAAAAGCAATTGGCATCGAAAAAACATATAAAAGAATAACAATCTTTTCGGCCAGATATGAAGGGAGGAATGAATTAAACAAACAAAGCAATATATGGCCCAGCCAATTAGGTTCTGGTTCTGCATTAAAAGAAAAATAATTATCAACTCCCGAAGAGGGAGAAAAAAAATAATGATTAAGAAGATTAGAATTGTATAGATGAGCCGGCCCATCAATGGTTGGGAAAAAATGCAGCAACAAAACCGGCAAGGCATATATAAACACCAGGAGGAAAAAAAAGTAAGGCTCTATTTTTTTTAACAGGCTCATTTCTCGTCATCAGTTAACTTAAAAACCGACATTATTTTTGCATTGCCAACCTTAATAGAATAATACTCATTTTTATAATCATAATCATCCTTATGCCAGCGATAATTGGTTAAAAAATAATCATACTCGCCTTCGCTATCTACAAAAACAATCCTGGACCTGTCCTTCTCTGGAAGCATCATTCCATTGTACACTCCCGGCTCGCAGGAGACACAAACCCTTATTTGAGGAGAACTATCCGTTTTGGCGATATACTCAAGAGCCTGCCTGAAAGATAAGCCCCAATAATCCAATTCGTAATTATTTTTTACACTTTGCATATCTCCTGCAAAACAATTAAAATAAACATTTTGAAAAGGATGATTGACTATCATAAAAAAAACAACGGAAGCCATGTTGCCCGCAACTAACAGGACAAGTAAAATACGCAGGATCTTTTTTTTGAAAGCTGAATACAAAAAACGAAAGCCAAGTACTGCAATAATTACAAAGAGCGGATAAATAAAAAATAAATGCCTCCATTCATCATACAGTACAGATCTAAAAATAATTACTGAAATCATTGGAGTGAGCAACAATAAAAACACTATGACAAAAGATGCGTATGTAGTATAAAATGTTTTAAAGGGCTGCTTTATAAATTCGTAAATTAAAACGGCCGTTCCCGATAAAAACGAAAAGATATAACTTATAGGTAATGTTATGCCCATCCAAACAGCAATATAATGCCAGGGAACTCCAACCTGGCTAGGCACAATATCATTTCCCATATATGTAACCGGACAGCCATACTGAACAAACTTGCTCATTGATATAAATGCTTCTTGAAAATTTTTGATCGGAGCTGGCCATAAATAAGGCCAAAAAGCTATGACCAATAATGAAGTTAAAGTGAGATATGTAAATAGGTAGTACATTAATTTTTTCAATGAGAGCTTCTTCTCAATAAAAAAAATTCCCAGCATAAGCCCAATTGTAAATATTGGAATCAACACTCCAAGTATCCGTACATCTATTGCCAAGGCTGTTATAAATGAATGAACTGCTACCATCCCCCAGCTTAATCTTCTACCTAAATATAACATTGAAGCAACGGCAATAATAAAGAGCGATAAAAAAGGAATATCAGTAGAATTGTAAAACGAGTGTGCAAAAATATGCGGACAAATCACAAAGATCACGCTTGCGAACATGGCCAATAATGCACTGCCAAAAAGTCTTCTGCACAAAAAGAAAAAAACCAGAACAGAGGTATAAAAAAGCAAGAAGGTAATTAAATGCCGCATTAAATAAATCTCTCTTGTATCATGCAGCGATAAAACTTTTTCCAAGGCATAAAGACCAAAATCGAACACAGGACCATAGCATTTAGTTACATGCTCAAAAAGCAAAGTATCATCATGAAAAATATAATTATAAGTGGCTTCACCCACATACATATGTTTGACGTTTTCATCCCAGCTTATACCATAGTCTCTGGATATATATATACCCAAGACTAGATATGCTGCAAAAAAAATAATGCACCAAAAATCAATTGACCTGAGCAGATTTTTATTCGTCATGTTAATGATATCTTAGCATAACAATTATTGCATTTTAAATACCGACAAAATCTTCGCTTCTCCAATTTTAACCGAATAATATTCTTTTAATGAATAATCATGCTTATGCCAACGATAATTAGTCAAATAATAATCACATTTTTCTATTTCGTATTCATACGTTAACCGCTTTCGGTCCGCTGGATCAAGAATCATTAATGCTAAAATACAAGGATCATTTGATCCATTGATCGTAATCCGAGAAGAGGTATCATTTTTTAGAATATACTCTAACCCTTGTTTATAAGACAAACCCCAATAATCTAATTCGAAATTTTCCTTCGCTGTCGACATATCCCTGACGGCGCAATTGAAATAAACATTTTGGTGGGGATGGTTGGCCACCATAAATACTCCGACAAATAAAAACGCCGATAAAATAACCGCATAAACGAACTTATGAGTAAAAGAATTTTTAATTAAAAAAAGCAGGCTTCTTATGCCATAAATGGATATAATGATAAACATAGGGTAAATAAAAAAAACATGCCTCCACTCATCATACGTAACCGAATGCATTATTATTACGGCAATTAACGGGGCCAAAAACAGCAACAATATTATACAGAAAAATTTATTCTGTACATAGTATTCTCTGACATTCAATTTTAAAAAACCAATGATTAGCATTACAACTCCAACGAGGAAAAAGACTATATATGGTATTGGCAATGTAATGCCCATCCAAACGAGCAGGTAATGCCATGGTAATGAATCTGCAGGAATATACGATCCCAGATACAAATTGGTATTTTCATACGCGGAAAATTTGCTCATAAGACTAAATGCCTCCATAAAATTATTGACCGGTGATGGCCATAACATCGGCCAAAAAGCGACCGTAAAGATTACTGTTAAGAACAGATATGAGGAAGAAATTACGACAACCCGTTTTAATGTAATACTTCTTTCAATGAAATAATTCAACGAAATTATTGTGATCGTAAATACCGGGATAAGCATCCCCAGTATCCGAGTATCAATTGCCAATGCTGTTGCCAGCGCATGTATTATAACATAGGGCCAGGTGTACTTTTTTTGAAGAAAAAACATGGAACATACCGCAAATAAAAAGAAGGATAAAAAAGGAATGTCTTTTGAATTGTAAAATGAATGGGCAAATATATGTGGAGATATTACCAGCATACAACAAGAGATTAATGCCAGTGTTGAATTTTTAAAAAGTTCCCGGCAGAAAAAAAAGAATACAATAACAGAAGAATAAAAGAACAAAAATGTAAACAGGTGCCTTATAAAATAAATATCCCGGGTATCATTAAAGGAAAAAGCTTTTTCAACCACCACCAGAAAAGTTTCAAAGACAGGGCCATAATTTTTTTCAATATTATCAAAAAGGTAATTGTCATTATGAAAAACATAATTATACGTTGCAACTCCTACATTGGCTCGTTGTACTCGTTCGTCCCAGCTAATTCCATAATCCTTGTATATTATAAGGCCCACAATTAAATAAGCTGCAAAGAAAACAATGCTCCAAAAATTAATTGACCTAAATAATGATCTGTAATTCATACTACTTTATTTCCAAAGCAAAACATGATTTAAGCTTGCGCAATACACAAAATGAATAAGGCTTGCAAAAAAAATAAGAAAAGACAAAGGAGCAATAAACCTGTACCGTTTTACTTTCTCATTTATTAAATATGAACAAAACAAACACAAAACCGGAATGAAGAACATTCCTGTTCGTCCGACAAGATACTTTACTCCTAATAAATAATGAAGAGCCATTTCGAACAAAATGCAGCATAAAAATAGAATCAGCATGGTTTTATACGGAGAAAATATAAATTTTATTTTCCTCCAAAACATATCATATATTATAAATCCTCCACCGGAAAGCAGGCAAGCGATAAAAAAAATCTTGATGTAAAAATGTACGCTAAGGCTATAAGGCAAAAAATACAAACTCATGAACAATAATGAATTAACGGTATCATACCAAATACCTACTATACCGCCATAAAATAAACTACCCGCCCTATCCAGGCTATATAATACATAACCTGAGCATAAAAGCAATGCGGAGATAAGTAAAATTTTGAATTTATTTTCTAGGATCCTTAATTTTTCTTTTCTATGTATGAGTGTTGCTACAAGTAAAACACAAATAGGAAAAAAAATATAGAGTAATGTTAAGTTTGCCATCGAACCAATTGCTATAAGCAACAAGGAAAGGAAAATATTCTTCTGATCATCACCATTAACAAACAAAAGAAGATGATAAAGGGCGGGCATCAGGAATGCCATTGATATTCCGTATCCTCTTGCAAGACTAAAGAAATCTAACAGAAAAGGATTTGTACATAGCAATATAAAGGCAGAAAAACGAAACAGTCCTATTTCAAATTGTTTGATAAGCTTGAAACTATAAAAAAGATACACTGCAAAAGCTAAAACATTTGGAAGTCGTAACATAAAAATATTAAAGCCGAATATTTTATATATCATCCACATCAGGCCAGTGTTGAGCATATGGTTATTGGCCGACATAAACTCATAGTTTCGGTTGAAAATATCGTTCTTTAAAACGTAGTCGTATAATGTGGTGATCTCATCCGTTGTAAATGAAATTAAGAATGCTCGTATCACAACATAAGAAAAAAGAAGAAAGGCGGTAAAGTATATCAGCAGATTGAAAAACCTACTATTATAGAGTACGTTGAGTATCGAAGCAGGTAATTGCAACAGATATTATTTTAGTACTAATCAATTATCATTTCAGGAATATCTCCTTCTATCAATAATTTGCCTATGGTTGCATTTTTTATTTGTTCAACACTTATACCCGGAGCGCGTTCAAGCAATTTAAAGCCTTGCGAAGTAACATCCAATACAGCTAATTCAGTTACAATTTTTTTCACGCATTTTACTCCCGTGAGTGGCAATGTACATTTCGATAATAGTTTTGATTCGCCAGCCTTATTAACATGCTGCATAGCAACAATAATATTTTTCGCGGATGCTACAAGATCCATTGCTCCACCCATTCCCTTCACCATTTTTCCCGGAATTTTCCAGTTGGCAATATCTCCATTATCAGAAACTTCCATTGCACCTAAAATAGTTAAGTCTACTTTACGTGAACGGATCATACCAAAGCTCATTGCAGAATCAAAAAAAGCAGAGCCTGGAACAGTGGTGATGGTTTGTTTCCCTGCATTTATTAAGTCAGGATCCTCTTCTCCTTCGAATGGGAAAGGCCCCATTCCCAATAAACCATTTTCAGATTGCAACACAACATTCATTCCTTTAGGAATATAATTTGCAACCAAAGTCGGAATGCCTATTCCAAGATTTACATAATAGCCGTCTTTTATTTCCTTTGCTATTCTTTTTGCTATTCCTACTTTATCAAGCATAGTTTTATATAATCCGTTCGTTTTAGATTATTTGTTATTTATCCTATTGCACGAAATACGAATTTGTACGAATGGTACGAATTGCTTTTTCGTTATATGTTTCCGGCATACCAATTACTGATAACCGATAACCATTTTATATTTTCTTCCTCACTGTTCTCTGCTCAATTCTTTTTTCGTAATCTTTTCCTTTGAAAATACGATGAATGTAAATTCCCGGAGTATGAATCTGATCAGGATCTAACTCACCTGCCGGAACAAGTTCCTCTACTTCTGCAATAGTTATTTTTCCTGCCATTGCCATCATTGGATTAAAGTTCCTTGCTGTTTCACGATAAATTAAATTGCCGTGAGGGTCTCCTTTCCACGCTTTCACAATGGCGAAGTCGGCATCAAATGCATATTCCATTAAAAATTCTTTTTCTACACCTTCCACCATAAACTTTCGTGTCTCTTTTCCTATGGCTACTTCCGTTCCAACTCCGGCAGGAGTGAATATGGCAGGCATTCCATATCCTGAAGCAAGGCAGCGTGTTGCAAGAGTTCCCTGAGGTATAAGTTCAACTTCTAATTCGCCACTCAATAGTTGTCTCTCGAATTCTGCATTCTCACCAACATAAGAAGAGATCATTTTTTTTACCTGCTTTTGCTGCAGCATTAATCCAATTCCAAAATCATCAACACCTGCATTGTTTGAAATACAGGTTAATCCTTTTATCTTCTTTTTTACAAGCGCTGCAATACAATTTTCCGGGATGCCGCATAAACCAAAGCCACCTAGCATAAGAGTCATATTGTCTCTTATATCTTTAATGGCCTCGTCTGCGTCTTTAACAACTTTGTTCATACCTATTTTTCATTATCGAATTCGTATGGATCGTTAATATCAACAGCTTCTTCATCCTCATTCAAATCATATTTTTTACAATCCATTTCTGTTTCAATCCTTTTCGCAGGTTTTTCAAAATCTCCTTGTGAAATTTTTAGTTTAGGATCTGCGTATACCTTTTGCATATATTTTGCCCAAATAGGGAGTGCCATACTCGCACCTTGACCCTGATCGGTTGAATTAAAGTGAACACTTCTTTCTTCTCCTCCTACCCAACAACCTGAAACAAGATCAGGAGTTAGTCCCATGAACCAACCATCGGAGTTATTTTGCGTTGTACCTGTTTTACCAGCAATGGGCATCGTTAATTTATATCTATAGCGCAGCCTTACCCCAGTGCCATATTCAACTACACCCTTCATTAAATTCACCATCACATAAGCTTTCTCTTCACTGAGCACCTCATCTGATTTTGGATAAAACTCATCCAGTACTTTTCCATTTTTATCTTCAATGCGTGTAACAAAAGTCGGTTCGGTCCATCTGCCTTTGTTCGCGAATGTACAATTAGCGCCTACCATTTCGAAAACAGAAATGTCAGCTGTACCTAAACAAATAGATGGTACCACTTCCAGAGGACTTGACACTCCCATTCGGCGGGCAAGATCAACAACCGCTTTAGGTCCAAATTGTTTCATCAAATACGCAGAGATATAGTTTATAGAATTGGCTAATGCTTTTTTTAGCGTGAGCATTTTCCCATTTAACTTTTCGTCACCTGCAGAATTTTTTGGTGTCCACTCTTTATCATCGAAGTGAATTGTAACAGGAACATTTGGCACCTGGTAACAAGGCGAATAACCCTCTTGTATTGCAAGCGCATAAACAAATGGCTTAAATGTTGAACCCACCTGTCTCCTTCCTTCTTTTACGTGATCGTATTTAAAATATTTATGATTAATGCCGCCTACCCAGGCCTTTACTTCTCCTGTATGCGGATCCATTGAAACAAACCCGGTATGTAAAAATGCTTTTGCATAACGAATAGAATCCCATGGCGACATTATTGTATCTAAGTCTCCTTTCCATGTGAACACCGTCATTTCAATTGGCTGACGGAAATAATATTCTATAGAATCCGCAGACATCCCGGAAAGTTTCATCACCCTATATCTTTCCGAACGTTTCATTGACTGATTCATGATCGCATCAATTTCCTTTTTGGAAACGTTCCATGCGAAGGGAGCATTTTTTTTTCGTTTGCAATCCTTAACGAACAGTGCCTGCAAATCTTTCATGTGTTCCGATACAGCTTCTTCTGCATAGCGCTGCATACGCGAATCAATAGTGGTATATATTTTTAATCCGTCACGATAAATATCATAAGGTTCATTTGTTTGAGGATTAATATGCTCCTTGCACCATTTTTTCAAAAATTTATCGCGTAAATGTTCACGGAAATATGTTCCCAATCCCTCGTTGTGATCTTCAGGGCGAAACTTCAACGCAATCGGTATTTGCCTTAATGAATCATATTTCTCTTTGGTAATATATCCATACTGAACCATTTGCTTAAGCACCACGTTTCTTCTGTGTTCTGTAGTATCGAGCCTGCGATTGGGATTAAATAGCGCCGGGTTTTTTGCCATTCCAACAAGCATGGCCGACTCTTCCATTTTTAATTTATCGGGTGTTGTACTAAAATAAATTTGAGCGGCCGATTTCACTCCAACCGCATTATTAACGAAGTCGAACTTATTCAAGTACATGGTAATTATTTCTCTCTTGGTATATTGCTTTTCCAAACGCGCAGCAATGATCCATTCTTTTATTTTACGTACTGCCATTTGTACTTTAGACTGATTCGCATTCCTTGGAAAAAGCATTTTTGCTAATTGCTGCGTAATCGTGCTTCCACCTCCCGCACTTTTATTTCCTCCTAATACAGTTTTAAATAAAACACGAAGCAAGCCTCTTCCATCTACACCGGAATGATTATAGAAACGCGCATCTTCTGTTGCAATTAATGCGTTAACAAGATTAGAGTCAATTTCATTATAACGAACATTGGTACGATTCTCCGCATAGTATTTACCTATGATCACCTTATCAGAAGTATATACTTCTGAAGCCAGATTACTTACCGGGTTTTGTAATTCTTCAATGGAAGGCAACACACCAAAAGTTCCGATGGAAACCAGGAACACCAATAAAGCCAGGAATACAAAAGGGCCCAGTATTATTGACCATACCCAGAGTATTTTTCTTTTTGGTTTAGTATTTGTGTCTTTGGACAAGGTTATTTTTGTTGGTTAGGGTTCTTAGTAATTAGTTGTTGCCGCCAAAATAACCGGTAACAAACAACAAATAACTATTACCAATAACGGTGGTAAAAGTAATAAAATTATGCGTTCATTCAGAGAAACACCAAAGCCTGTTATTTCTTAGTACAATACTGATTGACCAAGGTTTGCCCTTGCGGAGATCCCAATTGGCTGGCTTTATAAAAATCATTGCAGGCCTGCTCATCCTGCTTTATTTTTTTATAGGTTAGCCCCCGATTTAAATAGGCTCCTGAATAATCAGGTTTTAACTGAATTGCCGTTGTAAAATCCGCAATAGCGCCCTGCATATCTCCCGATTCTGCTCTTGCTATACCTTGGTTCGAAATGGTTTCAGGATGATCGGGCCTGATCTCCAATGATCGTTTAAAATCCTTAAGAGCCTCTTTTACCCTGCCAGTTCGTGTTTTCACTACTCCCATTCCTGAGTATGCGTCGCCCGACATAGGGTCCAATTGCAAAGCCTTTTCAAAACACTTATAGGATGTTTCAAGATCATTGAGATAAGTAAGCGCGACACCTTTTGTGGAATAAGCAAATGAAGAAATTGGTTTTAACTCAATAGCTTTATCCAGATCAGCTATTGCGCCCTGATAATCCCCAGTATTTTTTTTACTCATCCCCCTGTTCGAATAAGCATCAGCATAAAGAGGATTAACTTTAATGGCTTCATTATAACTTGCAATTGCACTATTATAATCCAGCGCGTTATTATAATAACTGCCCAAATTATTCCAGGCCACTTCAGCATCAGGGTGTTTTTTGACTGTATCTTCCCAAAGCGTGAGGCTGTTTTTCCAAACCTTTGAGCGCTGGAAAGTCTGATAAGAAAGAAGGCCGGAATAAGCAATTAAAATAAACATTGCCATTCTCTTTGATTGTTCCTTTTTTATTTTCTCTTCATACAACCAGCCTATCATTATGAAAAAACCTAAGGAAGGAACATATGCATACCTATCGGCCATCAGGGCATTACCAACCGGAATAAGCTGCAATACCCAAAAAATGTTTGCCATAAAAAATGCAAGCGCGAAAAAATAAACAGGTGTTTTTTTGAATGATCTTACCCATGAAGCTAAAATTGCTAACGCAATAAAAAAACATATCCAAAACTCAATACCTATTTTTCCCTTTTCAGGATATGGATAAATTGCAGATAACTTATAAGGATATATCAGTTTAACCAGGTAATTAACAAACCCGTAAGCAGCAAAAAGCATTCGATCAAAAAAAGAATTTGATGCATTATCAAATATGGCGTCGGCAGAATTTTGGGCCTTGATGGCAATGAAACCGAATACGAGGGCTATAGTAACAAAAATAACTTTTTCAAGAATTACTTTCAGATCAAATTTTCGTTGCAAAAAAATGTCAATAAAAATCACAGTTGCAGCTAACGAAACTGCCTGCCCTTTTGAAAAACAGCTGAGTACAAAACAAAGTATAGAGTACAACAAAAACTTAAGTTTGCCTTTTTGAACATACATTACATAAGCACAAAGCGACAACATAAAGAAAAACATATACAACACATCTTTCCGCTCAGCTACCCATGCCACTGATTCAACGTGGAGTGTATGCACCCCAAATAAAAGTGCAGCGACAAATGCAATGCTCTGTTTCTTAAAAAGTAGTTTTACAAATACAAAAACAAGTAGCGTATTAAATATGTGAAACAGAATATTTGTAAAATGGTACAAGCCCGGCTTTAGTTCAGCAAAATGGTAATCAATAGCAAGTGATACGAAGGTCAAAGGGTGATAATTAGCATTTTGGAACCGGGAGAAAAATCCACTAATACTTTCCCATGATAATTTTTGTATGTAAGGATTCGCTGTAACGTATAAGTCATCGTCCCAATTAGTGAATTCATTTTTCAACGCCGGGAAATATGAAATGAATGTTGCTGCAACAACAACAACAATCAAAAAGGTATAAATGCCTTTAGAGGAGTGTTCAAGGCCTGTACCTATTTTTGGTTTATTATTTTTATTTCCCTTTTTCACACCTTAACTCCAATAATAAGTGAATCGTCAGTTTTAGGATAAGTTCCCTGCCAGTCTACAAACACTTTTTTAACCTTTAATTGCCTTTCTTCAATTGTCAGATCTTTATCAAATGAAAGCAACAACTCTCTCAGCCGCTTTTTCGAAAATTTTTTACCCTTGTCCCCACCATGCTGATCTGTACACCCATCTGTAAATAAGTACACATAATCTCTCGCCTCCAGAGATATTAAGTTATTTTCAAAGACTTGATCCGGCAGGGTATGCCCGCCTAAAGAACATTTTGTCGGAACAGTTTCAAGTAAATTATTATCACGGATCAAATACAGCGGGCGGTTGGCACCGGCATATTCCATTTTTTTTTCTGCAAAATCGAACATACAAATGCCAATATCCATACCATCATTTAACGAAAGGTCTTTGGAAGATTTTTCTTTAAACCTTAATAATAAACTTTTATTTACATGGGCGAGTAAGCTGCCCGGAGTTCTCATATGATGAAGCGTTAATCCTTCATTTAATAAATTGTGCCCAACAACGGTCATTAGAGCCGCAGGAACCCCGTGACCAGTGCAATCAGCAACTGCTGCAAAAATTTTATTTTCAATCTTTGATATCCAAAAAAAATCTCCGCTTACCACACCATGCGGGGAAAGATACCCAAAGGAGTTTGGTATTATTCTATTAATCTCTGTTTGATCAAAAAACAATGCACGTTGTATTCGCTTAGCATACCTCAGGCTTGCATTTATTTCTTCGTTTTTTTCTGTAAGCTGTTCATGTTGATCTTCAATAAGTTTTGTATAACTCAATGTTTCTTGTTTAAATCTGCTCAATAAATAAAATATGGAAAAAAACACAACCCCTATTCCTATCCAATAGAAAAGCGCATCGGATGCGTGATGTGAATACTGCCAGGAATAATATGCGAAAACGAACTTACAAAGAATGAAACATAAAACAGCAGCGACAGAAAATATGATGATCATCCTTTTACTGTCGAAAATTACCATTGGCAAAACAAACAATACTATATTAATGTATTCCGTTCCTGTTCCTTCACCCGTAATCAAACAGAAAGAATTAATAAACAATAACCAGAAAATGCTTGCAAAAACCCTGGCCGCATTATACTTTCCTTTGTGATTTAGCCAAATGCAGGTGAAAACGATAGCCTGCCCAACAATATTGATCAAATAAAAAAAAGCAGGGAGTTCTAAAAAATAATTAACCGGCAGATAAACAACAAGTACAAAGGACGCAATGATGCATAGATAATTAAGAAGAATTATTTTCCTTTTGGCAGGAAACGGAAATTCTTCCTTTACCCCGGTATTTACAATTTTATTGATGAAACTCATTGCTAACAATAAATTTACAAATTATACCGTCAATAAGTTACAACCCCGAATGTCACTATTATCAAAGCGACCAAGCACTTCGAAAGAACCGTCATTTTTCAATTTACCAAGATCCTGTGTTGCAATAAAGCTGCAGGAGTAAACATTGGCAAGATCAATTACATTTATACCCCCGGCCTTACCTGTATCTAATATGCTGAAAGGATCATTGGTATCACGAATTAAAATTTTCATCCAGGGCGGTGTTTTAAAAATACCCTCGCCTATAGAATAAGCCTGTGATAATAATTCAGTCATCCCGTATTCCGAATGAATATTTTTTAAAGAAAACTTTTGCTGCAATATGGCATGCAATTCTTCCCTTACCATTTCCTTCCGCTTTCCTTTCATTCCTCCCGTTTCAAGAACTATTGTATTGGTCAATGGAAAATCCAATTTTTCTGCAAGGTCCAGCAATGCATATGTCACACCAATCAGCCAAATTTTTTGATTGGCTTTTGTAAGGGTTTTCAACGTTTCTATTAATCTATCAATATCATGTAAATGAAAACCACTTAATGGATGATCGGATTTTTTTATCAGCCCTTCAACCATATACACCAAAGACGAATTTTCTCGTTCCAGGTAAGAAGGAAGTAATCCTAAAACACAGCAATCTTTTATATCTCCATAAAACAGTTCAAAAGAGCTTAAATAGCTTTGCTGATACAAATTTTCATCACAAACAAAGTGTTTACTCACATTCATGCCAGTTGTTCCGCTACTTTCAAAAACTGTTTCGATGGATCTTTTTCCTGTAATTATTTTATGTGTTTTAAAAAATTCAATGGGAAGAAATGGGATGCTCTTTATAGAGTTTATTGTATCCGGATCAATGTTTAATCCCTGCAAATATTTTCGATATACTTCACAATACACTGATTGATAGCGGAATACCTCCATACAAATCTCATTAAACTGGCCTTCGTCAGTTAATTTGAAGATCTTTTTTGCTATGGTTTTCATCAACTCCATATACAATAATAGCCACAAAAAGTCGTTCAACTGTACAATTGGGCTAATGAATTTTTTTTCGTAAATTTATAATCATGTGTACTAACAAAAATTTTCTTTTTACTGTAATTATCCTATCCACATTTTTCATTACTTCCTGTATTGATAAGAACGAATATTCTACCACTCCATCCATTGCTTTTAAAGATTTTATTAAACGTGGGGCAGATTCTGCAGATTTTATTATAACATTTAAAGATGGCGATGGCAACCTTGGCTTGAATGACTGGGACACTACCGGGGAATTTTCATCTACTGGCCCATATTATTATAATATGACCATGAATTATTTTGTTAAAAATATTGTCTCCGGAGAGTTCGAGCAATTTGTACTGCCAGGCGGTGATACATTAAGATATTCCTATCGTTTACCAGATATTACTCCAAAGGGCCAAAACAAAGCATTAGCAGGGGAGATTATGGTAAATATGCTTGCTCCATATTATTACCCGGGACATACCACGATCCGATTTGATGTGTTCATATACGACAGAGAACACAACAAGAGCAATGTAATTACTACACCGGAAATAATAGTTCCTTAGCTTATTCCTGTTTTTGTTTTGCAGAAAGATGCTTGAGCACTTTTGCTTCCAGATAGAAAATAATTTCCTCCGCAATATTTTTTGATTGATCACCAACTCTTTCAAGTTTTCTTATCATTGAAAGTACATGGAGGCTTTCTCTTAACTGATCAGGATGAGCTTTTATATAATCTGCTATCTTATAACTCGCAGTGCTGTTGATCTCATCTAGTTTTTCATCCTTCATAAAAATAGTCCGCGCCAATTGGGTGTCTTCTTTTTCAAATGCCACAGCGGTATCCGAGAGAATATCAATGGAAAGATCGAACATTTGTATTACATGAGTTTTTTCCAATAATTCCGCGCTGAATTGTTTATCCACATCAACAACAAATCGTGCCACACCCTCGGCAATATCGCCTATCCTTTCAAGGTTTGAATTTATTTTTAGCACTGCCAGCACAAAACGGAGATCAATTGCAACAGGGTTAAAAAGTGCAAAAATATTTTCGCAATCGCGGTCTATTTTTAACTCATAAGCATTGACCCGTTTTTCGGTAGCAATAATCTGACGAGCAAGATCCCTGTCGAAATTGATGAGCGCTTTTTTTCCCCTCTCAAGTTGACTTTGAGTAATTTTCCACAGTTCCATTATATCCTTCTTCAAATATTGAAGCTCTGTATCGAGGTGGGTCATTGGCTTGGTCTTTAATTATACTAATGTTTGATTTTAAATTTATCCTTCTTATCCAAATCTGCCTGTAATATAATTTTGTGTGCGTTCTAATTTAGGGTTCGTAAATATTTTTTTTGTCTCATCGTATTCCACAAGATCACCCATATAAAAGAAAGCTGTCCTATCGCTAACGCGCCCAGCCTGTTGCATATTATGGGTTACAATAATAATAGTGTACTTGTTTTTCAATTCATAAATTAGTTCTTCTATTTTGGAAGTGGATATTGGATCCAAGGCCGAAGCCGGTTCGTCCATTAATATAACCGTTGGTTCCACAGCCAATGTACGTGCAATACACAAGCGTTGCTGCTGCCCACCTGACAAAGCAAGTGCAGATTTCTTCAGGTCATCTTTCACTTCGTTCCACAATGCAGCCTGTACCAAGCAACGTTCAACAGTTTCGTCAAGCAAAGCCTTGTTTTTTATCCCTTGTATCCTTAACCCGTAAACAACGTTTTCATAAATGGATTTTGGAAAAGGGTTCGGCTTTTGAAAAACCATTCCCACCTTTTTTCTCAATTCTTCAACTACTGTTTTACGAGAATAGATTTCATTATTATCAACAAAAATATTTCCTGTCATGCTAAAACCATCTATATAATCATTCATGCGATTAAGAAGTCGTAAAAAGGTAGATTTTCCGCAACCAGAAGGGCCTATGAGTGCTGTTACTGTATTTGGCATTACCTCCATACTCACATTTTTTATGACATGATTATCGCCATAAAAAACATTTACATCAGTTGTCCTGATCTTATACATAGTCATCCTATAAAATTACCATTTTACTTTCTTTTGCCACCTATTTCGTAAATATACTGCAATGCCATTCATTAAAAATGTAACCACCAACAACACAATGATAGCAGCGGCGGCATTCACATGGAACTCTTTTTGAGGCCTTGATACCCAGTTAAATATTTGTATAGGCAAAACAGAAAAGTCATCCATAGGTGTTGTTGGGACAAATGCTACATAGGCTAATGCTCCAATAACTATCAATGGCGCTGTTTCACCAATTGCCCTTGACAACGCTAAAATAACACCTGTTAGTATCCCTCCTGCCGATGCAGGCAATATCTGATGTTGAATGGTTTGCCATTTGGTTGCACCCAAAGCAAATGATCCTTCCCTTATGGTCTTTGGAACTGCCCGGATCGCTTCGCGGGTAGATACAATTATGACTGGCAAAATAAGTAATGCCAATGTTAAACTACCTGCTAACAAACTTCCACCCAACCCCATCACTCGAGAAAATATTTCTACGCCTAATAATCCATAAATTATAGATGGTACACCTGCCAGGTTATTAATATTGATCTCTAAAATAGAGGCGAACCTGCTTTTTTTACCATACTCTTCCAAATAAATACCTGCTGATACACCAAGCGGAATGGCTATTACAGCGGTAACCACCATAATCCACATAGTACCTGCAAGCGCAGGTAAAATACCAGCTTTCGAGGCCATCCGAGATGGGAGACTGGATAAAAATTGCCAATCTAAACGCCCGACGCCCTTAATTAAAATATCAATGAGAAAAATTGCAAGCATTAATAGGCCCACAAAAGTGCAGGCGATACCTACATATTTAAAAACATTATCCTTTAACCGATTCCAATCCGCGTTACTCATATTTTTCCTGGTATCTTTTTTTGAGCCAGTAACTGATATTGTTTAACAAAAAAGTAAAAACGAAAAGCGTAATGCCCGCAGCAAATATTGTATTGTATTCTATTGTTCCATGCGCCACATCTCCACTGCTCACCTGCACTATATATGTTGTAATTGTTTCGATAGGCACTAAAGGATTTGCTGTTAGGCGAGGCTGTTGCCCTGCAGCAATAGCAACGATCATGGTTTCGCCAACCGCTCGAGATATAGCAAGAATTACAGAAACTATAATACCCGATGAAGCCGCAGGAAGCATTACTTTAAAAGAGGTTTGTAACCGCGTAGAGCCCATGCCATATGAGGCTTCTTTTAATGAACGTGGTACAGCATATAAAGCATCTTCACTAAGGGAGGAGATCAGGGGCATTATCATTATACCCATTACAATTCCTGCTGACAGCGCATTGAATGCAGACATATCAGGGATAAATTTTTGAAGAAACGGGGTCACCACCATTAATGCAAAATAACCATACACTACAGTAGGAACTGCTGCTAATATTTCTAATAAGGGTTTAATTGTTTTACGAAAAGATTTGTGGGCATATTCATTTAAATAGATAGCGACAATAAGACCAATTGGTAGAGCTACCATCACTGCAATAAATGTAGTAAGCAATGTTCCTGAAACTAGTGGAAGTATCCCAAAATGTTTTTCGGTAAAGAGGGGGGTCCATTGGGTGTCCGTAATAAAATCTATGAATGAAACTTCCTTGAAAAACTTAACTGCCTGAACACCCAAAATCCAAATTATGCCAACGGTAGTTAATATAGTAACCGCGGCACTCAGGAAAAGTAAACTTTCTATTATTTTTTCTTTAAGTTTCAATTAACAACGTTTTTATAAAAACACATAATCCCGATAGTATCGGGATCATGAAAATATTAATATTTTAAATAAAAATTACTTTGCCTCAATAAACTCTTTAAATTTTTCTTTTTGTTGTTTATACTCTTCATCGTTAAGAGGAATATAACCAACCTCCTTTGAAAGTTCTGCTGCTACATCCAGATAAAACTCTACAAAACTTGCAATTTCCTTTTTTGTTTTTGCATTAGAATTAGGATAAATGAATAATGGACGTGACAACGGGGAATAAGTTTTATTCTTAACTGTTTCCAATGTTGGCACTATTGGGCCAGAACCATTATCGCTTTTACCATCATCTACCGGAACTACTTTTAGCTTATCCATATTTTCCTCGTAATAAGCAAGTCCAAAGAAACCGAGTGCATATTTATCTCCAGCAATACCTTGCACTAATATATTATCATCTTCACTTGCCGTAAAATCGCCTCTGCTTGAATGACTTTTACCAACTACAGCTTCCGTAAAATAATCATAAGTGCCACTTTCAACTCCCGGGCCATATAAGTGAATTTCTTCATTGGGCCATGCGGCTCTCACCTGATTCCATTTTGTTATTTTGCCCTGTGCAGAAGGTTCCCATATTTTTTTAAGGTCTTCCACAGTTATTTCTTTACACCAGTCATTTTGAGGATTCACCACTACCGCTAAGCCATCATATGCAACCATCAACTCCACATAACTAATATTGGAAGCCTTGCAAATACTATCCTCTGTAGATTTTATACCCCTGGATGCATCGTTGATATCAATTTCACCACGCCCAAATTTTTTAAATCCGCCGCCTGTGCCTGATAATCCAACTGTAACTTTTACATTTGGCTGAACAGCGCGAAACTCCTCTGCAACTGCTTCCGTAATAGGGTAAACAGTACTTGAACCATCTATGCTAACCGCGCCCTCAAGTTGAACCGCAGTTGAATCATTTTTGTTTGCTTCTGAAGGAGTGTTTTTGTTTCCGCAGGAAGAAGCCAGCGCAACAACTAAACTAAGAGAGATAATTTTCGAATATTTCATAGGTATAATTAGTTTACAATAATAACTGAATGAGTGAATTGATATGTTAAATTAATGTTAACGATTGCCCACACAGTGCAAATTAATAGTTGAATTGAAGCTGAATTCTCAATAAATTGCCCTTTTGCCTATTGTCTTGCTTGGCAAAATCCTCAAATCTGCGTTCAGACATGGTGTACATAGCCACCAATTCAAAATTTTTAATGGGCTGCCACTCAACTCCGAATTCGTATTCGTTAACCGAATAGCTTCGTGCATCAAGTTCATGTTTTTTTCCGCCTCTATAATATTGTGCACGAGCAAAAGGAACAATTACTTGGTTTTTTACTTTAAGCATATAACTCAGGGTGGCGTACCCTCCTTCCAAGTTACGTGTTTCAACAGAGTCGGTTTCGGTATTAAACTCAGGGCCTTTGCCTATGTTATATTCTGCCTGTATTCCAAAAGGCTTGGGGTACAATATCAGGCTGGCGGCAACGCGCTCATCATCAAACTCAAAATCATCATTAATTTTTACACCTACACTTTGCAAATCTTTGGCAAGTACGTATTTGCCCTTATAGGCTTGTAAGCCGGGTTCAATTATTTGTGAACCTATTTGAATAGGGTAGCTAAGCCTTGTAACAATATGCGGCTCATCGTTTGCTTCGGGTTTATTAGCTGTTTGACCATTGTATGCTCCAATTCCAAATACGCCATAATCGCCAGATCCTTTAAACCCATCGTTTACCAAATCGGAAAACCGTTTGCGAATTTTGTCGGGAGCCCAGTAAAAAAACGCGCCTAGATCGCGTTCATTAGATACTGCGCTATTGAGTGCATCATTACGATCGAGAGGTAAACGATTTTGGCTCGACTGCAAATTCTCGAAACCGAAAGGCACTTTGCTTTGTCCTATACGAAACCGAAATTCTTTTTTCTTGTCGAGCGACAAATCAAAGTACACATCCCGCATTTGCGCGAAATGCAATCCTGTTGAAGATGCAGATGATGCAAAATCGGGCTGAATATAAATGTATACTCTGTCGTGAACATTACCGCTGAATATTAAACGCAAACGACGCACAAAAAAACCACCATTGTCGCCCCAGGATCTATCGCACTGTTCGCATTTTAATTTATCATTGGTTTCGAACAAGCGGTTATAACGCACCTGAGTATATCCACGCAAGGAAATAAGTTCATACCAATGTTTTTTTTTCTCAGATTCCTTTTTAACACTTACCGAATCTGTTGGTATTTGAGCAAACAACACGGTCGAAAAAACCAACAATAGAAACATTAATTTAACTTTCATAACTTTTATTTGTGTTTAGTTTTACAATTTATTAACTAAACGCAAAGAAATACCTGCAATGTTATTTCTAAATTTCTTTAATGTTAAATAATTGTTATGGATGAGGGCAGAGAAAAATCTTTTAAAATTGCCCTAGCTAGACTTTCTAAGTAGGCTTTTTTGGATTAAACAATCTGGGAATTAAAATTTGTGATGCCGTTTACAACAGAACTAAATAATGAGAGTATTTAAAAAAAATTATTCCAAAAGCCCGTTTAAAAACTTTTGCCAACTTAGTACACAGCTATATTATGGATAGGTGCAATGGCATCAGTGCCCTCCCGATTCCACTTCCTTTATCCCAATTGTTTCTACTTTAATATTTTTAAGAGTGGCAGTGTGTTTTTTAAAATCTCCAATTGCTTCCAATACATCGAAATCAATGTTTACTGATTTTGAACCATCAATTATCACTTTAGAATTTTCAGGCAACTCATCGAGGGTAAGCCTGATACTCGCCTTATTCAAAAAAGTGACCTCTTCAGAAAGCTTCAACATAATCACATTGCCCTGCGGTGTGGATTCCTTATGACGATGATAAGAATTCCGATAGTTTTTTCTAAGTATATAAAAGATAGCGAAACACATACCTATTCCAATACCTTTTAAAAGATCGGTAAGCAAAATTGCTACGACAGTTATTATAAAAGGCATAAACTGTTCCCATCCCAATTTATACATTGACTTGTACAAAGCTACATTTGAAAGTTTGTATCCTACCAACAGCAAAATAGCTGCAAGGCTTGCCAATGGGATCAAATTAAGAAAAGCCGGAATTGTGATCGCAGATACTAACAATATAAAACCATGAAAGATCGCTGCCAGCTTTGTTTTACCGCCTGAATTGATATTTGTAGAACTCCTTACAATAACCTGCGTAATAGGCAAGCCTCCTATAAGCCCAGAAACAATATTCCCAATCCCCTGTGCTTTCAACTCTTGGTTTGTGGGAGTAATTCTTTTGTAAGGATCCAGCTTATCAGTTGCCTCTACACAAAGCAAAGTTTCAAGACTTGCAACAATAGCAATCGTAAATGCTACAACATACACCTGAGGGTTACTAAGCGCAGTAAAATCAGGAAACCTAAAAAAACCGATAAACTCTTTTGGGCTAGATGCAACAGGAAGCTGGACAAGATGCTTTTCGGATAATGCCAAGCCAGATGCCGATTGTGTAAAAAAATAATTCAATACAATACCTATTACAACTACAAATAAAGCACCAGGAACAAATTTAAAAAGTGCAATTTTTTTCATGAAAGGCCTGTCGAATAATATGAGTACAGCAAGTGACGCCAGACAAATTATAATTGCACCCGGGTTATTGTAAACAAATGCATAATACAATTCGGTAAATGTATTGTGCCCGTCCATTTGACTCAACGCTTCATCACCCACAAAATCTTCATCATACCCCAATGCATGAGGGATCTCTTTTAGGATAAGCGTGATACCAATTGCGGCAAGCATACCTTTAATAACAGAAGACGGAAAATAATAGCCAATAACACCCGCCTTAAGATAACCTGCAATCAATTGCACTATCCCTGCTAAAACTATCGCAAGCAATAACGCTTCAAATGTTCCCAATGTTTTAATCGCTGTTAAAACAATTACTACTAACCCTGCCGCAGGGCCTGATACACCCAAGGGTGACCCGCTAATAGAGCCTACAACTATTCCACCAACAAATCCGGCAATAATTCCAGCAAATAATAAATCAGGCCTTCCTGTTGATGCTAATGCAATTCCTAAGCACAAGGGAAGGGCAACTAAATAAACTACTAGCCCTGCCGGCAAATCTGAACCTAAACTATCACCTAAGGAAAATTTCTTTTTTTTCATGACACGTTTTAAAAAATTATTTTCACTAAAAACAATAAATTATATCGGCACATTAAGATGATATACAGCATGCAGCTCATTAGTATCTGTAAATGTTACATCAAGATCTTTTATCAAGCCATCCTTTAAGTCGTACACCCAGCCATGAATGTGGAGTGGTTGCTTTCTTTCCCAGGCATTTTGTACTATGGACGTTTTTCCAAGATCGTGTACCTGCTCAATAACATTCAACTCAATAAATCTTCTTATTCTTTTTTCTGGATCTGTTATAGCATCCAGTTCTTTATAATGATAACGGTACACATCTTTGATATGACGTAACCAATTATCAAGCAATCCATACTGTTTATTTCCCATAGCTGCCATAACACCACCACAACCATAGTGGCCACATACAATAATATGTTTCACTTTTAACACATCAACTGCATATGACAATACACTTAATAAATTCATATCGCTATGCACTACCATGTTTGCAATATTTCTATGAACGAATACATCACCAGGGTTTGTACCGGTTATCTGATTAGCCGGCACGCGACTATCAGAGCAACCTATCCATAAGTATTCCGGGTTTTGACCTTCAGCAAGCTCTTTAAAGAAATTTGGATTGTCTTGCTTTTGTTTTGCAACCCATGCACGATTATTTTCAAATAATTTTTTATATGACTTTTCCATCTATCGATTTTTTTAACTCTGTACGTAATGCAATATGTATTACACATGCTAGAGCTGTTGGCAAAAAATTAGAGGTCTTAGGCTATATTAAGCCAGATAAAAAAACAGGATAAAAAACAGTTGAATGCTTTAGAAATTCCTGTTGATTAAATCAGATGATCGGGAGGTTGGATAGGGTACTCTATAAAAACAGACAATAGTTTTGTCTCGCTGGATTTGAACATAAAATCTTCCGGATGAAAATGTATATTGAAAACTATATTAAAATTATAAAATGTTTTATGACTTTCCTTTTCTTCCTTGGTATTGTCTTCTTCCTCACCAATATCTATGATTTCCTCTGTGGCCTTACCAAAAAGCATGCTGCTGAATAGAAGAGGAGATACCGTTAAATTGGCAAATACTATCAATAAAAATATGGGTACAAACCTTTTCACTTTCCTACAGTTATTTGCAAATATATTTTAAAATAACCAATAAGACTTCCTGTTTTGGCTAAAAAATGTTAAAAAATTATTCAGTAACCGGTATATCAATCGAAACTGATTCATCCCGGTCCTTGTGTTTTATTTTGAATGGTATACCGCCTGTAACTCTGTATGGACCAGAACTATCCATACCTGCTGCATAAAAAAAGTAACTGCCACATTTTAGTCCATGTATATGAACATGATCCTCACCTGCTTCACCAACGAAAAAAGTATCAAAGTCCGAAGCATTAGTTCCAGGCAATTTATTAGCATCGAATTTTACAAAGACAGTATCCGGATAATTCACATGGCTTTGGATAATCGTTGAATGGTGCTTAATTGTGGCGGCTATCGTTACATTACCACCAGTGCCTTCTTTACAGCAGGAGCTTGCCAGAACTGATCCGATCACCATTAAAATTATTGTTGCCTTCATCTTTTTAATTTTTTTATTATTAAAGAACCTTCATTATTTTTTGGAACGCGTAATTCTCCCCCGCTTTTACTCTCATATGATAAACTCCATGGGCAAATGAATGTAAATTTACTTCTACTCTATTCAAAGATAAAGAAGAATAATCTTCTTTAAAAACCGTCCTGCCTAAGGCGTCAATTATTTCAACACTGCTGAGGGGTTCAAAATAATTTATGAGTTCGATAATGATCTTATCATTGACCGCAGGATTCGGGTAAAAATAAATATGGCCGGGACCATCATCAAGCGGTGTTTTTTTTGAAACTGTATTGTTACCACTTAATATCCAGAGTTCGGGATCAAAATAAACTTCTGTAGGTTCAAATGGCAACGCAACCGTAAAAGTTTCACCGCTGCTGGTGTTGTTAAATATAATTGTTGTGTCCTTTACTCCATTTGTAAACTCCATGGGAATTGGCATTTCAAAAAAAGCAACTGATGCATGCGACTGTGTTTGATCTACTAATACTGTTACAACTCCCTCCTTATACTCCCACCCTATATCATAAGTCGGGAACCCCTGTTTATAATACCATTGATCAAAAAAAATGGTAAGATCTTTCCCACCTGTATTTTCCAAATGTGTTTTTAGTTTTTGAGTTGTTCCAAAGCTGTACGCGATCTGCGGATCGTTTAAATAATTTTTCAGGGATTGGAAAAACAAAGAGTCGCCTAATGTCCATCGCAGCATATGTAAAAGGTATGCGCCTTTTGAATAAGATAATCTTCCATCAAAAATTCTTGACACACTGGTAGTGTCATCACACCATACAGAACCTCCGGGCTGAGCAATGATTCCTGATTTTTTTTGTTGCAGCCAATCATGCCATGTAGCAGGGAATAGTCTTTTTGCAGTCAACCCCTCAAAGTATGTTGCAAACCCTTCGTTGAGCCATATATCCTGCCAGCTGCCGCAGGTTACTTTATCGCCAAACCATTGATGTGCGCATTCGTGCGCAACAAGTGGGGTATTAAATGAACTCATAAAACTCATGGTCTGATGCTCCATGCCTCCACCCCATCCAAATTGTGCATGGCCATACTTTTCGTTCTTAAAAGGGTAATCCACTGTAAGGCTGTCGTATAATTTTATGATGGGAATAATTACAGGTGTTTGTGATTGTGCATTGGCAAGGTCTTCCGGATAAACATAATTAAGTACTTCGAGTGTATCTGTTCCTGTAATAACCAAATCAGAATAAACAGCATAATCTGTTATTGCCACTGCTACCAAATATGCAGCTATAGGGTATCTTGTTTTCCAGTGATATTTTTTCTGCACACCTATTGTATCTTCGGAAATAAGCAGGCCATTACTTGCAACACGATATATCATTGGTGTCGTAACGATCATATCAACTGAATCTATTTTATCATTTAAGGTTTGTTTACATGGCCACCATGTTTTTGCACCGTAGGGTTCCGACAAGGTCCACATCACAGGCGAACTCGCACCATGTATACTGTTAATGAATGAGCCAAAGCCTGAAGTACCCGGAGGGCCCTGGTAATAAACAGTTACCGAATCGAGCGTTAAAGCAGGAAGAGCCGAAGGAAAATTAATCTGCAATATACCTCCCGCTAATTGCGAAAAAACAAGAGGGGCATTGTTATATTTTACACTATCCACCGTAAGTGACAGTGCCAGATCAAATTCTAATTGCGTGAGTGAAGATGTAGGGACAAAATGAGTTGTTACTTTTCCTGTGATAAAATAAACTGCCGGATCAATTATAAGTTCAAGGCGATGAAACTTTACATCATAATTATTTGTTGCCTGGATTGCAGGAGAATCGAAAATTGATGCGTGCGCTTTTTGTTCAGCAATCACGATCTGTTCCTGAAAATTATTCTTTTGCTGCGGAAATAGTTTTTGAAGGGGAAGAAAAAAAATGAAAAGAGAAAGAAAAAAATAATAAATCGTTTTCACTCACTTACAGGAATTGTAACATATTTTTCTTTGTCTTCACCGGGCTTTGTACTCACCAACACAGGCTGAAAGCCCCATACAGGAGTAACGCCTGTTGTATCCCACGCAGGATCAATACCTTTAGCGTAGACAACATATTTTTTTTCACCATTACCAATATTACTTATTTTCACATATCCATTTCCATCGGTAATAACCTCCGTATCATATAATGAACTGTCCTTACCCGGAAATTCCAACGTATTGTATTTAATATAAACTTTGCTGAATGCTATTGGAATTGAATGGTGTTTTACGTTCACATGAATGTTAACATCACCGGCAGGCACTTGCTTGTTCTTATCGCACGAAAAGAGCAAGAAGCTTATTGCAAATAAACTATAAAGTATCTTTCGGTTCATTGTCTTTCTCTTTTATGAGATAATTGAGTTGCCGGAAATTATATCCCAACCCCACCACTATTCTTCCTGCACTGCCCAGGTTACCCTGACCTGTCTGTTCAAACACTTTATACTGTAACGCAGTATTCAGTGAAATATTTTTATAATAAACATCTAATCCTGCTCCTGCCATGCCTAAATTCATTGCCGTTCCCTCTTGTAATTCACCGTCGATTTTTACGCCTTTTGTATTTTCATAATACATTTGCAAAGAAGGGATGAATGTCCAATTATCAGATTTCATTTTATAGAATACAGAAAGGTAATCGGTTGTGCTATTGCAAATTTTTTCCTTGTAATAATTCTCTCCATTAAACTTGAACATAGAATTAATACTTATTCCCCATTTTTTGTACCCTATAAGATAGTTAAAATATCCCAGATAATCAATACTTCCGGTGCCCGGCTGCAATAAAAGGGGTATTCTTTCCTCATTTTCTTGTGCATAATAATTTCCGACTGGTAATTTAAGCCCTCCTCCTATTATTAGCCTTTGTTGCAATTTCTCTTCTTCTATCCTTCTTATTAAGTGATATCCCGCAAACACGGTGATATCCCCCAAACCTGTATGATCAATTGTTTCACCGCTTTCTAAACTCCGGATATTGTTTACCGGCATTATTCCATTTATCTCTATACGCTGATGTAAAAAATATTTTGCTCTTAATTCATAGACATTAAAAATTTCATAATCGGAAGTGGGAAAAACACGCACATTATTATCACCATTATTACTTGTACCATGCAATATATCGGGCGGCGGAACTGTGCCTACCCCATCTTTATATGTAGCCGTTTGTGAGGCAGGATCAAATTGAGCAAAAGAATTAGTTGAACTTTGGTTATTGGTAGAAATTGCCATTGAAGGGAACAAATGATTGCGCTGCCCAAAACTGCTGTAACCATTAAAACTTCTGTAGCGATAAATAATATTTATGGCGCTTTGATTATCATATGGAGTTATTCCCATAAAACAGCCGCATATATCGCAAGCAAAGGAGGGTGCGTAAACACACAAAAAAACCATTGCTAAAATGAAAAATCTTTTCACTTAATTAAAAATTGTGACAAAGGTATATGGTTATAGGGGAAATAAGTGATATGAAATGAAATTAAATTATTTTATTCCCAATTTCCCTAAACTTTTTCTCACCTTTACCCCCGATAGAAAAATCTCTAACCAATTCAATTTCAATCCCTTTTGTTTGAAGGGATTGGAGATTTTAAAGCGATTTCTC
>Ga0163149_10000886_pt1 | contig 39135 bp, 40 predicted proteins | sample OliLakLV19MP5G1_FD_148604 | JGI IMG/M metagenome (GOLD analysis project Ga0163149, IMG submission 148604) | Freshwater microbial mat bacterial communities from Lake Vanda, McMurdo Dry Valleys, Antarctica - Oligotrophic Lake LV.19.MP5.G1 | ecosystem: Environmental > Aquatic > Freshwater > Lake >... | reverse complement strand
GGATGAAGATGCGGCTAAAAAGATTGCTCTGGAATCCGCTAAGGCTGATTGGGAGGTTCAAGATGTGACAGAAAAAGAAACGCATCGTAAAGCTCCACCGCCATTTACAACGTCAACGCTCCAACAGGAATCCAACCGCAAAATCGGATTATCAGCTCGCGACACAATGCGCGTTGCCCAATCCTTGTATGAAAAAGGGTTCATAACCTACATGCGTACGGACTCGGTTAATCTTTCACAAGATGCTATTACCGGTATCAAGAAAGTTGTAACCTCGCGATTTGGCGCTGAATACATCGGCGAAGCCAAGCATTTTGCCGCCGCCGCAGGCGCTCAAGAAGCACACGAGGCCATTCGCCCAAGTTTAACGTTCACGGCTCCGCAAGAAACCGGTTTGAGTGGTAGCGAGCATGATCTGTATGAACTAATCTGGATGCGTACATTGGCTTCGCAAATGAAGGATGCAAAGCAATTGCAGATGTCGGTCCGTCTTGCCGTCGGAAAAAACGAGTATCAAGCAACCGGAATGAAAATTCTTTTCCCAGGTTTCTTGCGCGCTTATGTTGAAGGCGCCGACGATGTCGATCAAGCATTGGAAGATCGTGAAAAAGCCCTGCCTGAAATTAAGGTTGGCGATAAACCTGCATGCATTGAGGCTAATCCCCTTCCCCATGAAACAAAACCACCAGCGCGCTTCACGGAAGCTTCGCTTGTTCAGTTCATGGAAAAAGAAGGCATTGGTCGCCCAAGTACCTACGCCGCCACGATTTCCACCTTGCTGGACCGTGGCTACACCGTAAAACAAGGCAGTGCGCTTATTCCGAGCTTCACAGCTTTTGCCGTCACGCAGTTACTAGAAAAACATCTCTCAGATCTTGTTGATGTGAAATTTACATCGACCATGGAAAAGTCACTCGATAAAATCGCGGAAGGTAAAGAAGAGTGGTTGCCTTATCTCCAAAATTTCTTTCTTGGCGATAAAGGTTTGCGTAGTCGCTTGAAAGACGAGCTTGAACAAATCCATCCAGAAGAAGCCAAGATTATTCGTATGCCAAATTTGGATGGCTACGTGGTTAAAGTGGGAAAATTTGGTCCATACGTTGAGTCGACACTTCCCAACACAGGCGCACCGATCAAAGCCTCTCTTCCACCAAACATGTTCCCGGGTGAAGCAACCAAAGAATCAATCGACATTGTTTTAAAAGATGCGCAAAAAGGTCCAACCTCTCTTGGTATTGATCCAGAAACAGGGCTCGCGATATTCTTGCGCACGGGTTCTTACGGACCCTATCTCCAGCTCGGTGAAGAAGAAGAGGGCTCCAAAAAGAAACCAAAACGCGCCAGTATCCCAAAGACGATACCGCTTGAAACCCTGGACTTCGACAAAGCTCTGCAAATCCTTGCTTTACCTCGACTGCTCGGCACACACGCTGAATCCGGTAAGGAGATTCGCGCTGGACTAGGCCGTTTTGGCCCCTATATCGTCCATGACGGCGATTTCCGCTCAATTAAGGACCCTGATGACGTTCTGACGATTTCACTCGCTCGTGCCCTGGAAATGCTCGCCCAACCAAAAGGCTCACGTGGAGGCGGCGCCGGCAAAGAAATTGGCAAGCATCCGGACGATAATAAACCGATCACGCTTCACAGCGGAAAATACGGCACTTACGTAAAACATGGCAAAGTAAATGCAACAATTCCAAAGGACATGAAGCCAGAAGATGTGACGCTAGAGAAAGCCGTTGAATTGATCGCCGAGCGCTCATCTAAAGGCACAACAAAACCAAAAGCTAAACGCGCACCACGTAAAAAGAAAACACCCCCGACATAACGTCGGGGGTGTTTTCTTTATTTCTTTTCTCCGGTCATATATTTCCAGAACTTCAGGCTTTCGATAAAAGAATTGCTTTTCTTTTTTGCGGGCGCTGCACCCATCGGCGATTCTGGTGTAGCCGTCATTGTCGGTCGACTCGCCTCTGGCGCTTCTGACCCAAAAACCGCTCCGGGATGAAATGCTTCATACTGCTTTGCTTCAAAGTCTTCATCCTCTTCATTTAATTTGAGCGCTGGCTTCTTTTCAACATCGACAGGTTGTTGCATGAAGCCGTCATACATCGCTTGATAAGCAGCTTCCGCTTTATCTGCCTCCTGCTTCATCGCAACTTGTTTTGACATGGTTTCAAATGACTTGTCACTTGTTTCATGAGCTTTTTTATCAAACTCAAGCGCGGAAATTCTGCTTTGTAATGCATCTAGATAGGCCTGTTCAAGTTTTGTATGCGCCGTTCCATGTGCTGCGCTAAATTCTTCAAGCGCTTTCTTTTCCGCATTTAACTCCGTATCAATTTTCTGAACGCCCGCTTCAAACTCACCGACACCGCGCGCGATATCTTCATCAAGTTGCGCCATCGAGTCATCCAACTTCACCTCCTCTTGTTCTTGAGGCGTAAGTTCACCGATCGTAATCTCGGGTTCATCCGATTCCATCGGAGTCTCTTTCACGACCTCTAACTTTTTTGCTTCCTCCGCTTCATGTTTCTCCAAATCCGCCGCCATCTCCTCCTCATTCAACGGCCCCTCTTGCATCGCTTTTTCCGCAACAGCCTCAAGCCGCGCATCATTTTCACGCGTAACATCCATCGCTGATTTTAACTTACCCAAAGCGCTTCCGGTTTTTTGCTGGAATTCCGCATCAGCTTGTTTCAAAGCGATGATTTGTGGTCCGGCGATGGCTGCCACACCAGGTTCCTCAACTTTGGAGATACCCAGCTCACGCGTCACTGTTTGATCGACTTCACCTTGAGCGATGCGATAAACGCCGGATACATCTCCGGATTCGATCGCGGTTTCCGCCGACTTTGCTGGTCGTTCAACTGCCTGTTCACCCGTTTTAACTGGGGTTTCAACAATCGTTGCACTTGTGTCACTCATATCGGCCCCATGTTACCCCTTCCGATACCGATGAGCAACGAATTGACGATCCGGAAAACTTGCTACAATGTGGGTAAACCTATGCACGGCCAGGCAACCAAGCCCCAAGACATCGAGACACTTATCAGTCTCGTTGTCTCTTATGATCCAAAAGCCAAGGCCGAGGATATCCGCCGAGCCTACGAATTTGCCAAAGATGCCCACAGCGATCAAAAGCGAGCATCAGGTGAACCCTATATCATTCACCCGCTTGCCACGGCCATAAATTTGGCAGAAATGCGCTTGCCTGCACCGATTATTATCGCCGGTATCCTGCATGACGTTCCAGAAGACACAGTACGGACCCTCGAGGAAATTCAAGCTGAATTTGGTGAAGACATCGCCGACATGGTTAGCGGAATTACCAAACTCGGTAAGATTAAGTATCGAGGCATCGAGCGCTACATTGAAAATCTCCGTAAAATGTTTTTAACAATGGCTGCGGATGTACGCGTCGTTTTTATCAAATTTGCGGATCGCCTACACAACCTTGAAACACTCGATAACATTCCGCCAAAAAAGCAGTATCGCATCGCACTTGAATCTCTAGAAATCTTTGCGCCAATCGCCAACCGTCTGGGTATGGGTGAGATGAAAGGACGTCTTGAAGACGCCGCTTTTAAACACGTCTACCCAAAAGAATACGAGTGGGTAAAAGAAGTCTCCCGTTCCGGACGAGAAGGCAAAGAAGAATATGTTGACCGCGTTATTGTTGAGACGGATAAAGTTTTAGCGGAAGCAGGTCTGCAGAATATTCTCGTTCAAGGACGCGCAAAGCATCTCTACTCGCTTTATCGAAAGCTCCTACGTAATGATCGCAACATCGCGCACATTTACGATTTGATCGCACTACGTATTGTTGTCGATACTATCGCTGATTGTTATGCGGCGCTCGGTATCATTCACAGCAAATGGACGCCACTTAAAGGAAGAATTAAAGATTATATCGCCCAGCCAAAACCAAACGGGTATCGCTCGCTTCACACAACCGTTTTCTGTGAAGACGGTGAAATTGTCGAGTTCCAAATCCGCACTAAGGAAATGCACGCGATGAACGAATACGGTATCGCAGCGCATTGGGCTTATGACGAGCATGGAAAAATCGAGCTCACCGGTAGTAAATCGCATACACCAGAATGGGTTCACGAGCTCGCCGACATTCAAAGAGAAATGGAAGATAAAAAACTATATCTCCAATCTTTGGAAGAATTAAAGATCGACGTATTCCGTGACCGTATCTTTGTCTTCACGCCCAAAGGCGACGTGATCGATCTTCCGGAAGACAGTACCTGTGTCGATTTTGCCTACGCGATTCACACCGACATCGGTAATACCTGCACGGCTGCAAAGGTAAATGAAGAAGTAGCACCGCTCGACAAGCGCCTCAAAAACGGTGACATGGTTGATATTATCGTCGATAAATCCCGCAAAGGACCAAATCCCGACTGGGCAAGCTTCGTAAAAACCCGTCAGGCAAAACAAAAAGTAAAACAGTATGCCAAATCCAGAATCTACTCTTGGGTCAAAGGCATGATGCCTGGCGGAAAGTAATTCCTACGACATCCGTTCCAGCAAATTTCCAAGTTCCTCATCCGATCCAAAGTGTACGCGAATCTCGCCAACGCCTTTTGCATTTCGTTTGATCGTAACCTTTGCCTGAAGTTTACTCCGCAATTTATTTTCTGCCGCAGAAATATTCGGGTCCAATATTCGAGGTAATTTACGAACACTTACACGTTCTTCTGTCTGACGTACGGTAAAATTTCCGTCGATCATTGCATGGAAAAGTTTTAAGCGCTCTACATCCGTAGGCAAAGAAAGCAAGGTGCGTCCATTTGAAGAAGATATTTTCTTTTCAACTAATGCCTGTTGAATCTCTGCAGGTAAGTTAAGTAAACGGACAATGTTTCCAACTTGTGGTCGACTCTTTCCCATTTTTTTCCCGACGTCATCCTGCGTCATTCCAAACTCATCGATCAAACGTTGATACGCTCTCGCCTCCTCTATCGGATTAAGATCTGCGCGCTGAACGTTCTCGATAATCGCTAGCTCGAGCTTTTGCAGCTCTGTCGCATCTCGTGCGATTGCCGGAATCGTTTTCAATCCAGCGATCGTTGATGCCCGCAGTCGTCGCTCACCAGCGATCAACTGATAGGTGCCATCTGTTTGTGGTGTGACGATAATTGGTTGCAAAACACCATGTTCTCGAATACTCGAGATCAAGTCTTCTAACTCGGCATGATCAAATGTGAGACGTGGTTGATGAGGATTACGAGAAACCTTATCAATCGGAACTTCCAAAATGCGCTGTCCAAGCGGTTCACTGGCTTCTAACCCATCTCTTGTGGGTGAAGGAGTAGAATTTTCATTGGAAGGTGTGGGTGCAACCGGCTTTGGTGGGATGAGCGCTCCAAGTCCTCGCCCAAGACCGCTTTGACGCTGTGGCATGATCATACGACGGGAATTTCAATTCCGATTGCTTCCCTTTCAATAATCTCCTGTGCAAGTCGTTCATAAGCTTTTGCGCCCTTGGAACCGGAGTCAAAGTGGACAATAGTTCTTCCAAAACTAGGTGCTTCCGCTAAACGGACATTACGAGGAATAACGGATCGGAAAATATTGTTCGGAAAATATTTATAAAGTTCGTGCAACACATCGTCTGAAAGCTTTGTGCGCGGATCATACATCGTGATCACGGCCCCCAGAACAACGATATCCGGTCGGATATTTTGCTTCACGAGTTGTACGGTCTCAAGCAGCTGTCCAAGACCTTCAAGAGCATAATACTCTGCTTGCACCGGAATAAGAATCTCGTCACCAGCAACAATACCGTTAAGCGTAATCAAACCGAGTGTTGGCGGGCAGTCGATCAAAATAAAATCGTAATCATTCCTAATCTCCAACATTGCGTCACGCAATTTGAATTCACGTTCCTCCATACCAACGAGTTCCACATTTAAACCTGCAAGAGCAGTCGTCGCAGGAGCAACGTGTAAACCCACATGAGCTGTGGGCTGAACGATGTCCTTGATCTTCACTTCTCCCAGAATAGCCTCATAAACACCCTTATCAAGCCCGCGGTGATCAATGCCGATACCAGATGTAGCATTTGCCTGTGGATCCAAATCGACAATCAAAACAAACTTTCCTTGGTCTGCAAGATAAGCGCCCAAATTAATGGCGGTAGTCGTCTTCCCTACCCCTCCTTTTTGGTTGACGATAGAAATAATCCGAGCCATAGAACGGGCTTATCTTACGCTCCGTTCACCTTGGCTGGCAAGCGCCCATCCGCCATCCCAATTCTAGCCTTAAGGTGCTTCAAATGCTTGTCCCTTTCAGCGGCAAATTCATCAATGTTCAAGCCGAATTTATCGAGTAAAAGCGTTGCATAGCTTCCTCCGAGGAAATGGGGCAGGATAACGTAATTTGCTGAATTTTTATAAAGCAGCAAAGCGGCTTCAGCCGATTGCGCCATCGTGATCACGATCGTCTCTTTATTTTTTTGACGAATCTTGTCCAAGATGAATAAGTTGGTTTCTACATCTGGCAATGTCGAGATGATAAGTTTTACGCGATGCAAATCAAGATCGTCTAAAAACTCATTATCATCAGCATCACCATAAATAGCAGGAATTCTTCTTCGACGTAGCTCCTCCACGATCGATGGATCAAAATCGACAACCAAATACTTCTTGTAACTCGATTTCAAAAGCGGAATAAAGTCGCTACCCATGCGATGACAACCAAAAAGAATCGCATCCACACGCTCAAGCTTCTTCTTTTCCTTCTTAGGATTCTTGCGTTCAAAAACCGCCAAAGCATTCCAAAAACGATTCGTTAACCAATCTGATCCCGCGAGCATGTAACTAGAAACAGCAAACGTGATCATCGCGACCAGCGTAATCAATAAAACAATCTCCTGATTAATCTGTCCGAGCTCAAAAGCTAATGCCATCAAAACCAAAGAGAACTCACTTATCTGCGCCATAGCCAAACCCGCTTTGAAAGAAACATTTCTTCCATAACCCAACCATCCCATAATCGCCGTCAAAATGAGCGGATTTCCGATCAGAACAAACAACGAGAATATAACCGCGGGAAAAATGAGATGTCCGGCTCCAGCAAAATGCAGCTCTGATCCCAGAACAATAAAAAAGATTGCAACAAAAAAGTCACGTAAAATTTTCATCTTTGATGAAATCTCAAAATGATATGCCGATGTTGAAAGCGCAACTCCTGCCGCGAGCGCACCGATTTCAATCGAGAAACCGGAATACTGAAATAATGCAGCCACACCGGTTCCCCATGCAACAGAAAAAAGTAACAAAAACTCTTGCGAGGAAGCAAAGATTTTTGTCAGCCAAGGCAGAACAACTTTTGAAACAATCGCGATCAACAAGCCGAGTAAAACAGCTTTCAGCAAAACAACGGCAAATGACTGAAGATCTGCAGCTCCCGCACTTACAGCCGTAATCAACACCAAAATGAACGTCGCCGCTACATCCTGTACCAACAAAATTCCTACGGAAATTTTGCCATAAATTGTTCCCAGTTCACGCCTGTCCTGAAGATGTTTTAAGGCGATGATCGTGCTACTAAACGTAAGGGCGATTGCAATATAAAGGGCTGGAACCCAAGCGTATCCAAAAAGAATAGCAATCAAAAGTCCAAAGATCGACGTAAAAAAAACTTGTCCAAGACCAGCGATCACGGAAACCGACCCAACCTCTCTTACAACTTTAGGCGACAAGCTCAGACCAACAATAAACAGAAGTGCCGTAATTCCAAGCTTTGATAAAAATGAAAGTGTCTCCTCAGAATGAATCAACCCAAGTACTTGTGGTCCAGCTAAGATACCGCTAATTAAGTACGCCAAAATAAGCGGTTGTTTCATTTTATATAAAACAAGTGAAACCGCAGACGTCAACGATAAAAGAATTGCAACCTCAAGGAACAGATTCATTTTCCCTAGTATAGCAAATCCCGCCCTTTTGGGGCGGGATACACTTGGTTGCGGGGGTGGGATTTGAACCCACGACCTCATGGTTATGAGCCATGCGAGCTGCCGGGCTGCTCTACCCCGCGATACAACTTGTGCGCGCATAATATGCCAGACTTGCGTCTCTGTCAAGAATTGGCTACATTACGGCCGCGTCAGCCGCGATGGCGGAATTGGTAGACGCACGGGACTCAAAATCCCGCGATCGCAAGGTCATGAGAGTTCGATTCTCTCTCGCGGCACCATGAAAAAACAGCCTCTGGCTGTTTTTTCTTGCTTCGATTTTAGACGATAAGACTCAAGAGACCCGCAAGAAATAAGACTTGCATCGCAAAACCTGATGCAAAAGTCATATCATGTTGCTCACTGACCATGTTGTGAAAAAAGAAATGCAAACGATGAAACCAGCCTAAACCGCGAATACGTGAAACCTCGTACACGCCAACAAGTAAGTCTGGAAGAATACCTCCGATAATACCCATTGTAATTGCCAGCTTCGCATCACCCAGACCAAGATTGAAAAGAAACAAAACAAACAAAGTTGTTAAAATACCATCAATGACAACATACGCAATCGATGATTTCACCCTTCTTCCGGAGAGATAATCCTTATAAAGATTGGTATCTCCATGCGGAATAATATCGCTTATAAAGTGCGATGCCATTCCAAGAATGAAGGCAGCTACTGGACTATTAGGTACCTGCTGGGCGATCAATGCCCCAAGCACCGCATGCGTCGTGATGAACATACATCAAACGAGACGATTCTATCATAAGGCTCAAAATAAGTAAAAATCGCGCTTGGTTGCGCGATTTTACTATGGTAGCGGGGGGCGGAGTTGAACCGCCGACCTCGGGCTTATGAGTCCCACGCTCTAACCAACTGAGCTACCCCGCCATACCGGAAAGCGCGAGCAGATTACCAATCCTCCACTATCTTGGCAAGTATCGTACGGGCGGTACATTCCCAAGAAAACCGTCCAGATTGTGCAATCCCTTTCCCTCCATCCATCTTGCCCTGAAAAGCATCAACAATCGCTCCTTGCCAGCTCTCTACATCAACGGCATCGATCAATCTTCCTGCCTCTCCAACGATCTCTGGCAAAGCGCCTCTATCACTCGCAATAACAGGTACGCCTAGTGACAATGCTTCCAAAGCGGTTCTGCCAAACCCCTCATGTAAAGATGGGATAAGCAACATCGATGCCGACGCAAGCAGCTTATCTCGCTCCGTATCATCAAAATCCATTACACGTTCTGCATGATGGATCTGCACATCGCCCCAGCCATTTCTTCCCGCCACAATCAATCTCGCATTTGGAACATGCTTTAAGATTTCCGGCCAAATCGCATCAACCATTTGAATATTTTTTCTTGGCTCTAGCGTACCCAAGATAAGCGCGTACGGTCCAGAGATTCTGCACTCATACGAACTCTTCTTTATGCCTTGATATGTCACGGAAACTTTTTCACTTGTAACATGCGCAATTCTCATCAGAGCTCGTTTTGTGTCCTCACTCACGGCAAATATGTGCTTTGCACGACCAAGTCCAAACAAAAATAGATTTGTCGTAAGCAATCGCTTCAAGCTCGATTGTGGAAACCATTCCGGATGTTCAAAAATCGCCAAATCATGCACCCAAGGATAAAAAGTTCCACTCAAAAATGGCGACACTGCTCCACTCGCCACAAAAATATGATTAATGCGATCTTTCTTTAAACGTTGTCGTAAATGAAATCCTGAGCCACGTCTTGTATAAGTAACTATTTCAATCTGAAAATCTTCCGCTTGCGCCTTTAATTCTTGTATCAACTCTCTTGATGCATGTGCGATTCCAGCCCCGAGCCCATCGTCAATTCCACGTGCATCAATCGCCAGCCGTTTCTTCATGTTAGTTTTCCTGAAGGACGCTACGTGCTTGTCGACCCCTCCATTCAAAATTTTGAAAACTCCAATACGTAAGGGCTTTTACATCCTGAAAGCGCGAGTAATGTGTATCTCCAGCAAGAATAACTGCGATGATTTCATGTCCATCTTGATCCCGCGTTGCCTGCGCCATACAGAAACCCGCTTCCGGCAATGTTCCTGTTTTTGCGGCGATTATATGATACGGCTTTTTATTCAAATCCGATGCGAGTAGCAAATTTGTTGTCTTGATTTGATATTTCCTCGTCGACGCTCTCCCTGCCAAGGTAACAGCCGGTTGTTCCGTTGTATCGCGCAATTCCGGATACTTGAGCGCGGCTCGCAATGCTAAAGCCACGTCTTTAGCGCTCGCTTTATTCCTCGAGTCCAGCCCCGATGGATCAAAGAAGATTGCATGCTCCATTCCGATATCTCTTGCCTTACGATTCATCGCATCAATAAAAGCATCGCGTCCACCACTTGTTCTCGCAAGAACATTCGCCGCCTCATTGACTGATCCGATAAGTAAAGCCTGCAGGACTTCACGTTTGTTCAGTTTTTCTCCTGTCGGGATAACAGTCTTTCCGGCACTAGCATCATCTTCTTGTAAGAATGTAACCGATTCATCCAAATTAGGTTTTCCATCCAAAAAAACCATTGCTGTAATAATCTTGGACAAGCTTGCTATCGAGTAAGCTGTATGTGAATCCTTCTCATAAAGAACTTGTCCACTCGCAACATCCATCACAACAGCCGCCTGAGCGTTAACATCAATCCCAAGCGTCGCCTGATTTCTCTTGAAAGGTGCCTCACTTGTAACCGCAACATACTTAGCAACGGGAAGTCCGTTCAAAGAACCCATCGGTGCATGTCGGGCCGCCTGTAATGCCAGACTACCAAAGAGAACGATCAATGTTTCAGCTGTCATATCAAATAGTTTGGCCCGTAAGATTCGGATCCTCCTTAGGCTCTAATTCTTCCAAAGCTTGCTGTACAGCCGAGTGCCCGCGCAACGCTTCATATTCTGGTAACTCCTCCGGCTTTGACATGCCAAGATGTTTATAGAAATCGATCGTGACAGAATAGGTCGGTTGGCCGAGTCGCATCTCTTCACCCATTTCAACCAGACCGCGTAGCATCAGATTACGCAAAATTAATGTTGATTGTACGCCTCGGATCTGCTCCACTTCCGGTCGAGTCATAGGACCTCGATACGCAAGAATAGCTAGCGCCTCCATCGACGGTTTTGAAAGCTCGCCTTGGGCGTCTGCTTTCAGTACGGAACGAACCGTCTCTGCCATTTCCGGACGCGTTACTAATTCCGCCTCACCGCCCTGAACAATCAGCATTAATCCCGAGCCACTCGTCTCTAATCGACCCTGCAAATCCGACAGAGCACCTTTTACATCTTCTTGTTTAGAATTCGTAATATCGGCGAGTCGTTTAACTCCCATGGGTTGCGCCGCGGCAAACAGGACCGCTTCAATCAATGCGGAAAGATCATTCATACATTTTTGGATTCAATTCGATGGAGACGGATATCATCAAACAAATTACCTTGTTCGACACGTACGATGCGCTGTTTGATCAATTCAAGCAAGGCTAAAAAACCCACAACCATTTCGCTCTTATCATGAGATTCTGCCAAGAAACGATGAAAAGAAACTTGCATCATCGATGCAACGCGCTTACGTAAATGCTCGATCTTTTCTTCAATGGTAATTGCTCGCTCAATAGCCGCTTTCGGCAAGATCAATATTGGCTCTAAGCGTTTTATCGCTTTTTCATAGAGCTCTTTCAACAATTCAGCGGTAACTCCTTGTGGAGGCATAAAAACGGGCTCCGTCTGCTTCACAACTCGCTGTGTTCTTGCGAACGCTTCCCTGCCTTCATTCCAACGCTCGCCAATCTGTTTGGCGGCACCAGCGAATGCCTTGTACATGCGTAATTGTGTTTCCAAATCCGGTCCTTCATCCAAGTCCTCGCTCAAATCGGGCAAAAGCGCCTTAGATTTTAAATAAACAAGTTTTGCGGCGACAACCAAAAAATCCGCTAATTCAATCGGCGGAATCTTGCCTTGATTCTCACGTATATATCGGACAAAAGGTTCTGTTACAGCAACAAGAGATATGGTTGTGATCTCCATCTCTTCCTTCTCGACAAGCTGCAAGAGCAGGTCCAAGGGACCTTCAAATTTTTCGATGCTTACGGAATAAGTCATGACGACTCACGGATTTTGATATGCGCTTCTTCCAATCGTTTTTCTTCAATCTCGCTTGGCGCACCCATAAGCAAATCTCGCGCATCACCCGTTTTTGGAAATGGTATAACTTCACGGATATTTGGCTCATTCGCCAAAATCATCACAACACGATCTAAACCGGAAGCGATACCTCCATGCGGCGGCGCACCAAACTCAAAGGCTTCAAGCATGTGCCCAAAGCGCGACTGGATGGTTTCTGCATCAAGACCAAGTAACTGGAAGACACGATTTTGCATCTCACGCGTGTGAATACGTATCGATCCGCCAAAAATCTCATAACCATTTAATACGAGGTCATACGCATTGGCCCGCACATCCAACGGGAACGACTCTAACTTATCCGCATCCTCGGGAAGTGGTGATGTGAACGGGTGGTGTACGGCTTGAACACCGCCTTCATCATCCTTTTCAAACATCGGAAAATCAACAATCCACTCAAAAGACAATTCGTTTGGATCATTCTTATCTTTTCTGAGATCCGGTTTGTCGCTGCCATATTTTTCCATTGAGTCAGCATACGAGATGCGCGGAAACGGAACTTGAAGAATATGTTTCTCTGGAGAAACCGTTTTCACCATCTCAACCATCATGTTCTCGACAAGTGTCAAAACATCTTCACGATCAACAAACGACAATTCCATATCGAGCTGCGTAAATTCAGGCTGTCGATCGCCACGCTGGTCTTCATCGCGGAAACAGCGTGCAATTTGGAAATATTTTTCAACGCCTCCAACCATAAGCAACTGCTTAAACTGTTGTGGTGATTGGGGTAACACGTAAAAATCACCAGCATGTAAGCGTGACGGTACAAGATACTCGCGTGACCCTTCCGGAGTTCCTTTTGTAAGACAAGGTGTCTCAACTTCAAGAAAATCCCGTTCATGCAAATAATCTCTAAAGAATCCAATCACCTTGTCTCGTAAAATAAGATTGCTCAACATGCGTTTTGATCGCAAGTCAAGATAGCGATACTTCAAACGCAATTCCTCGTTTATCTTGGATGTATCTTCCAATTCAAATGGCGGTGTTTTAGCTTCATTCAAAATAATGAGCTCTTTTGCCAGTACCTCAACGCCTCCTGTTGGTAAATCAGGATTAACCTGTTTATCTCCACGCTTATTCACGATACCTCGAACCTCGATACAAAATTCCGGCCTAAGTTCTTTCATCCGCTCCTTAGACGCGTCATCAAGTTCCGCTGGAACAAAAACGACTTGCGCAAGACCAGATCGATCACGCATGTCGATAAAAGCAAGCTTTCCCATGTCTCTGCGGACATGAACCCAGCCTTTAAGCGTCACTTCCTCGCCAACCTTGGCGACCGTGTCTAAAATCATCGTCCGTTTCATAGGCTGATATTCCAGCAGAAAAGCTATAATTACGCAAAAACCAACCGGCCAACCTACTGCAACAACCGAGATTCGGCCTGAATGTTCTGCAAAAGCAAGCCTTGTCCACCCTCACTTCTTAAGGCTTGCTCATAGAACACCCAAATCAAGCTCATATGACAATCATCGCGTCGTCCTGCTGCACATTCCTGATAACGCTGTACTTCTAGTTGGGCGTGATTTTTCATCGCTGCTGGTAAAAACAAACCAAGCAAAGTAACAACAAGACCGAGACTAATCCAGATACGGATCCAGCCGGTCGGAAGTGGACGTGTAGCAGTAGCCATAATTGCTCAAATTATAGCATACGTGCCGCCATGGGCGCGCCAGGCAATGTCTGAATCAGCTCCAAGGACAATGTCTCGAGATCCAAACGAAAGACACTTTCATCTTGAGCTAAAAGTAAGGAACTTGTATTAAGCCAGATTAAAGGCACGCCATTCCCAGTCCAGCGTTTTCCCTGTGAACTCGCAACCATGTCTCCGCCGTCAGTCCGATACGCGACCGCACCCTCAGGACCCGGCAATACACTCGTAATAACTTTTGTCTCTTGAGCGATCGCCTTCTGAATACCGGACAAAGAAACACGTATCAATCGTGAAGGCCCACTCGGCTCAGATTCAATCCCTTGTCCAGGCGTATAGGTAGCAAGCCACAAATGTCCATCCTCGCTAAACAAAGCATTTGCAAATTCCGGCATCTCAATCAGCGATCGGATTTCCCCTGTTCTCGAAACAATAAAGATTGATCGTATATTTGTCGTTGCAACAACAAAGGCATGCGTATCATCAATTTTTCCGATGACCTGCGGATCATGATAGGCTTCTCCATTGCCGCCTCGCAGAGAAACATTCCACCTCCCACCATCTGTCAAAATTGCCGCTTTACCATCAGGTGAGGGCGGGATCACTCGGAGATTTCCTGCGGATTTCCATTCATCGATACGCCATCCCTTCTCTACCGTCTCCTCTTTAATCATCTTACCGGGAAGCATGAGCTCAAATCGTTGATCATTCCCCGCTTTTGGATTCTGGATTCCAAGCTGAACAACAATGGACGCCTCTAGCTCTGTACTTACGATCGATGTCGACGTTGAACTTGTTCCTCCAAGTGAAAGCTGAGCACCCGTACCATTCTGAAATGAGTAGTACACCCCACCAAAAATCAAACCCAACACTCCCGCCCAAACCCAATGGGTGGCAGCTGGGGGACGTCCTTCTTCATGCTCCCGTTTGCGTCTTCGGGACATATAACGGTCTCATCTTACCCCAGATGACCCTTATGGCTCCAATCGATTCATCAAACGTGGAAACGGAATCGTTTCTCGTACGTGGTGAATACCACAGATCCAGGTCGTTAAACGCTCGAGTCCAAAACCAAAACCAGAATGAGGAACACTGCCGTATTTACGCAAATCAAGATACCACTGAAAATCTTTCTCCGGCAGATGATGTTCACGAATTCGTTCAAGTAACTTCTCGTAATTATCTTCACGTTGCGATCCTCCGATCACCTCTCCGTAACCCTCCGGTGCTAGCAAATCAGCATTGAGCACGCGCGACTCATCTTCCGGATCTCGCTTCATGTAAAACGCTTTAACCGCCGTCGGATATTTCTCCACAAAAATCGGCTTCTCATGCGCCTTGGTTAAAAGCGTTTCATCATCCGCTCCAAGATCATCCATGTCACCAATATCTGATCCATGCTCGCGCAACCACTTGATCGCTTCAGCATGTGTCATGCGAATAAATGGTGCCTGAACTTTTTTCAGAGGCTCTTGATCACGTTCTAAGATTTTGAGCTCAGGCTGACAGTTCTTCAAGACGCTCTCTACAATAAAACAAACTAAAGATTCCTGAATTTTCAAGTTGCCTTCATGATCTGTAAACGCGGCTTCTGCATCCATCATCCAAAACTCCGTTAAATGCCGTCGTGTCTTGGATTTTTCTGCACGGAAGACTGGTCCAAAATCAAAGCAGCGTCCAACACTCGCGATAGCCGCCTCCAGATACAATTGTCCAGATTGTGAGAGATACGCTTTTCGTTCTCCAAAATAATCAATTTCAAACAACTCGGTTGTTCCTTCACACGCGCTCGGCGTAAAAATTGGTGAATCGATTTTGGTATAATCGTTCTCCTTCATCCAAGCGTAAGTCGCATTGATGATTTCATTCCGAACACGTTGTATCGCCCACTGCGACGGCGTACGCAACCAAAGATGGCGCTGATCAAGTAAAAAATCAGGACCATGTTCTTTTTTACCAATTGGAAACTCCTCTGCTTTTTGAACCAGTTCCACCCTGCTCGCTTGAAGTTCATACACGCCTTCCTGCTTTGGATGCTTGGAAACCGTACCTGTGACAATCACCGATGATTCGATCGTCGCCTCAACAGCATCATTCCAGCTCTTTTCATCGATGCCATTCTTAGCAACAACGGCCTGAGTGAAACCGGAACCATCGCGCAACTGCAAAAACGCAATCGATCCGCTGGAACGGACATTATAAGCCCAGCCAGAAACCGTTGCTTCTTGCCCGACTAATCCTGAAAAATCTTTGATCAATGCCTTCATAGATAATGCGGAGAATAGCGAAACCCCCGTCATCTGTCGATAGACAACGGGGGTTCAGAGAATCAGCGATGCAGGGGCGCGGCAAAGATTGCCACGCGTTCACGTCTATGGGCCTGCACACGAAGGAACGTTGCCTCGCTGTAGAAAGCGATCACGAGATTCCTCTCCGGGTCGACGCGAGCGTAGTAGCGGTAGCCGCGAGTCGACACACCCTCGAGCAGCAAGGCGCCCTCGCGCTCATACTGCTGCAACTCCGGCTCACACGGCGTCATGTCCGCCAAGAGCTCGAGAAGCTGCATCTGGAGTCGACCTCGCTCGAGGTCGCGCCGGAGCTTCCGATCCAGGTAATCCTGCCGATTGTATCGGCCGACACCCAACCTACGGCGTTCCTGGGAGCGGATATAACCGGACAATCCACCATTACCTTCCAGATACACTCGCATGAAGTGACCAATCGCATGTTTGGTTGCGCGTTGCGGACTAATGCTCATGCCACCTTCCTATCGCTACATGGTAAAAGGAACATGACGATATAAGCAGGCGCGCTGCTATCAAGCAAGCAAGGCGTATATAGTGGCCGGCCCATGTACACGTGTAACCAATGGTGAACGCTCCACCACTGTCTCAACGATAGCGCTGGCCGCAACAAAAAGTGCGGAAGGAGCACTTACAGCCAACAGATCCTTCAGGGGCCTAATCCTCATAAATCTAAGCAATGTTTTAACTCCATCTGGTAACTCCGACAGAGCCTCTCTTTCAAAATCAGGCGCCTCTCCGAGCGCATCGAGTAAGCGCAATGAAGCGGCGGCCAAAATCAATCTTCCTCGCTCTGGTGTTGGAATCCTTCCTGCCGATTCCCAAACATCTGCTGTCTCTACAAGGAGGTGATAGATATCCTCATCGGCAACTCCAGGACGTGTCAGACATTCCACCAAATGCAAAAGTGGACCAAGCACAGCCAGCGCTCCTAAATCCTCACGAAGATCCGGTCGTAATGAAACGGTTCGCGCCACAGCTAACTTATCAAAAGCTTGTCCAACAGCCACCATCACATCCGCTTGTGAAAAAGGTTCCAAATGCCCCAAGTGCTTTGCACCCATGCGACGCACACCTCTCGCAACAGCGACAAGCTTCCCATGATTTTGACCATACATCGTAATCCGCGAGTCATGCTCGCGGTATGGCTCGCTCTTTAAAACAAAAACGCGATCACGTAGATAAGCCATCTAGGTAGAATTGCAAAATCGCCGCAGCAGCCAAATCATCTCGCTTTCCTTTTCCTCCCATCTCCCTCACTTGATCCGCAGCCACCTTACTTGTCAGCGTTTCATTCGTTTCAACTGTTTCTATCCCCGCCTTGGACAAGAGCTCAATAAAATCACGGATTTCTTTTGCTTGATCCGTTACTCGAGTCTGATCACTAAGCGGTCTTGGCACACCCACAACGAATCTTGTAACACCTTCAACTCTAGCGAGCTCCATCAATCGTTCAATGACATCTTCATCAGATTCATTCGCAATAATACGCCATGGACTCGCCACGCGCGTCTCACTGTCTCCTAGCGCAACACCGACGCGTGCAGAGCCATAATCAATCCCTAGTATTCGCATATCACGGACATTTTCTATATGATCTCCGCATGGTAGCTGTCCCAACCCCAACCTTCAAGTTGGAGCGCGAGTTGATCTCGCAGGGTTTTTCTTTAATCGCCGGTGTTGATGAAGCCGGATGCGGCTGCTGGGCAGGTCCGGTTTACGCCGCCGCCGTCATTCTCCCTCTCGATTCTCGCATCAGCCTCATACGCGACTCAAAACGGTTAAGCCTCGCACAGCGTGAACGTGTGATCGTCGATATAAAATCCAAAGCCACAGCATGGGCGATAGGAACAGCGTCAGCACAAGAAATTGATGAACTGAATATTCGCCAAGCATCTTTCCTGGCGATGCGCCGCGCTCTTGCAAATCTTTCGATACAGCCTCAAACCGTTCTCTCCGATGGTTTTAAAATCCCTGAACTTCAGCTCCCCTGCCGACGCATTATCGGTGGCGATCGACTCGTAAAATCAATTGCCGCCGCCTCTATTATCGCAAAAGTAGAACGTGATTTGGAAATGCATCGACTTGATCAACTCTATCCTGGTTATGGTTTTTCCCAACACAAAGGCTATGGAACAGCTCTACACAAACAATCACTGGAAGAATTAGGCCCGTCTATATTACACAGAATGAGTTACAAGCCTATACAGAACATTCAAAAATAGTGACGTACATCATGACATAATACAAAAACATTCCGCCTTTTTGCGGAATGTTTTGTTGGTGACCCGTGGGGGATTCGAACCCCCATTCTTACCGTGAGAGGGTAATGTCCTAGCCCTTAGACGAACGGGCCTCTCTATTTTCTTTGCCAAACAGCGCCTTGTCTCACAAGCAGCGCTTCTGCTTGCATCGGCTCTGCCATCAACTCCTTGATAATGCGTTCCATGCGAACACCTTTGGTTTTGATTGTCCCTTCCGAAGCTTTTGCGAGAATCACGTCACCTGGCTTGATCCAGCGCTGGAGAAATAAACCTGCTTCAGGCGTATCCTCTATAACATGGACCTGTTCCGGCTTCATGCCATTGGCAAATGCTCCTTCTGCGACGGCGTGCGCAAAGATACCACAAGCGACCAAAAGATCAAGCCCTAAACGTGCCGCTTCTGCGCCGATCATCCGATGAAGTGACACAGCTTTTTCACCCAATTCTCGCATCTCTCCAATACACGCTACTTTACGCTGGCCAGGATCTAAGGTGATCTCTGCCAAATCTCTTAATGAAGACAATACAGATGAGGGCGAAGCGTTATACGTATCATCAAGCAACATCGTATGCTTGATCCCAGCGATAAGGCGCGCTCTACCCGGCATCGGTGTAAAAGCTGAGCCTAAATCTGCCATCTGCTCTTCAGGGATATCCATCGCCTGTCCTACGGAGATAGCCGCGGCTAGAGCATAGGCAACAGATTTCCCATAAACACCTGGGATGAACAAGTCATAGGTTCTTTGATAACTTTCTAAAGAAACCTCTAAACCGCTTGGAAGCAATCCATAATCATTCTTCTCAACACGAACTCGCGTCTTTGTAATTCTCACATCACTCCCATCCGCCTCACCAAATGTAAGAACATGTTCATGCGTCAGATGACGCATGCCAAAAACGCGTTTGTCATCAGCATTCAAAATAGCGGTTCCCCCACTCCTCAAATTACGTACAATCTGCGACTTCTCTTCCACTAATGCTTCAATGCTCGGATAGTTTGATGCATGTACAGGAACGCCGCTGGTAGACTCTGGCGTAATTGCACTTACAACAGAAATATCCGGTGGAGCGATGGAGGTGAGATAAGAAATATCACCAACTTTATCTGCACCCATTTCAAGTACAAGCACACGCAAATTTGACCGCCAGATTCCAGCTCGTGCTAAAAAGCCTAAACCAAGTAAATGCAACCAAGCGATCAGATTTCTACCAGGAGCTTCTTGTTTAAATATCGTTAATGGAACGCCTAACTCATTATTATAGTTCTTATCTGTCACTCGAACTCGATGTTCCGGCAAATCGGAACGAAGCACGGCGGCAATTGCCTGCTTCGTAGTGGATTTTCCGATTGATCCAGTTACGCCGACAACAAAGAGATGCTCACGTTTAATAACGCTTTTGGCCGCTCGACCAAGGAAACGTTCAAATGAGGCTTGTAGTCGCATAGGATTCCATAAGAACACTAGAGGTAAAAAGGTGCAAGCTTAACGGGTAGTTGAAGTCACAGCCGTGCTACTTGTCGAAATCGGCGGCAGAGGCGCTTTAGGGGCTTCCAAGATCGGACGCTCTGGTGGAACCTGCAATGTTGAAAGAATAAACTTTGCCATCTCTCCAAAAACTGGAGCCGCAGAAGCCTCCGCATAAGTTACGGTCCTAGGCTTCTCCACGGTAACCAACATTACGAACCGCGGGTTATCGGATGGTGCGAATCCCACAAAAGAACCCATAGTCGCATCAGCTAAGTATCCCGCACCATTTGGATTTGGAATTTGAGCTGTACCTGTCTTACCCGCTACATAGTAGCCAGGTACAGCGGCTTTCTTACCATGACCAGCTTCAACCACGGTTACCATCATACCGCCTACCAATCTTGCTGTACGTCTACTAATCACTTCACGTACGACACGAGGCTCGGTTACCGTGCGACTTCCGTCTGGACGAACTAATTCCTTAACAAGAAATGGCTGCATCAATTTTCCGCCATTGGCCAACGCACCAAAGGCTGTGATCATTTGTACTTGATTAACACTGATACCCTGGCCATACGAAGCCGTTGCCGCAAAAATAGCACCCTTCCTATCAAGAGGTCGTATATCTCCCTCTGCTTCTGGATTGATACCAATACCTGTTTTCTCTCCAAATCCAAAGGCATGAACATATGAACGAAACGTTTCTTTGCCGAGCAAACGTTGAACAAAAATTGTACCCGTATTAAGTGATTTCTGAAGAACCTCCGTCATGGTCTGTATTCCATGAGCTAGCTTGTCAGAGTTACGAACCGTGAAGTCGTCGATCCTTTCCTCACCCGGATCGTTATACGTTGTATTGGGACTAATCTTCCCCTCCTCGATACCGGCAGCCATTGTCAAAGGTTTAAAAATAGAACCCGGCTCAAACTGATTAAACGTTGGAGGATTGTTAAGAACTGAGATCGAGTCAATCTTTCCATAGTTTGCTGGATCAAAGTCCGGTGCCGAGCACATCGCCCAAATAGCTCCCGTCTCCGGATCCATTACAACGATTGAGACCGTATCAGCCTGAAATTCAATTACAGCATTCCTTGCTTGCCGACATGCCTCGTACTGCATGGATCGATCGAGCGTTAAAATCAAATCGGTACCGTCCTTTGCGTGTTGCAACTCCGTCGTTCCGATCGACATCCTTCTTCCGGCAGCGTCTTTCTCGATCAAAAGCGAACCATAGGTCCCCGCAAGCTCCGTATCATAAGATGCCTCCAGACCATAACGTCCTACACGTTTATTACTGTCATCCGTTCCGACAAAACCAAATACCTGCCCACCCAAGCCTTGCTCTGGATAAAACCTCGTCGGCCCCTTACTTGTTCCAATGCCAGGATATCGTTCGTTACGGATTTGTTCGGCTTTTTCCATTGGCACATCTTTAGACAAGACTTGATAAGAACTGGTCGCATACAACATCTGAAATAAAACCTGTTCAGCCGGAATATCTAGAAGGGGGGCAATTGCAATCGCAGTTGATGTTGCATCTTTAATTTCCCTTCTCACCGAGTACACCTGCCTAGTATCTCGATCTTTTGCAACAGGGTGAAGACTTCCATCAAGACGATCCCGCAAAAAAATCGTTCCGCGCTTTGGAACAAGCTGTGCCTGAAACTCGTGTTGATCCGACGCAAGAAGCTTATAAGCGGAGTATTCCAGCACTTGGAGCTGAAAAAGTCTCACGACCAATGCCGTAAGCGCAATAACAAGCGTAATAGCAACAAACCAAATCCTCCAACCGGAAGCTGAATCCCGTCGGCTCTTGTTGCTGTACCGGTTCTTCCCTTGCACTCATTCAGTATATCAACTACGTGGCCTATTCTTCCAATAGAGCCTATCTTGAAGCCGTTCAGGTAAATATGTCTGATCCACCAGTCCATCAAAATCAGGATTGTACTTATATCCTTTTCCATAACCAAGATTTTTCATTAACTTGGTTGGCGCATTACGAATATGAAGTGGTACCGGTTCATTTGGAAGTTCTCGAATATCTTTAGCGACTTCATGATAAGCGCTATAAAGCTCATTTGATTTTGGAGCTTCCGATAAATACACAGCGCATTGCGCCAAAATCACGTTACATTCAGGCATCCCGATAGCATGACTCGCCTGATAAGCCGTCATCGCTTGGACAAGTGCTTGAGGGTCTGCCATTCCGATATCCTCGGAAGCAAACCGCACGAAACGTCTCGCAACATACAAAGGGTCTTCACCGGCTTCAAGCATGCGTCCGAGCCAATACAATGCGGCATTAGCATCCGATCCACGCATCGACTTATGCAAAGCCGATATAATATTATAATGCTCCTCGCCGTTCTTATCATATAATAAATGACTACGTTGCAAGGCCTCCTGAATCATCATGAGTGTCACAATCGGCTTCTTACCAGGTTCTATCTTGATCGATTTCACCGCTAATTCTAAAGCATTCAATGCATGTCTCGCATCTCCATCTGCCATCCCGGCTAAAGCAGGCAAAACCCCTTCCGCCGCTTCTGCCCTTCCGCCTAGCCCGCGCTCGTCAACCAACGCCTCAATCAATATTGACTCAATATCATCGGCGTCGAGTTTATTCAGGACAAAAACTCTTGTTCGTGAAAGCAAAGCGGAGATAACTTCAAAACTCGGATTCTCGGTGGTCGCTCCAATAAGAGTAATCGTTCCATTTTCAACATACGGCAACAATGAATCTTGCTGCGCTTTATTAAAACGATGTATTTCATCAATAAAAAGAATCGTTTTCTGATTGCGATACTTCCAATTAGCTTCCGCTTCTCTGACGGCTTGCCTAATATCATTCACTCCGCTCATAACTGCCGACAATTCAATAAAAACGGATTTTGTTTTATGAGCCATCAATTTAGCGAGGGTTGTCTTCCCGCTCCCGGGTGGACCCCAAAAAATCATCGATGGAACTTCATCGGACTCGATCAAGTATCGCAAAGGCTTGCCTGCACCAACTAAATGCGTTTGTCCCGCGAGTTCATCAAGAGAGCGCGGTCGCATCCTGTCAGCGAGCGGCTGTAACAAGGAACGTCGCTTTTCTGCAGCGGCATCAAACAAATCTGTCATGATGACAGATTATCGAACAGAAACAGAACGGTCAAACCTTCTGCCGATCATCCCAGACAATACGAGCGACCTCATCGATATGATCAACCAAGGCACGCCCCTCATCAGATGCCGCAACCAAGCTTTCAAGTCGTGCATAGGATTCCTCCGAAACAGGTGTTAAACTTGCTTCTTCTTCTAGCTTCCACTTAAAGAAGCCCCCGTTCTGTCAGAATCGCGTATCGCGTTAACAACAGTCAGTTCAACTTTTTTATCGATAACACGCTTCCCTTCTTGCATCGCATACTGTTTTGCGCGATTTCCAAATTCCGTATCTTCTCCACTCTTCCAATCCGGAAAACCTTGCCAAGCGGCGGCATCAGCACTTCTCGCTAAAATGTGCTGCCCTACAAAAGCATCGCTTGGCATAAGTCTTGTCGCTTCTCCTTGTCTGAATCGCTCTAAAAATTGATAACGTCTTCGTCGTAAAAAACGTTCAACCAGAGCATCGAGTCGTAAACGTTCTGTCTCATCGCGCGTGTCGGGATCAAATACAAGCTTCACGCCGCCACTTACAGCCACAATCTCTTTATCTTGCTCAAACAATCGCAGGGCTTGTGAAAGATAGTTTGGGTCATCAATAACGACGTCCGCATCTAAAAAAATCACAAGCCCATTTTTTCCTTGACGATCAAACCGCACAGCTGCTTCCGCCAAACCACGATTTCTTGCCTCACCAACCGTACCAGTTGCTAACTCGGGCTCATTGATTGCATACACCGGAAAAACAGATCGAACTTCCGAGCAAGCTTCCAAGACCTCCGTAGGAAAACGGAGATGACTCCCAAAACCATCGCTATTACGCCACAATGGCAAATCCATGACCAAAGCATTGGACTGTTTTACTGCTTTCCACGCATTCGTACCGTCATCAGGACCATTGTTTACGACGCACAAAACCTCGATATCACCCTCTGAAAGAACCTGCTGTCTCGCCAATGAGACAAGGAGATTCACCACGCGATGAACAGGCTCACGATAGATCGGAACAACAACGCAAACACGACAATGCTTATGCATCGGCGTCTCAATGAGCGAGACGTCTTGCAGTCGTTTACGTACAAAAGCAGAAGCGCGAGTATCAAGCACGGACGTATTCTATCATGTTAAATAACCTTCTTGAGAAAACGTCAGAATCAACCACGGAAAACGACATACACGAGATACGCAATGTACATCAAAACAAAAATGGCACCTTGCCAGCGATCCAATCGATGCTTTTTCCCAAAAAACATACTAAGAAAAAGTAAAAGCGTCGCTAGACTCGCTACAAATCCATCAAACATTAACGAAGCATCCACATGTAACGGCCTAACCAATGCGGCAACGCCCAGAATCAAAAAGACATTAAAGATATTAGAACCGACGATATTCCCCACGGCGATATCCGCTTTCTTCTTCCTCGCGGCCTGTACGGATGTAGCAAGCTCCGGAAGAGACGTACCAATCGCAACAATCGTAAGCCCGATTAACTTCTGACTAATACCAAACCATGTAGCAATTGTTACAGCTCCATCAACAGTCATCTTTCCACCAAGCGTCAAACCAATCAGTCCGCCAACAATCCAGATCAGCGTCTTACGTAAATGCATTTCCGTGCCCTTCGGCAAACCCTCCACCTCATCTTTTGGCGCGTGCTTTGCCATCCCGTAAACGTAATAGAGAAAGAAAAGGAAAAGCGCCAAAAGAATTAATGCGTCAGATCGGCTAATAACAGAGTCTGGAAAACCATTTAAACCAAAACTATTAACCATGGGTCCCAAAACCAGGATCGCTAATAAAGCAAAGGGGATCTCCCTCCAAATCGTCGACTTGGTAACTTTAAGTGGATAGATGATCGATGCAACACCCAAAATCAAAAGAATATTGGTGATGTTTGAACCAATGACATTCGCAATCGAAATATCTGCATTGCCTTGTATTGCTGATACAACACTCACGATCAATTCCGGAGCCGATGTTCCAAAAGAAACAATTGTCAGTCCAATCACTAAATCCGAAACATGAAACCTTTTTGCGAGTGCTGATGCTCCTTCCACTAACCAGTCAGATGCTAGAGTTAAAACGATAAGTCCGGCAACAACGGCCAAGACAGCCAAAAAAAGTGTCATGAGCCTATTTTATCACAAATAACCCCTGTTGCGCTTAAGAAACGCCGTGTATCCTACACCCATGCCTAAACGCATTTCCCTCATATCCTGGAATGTCAACGGAATCCGCGCCGCCGAGCGTAAAGGATTTCTTGATTGGTTTCATAAAGCAAAACACGACATTGTGTGTTTACAGGAAACAAAAGCCCATGTCGGTCAACTGTCGGATAAACTCGTACATCCGGATGGTTACGAATCCTACTGGAGCAGCGCGATCCGCAAAGGATATAGCGGTACAGTTATCTATTCAAAAATCTCCCCGATCTTTGCAGAAACATCTTTTGGCGATCCCTTTCTGGATGGTGAGGGGCGCATCGTTCTTCTTGAATACGAAAAATTCTTTTTGTTCAACGTATATTTTCCAAATGGCGGCTCCGGTCCAGAGCGTCTCAAATTTAAATTAGAATTCTACAAGCGCTTTCTTTCACTCGCTGAGTCCTATCGCAAAAAGAAACCCATTATCATCACGGGCGATGTAAACACTGCTCACACAGAAATCGACCTCGCTCGCCCCAAAGAAAACGCCAACACGAGCGGCTTCATGCCAATTGAGCGAGAATGGGTCGATAAACTCATCAAAGCCGGATACATCGATACCTTTCGTATGTTTGAACAAGAAGGCGGACATTATTCTTGGTGGGATATGAAAACGAACAGTCGTTCAAGAAATGTTGGCTGGAGAATCGATTATTTCTTTGTCAGCAAAGAACTACAGAAACATGTGAAAAAAGCCTGGATCGCTAATAATATTCTCGGTTCTGATCATTGCCCAGTCGGTCTCGAGCTTTCGTTCTAATAACCCCTCTAAATCTCCCCTTCTGCGAAGGGAGACTTTCGATCAGAACCCCTCCTTCGGAGAAGGGGGGGGTAGGGGTGGGTTACGCTCCAAAAAACACGTCGTAAAAATGTTTGTAGCTCACGGCAATCTGATCAATCGCCTGTTCTTTTGTAATACGTTCTTCCTTTAAACCGATCAACGCTTCCCAAAAAATGGTTCTTCCAATCGCAAAACCACAAACACCGTCAACATCCTTACCAGCCACCAACCATCGCTCGACATGATCAACTTCCTCCGCACGGCCAAGTACAACAACACCAACATGTGCACGATTCTCTGCTCTCGCCGTCTTCGATACGAGCTCGTAATCCTCACGCGTTTCCATACCTTCGATCTTCCAAATATCCGGCTCCACACCCGCAACATGAAATTGTCGTATCATTTCAACCGTAAGTCTTGGACGCATCGTGCGATCAAATCGTTCTTGGCCGTAACGTTTTTTTTCATCCTCGGTCGGTGAAACGAGCGGTTCAATCAAAAAACCCATCTGATTCTCATGACACCAATCACTCAATTCTTTCAGTCGAGATAATTGCCGTTGATTAAGCTCCGCATCACCATCCGCTCGATAACGCACGAGCGCTTTGGCATACGCGGGACGCAACTTTTCCAAATGAATACCAAAATCATCGCCATATTCAAATTGGTATTCCTCTTGCCCGCTTTTTTCCGTCGTTAAGATCCGAGTAATTCCTCGTACTTGCGCATCTTTATGCAACGCTTCCCCAAAATACTCGTCCACCAACATCGCGGCATTGGATAGCGGGACTCCTCTTTCAATCGCTAAAACCAAACCATCATAAATGATTTTCTTATATTCACGAATCTCATCCTCATTCTTTGTGAGGTTTTTCTGAAAAAACGACCGATGATCAAACGCGAGAATCGCGAGTCTCGGAAGGAACGGATTGCGCATGCCTACATGATACCAAACTCTCTCTATAACGTATCCTTATATACCTCGTAACCACCCTCCATGCTCTTCACATTTGTGTATCCCATCTTCTCCAAGATATCGGCTGCTACGGCGCTACGGCGTCCGCGGGCGCAATACAAAACAACCTCGCGTTGCTTGTTGGGTATAAGTTCAACTGCTTTTTCGTTAATCTGATCCATCGGTAAATGAATAGAACCCTCGATAAAACCGCCCTCCAATTCCTCGGCATCTCGGACATCAACAATAATAGGCGCGATCATACCTTCGATACGAGACTTCAATTCTTCCGCAGTAATAAGAGCTTTCATAGTTATTTCCTTAATAGATACATCTTCCGCTCCTTTTCGTCGAGTTTTTCAATCGCATACCGTAACATCGTCCTTGGCATAATCATGGCATTCTCATCAAGAAAACGCTTCAACGCAACCTCATTTCTCTTCCCTGCCTCACGCAACATCCAGCCAGTAGCCTTGTGTAGAAGGTCATGCGGATGCTCAAGCAGTATTTCCGCGATCTCAAAAGTGTCATTCAATTGTCCTTTTCTGATAAAAGCAAAGGTCGATACGATCGCAACTCGTGCCGTCCATAGATGTTTCGATTTTGCCATATTCCGTAAAATTTTTCGATCTTTATCGATCAAAAATTCACCAACGATTTGATATGCGGATGAATCGACCAAGTCCCAATTATTTACCCAATTCAAATGAGCTAAATAAAACAGATAAATCTTTTTTCTGATTGATACATCACCTCTTTTGAATTGATCAACCAAGACGAATAGAGCACACAACCTGACTTCATGTCTCGTATCTTTTAAAAGTCGTTCAATCTCATTCAAAGAAAGATCTGCATACCTCTTTGCAACCAATCTCATCAACGGAACGGTTACCCCGATAAAAACATCCCCTTCACCATATTCTCCCTTTCCCGTTTTAAAAAAATTCGGTAAAAAAGCGGCTTTCTTTTTATCAGCTACCCGTAACAAATCTTGCACCAAAGAATGCTCCATATTGCAAATACACTAGCACGATCATTGACAAAAAGCCCCAATTTCACTAACCTCCGCGAGCTCATACGAGCAGGAGGCAACGTGAAAATTCGGGCGCCATATAACCTTTTATACGTTACGCGCACCGTTTACACCCTGTACTGGGACGAGATTCTCGCCGTACAAGATGATCACTGGAAATCCAGACCGCACGATCTCTTCATGAAGTCGTACGAACGCTCCCAGATCGACATGCATACGCCCTTTCTCGACCTGTGGCGTGAGTGGAGCGGTTGCGGCATCCGTCGTCGCGCTTTCCTATTTGGATATCCGACGGCCGGCGCCACGGAAGCACTCGACATCGTCATGCGTCGCTACCAACGCATTCACACGTTCAAGGGCGATTATGAAGGGTATCGCCAACTCGCCGATGCCGACAATCGCGAAATCTACTCGCATCACAGAAGTAAAAAAGCACCGGACAATGATCCACGGCGCTTTGACAAGTACGGCGGTGACGCTTTCATCGTCTCCCACCCGTCAGCGATCGATGGTGAACCCTGGAACGATCTTGAGCCATGGCTCGAGAACATGCACTCAAAGCATCCAAAGGTACATATCATACTTGATCTCGCATATCTTGGTTGTACCAAAAGCAAATTCACGCTCGAGCTTCACAGGCACCCCAACGTAGAAGCAGTCGTGTTCAGCTTCTCCAAACCGTTTGGTGCCGCTTTCCATCGCATCGGCGGAATCTTCTGTCGACACGGAAACGCTCGCCTCGAGTACAATCGCTACTTCAAGAACGTGCCTGGTATCGCGCTCGGTATGGAGCTCATGAAGAAGCATGCGGTCGACTACATCCCCAACCGATATGCCATCCTCCAGCAAGCCGCTCTCGATGCGGCCAAGGAAGCGGGAGAGATTCCAGAGAGCGCCATCTGCTCCGATGTGATCATGCTTGCTCATAGTCCAACCGGACAAAAAGAATTTGAGCGCGCACCTGAACAATTCCGCTTCTGTCTCACCAAAGCGATGGATCAAATCCACCACGGACAAGTCCTCGCTCGACATCCCTAAACGTCAACGCCCCCGACCAGTCTGGTCGGGGGCGTATCTGTTTCAGAGAAAAAACTCGCGATGAATCGCACGGATCGCATTGTCGCAATCATCCTCCGCCACTCCAACGATGATGTTGAGCTCGCTTGAGCCCTGATTGATCATCCGGATATTGATGGAGTTCTTGCCAAGCGCACCCATGAGTCTCGCGGCCACACCGGGCTTACTCCACATCCCATGTCCGACGGTAGCGATCAGGGCGAGACCATGATCGATCGTAACGTCGTCCGTGCCACAGTAATGCTCGATCTCATCCATAATCTCGTCTTCACGATCACGGACGCTCTCGCTAGGCACAATGATCGATAATGCGTCGATGCCACCGGGCATGTGCTCAAAGCTGATGTCCTTGTCTGCGAGGACGGTTAGCACCTTACGCGCAAAACCAATCTCCTCGTTCATCAGAGTCTTACGCACCTGAATGGTGCTATATCCCTTTCGACCTGCGACACCGACCACCAATGGGTGGTGGCCACGATGCGCTTCGTGCATGACTTGCGTTCCCTTAGCCTCCGGCTCTTGCGTATTCCGAATATGAATTCGCATCTCCGCGATCTTAGCCGGAACCACCGCCTCCTCGTGGAAGACGCTTGCCCCCATGTAGGCGAGCTCGCGCAACTCACGATACGTCACCTCCTCGATCGGCTTAGCCTCTGGAACAATGCGCGGATCCGCGTTCATGAGTCCGGATACATCAGTCCAGTTCTCGTACACAGCAGAACCTGTTGCTCGTGCGATGATGGCGCCAGTCAAATCCGAGCCGCCACGACTGAAGGTTTTAATATCCCCTTCCGGACGCGAACCGTAGAAACCTGGAATCACCGCGCGCGGGTACTTCTTAAGCTCCTCTGACGCGAGACGTTGCGTCAAATCGGCCGCAAACAACCCCTGTGAAGTAAACCGCACAATGTCCTTGGAATCCACAAACGGCCAGTCGAGGTAGAGAGCGAGCAACCTCGCCATCAGATACTCGCCGCGACTTGCGACAAAGTCTGCAGAAACATCCTCATCGTGAACAATACGTTCCTGCTCATGAGTAATGGCGGAAAAATCCGGCCAGATATGCGGCCTCCCGGAACTCTCACTCAAGTACAGAGCGATGTTCTCGAGAGGGCGTTCCGCTTGATCATAGGCCTCACGAAACTCCAGCCCGAGCCGCTTATTCTCGTACGCTGCATAGAGCAAGTCCGTCACCTTGTGATCTTGCGGCTTGAGTCTCCCGGGTGCGGAGACGACCACATATCTGCGACGTGGATCGCTCCGGATCAGTTCCGCCACCTTGGCCACGCGCGCTCCGTCGGCAAGTGAAGAACCACCAAACTTACACGTATAGACAACGAGATCTTCGCTCATGTTTCCTCCTGAAAAGAACTGCGTCGAGACTACGCCAAAATAACAAAAAAGCAAACCGGCCCTGTCCAGAACGGACGGGCCGGTAACGTTACGGTAGTGCCTCTTGAAGAACATCCGGCGACATCTCACGCTCGACAAGGAACAACACGAGCAGAAGATCGATGCGATGCTCAGGCAAGCGAACCATCTTCAGATGGTGTCGCGCGATCTGGACCTTGCCCATCTCCGCGTGGCTCATCCCAATGAGCATTGTGATGCGATCTCGGTCGCTCGAATCATCGCCAGCGAGCTTCATCGCTTTGGCGACTGCATCCGAGTCTCCATAGCGGATACGCAAGCAGTACTCGTTGAAGAGTCCAATGTGCGGCCCGTGGGCAAACTTAGGCAAGCGCTTGGATGAACGATACATCAAGAACGTTCTACGACCTTCATCAAGCAACCACCGCTCGGGTCGTGAGAAGTTTCCGTCAGCGAGGTTGTTGTCGACACGCGCAAGCTGATCTCGCTCATCATCGCCATCCGATTCCCCGGTCTCGACGATGTTCGTGATGAGAGCCAGAACGCGCGCTCGATCGTCCTTACGACCATACGCCGCGTACAACTCGATCGTGACGCGATAGCGATGCCAAATGCTCGAGATGAGCAGAAGCAAACTTCGCACCGACGACTCGTCCAAATGGACCAATACTTCCGCGATGATGCATCGCTTTGCATCCCGATCCTCCAAGGCTTCGAGCGTATCTACCAACTCCATCGCTTCCAGAACCATAGGGTGTTCACCTGAATATCTTGTCACACGCACCTCCTTTAAAGAGCAGGTGCAAGAATACGCCAAAATACAGATCTGTCAATCCATGCAATGCTATGGCATCATCCACTCCGTATGACAAATGATGAACTACGCTCATCTCTCCTCGCCCTGCATAAGGCACTCCTCGATGAAGCGACAAAAACATACGAACTCCTGCACGGCACCATTGGCGGGCCAACCGCCTTATTCAAATTGTTATTGGAGGAAAAATCATTCCAATGGCTACGCCCGCTCTCAGAAACAATCGTATCTATAGATGAAGCTTTAGAAACAGAGCCTCCCGCCACCAACGCCTCACTACTCGCTATGACAAAAGGAAGACTTTTTCCAGAAAAGCCAACAGAATTTTCAGTGAACTTGGCAGAGGCGATGCAAAAATCGGAATCAATCCGCCAAATCGCGGAACCACTTCAAAAAATCTGATCCATGCGCATCCCCCAACGCAAATCGCAAATCAATCGTATTCGCGATGTAGAGAGCTTGAGCCGGGAACTAACTCCCGAGGCTTTAACGCGTTTAAAAAGTACGCTTCAACGATTAGAAAAAGTGGAACGGCCAAAGATCGTCGTTGACTTGAGTCACGCGCTGACACTCGGTGACTTTTCTGAAAACGCAGAATATCAAGATGCAAAACATCGCCTCTCTAAAATCGACGGTCGCATTTTTGGTATAAAAGATCGTATCCGTCTGGCGATCGTCATTGATCAAGGACCATCCGCATCCGGCTCCGTCGCCATCGGTTCAACGGTTACCGTACGTTCTGGTGAAAAAGAATCCACTTGGCGTATTCTCGGATCTCAAGAATCAAATCCGTTACGCGGCCAAATATCCTATCTTTCTCCGATCGGTTCAGCGCTCCTGCGTCACAAGCCAGGAGAATCCGTAGAAGTCACAACACCACGCGGTGTCACGATTTACGAAATCATTTCTGTAAAATAATCCCATGAACATTCGTGAACTCGTTCTTCTTGGCTCGCTCGTCATTCTCATCGTCATTGTTATTGAAACAATCCAAACACGCCGACTGATCGCAATCGGTATCGGACTGGCAAATGATGCTGAGGCTTTTCAAAAATCAGGATCAGAAAAACGAATTCTCGTTATCGGTGATAGCACGGCTGTCGGAACAGGCGCATCTTCATCATCGACTTCACTTGCAGGACTCTTGTCATTACATTTTCCAAAAGCTGTCATTGAAAATCGTGGGATCAACGGCGCAAGAACAGCGGAGTTGATCCCGCGTCTACAAAACTTACAGAACAATTCTTTTGATCTCGTCATGATCCACATCGGCGGAAATGACACAGTTCATTTCACAAATCTTTCTCAACTTTCCAACGATATCCGTAACGTTATCGACCTCACGAAGAACCTCTCTAACAATGTTGTTCTCGTTTCCACGGGAAATGTTGGCACCGCCCGCCTCTTGCCATTTGGTACCCGCTGGCTTTTTGCCGCACGTACAAGAAAAGTACGCGATAGATTTATACAAGCTTCTCAAGAAAAAAACATTCAATACGTAGATCTGTATCGCGCGCCCGCCATCGATCCATTTGCGATTGATCCGGATACCTATTACGCAAAGGATCAATTCCACCCCAGTGATGCGGGCTACGCCGACTGGTTCAGCTTGATCAAAAAACAACTTCCGACTCTATGAAGAAATTACAACCAAAGACCTTAAATCTGATGGTGGCGATTCCGATTCTCCTTGTCGACGCTCTTCATAATTTCAATCCTCAAACTAGAGAAGCGGATCTCACACCGACAGTCTTGCTCAAAAGAAGCAAAAAGTCCTGACAGATGTCAGGACTTTTTAGTTTGTGGAGCTTTTCAGCTCTTCGCGACAGGAATACTCTGCTTTTGCAGCTCCGCAAGAATGCTTTGCGGAGAACTCTTGAGCTCATGATACTCCGCCGCCAGAGTAAGAGCGTCCGTAACAGAATTGCTGAAACGCAAGGATCCACCCGTACCGTTTGTCAGCATCCGAGTCACGTTTGACATGACGCTGGATGCAAGAAAGCCATTCAACAGTATCACATAATGGATCGAACGGTGATACTGACGCATCTGCGGATGCAGAGCCATCATTCGATTAAACACGGTAACGCTCGGCCTCTTCATCACCGGTCCTAGAATATTGATGCCACTGACCGGTCCAGACTCTTTAGCGAGACGACTAGCGAGTGCAAACACTTGCTCGATATCCTGCACGGTGAGCTCATCAAACCAATGCGAGACCAGAACATTTCCTTGCGCGATACTTTTGACTCCCATGTCAACCTCCTGATCAAAATATTATTTTACGAATGACCAATACAAAAGCTCATCATATTTATCAAATTATTTAATTTTTGTCAATAGAAAAATGCCCTCATATGAGGGCATTTTTTTCTAAACGAGATTAGTCGTTCAATGAGTGAATAATCGCGTCCAGCTTATCGTTGATATCCTTTAGCTGCTGCGAGATATTGCCTTCACCCGGGGCAGAATACGTCGGGCGTTCCGAGCGCATCGGACGGTCGCCACCAAAATCGCGACCTCCTTCAGAAGGACCTTCCTTCTTAAAGCAATTGCTACACAAAACCGGTTTGCGACCATTTGGTTTAAATGGAACTTCACAACTCGTGCCGCAAGTTGCGCACGTTGCTGGAAACATCGGCTTATCAAAGCCACCGCGAGCTCCGTCGCGTTTCCAACCCCCACGGTCACCGCCGGCGCCGCCACCATAAGATGGGCGATCGCCTCCACGGCTTCCGTAACTCTTTTTCTTGAAATCATTGTACATAACTGCCGGAGTATACGCGTTTTTATAATAAAGTCAATCCCCGAACCTCAAAGCTCGTTATTCATTGGCCTTTTTGAGATATTTCCTTACTTCTTTACGATTTTCTTAACACGAGCAGCTGAACGCTTTTTTGCCTTTCCGATCATGCGTTCATAAACACGCAAATATCCCTCAGTCATCTTGTCCTGGCTAAAATACACTTCTGCACGACGTCGAGCCGCCTGTCGGCTAATCTTATCGATAGATTTGATCGCCTTCACCATCTCATCAACCGATTCCACGATATAACCAGAAACCCCATCCTTCACAACCTCTGGTACAGAACCGTTCCTCCACCCAATGACAGGCGTACCACAAGACATTGCCTCAATCATCACAAGTCCAAATGTTTCATCGTATTGTGTTGGAAATAGCAAAGCTCTCGCTCCTTGTAACAACTCGATCTTTTGAGCTTCATTAGCCACTCCAACATACCGAATCGATTTTCCATTAATCTCCGGCTCGATATTCTTATGCCAATATCCTTCCGCTGGATAACTCCCACCAGCGATAATCAAAGGGACGCCCGCTGCTTTAGAGGCTTCGATTGCGTAATGCACGCCTTTTTCTTCTGTGACTCGACCAAGATAAAGGAAATAATCCTTTGGAAACGGGTGAAAGGCAAAGCGTTTTGTATCGATTCCATGATAAATGTTTGCAACCCAGTTAAGCTCTGGCATTTGCTTACGCTGCGCATGCGAGAAGGAAACATAAGATAGATGTCGATACTTCTGCAAAAAGACCCTAATCTCGTCTCGAATCGGACTATGCACAGAGATCAATGTTGGCGTCTTCACCAAGTCAGCGTAAAAAGAACTCAAAAGAGAAAAGTGGCTATGAACGATATCGTAGTCTCCTGCATGCTGATAACAATCGGAGATCAGCATACTCGTATAATGCCGCTGAATATCCGCTGGCATTGTTTTCTGCATGTCAGAGGCTCCGGAAATAGAATGGAGCGTACCAGAAGTCTTTGAGTCACTCGCCGCGTAGAGATGAGCCTCATGTCCCTCCTGAACAATCGCATCCGTCAAAAGAGCGACGTGTGAGCAAATAGCTTTCGTCGATTCACTAGAAACGGGATTTAAAATGGAGACGAGTTGAGCGATGCGCATATATTCAAATGACAGAATTGATGAGCTTTAAGTACGTTGCAAATACCTTGGCTGGATTATGCTTGTTACGAACTTGGTTCCGGAATCTGGAAGGGAGCGGTTTCTTGAGAAGCTTCTTAATTCTCCTTACGACGTTTTCTGCATCAGAAAAATCCACAACCCAATCTTTCATGCCGCAAGCATTATACTCCGACACCCAACCAACGTTAGGTGAAATAAGCGTTGCTTTTTTCTGAAGCGCCGCCTCCATAACAACTGTTGGAGAAACATCAAAATTGGAAGGTAGGACCAATAGATCAACAGAATTATAGAAATTGATCAAGTCCTTTGGCTGCATCGGCGCTACAACCTCAATCAAGCTTCGATACGCTTTCTTTAATCGCAAATGAACTGAGGATTCAGGGATCCTCGTTACGGATCTAAAATACCAATCTAAACCCTGCTTCTTAGCCTCTTCAGCAATCCTTACAAGAGCTCCATGATTCTTAATGCGATCCCATCGAGCCACACATCCGATAATAACCTTGCTCGAGGAAGCGCGCTCGATCTTCTTTGAAGAAACCACTCTTGTAAACAACTTCTGATAAGGTAAAGGAATGATGACCGCTTGCTTTACAGGCACTTGTCTTACACGTTCACAGAATGCATCTCTGCTAAACGCATTCAGAAAAACCTGCTTAGATGCGGCATCAACAATATCCCGCTCCATTTCCAACACCGACATCCGAGCGGCCTTAGTGTAAAGATGTTTATATTGTTCAAACTCGACTTGCGAGATACCCGCATGCTGAATCACGATCGGTAACTTCTCCAATCTTGCAGCCTCCAAAAGCTGCCACGCAAATACGGAAAATCCATTCAAAAAAAGCGCATCCGGTTTTACGCGCCTGATGAGCAACTGAAGACTCTTGATTTGTGGCCCAAACCAGACGCGAGGGTCAATCCGTTTTTTAGAATTCATGAAAGAGCTTCGGTGCAAATGCGGATAAGAAAAAAGATAGAACGTTTTACGTCCTGCATGATCCTTCTTCAAGACACTTGTTTTACCCGTGTGATTCCCCTGATGAATGACACCGATCCATTCATGCTTCTGCTTGATAATAAAATCGGAAAAGGCATGAGCAAAATGTGCCGGCCCTCCAGGCGCAACTCGGAAATCTTTAGGTAAATTAGCGAGGTACTCGTTACTTAGTATTTTCATCTTGAACATCTGATTACTTCTTAAACGTAAGGTGCAATTTTATTTTAAAGCAAACTAGGTGTACTACAGATTTTCAAGTTTGTAAACACTTACAAGCAACAAAAAGCCCTCAAGCAACGTCTATTCTGATCAAAAAAAGCTGAAAAAAGACAGGCACTTGACATAATCTCATAAATCCGCTATTATAATATGACAAATTTTTGTCTTTCATGAAACGTCGTCGAGCTTCTGAGGCTATGAAATTTGCAATTTATTAGTAGCAGAAAACTCTATGAACGGTATTATCAAGAAACTCACCGACCGCGGCTTCGGCTTCATCGGTGCAGAAGGCCAAGAGAAGGATCTTTTCTTCCACAGCCGATCCTTGGTCGGCGCTGAGTTCGATAACCTTCGCGAAGGCGATGCGGTTACATTCGAAATCGAGCAGTCCGAAAAAGGCCCAAACGCTGTCAACGTACAGCCAGTCGCTTAATCGCGATGTTAAAACACCCCGCCTCGGCGGGGTGTTTTTTTATAGAATAGAAAACGACCAGTTCAATAACTGGTCGTTTTTCATGGCTCCGAGGGTGGGATTCGAACCCACGACCAATGGATTAACAGTCCACTGCTCTACCGCTGAGCTACCTCGGAACGCGCGGCGAATAATACCAATCCATGCGAATCCATGCAAGGCCAGCCAAATCCTTGCCAAATGCATGGAATCTGTTATATTAGAGCCCTTTTTAGCCTATGGACCATGGAAACGTCATTCTCCGCTTCGGAAATGTAAGCTACGCCTACGATGAAGACCATCCAATCTTGGACGAGGTCAATTTTTCCGTACGTGAAAATGCCAAAATCACGCTCATGGGACAAAACGGTGCTGGCAAAAGCTCCATCTTCAAATTGCTCACCGGCGTCATGAAACCGCAGGAAGGAGAAGTTCATATCCAAAAAGGCGCCAAGGTTGCCATCGGCTTACAGGTCATGCAACGCGATCGCATGGAAGACACTATTACAGAGTTCTTTGCTCGCGCCTTTGAAGAACCTCCGTACAACCTCGATAAACTCATTAAAGACGTTTTGGAAACGGTTAATCTAAAAACCCCCCTCGATAAAAAAATCCGCGAGTTTTCTGGTGGCCAGCAAGCGCGTCTCCTGCTCGCTTACGCCCTTATCCAGAACCCGGATATTCTTTTGCTCGATGAACCAACAAACAACCTCGACAAAGATGGTATCGAGCATCTCACCGGCTTCTTGATGATGTATCCTAAAACCGTCCTCGTTATTTCTCACGATGCCGATTTCTTGAATGCGTTTACGGAAGGCGTGCTTCACCTCGACGTGTACACGCATAAGGTCGATCAATACGTCGGCAACTACTTTAACGTGGTCGAGGAAATCGCCGCTCGTGTAGAACGCGACCGCATGCAAAACGCGCGCATGCTCAAAGAAATTCAGGACCGTAAAGACAAAATCAACTTCTTTGCCAACAAAGGTGGAAAGATGCGTAAACTCGCAAGCAAGCTCCGCGATCAAGTTGAGGAAGCAGAAGAAAACAAAGTTGACGTTAAACGCGATGATAAAACAATTCGTAGCTTTACGATTGAAGCGCAGGAATATACTGAGCCCGTTGTTATCCTGAATGAAATAAAAATCATCCGTGACGGAGAACCAAAACGTATTGAATTAGGCATGTCCTTGCGCCGTCGTCGCAAACTCTTGATTTCTGGTCCAAACGGTATCGGCAAAAGCACACTCCTGCGTGCCATCGCAGATAAAACGGATGAAGGCATCAAAATCGGTGAAGGAGTAAAGATCGGTTATTATCGCCAAGATTTTTCTGGTCTCGATTTCGACCAAACCGCTTATCAGTCTCTTGAATCCGTCATGGAGATCCCAGATAACGAGGTATTGCGCGCTTGCGCTTCTGAATTCTTGCTAACATCCGATTTACTGAGGAATAAAGTCGGATCGCTTTCCGAAGGTCAAAAAGGCTTATTGTGTTTTGCACGATTCGTTCTGCAAAAACCCGCACTCCTCATCCTCGATGAACCGACCAACCACATCAACTTCCGCCACCTTCCAATCATCGCTGACGCGGTTCAAGCCTATCAAGGCACCGTTATCATGGTGAGTCACGCTCCTGAATTTGTAGAAAAAATCGAGTTCAACGAGTTCCTAGATCTCGGAAGACTATAAAAAACATCGCCTCATTAAGGGCGATGTTTTTTATTAAGCGATATGTGAACCGGCTAGTCTCCCAGTAGCCCATGAAGCCTGTAAATTATAGCCACCTGTATAGCCATCCACATCAAGCACTTCGCCTCCAAAATATAAACCCGAGCAAATCTTTGATTCCATCGTCTGTGAATCCACTTCATCAAGATTCACCCCACCAGCGGTCACAAATTCATCACCCGCTCCCCTGCCGACCACTTCAAGCGGAATCCCTTTCAGCCACTCAACAACTCGTAAAAAGTTTTTTCTACCGATTTCAACCGCATGCAAACTTCCATCGATATCGAGCCGGCTTAAAGCGATCTCTGCTAAAGATTTTGGTATAACCATTCCCAAGATATTCAAAAAACTTTTCTTGCCTCCATTCACAACCGCTTTTTCAATTCTAGAAAACAAAACTTCTTTTGACTCATCCGGAAACAAATCAATCTCAATCTTAAGCGGCGTATTCACGTCATACGTCTCAAATGCAATCTGTGCCGAAAGTGCAAAAACCGCTGGTCCACTCACACCTTTATGCGTAAACAAAAATGGCCCCGTAAAGGAG
>Ga0163149_10000881_pt1 | contig 39293 bp, 30 predicted proteins | sample OliLakLV19MP5G1_FD_148604 | JGI IMG/M metagenome (GOLD analysis project Ga0163149, IMG submission 148604) | Freshwater microbial mat bacterial communities from Lake Vanda, McMurdo Dry Valleys, Antarctica - Oligotrophic Lake LV.19.MP5.G1 | ecosystem: Environmental > Aquatic > Freshwater > Lake >... | reverse complement strand
TCGGTCCGCGTCACGATCGTCTCGACGCTCGCCGTCTCGGCGTCGAGGAACGGGATCTGCCAACGTCCGTCTCCCCCCGAACGGTACGTGCGCACCCGATCGCGCAAACGCGACGATTTCCCGACGTAGAGCACCTTCCCGGCCGCGTCGCGGAACAGGTAGACGCCCGGGAGCTCGGGGATCTCGCCCAGGTCGAGCGTCAGGTTCCAAAGGTGCTGGGACATGGAGTCGCTCCGATCCTCGGGCTCCGGACGCGCGCCGACAAGCAGGCGCTCCGACGCGCGCGCGGCATTCGAAATCCGTTCTTCCGACGCTCCCCCTCCGGAATCCGTGGTCGTTGGGGTAACCTCACGAGCCCCGAAGAGAACCCGAACATCTCATGAAACATCTACTCGCCATCGGAATCGTCGCGGCCGCCGCACTCACCGCCGTCGCGTTCCGCTCGCCCGTTCCCGAAGGCATCGCCATCGGAGCGGAAGCTCCCGCGCTCGGCGTCAAGACGTGGTTCAACCACATCGGCCGTCCGCTCGAGATCAACAACTTGGGCGGCAATGCCGTCCTCGTGGAGTTCTGGGCCACCTGGTGAGGCCCCTGCCGTGGGGCGTGGCCTCACCTCCAGGAAATGCACGACGAGTTCGCCAGCCAAGGTCTCGTGGTCGTCGCGGTCTCGGACGAGGGTGACAAACTCGTCTCCGACTACATCGACTCGCTCGGGATCCAGGTCGCTGTCGGCGCGGGTTCACCGGCGAGCGGCAAGTACGGCGTGAACGGCATCCCGCACAGCGTTCTCATCGACGTCAACGGCCGGATCGCGTGGTCGGGTAGCCCATACGACCTCTCGAAGGGCAAGGTCAAGGAAGCACTGAAGGGCGCGAAGAAGCGCTCGTCGAACTTCATGGCCGTGCCGCTCGAGGAAGCCTTCGGCGGTCGACTCACCGCGCTGGCCAAGACGATGAGCGGGGGGAACCCGGGCAAGTCGCTCGCGGCGCTGCAAGCGATCGCAGCCGACGAGAAAGCGACGGAGGACGAGAAGACGGGCGCTGCGACTCTGATCAGTTCGATCGAGGAGCACGCGAAGTTGCTCAACGGTCAGGCCGAGGGGTTCCTCAAGTCGTACGACGTGCAGAAAGGTCTCCTCGTCCTCGACGCGCTGGCCAAGGAGTTCAGCGGGACGATCGGCGACGCGGCGAAAGCTCGAGCCGCCGAAGTACGCAAGGACGAGAAGATGATGAAGGAACTCGCCGGTGCGGAGGCGCTCACGCGCGCTCAGGAGCAGGCCTCGAAGATCGGTGCCTCGAAGGCCAAGGCCAAGTTCCAAGAGGTCGTCGACAAGCACAAGGGCACGCGCGCGGCCGAGCGCGCGGCCATGATGATGCGCGGCGGCAAGAAGGACTGACGAGTCGGCGCAAGTCGGAACAGCATCCGGGCCGCGCCACTGCGAGTGTCGCGGCCCGGATCGTTCAGGGACTCGTCGCCCAGCGCGCTGAAAGTGTCAGTTGGTGAAGGTGTCAGTTGAGCGTGTCAACCTGGTTCTTCCGCCCGCGAGTCCGTGCTTCCCCCGTCGACTCGATGGATGGATCGATCTGACACCTTCATCAACGCTTGAGCAGGATCTCTTCCAGCTTCTGCAACCGATTGCGCAGCTTGGCCGCGTCTTCGAACCGCAACTCCGTCGCGGCGGCCAGCATGTCGGCGCGCGCTTTCGACGTCTCGCCGCGCAATCGATCGGCGGGCCAGCTCCACGCGTCGTCGAGACCTTCGGGATCGCGCTTGCCGCCCTTTTTGGCGCCCTTGCCGCGCGGATCGTCGGGCAGCGTCGCGACCTCGACGTAGTCCATCTCGTAGAGCGACTCGATCGAATCGCGGATGGGCTTCAAGATCGTCTGCGGCACGATGCCGCGCTCGGCGTTGTAGACCGTCTGCAGAATGCGGCGACGTTTCACCTCGTCGATCGCCGCGGCCATCGAGTCGGTCACTTTGTCGGCGTAGAAGATCACGCGTCCCTCGACGTTGCGCGCCGCGCGACCGCACGTCTGGATCAACGACGTCGTCGACCGCAGGAACCCTTCCTTGTCCGCGTCGAGGATCCCGACCAACGCGACCTCGGGTAGGTCGAGCCCCTCACGCAGGAGGTTGATGCCGATCAGGACGTCGAACTCGCCGAGTCGCAGATCGCGCAGGATCGCGGCGCGCTCGATCGCGTCGATCTCCGAGTGCAAGTACCGCACGCGCACGCCGAGCTCCGCGTAGTACGTCGTCAATTCCTCGGACATCCGCTTCGTCAGCGTCGTCACGAGCACGCGCCAACCCGCCGCGACGACGCGGCGGATCTCGTGCAGGAGATCGTCGACTTGCGTGCGCGCCGAACGCACCTCGATCTCGGGATCGAGCAGGCCAGTCGGACGTACGACCTGTTGAGCGATGCGCCCGCTGCTGTGGCTCAGCTCGTACGCGGACGGCGTCGCCGAGACGTACACGCACTGCCTCGTGAGCGCTTCCCACTCCTCGAAACGCAACGGACGATTGTCGAGCGCGCTGGGCAAGCGGAATCCGTGCTCGACCAGCGTCTCCTTGCGCGCGCGGTCGCCGCGGAACATTCCGCCGACCTGCGGCACGGAGACGTGGCTCTCGTCGACGAACACGATCCAGTCGCTCGGAAAGTAGTGCAACAGCGTGAACGGCGATTCGCCCGGTTTGCGCCCGTCCATCCAGCGCGAGTAGTTCTCGATGCCGTTGCAGACGCCGGTCGCCTTCAACATCTCGAGATCGTGTCGCGTGCGCTGCTCCAACCGCTGCGCTTCGAGCAATCGCTTCTCTCGGCGCAACACTTCGAGCCGCTCTTCGAGCTCGACGGCGATCCCCTCGATCGCCTTGTGCAGACGTTCCGCCGGGGCGACGTAGTGATTCGCCGGAAAGATGGTCATCTCCTCCTTCTCGCCCAGCACTTCGCCGCGCAGCGGATCCACCTCGACCAGCGCCTCGATCTCGTCGCCGAACAGCTCGATGCGGATGACGCGATCTTCCTCGTAGGCCGGGAACACCTCGATGACGTCCCCGCGCGCGCGGAACACACCCCGACGGAAGTCGGTGTTGTTGCGCGCGTACTGCATCCGCGTCAGCGACCGCAACAAGTCCTCGCGCTCGATGCGTTGACCGCGCGTGAGCTTCAGCGCCATCTCCATGTAGTTCGACGGGCTGCCCAGGCCGTAAATGCACGACACGGACGCGACGATGATCACGTCACGGCGCTGGAGCAGGCTGCGCGTCGCGGAGTTGCGCATCCGCTCGATCCCCTCGTTGCGACTGGCGTCCTTCTCGATGAACGTGTCCGTCGACGGCACGTACGCCTCGGGCTGGTAATAGTCGTAGTAGCTGACGAAGTACTCGACGGCGTTCTTCGGGAAAAGCTCCTTGAACTCGCTGTAGAGTTGAGCCGCAAGTGTCTTGTTCGGCGAGAGCACGAGCGTTGGCCGGTTCACGCGCGCGATCGTCGCGGCCATGGTGAACGTTTTCCCGGAGCCCGTGATCCCGAGCAATGTCTGGTGCGGCGCGCCCTCGACGATGCCGCGCGACAGCGCCTCGATCGCCGCGGGCTGATCGCCCATCGGCTGGAACGGGCACTCGAGGTGGAAAAGTTCGTCCTTCACGTGGCCGACTCTCAGCCGTCCGTCACGGCGCCGGTACCGCCGCGCCGCCGATCGCTGACTGCGACCGGCGTTTCCCCAACGGCTTGGAGATGGATCGCCTGCACGGATCCGAAGTAGCGATCGACGCGTTTCACCGGGTGAACGAATCGACGCTCCAACGATTCGACGATGCGCGGATCGAAGTCGCGCTCGAACAACGTTTCCGCCGGACTCCACTGCTGATGGAGGCGCGGCGCGTTCACCGCCGATTCGAGGCTTTCAGCCAGCACGAGCACGCGCAAGAGGACCTGCGCCACCGACGTGATGATGCGCGGGCCGCCCGGCGAACCGAGCACCATCGTGTTCACGTGGCCCCCGGCGCGCACGACCACGGGCGTCATCGAAGAGAGTGGTCGCTTGCCGGCCTTGAGCGCGTTCGCGCGACCGCCGACGAGGCCATACGTGTTCGGCGCGCCCCCCGCGGGAGCGAAGTCGTCCATCTCGTCGTTGAGCAGGAAACCGCCGCCGCGGACGAGGATTCCCGAGCCGAACGTGGTGTTCAACGTCGTCGTCAACGACACCGCGTTGCCCTCGGAATCGAGAACGGACAAGTGCGTCGTCTCGCCGCCCTCGCGTGCCACCCCTCGCGGCCTGACGTCGGGGCGTGCGACTTCGCCGATGGCGACGCGACGCTCGGCGATCGCCGTTGCCGACAGGAGCTCGTCCACGGGAACGTGCACGAAATCGGGATCGCCGAGGTGCTCCGCACGATCCGCGAACGCGCCGCGCAGGGCTTCGATCCACCAGTGAGCCATCCGATCGGAAAGACCGGGATCGTCGTCGAGTTCGGGCGCCACGGACTCGAATCGCCGCGCGCTCGTCGCGCGATCGCGCTCCGGATCGAGCGGCAGACCTTCGAGGACGCCGAGCGTCTGGAGCAGCGCGATGCCGCCCGAACTCGGCGGCGGCATCGTCACGATCTCGTTCCCGCGGAACCACCCGATCAGCGGCGCACGATCGCGCACGACGTAACTGCGCAGGTCGGCATGCGCGATCCAGCCCGCACCGAATCCCGAACCGATCGCGCCGCCGCGTTCACGCAGCGGGATCGGCTCGGGTGCCAGCGCACCGACGATCGCGTCGGCGACGGGTCCGGTGTAGAAGGCGCTCGGCCCTTCGTTGGCGAAACGCTCGAGCGTGCGCGCGAGTTCGGGCTGGACGAGGCGATCTCCCTCGGCGAGCGGCTTTCCGCGCGGGAAGAAGAGCTCCCGCGCCGCGGAGTTGAACTCTTCGAGCACGTCCGGACTCGCGAGATCCTTCGCGAGCCACGCGTCGACCTGAAATCCCTCGCGGGCGAGTTCGATCGCCGGCGCGGCAACGCTGGCGAACGTCAGCTTCCCGAAGCGACGATGGAGCTCGAACAGGCCCGCCGGTGAGCCCGGTACGGCGACGGAGACCGGCCCGCCCGTCGTGCGCTCCGGCACGAATGTGCCCTGGGCATCGAGGTACATCTCGCCGCGCGCCGCGGCGGGCGCCGTCTCGCGGAAGTCGAGGGCAGCCGCTGATCCACGGTGCGGAACCCACAGGGCGAAACCACCGCCGCCGAGATTTCCGGCCTGCGGATAGACGACGGCCAAGGTGAGCGCGACTGCGACGGCCGCATCGGCCGCATTCCCGCCGCGTTCGAGCGTGTCGATGCCGACGGAAGTCGCCAGCGGATGTTCGCTGACCACGGCGCCTTGCTCGGGCGGATCCCACTCGGCCTCGCGCCCGATGCGTTCGGGTCCGCGACACGCAGAAGTGAAGCCCAGTGCGAGCGCGATGACGCAGGCAGAGCGCCCGCTCGAGCGGCCCGGATTCACCGCCCGACCTGGTCGCGGATCTCCTCGATCTTGACCCCGCGCGACTTCAGGTAGTTCACGGAGGAAAGGATCGCGGCCTCGTCGCCTTCGATCTCGACGGCGACGAGCGCCATCGTGTCGGTGATGCTCGCCGCGCGGATGTTCGGGACGACGCCGAACTTCTCCCCCAGCGTGTGGCTGATGATCGGTTCGGAGATCAGTTCCTGAGGGAACGTGCAGAAGTACTTGTGCAGGGCCATCGTCTACGTCGGGTTCGTCACGTGCCGCCGGGCCAACCGGACGGCGAGGAGCGCGGCGAGAGATCCCAACACGGCGACGAGGCTCGCTGCAAGCGCGGGGGAGTACGGGCTGCGTGAGGAGGGATCGAGGTTCGCCGTGCCGGCCGCGTCGTAGACGGCCGGATGACGCAACCAATCGATCCCGGCGGACTCGGCGAGCAGCGTCGCGGGCGAAGCATCGAGAAGGACCTCGGTCGCGGTCCCGGGCCAAGCGGCCCGCAGAATTCCGCCGGACACCGGCATGAGCACGAGCACGACGGAGAGCGCGAGCGTCCAGCCCGCGACCGCGAAACGCTGCTCGAATCGCGCGAGCCGCCCGACGGCGTAGCCGAAGGCGAAGAGCCCGCTCGCGGCGATGGAGGCCCACAGAGGTGTCGGCAGATCGCGGGGCCCGAGCGCGTCCACGCTCACGACGACGAACATCCACACGGAGGGGATCGCGGCCGCATGCGGCCACAACGGAAGTCTCCACCCGCCTGCGAGCGCCCCGATCGCTGCGGCCGTGAACGCGATCCACGTGAAGAAAGCGATCGGATCGGGCGCGCCGCGCGAGCCGGGCAGAGCTCCGGGTAGAGCGAGACTGGCGAGGATCAAAGCGCCGGCGAAGTCTCGAGCATGCGCGCGGCTCTCGGCCTCGTCGCGGCGCTTGCGACGAAAGATCACGGGCAAGGCACCACGCAGGACTTCCCAGATCGTGCCCGCGAATCACACGGTCTCGCGCCGCGGAGGGGCGCCACGAGATCACGAGGGGGCGTCGAGTCGATTTCTACACGGTCTCCTCGGCGGGAACGCCCTAGGAAGAACCCGCGCGTCGCTCTCACGGGCAGAAGAGGAACCGACGCCCGTCGCTCAGATTGAAGCCCGCGCCGCCACCGAGCGGATTGCGATACCAGAGCTGGAACGACCACGTGGATGCGGGTGCGACTTGCGTGAGCGATCCACTCGTGAAGTCGAGGGGCAAGAACGCCGTGCCGAGCCCGTCGATCTGCAGGATCCCGAGCCGCGTCACCGGATTTCCGATGCAGCGGAAGCCGTTGCCGAACGGGACCTGCGTCTCGTTCTGACCGTAGAAGTAGAGCGCGCTCGCGTTGGGCGGCGCGTCGTAGGCGATCAGGATCAAGTTGTTCGCGGACAGGCTCAACGTGCCCGCGCTGTCCATGATCGCGCCCGCACCGACGCTGTTCGGCGAGGTCTGGCAGTAGTTCACCGCGAAACACTCGCACGTGTCGGGAATCTGATTCGCATTCGCGTCGAGCGAACCGTTGGCGATGTCCGTCGTGTCGGCGATGCCGTTGCCGTTGCAGTCGACGATCGGGAGTCGCAAGTCGGTGAAAACGGGCCGGTGGTCCGCGGCGACGGTCGTCACGTTCGCGACACCGCCCGCGAACCCGACGCATTCCGGCGGTTGCGCGGCGACGGGGTTCGAACTCGAGATGAAGATCGTCTGGAGTCGCAGCGTCGCGATGCTGTCCTGCCACACGAGGACGTCGAGCTTGCTCCCGGATTGGTGGCTGTCGTTGCTGCCGGAGAAGAAGTGCAGCGCGGAATCAACCGTCGAATCGGTGAGGTTGCGGTCCGTGCCATCGACGGCGCCACCGACCGTCTGCGCGCTGGCGAGCCAACTGACGGGCCCGCGCGTCGCGCCGTTCGCGGCCTCGTCCTCGTTCCAATCGCCGCCCAGGATCACGGGCGTGTTCGCCGCGAGGACGCTCGTCGCAACCGGCGAATCCGAGATGCGGCTCGCCGGATCGGGTGTCGCGCCGCCGTTGCCGTTGTACCAGTACTGGATCACGTACCCGACGTTCTGCGCAGCGTCGATGCGTTGGTCGTGATCACTCGTCGCTCCGCCCGACTTCAAGTGCGCGTTCCCGACGACGGCGTTACCGAGGTACGTGACGTTCGGCAGGTCGATCTCCGCGAACATGAAGCCGCGGATGCCCCCGTCGCCGCCCGGTGCCCACGCCGAGCCGGCCGCGACCGTCGGGATGTCGCTCATCGTCGACTTCGTGTCACCGTTCTGGTCGGCGAACGGATAGCGCGAGAGGATGATGTTGCGATTGAAGCCGTCGTTCTCGGTGGAGACGAAGACGTAGGGCAGGTCGTAGCTCGCCGCGTACTTCTGCACCCAGGCCGTGATCGCCGCATTCCCGTTGAACGAATCGTTGCCGCCGTGCAGCAAGTAGTTCACGACGAGCGCGAGCTCGGCCACGGTGTCCAGACCAGAGCCCGTGCCGTTGCCGCTGTTGTCGCCCGTCTCCTGGAGGATGAGCACGTCGGGCTTCAACGCCGCGATGACGCGCGCGATGGCGCACCACGAGTTCGAACCCTCGGTTTTCGGTTGGGTGGTGCAGATCCCGTCTTGCACGTTCCACGTCATGACGCGCAAATCGGCCGCGTCGATCTTGCCCCACTGACCGGTCGGTGGATTCCACTGAGCGGTAGCGAGCGGGGAGAGGGTGAGGACGGCTGCGCAGAGCGCGCTGAAGCGGATTGCGTGCATGGGGACCTGAGTTCGCGCGCGAGCGAGGTTCCTGAAGTCTACCGGCCTCGTGAAGAGCGTGGGATCACGGCGTCACCCGAACCGTATCCCCTGCGCCAGCGGCATCTCGCGCGACCAGTTGATCGTGTTCGTCTGACGGCGCATGTAGGCCTTCCACGCGTCCGACCCCGACTCGCGGCCGCCGCCCGTCTCCTTCTCGCCGCCGAAGGCGCCGCCGATCTCGGCGCCGCTCGTGCCGATGTTCACGTTCGCGATGCCGCAGTCCGATCCCGTCGCGGACAAGAACCGCTCGGCGTGGCGCACGTTGTTCGTGAAGATCGACGACGAAAGCCCTTGGGGCACGGCGTTGTGGCGTGCGATCGCCTCGTCGAGGTCTTTGGCCTTCATCACGTAGAGGATCGGTGCGAACGTCTCGCTCTGCACGGTCGGCATCTCGTTCTCGGCGATGACGATCGCGGGCTTCACGAAGTGCCCGCCCTTGAAGCGACCGCGCAGGCTCAGGGTCTGCCCGCCGTAGATCACCTTCGCGCCCTCGCGCTTCACCCGGTTCAGCGCCTCTTGCATCGCGTCGACCGCGCCCGTGTCGATGAGCGGCCCGCACAGTGTGCTCGGCGCCAGCGGATCGCCGACTTGGATCGAGCCGTAGGCATGCACGAGGTGGCGCTCGACGCGCGCGGCGAGTTTCGGATGCACGAAGAGACGGCGCGTGCTCGTGCAGCGTTGTCCCGCGGTGCCGACCGCGCCGAAGAGGATCGCCGGCAGGGCGAGCTCGAGATCCGCGTCCTCCATCAGGACGATCGCGTTGTTGCCGCCGCACTCGAGGATCGTGCGACCGAAGCGGCCGGCGACGCGCGCGGCGCAGATCTTCCCGATGCGCGAGCTGCCGGTGAAGGACACGAGCGGCAGTCGCTCGTCGTCGAAGAAGCGCGCGCCGACTTCCTCGTTCGAACCGATGACGAGGCCGACCAGCCCGCCGAATCCGTCGGGTTCGAGCACTTCGCGCGCGATATTCGTCATCGCGATCGCGGTGAGCGGAGCTTTGGGACTGGGCTTCCACACGCACGCGTCACCGCACACGAGCGCGAGCATCGAGTTCCAGGCCCACACCGCGGCCGGGAAGTTGAACGCGGTGACGATTCCCACGGGACCGATGGGATGCCATTGCTCGCGCATCGCGTGCAGCGGGCGTTCGCTGTGCATCGAGAGTCCGTAGAGCTGACGCGAAAGTCCCGTCGCGAAGTCGGCGATGTCGATCGCTTCCTGAACTTCACCCAGGCCTTCTTGCAGGATCTTGCCGACCTCGAGCGTCACGAGACGGCCGAGGTCGTCCTTGCGCTCCCGCATCTTCTGACCGATGCGGCGCACGTACTCGCCGCGCTTCGGAGCCGGCACCAAGCGCCAACGCAGGAACGCTTCGTGCGCGGCCGCGACCACGGCGTCGTAGTCGGCGGACGTCGCCATGCGCACGCGACCGAGCGCGTCGCCGGTCGCGGGGTTCTCGCTGACGAGGATCTCGCCAGTGGTCTTGCGCCAGCGGCCGTCGTACGCGCCGGAGTGGTTGTTCTGGATCCCGAGGCTCTTCAGGTTCGGCATGAGGCCGCAGAGCCTACTCGCGGCGCGCCTCCGATCCAGCGCGCGGCGACGATCCGCGTCTGCGCGGCCGACGAAAGGGCTACTTCGGCGGCGCTTTCGGACCGGCGTCGACCGGCGTCGATCGAGGTTCGCGCCCGAACAGCGCGCGCTCGACCTCGTCGTGCGCGAACATCTTCTCGTGGTCGTGCTCGATGCCCAGCGCCTCGACCTTCGTCCACGTGAAAGGCCAACCCTTCTCCGCGGCCAGCACGCGCGCGGCTTCGAATGCGGCGCGATTGCGTTGGAGCCGACCGGGGCCCTGCCTCATCGCCGGCTCGCTCGTGTCGAGCCACTCGTCTTCGTGGTCGTCCGCGGTCCCGAGGTAGAGCGTCAGCGGCGCCGCGAGGTAGCGCTTCAACACGTCGTCGCTCGCGAGCACGTCGGGCAACTTCCCGAACCCGTATCCGAAGTCGGCGTCACGCGACGGGAAGAGCACCGAGCCCGCGTTCGCGGCCACGATGCGCTCGGCCCCGGTGTCCTGGAACGCGGCCATGCGCATGCAGAACTGTCCGCCGGCCGAGTGTCCGATCAGCCAGTGCTTCAGCTCGGGTTTCTGTTCGCGCTCGCGGATCGAGCGCGCGATTCGCGGCACGTAGGCATACGTCCACGCGCTCGGATCGGCGGCCGTGCCGTCCTCCTTCAAGATCCCGCCGCGTTGGTACGCGCGCGACGGAAAGCGCTCGGCGTCGAAACGGGGCGCGACGACGAGCATGCCAAAGCGTTCACCGAGACCGACGGCGTGATCGCGGTACTCGTCCGCATTGCGATTCACGCCGTGGAAGACGACGAGCATGCGCTCGCCCGTCCACGTCGCCGGTTTGTGGGTGTAGACCTCGAGCTTCAGGCCGTCGTAGTCGAGTTCCAGCTTCGACGAACCCGCCGGCACTGCGGGATCGCCGAGGAGAGCCAAGGTCGCGAGAGCGAGGAGCAATGTCATGTCCGGATGCTACGCGCCTGCGCGGCGCGGCGTCCTGCCTCGAATCGAGCCCTCCACGAACCGGGCGCCGGCTTTTCGCCGGGATGCGTCGCGCGCGGCGCTCGAATGTGCGTCACTTCTTCGCGGGCTTGCCGGCGCGGCGGACGCCCTTCGATTGCTTCTTCAAGAGTTCGAGCGCGGCGGTCACCAGCGCGTCCGCATCCGAAGTGAACGAGGTCGCCTTGGCCTCGAAGGCGATCTTCGGCGGGAAGCCGACGTCCTCGATCGGCTTGCCGGCGACGTCGAGGTCGCTCCAACGCGGAACGTTCACCAGGATGCCATTGCCGCAATCGAGCTGCTCCGGGTTCCCGCTCGAGCCCGCAGTCGCGTCCCCCATCGTCGTCACGCCGGGGATCGTGCTCATCATCGCCGCGAACGACTCGGCGGAGCTCATCGTGCGCCGCCCTTGCAACACCGCGACGGGCTGCACCCAGCGCCACGGACCGCGCGGTTCGACGACGCGCGCCGTCGGCGCGGCGAGCGACTTGCGAGATGTCGGATCCGAGCGCACCTGCGATTGCGAGTACGTCCGCTTCTTGTCCGCGAATCGACCGGCCATCGCCTGGGCGAACGTCTCGTTGCCCCCACCGTTCATGCGCAGGTCCACGACGAGCGCCCAGCAGTCGCCCACTTCCTCGAGCGCGGCGTCGAACGCGTCGACACAGCCCTCGTCCGTGAGCCCGAACGTCGCGATGTAGCCGACGCCGTCCTTCGTGCGGCCGTGCGCAACCTGCTTCGACGGCTCGGACAACGTGCCGATCACGGCCTGCGTGCCCGACCACGACGCGTTCATCGGCCGGACGCGCTGATACGAGGCGCACATCTCGTCGCCGGCTTTCACGAAAGCATGCAAATCGCGCAGGTTCTCGATGCACAGCGAGATCGCAGTCCCCGCTTGCCACGTCGTCGTGGATCCCTCGGCGAGCGGGCGATAGAGCGTGCGCAGCGCATCCCAGTCCACGTCGGAACGCAGCGCGAACTTGGCGTAGATCTCGTCGAAGCGCGACCACGCCTTGTCGAACGCGGCCGTCGCAGCGACGGAATCCATCGCGGTGTCCGGCGCGAGCGTGCGCCGCTCGAACGCCGCCATGTACTGCACCGAATTCTTCGTGTCGTCGATCGAGAGGAAGCGCCGCGGACCAGCGACCGTGTCGCAATCGAACACGAGCGCTCCGGGATCGGGCAGCGCCGGGAAACCATCGGCTTGCCAGCTCGATCCCATCTTCGTGGACGCGATGCGTCGCGCCGAGAGCATCGCCGCGGCGGGACCCCGGCCGGTGACGCGCGTGAGCGGGAACAGTTCCTTGAACTTGGACGGATGGAAGCGGATCCACGCGGCCGTGACCATGCTGCCCGCGGCCGCGGTGCGTCCCGTGATCGAGGTCGGTTTGTCGGGCAGGATCACGGCCCACACGGGATTCTTCGCGCTCGTGCCGAGCACCAGCGTCGATTCGCCGAAGACCATGGAGAACTCGCCGCCGCGCACGAACTCGAGTCCCGAGACGCGCCACACGTCGCTCGGGCCCGACGACCAATCGAGCGGCGCGAGCGGTCCCTTGCGGACGAGGTTCGTCGCATAGCGCGCGTCGTAGATCTCGTCGCCGGCGCGCGCGAGCGCGGACAGGGCGACGACGGCGGTCAGTGCGAAGCACGAGAGGCGGATCGCGGAGCTCATGCCGAAAAGGTAGCGACGCCGGGGCACGCGCGTCTCACTCCGGATCGCCGCTCAACACCCACGCGGCCCAATCGCGCGTCGCGTAGAGCGCTCGCCCGCTCTCGTCGCGGACCTCGCGCAATCGTCGCTTCGCCTCCCACAAAGCTTGTCCTTTGGGCTTCTGCTGAACCCAGAAGCGCCGATAGAAATCGACCATCAGCTCCTTCGTGGCCTCGTCGGGCACCTTCCAGAGCGACGTGATGACGGTTCTCGCTCCGGCCATGTGGAGCGCGCGCTGGAGGCTCGCGACACCTTGCCCGGCGCGACGCACGCCGACGTTCGTGTCGCACGCGGACAGCACCGCCAACTCGCAACCGCTGAGATCGAACGCCGCGATCTCTTGCGCGGTCACGAGGCCGACGTAGCGACCGACCTCGTCGGCGGGCCTGTTCGCGCCGGCCAAAGCGAGTCCGGCGAGCACCATCGGGCTCGAGCCGCGCACCTTGGACTCGACTTTCCCAGCGCGCGTCCCCTCCGCGTCGAACTCGTCCGCGGAACGCACCGATTCGGGCGTGAACCACCCGTGCGACGCGATGTGGAGCCACCGTGCGCGCGGCGCGAGCTTCAGGAGACCCTGGCGCGAGGCCGCACGCCGTTCCAACACATGTCGCGGCGATTCCTCGCCGAACACGTCCTCGAAGTACTGACCGATCGCGCGTACTTCCTCGCGCGTCGCAGGGAGCGGCGCGAAGCCGCGCTCGAATGCGCCGCCGCGCAAGAACGCGGCGCCGCGCGCCGACCCGGCCTCGACGACGAGCGGTGATTCCGGCGCGAGATCCGGTGTGTCGGTCGGTTCGGAGTCGAAGGCCGGATGCCCCAACGCGACCAGTGCGTCGGCGTCACTCGCAGAGCGGTCCCTGGATTCCAGCAATTCGAAAGCGGACGAGCGGTACTCGAAGCGCACGACATCGCCGAGCGGGCTGGTGGCGGCATCGGCCTCCGCCGCGAACGGCCCCGCCGGAAGTGCGTCGAGCGGGACGGTGTGCAGCACGTCGTCCACCACGGCGATCACTCGTTTCGCGCCGCGCAGCGAGGCGATCAACGGGTCGAGCACGCGCGCACGCAAGTCGTCGCCGATCTTCCCGGCATCGACCTCCGCCGCGTCAGGAGCGATGCCGCGCTCCGTGCCGTTCCTCATCACCGCGCGCCAGCGTTCGACGGCGGACTTGACCTCTTCCATCGCCCCGAGAGCGAAGCGTTCGAGGCGCGGCCCGTCGGCGCTGCCGCGCAGGACGTGCGCGACGAGGACGTCCACGAACTCGCTGAACTCCGACCCCCGCGTGCAGCGCATCCAGGACACGAGCGCGGCACCGTCGCCCATCTGCGCGACGATTCCCTCCAGATCCTCGACGCTGCTCGAGGACGTTTCGATGCGACTCGCGCCGCGCAACACGAGCTCGCGCTGAGCGATGTCGAGCGCGCGCTGCGCCGCCCGGACGGCCTCGGGGCCCGCAGCGGACTGCGCCCGCCGAACCAACTGCTCGCTCGCCTCGCGGGCAGCGCGCAAGAGCCCGTCGAACGCCGCATCGCCGCGCGCGGCCGCTGCGATCCGCGCGACGCCCAGCGAGGCCGTTCGGGACGATTCGGCCAGCAGGAACGCGGCGGCAGCGAGGGAGGGCTCGGGTGGGAACGCTCCTGCTCCCGTCGCGAGCTCCAACGCCGTCTGGACGTTCGGCCGACGGGCCGCCATGCGCTCCTCGGCCTCGCGCGGCGACGACTCCAGCACGAGTCGGCCGATGATCCGCCTCTCGGCAGCGAGGAGTGCTCGGGTGGCGACCTCGAACTCGCGCGCGGCTTCGGGGCGCCCGCGATCGAGCGTCCGGGATGATTCCTCCTTGGCGAGCAACCAACACCAGAGCTCGAGCGGACGCGCGCTGTCGAGGCCCGTCGCATCGTTCCGAATCGTGGGCGAGGCCAAGGTGGCGTCGAGCAAGGAGCGCGCCCGCGCGAAGTCCCCCGTCGCGAGGAGAGAGGAGGCCAGATTCGCACGCGCCACGGCGAGGTAAGCCTCGTCATTCGTCTCGGAATTCTCGAGTTCCAAGAGGATTTGCTCGCGCAACTCGAGGACCTCGCCGCCCCGGCCGAGACGGTGCAGCGTGTTCGACAGGTTCAGACGCGCCTTGCCGACTTCCGGATGTCCGGCGGGTAGCGTGCGTTCGCGCGATGCGAGGACCCCGACTTGGATGTCGCGCGCCTTCTCGTAATCCCCGAGGCTGTAGTAGCAGCGCGCGAGGTTGGCGCGCACACCCACGCGCAAGCTGTGATCTTCCGGCAGGGTGCGGTCGAGGATCTCGACCACGCCCTCCGACAGGTTGCGGGACTCGGACAGATCGCCTTGCGACAGGAGCGTCCCCGCCAAGTTGATGCGCGCGCGGAGCACCAACGGGTGGGAGTTCGGGAGAGCCGCTTCGCGCTGGGCCAGCACCCGTTCTTGCAGGACGCGCGCCTGCCCGTACTCACCGATCTGCGACAGCGTCGCGCCGAGGTTGGTGCGCGCCATCGCGAGTGTGTCGCCGGCCAGGTCCGGAGTTCGCTCGCACGTGGCGAGCACCTTTTCCTCGAGCTCGCGCGCGCGGTTCAGATCACCCATCAGCGCGAGAGTATTCGCCAAGCCGCGGCGCGCGCTGACGAGGGCCGGACTGTCCTCGTGCAGGTCACGCTCCGCGTTCGCGAGCACGGTTTCCTGCAGCGCGCGCGCACGCGGGAGTTCGCCGACTTCGAAGAGCGTGATCGCGAGATTGCCGCGCAAGTTGTCCAGAGACGGATCGTCCGCCGGCAGCAGCGTTTCGAGGATCGCGAGCGCGGGTTCCTGGAGTGCGCGAGCGCCTCGGAAGTCGTCGTCGACGTACATGAGCACGCCCAGCTCGAAGTGCGCCCAAGCGAGATTCGTCAGATCGGGCGGGTCCGCACGCTCGCACTCGACGATCAATTCGTCGAGGACAGCACGAGCACCGCGGGAATCGTCGAGCCGGCGCTTCGTCAAAGCCAACCGGTAGCGGGCCCTGCGACTCGCGGCGAGATCCGGCTCGGGATGCGCGGCCCAAGCCGCCACGACGTCCTCGAGGAGCACGCGCGCGGCTTCGAACTCCTTCAGGTTGACGAGGCCCAGCGCCAGGTCGCACCGCGCGACGAGCAAGTCCGGCGCATTCGCCGGGAGACGTCGCTCGCGCACGGCGATCAGTCGCTCGAAGGCGCGCACTCGGAGTCGCGGGTCGGTGCAGCGCTTCGCGATCCCGCCGATCTCCACGAGCAGCGCCTCGCACGACTCGTCGCAAGCCTCGACGGCAATCTCCTCGAGGGCCCGTAACCCGGCCTCGAGGCGCACGTTGGCGACCCCGGGATCGCGCGCACCGCACGCGACGCGGGCCGCTTCGATCTCCGTGCGCGCGCGCTCGATCGCCGTGGCTTGCGCCGCGGCACCCTGACCGAACGCGCCGACGCCGCTCGTCGCGAGCGCGACGACGACGACGACGACGACGACGCAAGTGAGTCGAGAGACGCAAGGGGATGCAAAGCGCATGGAAACCTCGAAGGATGCACTCGTCGGGGAAGGGAACGACGTTTGGGGAGTATGACGCGCCTCGAGTTGGCTGGGAATTCTCCTGCGCGCGGTGGACGGTTAGGGTCCGTGCTCGATGCGCGTGGAATCGGCCGTTTCCGGGAGACCCGTGCCCGATCCGCGCGCGAGCCGCGGAGTTGCGTCGCGCGTGGCGAAAGACATCGCGCTCGTCGCCCTGGCGTCGATCCTGCTCACGATTCCGGCGCTCTTCTTCGGCGCCGGTGCGGGGTCGGTCGCCGCGGCCGCGGCGTTCCTCGGCGCGAGCGTGCTCGCGCCGGGGTGGATCCTCGCGTCGGTCCTCGTGCCCGTGCGCGGGGGGCCAACCGCGCGACTCGGCGTCGCGCTCGCGCTGGGCCTCGCGGCGCAAGCGATTCTCTTCCTCGCGGCGAAGGCGAGCGGATTCGCGCCGATCGCCGCGGCTTGGCCGCTGCTCCTCGCGCCGCTGCTCCCGACCTACATGCGCGGACTGCGCGTTCGGGCCGAGCGCGACGAAGTCTGTCGTCTCGGTCCAGGCCTCGCGCTCGCCGCTGTCCTGGCGCTCGTCGTCGCGCGCACTCCGTTCCTCGCCGCCGACGACTGGTGGGCGCGCCAGGACATCGACTTGCTCTTCCACGCCGGCAACGCGGCCGAGTTCGCGCGGCGCTGGCCGGTGATGGATCCGCGCGTCGCGGGCGAACCGCTCGTGTACCACCTCTTCGGCTATGCGGTCACAGCCGGCGGTCACGTGGCCCTTGGCTTGCCGACGTCTCTTCTGCAGACACTGCACTTCGCGCTCGTCGGCCCGATCGCGCTCGTGCTCGCCGCGTACTCCGCGGCGCGCGCACTCGGCGGCGGAGCCTGGGCGGGCGTGATCACCACGGTGCTCGTCGCGGCGCACACGGAGATCGGGCGCGTGCTGAACGGCATCTTCGGTGAGTCAGCGCGTTGGTTCGTGTTCCACAACGATTTCGACGTGGGCACGTTCCACAGCGCGACGACGCGCGCAGGTCTCGCGGCGTTCGCAGCGCTCGTCGTGATCGGTTGCGCGTGGTTCCGGGGCGAGTCCTCGCGTCCTCGGCTCGCGGGAGCAGCCCTACTACTCGCAGCGTTCGCGTCCGGATCGAAGGGCTCCGTGATGCCGGTCGTGCTCGCGGGATTGGGACTCGCGCTCTGCGTCGAGGCCTGGCACGCGCGTCGCATCCCGTGGAGCAACGTCCTGTTCCTCGCTCTCATCGGCGTCGCCGCGCTCCCTTACACGCTGTGGCTCGTCGCCGCGGAATCGAGCTATGCCAGCGCCATGTTCCGATTCGCGCCGATGATGCTGATGCGCACCGAAGGCCCGTTCGCCGAGGCGGCGCGTGCGCTCGGGCACGACCCGCTGTTCGCGCCGTGGTCGATCGTCGTCTTGTGCGCACCGCTGTGGTGGATCGGGCATCACGGCGCAGCTCTCCTCGGAGCGCTGCTCGCGCTCCGTCGCGGTGAGGAACGTGTCGATCTCGCGCGGAGCTGGCTCTTCGGTGTCGCCATCGCCGGGGTTCTGGTGTCGTCGCTCGTCGCCGCCGCTGGTCACTCGGAAATGTTCTTCGCTTACACCGGCCACCTCGCGCTCGCGATCCTCGCCGGTCCAACCGTCGCTTCGAGCGCGGCTCGCGGAGCTCGTCTTGGGATCGCGGTCTTCGTGTGCGCAGCTCTGGCCCTCGTCCTCGCCGGTCTCGCGCGCACCGCGGTTACGACGCGATCGTGGCTCACGCTCCCACAGTCGAGTTCGTACGCCCGCGCGTATCGAAGTGGCCTCGATTGGATCCGCGACCATTCACCGCAGGACGCCGTCTTCGTCACCTCGGGATCGTGGAGCGACGTCTCGGCGTTCGGCGAACGGCGCACGCTCGTCGAGAGCCGCACTTTCACGCCCGAATTCCATGCGGGACGCTGGCAGATGGTGGGCGACCGCTGGGTCAGGCCGCGCGTCGCGAGATCTCGGGACTTACCGCCGATCCTCGCCGCGCGCGAGCAGTTCCGAGGGGCGCCGACGCCGGCTGGTGCAGCGTCCCTGCGCGTTTGGACCGGCGCAGCCCCGCTGTTCCTCATCTCTGACGATCTATCCGCGATCACCACGGGTCCTGCGGCGGTCGAGGTGCGTGCGCTGCCGCCGCAGGTGAACCTCGTCTCGAACCCGATCCTCGAAGCGGTCTTCGCGAACGAGGCCGTGGCGATCTACCGCGTGCGGTGAGAGGCCGTCGAGCCTTCGATCGCGCGGCTTCGGAGAACCGGCCGGCACGTTGCGCGGCGCAGCGCCCGTGATGTCGAGAAGGGTGCCGGGTCGCGAACCGAGCGGCGCGAATTCGTTGCGTCGCCCTAGTCTTCCTGACTGCGAGGGCAGGCTGTATCCTGTTCGCCCTCACATGGCCGACAAGATCATCTACCAGCTCCAAGACCTCCAGAAACACTTCGGCCTGAAGGTCGTGCTCAAGGGCATCACGCTCTCGTTCCTCGAGGGTGCCAAGATCGGCATCATCGGGAACAACGGCTCGGGCAAGTCGACGCTGCTGCGGATCATCGCGGGCGAGGACAAGCAGTTCGAAGGCACCGCGAAGGCCGTCGGCGAGTTGTCGATCGGCTATTTGTCGCAGGAACCGCCGCTCAACGAAACGCTCGACGTCCTCGGCAACTTGCGCGAAGCGATGGCGCCGTTGCTGGCGATCGAGACGCGCTACAACGAGCTCACCGAGTCGGGCGACATGGGCGAGGAGTACGAGAAGCTCCTCGAGGAGATGAACCACAAGGAGATCTGGGAGCTCGACAGTCGCTTGGAACAAGCGGCCGACGCGCTCGGTCTCCCGGCGTTCGACGCCGACGTCACGAAGCTGTCGGGCGGTGAGCGACGCCGCGTCGCGCTGTGCAAGTTGCTCCTGCAACGGCCTGACATGCTGCTGCTCGACGAACCGACCAACCACTTGGACACGGACGCGGTCGAGTGGCTCGAAGCGCACCTGAAGGACTACGCGGGCTCGGTCATCCTCGTCACCCACGACCGCTACTTCCTCGACAACGTCGTCGGCTGGATGCTCGAGATCGAGCGCGGTCTCGGTCGCCCGTACAAGGGCAACTACTCGGACTATCTCGAGCAGAAGCAGAAGGAGAACGAGACGAAGCGTGGCCAGGGCGAAGCGCGCGAAAAGGTCATCGCGCGCGAGCTCGAGTGGAAGCGCTCGACGCCGAAGGCGCGCACGGGTCGCAGCAAAGCACGTCTCGCGCGGTTCGCCGAACTCGTGCAACAGAAGGCCGAGGACGCACTCGACGCCATCGAGTTGCGCATCCCGCCCGGTCCGCGCCTGGGTGACAAGGTCATCGAGCTGCGCAATGTGACGAAGGGCTACGGCTCACGCGTCCTGATCAAGGACCTGACGTTCGAGATGCCGCCCGGCGGCGTGCTCGGCATCATCGGCCCGAACGGTCGCGGCAAGACGACGCTGCTCAGGATGATCACGGGCCGCGAGAAGCCCGACCAAGGCGTCGTCACGATCGGCTCGACGGTCAAGATGGTCTGGCTCGACCAATCGCGCACCGTGCTGCACGACGACAAGTCGGTCTACGACAACATCTGCGAGGGCAACCCGCAGATCCCGTTCGGGAACAAGACGCTCGACGGGCGCGCCTACGTCGCACGCTTCAACTTCAAGGGCGAGGACCAGCAGAAGCTGCTCGGCGAGTGCTCGGGCGGGATGCGCAACCGCGTCTTGCTGGCGAAGATGCTCAAGGAGCCGGCCAACGTGCTCCTCCTCGACGAACCGACGAACGACCTCGACCTCGAGACGTTGCGCGTGCTCGAAGAGGCGATCCAGGAGTACACCGGCTCCGCGATCGTCGTGACCCACGATCGCTACTTCCTGAACCGCGTGGCGACGCACATCCTCTCGTTCGACGATCACGAAGAGCGCATCGTGTACTTCCCCGGCGATTACGAGGAATTCCACGAGTGGCTCCTCAAGGACCGCCAGAAGCGCGGCGTGGGCGCGAAGTCGAAGGCCGGGCGGTACCGACAGCTTCTACGGGCCTGATTCCCTCGCGCGCCCCGTCCCGCGCGCTTGCGCGCGGGACCCATGGAATCGCACGCCTCGCGCGCTTGCGCGTGGGACCCATGGAATCGCACGCCTCGCGCGCTTGCGCGCGGGACCCATGGAATCGCACGTCTCGCGCGCTTGCGCGCGGGACTCATGGAATCGCACGTCTCGCGCGCTTGCGCGCGGGACCCATGGAATCGCACGTCTCGCGCGCTTGCGCGTGGGACCCATGGAATCGCACGTCGCGTCCCGCCTCGACTCCCCCGGTCTCGCCCCGCCCCCTCCATGACGCTGGCTCTCGACGACCTCCGTGAAGAGCCCGACACCCTCTACGCCCGAGATCTCCTCACCCACTGGGTCCCCCCCGATCCCACGCAATCCGCCGAACGCGACCGCATCGTCGCCTGGATCGACCGCTATCCGCGCGACGCTCACCGTCGCGAGCGATTGGAAGGTCACCTCACCGCCAGCGCGCTCGTCGTCGACCCCGCGCGCGGCGCCGCGCTCCTCACCCACCACAAGAAGCTCGGCCGTTGGCTCCAACTCGGTGGCCACTGCGACGGCGACGCGAACCTCGCTCGGGCCGCGCTGCGCGAAGCCATCGAGGAGAGCGGGATCCTCGACCTCACGATCGATCCGCACGCCCTCGACGTCGACGTCCATGCGATTCCCGCGCGCGGGACCGAACCCGAGCACTGGCATCTCGACACGCGGTTCCTGGTGCTCGCTCGCCCTGGCTCGCTGGAAGCCCTGAGCGACGAATCCCTGGCTCTGCGTTGGTTCCGGCCGTTGGAGCTGGACGGGATTCCCACGGACGAATCGGTCCGGAGGCTGTTCCGGATCACGTTCGGAGAGGGGTCGAACCCCGGGCTGCTCCGGGCTGGATCGCGCCCGCGCCCGCCGCTATAACGCTCGGCTCATTCCCAGGGGTCACCCTGGGCGTCCGGGAGACAGGTGCGGCTCGCCGCTGCGCTGGTGCCCGACGATGACCCACTCACGCTCGATCCCTCCTTGGGAGAACACTTGAACATGAAGAAGATGATCCTCGGCTGCGCCCTGGCGCTCGGCCTCACCACGACGAGCTGCCTCGGCCCCAACAACGCCTGGGAAAACCTCCACACTTGGAACCGGACCGTCACGGATTCGAAGTGGGCCAACGAGGCGATCTTCCTCGGCCTGACCATTCTCCCGGTCTACTCGCTCTTCTATCTGGGCGACATCATCATCTTCAACTCGATCGAGTTCTGGGGCGGCGACAACCCGATCGAGCCCAGCCGCAAGATGTGATCCGGCCCGGTCTCCTCGGGAGACCGGAACGTGAACGATCGGAGCCCCGCGACGCATGACGTCGCGGGGCTCCGCTGTTTTCCGCGCCGGGCCCGGGGTCGGATCGCGAGCGCGGCTCGGCAGCCGACACCCCCACCCCGCGGCCGAGTGTGCGCGCGGCGGCTCGAGTGAGTGTGCGCGCGTCACGTTTCATCTCGCTGCGCGCGCGTCACGCCTCCGGAGGCGGCACGACGATTCCGCGCGGATCTGCGGGATCCGGGACAGAGCGCGAAAGTCCGCCCTGAACCTCGCCGGGTTGCGACGAATGCGTCGGCGGCGTTCCGCGAGTATTGCGCGGCTTCGGCGCGGCCTTGTCGCTGAACTCGATCACCGCGAGATCCCAGACGTCGCGCGCTTCGTCGCGCAGGCCCGGGACGACCAGGCGGAACGGGCCGCCGAGTTCGGGGGACAGCGGCTGACCCTCGCGTGCGTAGACCACGATCGCGAGCGGCTCGATCTCGCGGCGCCACAACGTCGCGACGAAACCGTTGCGACCGCGCACGTTGACGAGGATCGCTTCGGGGTTCGCACCGACGTGTTGCAGGATCGCCATGAGGCGCACGCCCGCGAGCGGGGCCCCACCGAGCTTCGCGACGGCGGCGTAAGCGCCGACGTTCTTGACCTGGAACTCGGCCGGCAGCGCGGCGAGATCGTCGAACGTCAATCCGAACGACGGCAGGTGGACGATGCCGCCGACACCGAGGAGACCGGGACGCGCTTCGACGTGGCGGAAGGGTTTCGAGAGCCAATACATGTCAGTGCTTCCAGTCCAATTCAGTGCTTCGATTTCCGGTGCAGGGCTTGGTGCTCCGCGTCGTCCTGCGGGCGCGTGTCGCGCCCCGGACGATCGGAGAACTCGAGCCGCACGAGTTGTTTGACGTTGACGCACTCGTCGGGATGGTCCTGGACGAGGAGTCGGAACGGCCCGCCCTGCGCGGGATCGAGCGCGGCCCCATCGAGTTCGTAGACGACGAGTCCGAGCGCCTGCACTTCGTCGAGCGGGACCGAGACCGCGAACGCGGGGTCGCGCGAGGTGATGTTCACGTACCGCGCCGTACGCGGCAGCTCTGCGAGGTCGACGATCGCGGACAAGCGGACCGCGCGCCCCTTGCGACCCCGTACCAGGACGCCGACGTCCGGCACGTGCGCGGTGGGCGGCAAAGCGGCGAGGTCGGCCGTGGAGAGGCGCAGTCCCCCGACGCGCGAGGATCCCAGGATTTCGAGCGCGCTGGTCACGGACGGATTCGGCAGGGGGCTTGTCGCGCCATCGAGGGGAAGTAGGGTACCCGCGCCGCCGACCCGCCTCCATGCTCCGCTTCTTCCGCATCCTCGTCCTGGGCACCGGGCTCTTCGTCCTGGTCGTCGTACTGGTCGGCTTCTTCATGCCGGGCTCGTGGACGGCGGAGCGTTCGCGCACGCTGCGCGCGCCGCCCGAGCAGGTCCACGCGGTCCTCCAAGACCTGCGCACGTGGGGCGCCTGGTCGCACTGGACGACGCAGCGCGATCCGTCCGCCGTCTTCACGTTCGATGGTCCGGCCGAGGGCGCGGGAGCGCGGATGAGCTTCGAGGGTCAGATCCTGGCCTTCGGCTCGGTGACGATCGTGAAGGCCGAGCCGGCGCGCGGGGTCGAGTACGAGATCCGCTTCCGTGGCGTCGACGAGGTCACGCGCGGCTCGATCGCGCTCGAGCCGGATGGCGCCGGCACACGCGTGGTTTGGCGCGAGGGCGGTGAGCTCGGGCGCAACCCGATGATGCGCATGTTCTCGCCCCTGATGTCGGCCAAGCTGGGTCAAGACTTCGCCGGGGGCCTCGAACGGCTCGAAGCGCGCGTCCTGGCACCACGCTGAGCGCGTGTGAAGCAATCGAGCCTGCACGCGCTCGACGCTTCCGACGCCGCTGCCGCGTCGCCGCTGAATTCTTCACAGGCTCCGAGCGCGTGGCCCTGACCCGTCGCTCCGCGAGCCCCCCGCCGACGGAAAGAAGTTCCTGTCCGTTTCTGACTCGCGATTCGAACTCGGAGCCCGCCGCGTCCGATGGGTGGACGAGGCCGCCCGCGCCGGAGTACCTTGCGCCGCTTCGAACGCTCCCCGCGCGCGCCGCGGAGGGCCGGGAACCCCGCGGCGGGGCCACCGAACTCGAATCCCGAACCGACCGGCCCCGCGTGGGCCCGAGCCCGACCGAACCCTCGTGCAAGTCACCGTCGAACGTCTCGGCCCCTGCCAGGCCCGCATCCAGTTCAAAGTTCCGAGCGCCGACTTCCAGGCGACCTACAAGCGCGGACTGCAGAACGTCGCCGCGAACGCGAACATGAAGGGCTTCCGGCCCGGCAAAGTTCCGCTCCAGGTCGTCGAGAAGCAGTACGGACCGCAGCTCAAGAACGACGCCGTCGAGCACTTCGTGCGGCAGGCGTACGAGCAGGCGGTCAAGGAGCAGGAGCTCAAGATCGTCGGCTTCCAGCGCGTGAACCTGGAAGACGTGAAGATCCAGGATGGCACGGATTGGGACTGCGGCTTCGAAGTCAGCCTGCGACCCGACATCGCGCTCGGCGAGTACAAGGGCGTGAAGGTCGACAGCGAGCTCGAGCCGGTGATGGAGCCCGAGATCGGGCTCGCGATCCAGAACTTGAAGGCGCAACAGAGTCGGCCCGAAGCTGCGGGCGACACCGGACTGCCGGCCGACGGCATGGCCGTCTGCAAGGTCACGTGGAAGGACGGCGACAAGACGATCCTCGAGCGGGACAACCTGCGCCTCTCGCCCAAGACCCCGACGCCGGGCATCGACGCAGCCGCGTTCGAGGCGGGTCTCGTGGGTGTGAAAGACGGCGAGACGCGCGCGATCGAGATGACGTTTCCGCAGGATTTCCCCGAGGAATCGCTGCGCGGCAAGCCGGGCACGACATCGATCGAGGTCAAGCAGGCCTACCGCATGATCGCGCCGACCGACGCCGAGATCCGGCAGATGCTGAACGTCGCCGACGACGGCGCGCTGCAAGTTTTCGTGCGCGAACGGCTCGAAGACGCGAAGCGTCAGCAAGAGGATCAACGGATCGAGTCGAAGATCCTCGAGGACCTGCTCGCTCGCCACACGATCGAACTCCCGAAGATGATGCTCGACGAGCAGACCCGCGTGCGTCTCGAGTCGGCCGGCCGCGAGATGCAGCAGCAGGGCGTGCCCGACGAGAAGATCCAGGAGGCCTTGAAAGCGCAGAAGCCGCAGGCCGAGGAGGCGGCGGCCAAAGGACTGCGCGCGCTGTTCCTCGTGCAGGCCATCGGGGAGAGCGAAAAACTTCTCGTGACCCGCGAGGACATGGAAGCCGAACTCCACTCGATCGCTGCCCGCAATCGCGCGCAGATCGAAGAGGTCCGCCAGTACTACACCGAGAAGAAACTGTTCGACCAGATGGCGGTCGAGATCCTGGAGCGCAAGGTGCGCGCTTTCCTGCGCGAGAACGCGCAGGTCACGACGCCGTCGTGAGCCTTTCCGGACATTCTTCGGTCCGCTCGCCCGATTCGGCGCGAGCTTGAGATCCGACGCTGGAAGACCGATGGTCTTTCCCGCTGGGCCGGCGTCTCGCTGCCGGCCCTGATGCGCCCCAAGTCCCCCACGAGTCCTCGAACGTGATCAAACCCATGACGGAGACCTCCGCCTACTACCCGATCCCGACCGTCATCGAGAAGACCGGTCGCGGCGAGCGCGTCTACGACATCTACTCGCGCCTGCTCGAGGATCGCATCGTCTTCATCGGCACGCAGATCGACGATCAAGTCGCGAACGCGGTGATGGCGCAGCTCTTGTTCCTGGACAAGACGGGCCGGAACCAGGACATCAAGATGTACATCAACTCGCCCGGCGGCAGCGTCACGGCGGGCCTCGCGATCTACGACACGATGCAGCTCATCGAGCCGCAGATCCAGACGTATTGCTTGGGCCAAGCGGCGTCGATGGGCGCCGTTCTCCTGTGCGGCGGCGCTGCGGGCAAGCGCTTCGCGCTCCCCCACAGCCGCGTCATGATCCACCAACCGTGGGGCGGGGCCCAAGGCACGGCGATGGACATGGAGATCCAGGTCAAGGAGATCCTGAAGCTCCGCACGGCGCTCGAAGAGATCATGGCGCGCCACGCCGGTCGCACGGCCAAGGAGATGGCCAAGGCCTGCGAGCGCGACAACTTCATGTCGCCCGCCGAAGCCAAGGCGTTCGGGTTGATCGACCAGATCATCTCGAAGGAGCCGGACCTTCCGAAGCCGGACGCTCCGAAGAGCTGAGAGATTCGGCGCCGTGCCCCCGAATCCCGACGGAATCAGGGCCGCGTCCCCTCGGGCGCGGCCTGTTTCGTGCCCGCTCGGCCTCGGAACACCGCGAATCGAGAGCTCTGACCGCGGACCCTCGATGAGCCTCGGGATCACGTAGAATCAAGGACCTCATGACCTCCTCCACCGGCCGAGGGCGCCACGTCGAGCGCTGCACGTTCTGCGAGAAGCGCCGTCACCACGTGGCGAGCCTCATCGCCGGTCCGCCGGGCGTGTACATCTGCAACGAGTGCATCGAGATCTGCAACTCGATCCTGCAGGAAGAACAACGGCGCGCGCCCGATGCAGCGAAGACCGGCGGTGCAGCGAGCACGACGGCGGCCACCGCGGCGCGACGCGCGGGCGGGTCGACGGACGCGACGGGTCGGCGGCTACCGACGCCGATCGAGATCGCGCGCAAGCTCGACGAGTACGTGATCGGCCAGCAACGCGCCAAGAAGATCCTCAGCGTCGCGGTCTACAACCACTACAACCGCCTGCGCCATCAAGCACGCAACCCGGCCTCGCACGGCGAGGTCGAGATCGAGAAGAGCAACGTGCTGCTCGTCGGCCCCACGGGATCGGGCAAGACGCTTCTCGCGCGGACCCTCGCGAAGCTCCTCGACGTCCCCTTCGCGATGGCGGACGCGACGACCCTGACCGAAGCCGGCTACGTGGGCGAGGACGTCGAGAACATCCTCTTGAAGCTCCTGCAAGGCTGCGACTTCGACGTCGAGCGCGCACAGCAGGGCATCATCTACATCGACGAGATCGACAAGATCGCGCGCACGACCGGCAACGTCTCGATCACGCGCGACGTGTCGGGCGAAGGCGTGCAGCAAGCGCTGTTGAAGATCCTCGAGGGGACCGTCGCGAACGTCCCGCCGCAAGGCGGTCGCAAGCACCCCGAGCAGAGTTACATCCAGCTCGACACGTCGAACATCCTGTTCATCGTCGGCGGCACCTTCAGCTCGATCGAGGAGATCATTTCGCGCCGCGTCGGTCGCGACGTGATCGGTTTCGGGCGGCAAACGGCCTCGAAAGAGCTCCTCGACCGCGCCGCGAAGAAGTCGGACGCGCCGCTCGAGCCCACTCGGCCCGCGAGCGTCGAGAAGGGCACGCGCGACGAACTCGTGCGCTTCCTCACGCCGAAGGACCTGATCGAGTTCGGGATGATCCCCGAGTTCGTCGGCCGTCTGCCGATCATCGCGACGCTCGACACGCTCGACCGCTCGGCGCTCGTCAAGATCCTCACCGAGCCGCGCAATGCGCTCACGCGTCAGTTCCAGATGCTGTTCGAGATGAACGGCAAGGAACTCGAGTTCACGCCCGACGCACTCGAAGCGATCGCCGAGCTCGCTCTCGAGCGCGAGACCGGCGTGCGCGCACTCCGCGCGATCGTCGAGGACATGCTGCTCGACATCCTCTACGAGTTGCCGTCGCGCCGCGATCAAGTCCGCTTCGTCGTCGACGCCGAGATCGTGCGCAAGACGAAGAGCCTCGCCCTCGGCCTGCTCGGGGACACCGACGAATCCGAGGACGCCGACGCGCCGCCGGATTCCGGCTCGACGCCGCGCATCCTGCCGCCCGAAGAAAAGCGCGAGAGCGCCTGAGAATCGGGTCTTCGCGGCGCGCGCCGCGTCGCGGGCGGGGCCCCCTTCGCTCGACGGGGGCCGACTCCCGCACCACGAGGCGGTCGGGCCGACGCGGCGTGCGCCTTCCTCAGTCGCTGCATCCACGCGCGCCGGTCCGGCCGCGCGAGCACGAGCGCTTCGTTCTCGGACTTCGCGAGCGACTCGAGCGCGTGCTCGACGCGCAGCGCCAAGCCGTGCTCGCGGACCTCGAGCCCTCGTCCGAGACAGATCGGGCCTGAGAGTCGCTCGTCCGTCTACGCAACGTCGATCCGTCCCGCGCGCCACTCCTCGAGCACCGCCTGGGCCTCGATGCCGACGAGCCGGGGATCGTTGGCCACTTCCTCGAGGATCTGGATCGCCAGGCTCTCGTCGAGCTCCAGCGCGTGCGTCGCGGCCCAGCCTCGAACGGCAGTTTCATCGTCCTCGAGCAGATCGAGCAGCGCGCGCTCGCCGTCGGCACCGTGATCACGGAGCGCCCAGAGCGCTTCGACGATGCGTCGGTGGTGCCTGTCCGCGCCAGGGGTGTCGCCGTCGAACGACGCGGCTGTGTGACCGAGCGCGTGCCGTCGGTACGCGGCGACGATCTTCTTCAAGGGTCGGCTCATGTCCGGATACGGTTCGCGCGGATCGTGGTGAGACGCGAGATGACTCCAGCGTACACCGAGGCGCGCGTGTGCCGATCGGCTGGACACACCCGAGCGCGGCTCGGACATCCTGCTGCACACCGTGGCGCGCTCCACATCCGATACTCGGCGCGGATCACGTCTCGACGGTCTGCTTCGCGGCCTCCGACACCTGGGAATGGCACGGCATCAGCTGGCAACGGATCGAGGTGGATGGCGCGGTGCGCGCGACCATGTCGCCACTGCGCGGCCGCGCCCGAACTCGTGCGCAGACGAAGTCCTCGCGAGGGCGTGCTCCGTCGAACCGCGAGCCCACGCCGATCAGGCGGCGTCGCTCCGACGATTCAGGCCCGCGGTGCTCAACCGCTCCCACAGCCGCGCGACGGTCCCGCCTCCGAGGATCAGCGCGCCGCTGAGCACGAGACGCAGCAACGACCAGATCAGCTCGCGCCAGATCGGCGTGAGTCCGGGGGCGTGCGAATCCACGTCGCTCGCGACGGTCGCGGCGGACAGCAAGAACATCGGCAGCGCGTCCAGCAGCACGAAGACCCCCACGGCGGCGAACGCGAGCGCAGGCAGGATCGAAGCGCTCGTCGTCGCCGTGCGTCGGGAGGACCCGAACCAGCGTTCAGCTAGCGCCGGAGCCCAGGCGAAGAGCCACGTGCCGACGCCCGCGAACAACACGACGACCGCGATCTGCACGGTGAAGTAGGTCCACGGCGCCGTGGCGGCCGTAAGGGAGATCGCGGGCAGTCTCTGCAACGCGGCATCCCACGCGAAGACGCCAGCGAGACGCAGCGCGATCGACCCGATGGCCGCGCGGTCCTCGAGTTCCAGATGCGCGTCTCCGCCCGTCATGCGCCGCGCGAGCGTGGGCGCGACACGAAACAGGGCGATGCCGGCGATCGCGAGGAGCACGGCGGCGACCACGTAACCCGCGAGGACGGATTCGATCCCCTCGAAATGCGGGAGCTGCACGGCGAAGCTCGCGGCCGACGTCGCCTGGAAGAACGCATGGACGCACAAGTAGAGCGCGGCGATGCGCAGAGCGAGAGCGGCGATGTCTGTGCGCGTCATGGCGGACCTCGACGGAATGCGACGACCCCGATTGTACGGTTGGCGATGGGCCCGATGCCCGACTGGACTCCGCGGACAACGCGAGCGTCTGCGGGCGGGAACCGAGGATCTTCACGCAGGAATGCGGGATTTCGTGGACGGCTGGAAACGGCGCGACCACCACGGGGGCGCTGACCCGCACGAAAGACGGACGCGCCAGAAATTGATCTGGAGGAGTCACACGCTCTCGCGCTGTAGAGCGGCGCACGTTCCGAAATGCGACCGGGGACGACGAGCGCCTACGGCCCCCGCTCGAAGTCTACATCTCGGGCACTCGCGCGTCTAGCGAGCGAGTTCGGGAAAGCGTTCCCGATACCGACGCATCACTTCCTTCCCGTCCTTGGCGCTCCCGATCCACTCGGTGAGCACCTGCGCGCGTTCCGAGAGCCACGGATCGGCACCGTCTCCCGCAGCGCCGAGACTCGCTTGGAGCGCCTCAAGATTCATTCGCGCGTCGTCGAACTTGCCCGCCTCCACGTTCTTCTCCGCCGCGCCGAGCTTGTTCTCGAGCGGGCGCATCTTCTTGTAGGCGCGCGAGCCCTTGCGCTTCTCGACCATCGTGCGCGCGACGCCCGCAGCGTCGAGTCCTTCGAAGCGCGCGAGCACAGCCTCCGCCGCGCGCGTGGCTTGGAGGATGCGTCCTTCCTTTTCGAGCGCGTCCCCGCGTGCGAGCTCCGCCGCTCCGCGCGCTTCGAGAGCCTCGAGGGCGGCCTTCGCGGCCGTCACCGTCGGATGCGGCGCGTCGATCGTCGCGATGGCGCGGTAGTCGTTCGCAGCCGTGGCGAATTCACCGCGCGCCTCCGACGCGCGCGCCTTCTCGAGCGTCGTCGCCGCGACTTGGAGCTCGGCCAACCGGAACCGCTTCGCCATGTCGGCGAGCGGCTCGTCCAGGTAGCTGCCGAACTCTTCCTTCCAATCCGGATTGCCCTCCCATGCGACGCGGCCGTCGAGTCCGAGCAACTTGGCGTGCGGCAACTGCACCTTCTCGATCGCGTAGGCGGTGAACAGCGCGTTCGAATGGTCGTAGCCGATCGGGAACGGCATCGGATGGTCCTTCACCCAGGCCTCCAAGGTCTCGCGCTTCTCGTTCGAGAGGATCAGGATCGGGATGCCGAGCGCCGCATAGGACTCCTGCAGTTTCAGGAGCCCGGGGACGACCGGCACGGCCTTCTCCTGGTGCGTGGACCAGAACGCGAGGATGCACGGCCAACCGCGCAGCTTCTCGAGATCACCGCCCCCGGGCGCATCTCCGATCCAGCCCTGCAACTGCAAGAGCGGTGGAGCTTGATTCAGGTAGCCGAGTTGACCGCCCGGTGAACGCTCGAGAGGTTTCGCCGCGTCGTCGGCCGTCACCGCGCGTCGTCGACCGATCTCGGTCCGACGCGGCAGGTTCGCATCGAACTCCAGCAACTTGATCTCTTTGAAGCGCGCCTTCCCGACGCCCGCGAGCAGGCCGAAATCGCCTTGCAACGCCGCGCGCGAATCGAAGAGCCACTCGAGGACCTGTGCGCCGTCGAGGTGGACGACGAGACGCGTTCCGGCGACTTCGATTCGCAGCGTGTGCCAGCCTTCGCCGACCTTGGCGTTCGTGCGCAAGAGCGTCTTGCCGTCCGTTCCGAACGACGCGAGGTCGCAGTACCCCTGCGGCAAGAGCGCAACGCCGTGGAAGAGCCCGTCGCCCTTCTTGCCGAAGCACAGTCCGCCGAGGGTGCCGCCCTTCGGCACTTCGATCTCGGCCTGGAGAGACCAGTCGCCGGCCGGCTCGACGTCGACGAAGAGACGTCGGAAGGCGAACGTCGCGGCTTTCTTCGGGCGCTCGAGTTCCGCCGCTCCCGTCGACGGCCCCTTCTCGAGATCCTCGTCGACCGTGATCGTGGCTTCGATCACACCGTCCGCGACGGCGAAGTCCTTCTCGCCACCGCCGTAGAAACCCTTCAGCGTCTGCTCGTCGAAGAGGAGTCGCCACGACTCGAGGCTGGCGCCACTCTCGTCCTGGATCGCGAAGTACAGCGCGCGTGCTTCGGCGCTCGGCGGTGCTGCAGTGGCCGGTCCGCGCAAGGCGCGCAGCGCCAGTCGCGGGAAACCTTTCGTGCGGTAGTCCTTCGCCAGCGCGAGTGCCTCCGCGTGGAACTTCAGGCGCATTTCGGCCAGTTTCTTGGCGCTCGTGTCGAGTTTCGCGATCCGTTGCAACGCCTCGACGCGGCGATCGGTCGCTGGATCGGGCTCGTCGGGTCGCGGAGCCGTGAGCGCCATCCACTTGCGCAATGTTCCAGCGGCGCGGTCGCCCTGCTTGTCCGCCTCGAGTGCCGCCGCGAGCTTCCACGTCGTCTCGGGGTGATCCGGTTCGCGGCGCAGCGAGCGCTCGTAGAGCTCGATCGCACGTGCGGTCTGTCCTTGTTTCATCTGCCGATCGGCGCGGTCCGCGTCACGGCGCGCGGCATCCGCGAGACCCTTGTCCTCGGCCTCGAGCGCGAAGATCCACTCTTTCCAGCGCTTCTCGAAGTCCGCGAGCGTCGCGACGCCCTTCACGGCGGGTTTCGTCACGAAATACTCCGTGAAGCGACCGACGTGATCCTCGGAGTGGTAGTCCTGGAAGTACTCGCGCATCAGCGCGCGATAGAGCAAACGGCCGTCCTCGTCCTCGGCGTTGTAGAGGTGGTAGACGAGTCCCCAACCGAAGGGATAGTTGATGCGGTAGTCGTCGACCTTACCGGTCATCACATCGGCGATCGCGTGCGGCGTCTTGCCGCGCAGGTCCTCGACGAGCGGGTAGAGACGACCGGGAACGACGAGATTCCACGCGAGTTTCCCGTTGCTGAGGAGCTTCGTGCCCTCGAAGAAGCTGGCCATCCCTTCGTTGAGCCACGCCGGCACCGCACCGCCGCCGGCGAGCGTCGTGAACTGGTGGCTAGCTTCGTGGAAGAGCGTGTCGAGCATTCCCGCGAGCCCACCCTCGCCGCCGTTGCGCGCGTCGTACGTCACGACGTTCGTGCCGTCCCAGTGACCTGCGGCCCATTCGACCGGTTGATCGCCGAGAGTCTTGTACTCCTTGGCATTTTTGAAGATCAGAACGTTCGCGGGCGGAATCGACTCACCCTTCGTCTTGTACTGGTGGAAGATCCGGTAGAAGCCGTGCACCTGCTCCATCGCGGTCGCGGTCGTCTTCAACACGCGATAGCCGGCGTTCGTCTTGATGCGGTAGTGCTCGGTGTCGAGCTCCCACGCCTTGTCCCACTCGCCGTGCTTCGGATCGTTCTCGGCGATCCACTCGGCCGTCACGCCGGACAATGGATCGACGCCGCCGGTCTCGTCCTCGACCGCGAGTTCGTTCCCGCCTTCTTTCGCGATGCGCGCGAGACCCGCGGCGAGGTCGGGGTGCTCGGGATCCGTCGCCAGCGCCTCGACGAGCATCGCGCGCGCGGCGTGCCAGGCGAGGTGATCCATCTGCTCGTTCGCGAGGCCGAGTAGTCGACCGACGTACTCTCGACGCAGCGCATCGTTCCGCTTGCGCAGCGGATCGGCCTCGAGTGCGTAGGCGGCGAGCGCACGCTGCGTCTCGACCAGCCCTGACGGTCGCTGCTTCAGGTGGCGCCAGATCGAGAGGAAACGCCCAGCGTCGTCGAGGGCCTCGTCCTGTCGTCCGGCCGCGCGGAACAAGGCACTCCGTCGTGCCAAGGTCGGCAGGTGCTTCGCATCGCGCTCGAGGGCACGCCCGAACGCCGCCGCCGCTTCGTCCGTCTGGCCGTCTTTCTCCAGCGCCACGCCGCGCGCGTGGAGACGCTCGACGAACTCGTCGCGATCGGCGACGGGGAACGCGGCGAGCGCGAGGAGGGCGAGGAGCGCAAGTGCCTGGTTCATGACGAGTGCTTCACGGGGGGATTGCGGCGCAGTCTCCGCGAGCGAGAACGCCCGCGCAATCCGGACTCGCGTTCGAGCAGGGTGAAGCCGGGGTCTCGACCCGCTACCCTGTGCGCCCAATGTCGCAAGGTCCGCTCACGATCCACTACCACCGGGACTTCGACGGCATGGTGTCCGCCGCGGTGCTCGCCCACGTTCTCCGCGACAAGACTGGCGAACGCGTCCTGTGGAGAAGCGTGAATTACGACCAGCGCGCCGACTGGGATTCGTTCGAGTCCGGCAAGCGCTTCGCGATCGTCGACTTCCACTTCCACCCGCGCGCCGAATGGTGGTTCGACCACCACCCCACGACGTTCTTGCGCGAGGACCTGCGGCGACTCTACGCACCGTCGGATCGGTGGTTGTGGGACGAGACTTCGCCCTCGTGTCCGCCGCTGATCTTGAAGCACGCGCACGAGCGACTCGGATACGAGATCTCGCCGCGTTTCGCGGAGATGGCGCGTTGGTCGGACGTGATCGACGCGGCGCGCTACAAGAACGTGGACCAGGCGATCTTCGGTGACGAGCCCGCGCTGCGGATCGCGCGCGCTCTCACGACGGCACCCGGGCAGGATTGGACGGACGTGCTCGTCGATGCACTGCTCGAGGGCGATCTCGCGACGGTGGCGAACCGTGAGGACGTCGAGAAGTCACACCAGCGCGCGAGTCGCAACCGCGACAAGGCCTTGTCGCAGTTCCCCCCGACGGTTCAGTGGAAGAAGGACGGCGTCCTGCTCTACGACGCCAGCTCGAACCAAATCCGGCGCGAGCGCTTCGCGGCGTTCTACCACCACCCCGACATCCGCTACTCGGTCGGCGTGATCCCGACGCGCGCCGGATACCACGTTTCGGCCGGAGAAAATCCCTGGAATCAGCCGCGTCCGGGTGCGCACGTCGGCGAGATCATGGAGACGTATGGCGGCGGCGGACACAAGGCCGTCGGCGGCGCGAATCCGCCCTCGCTCGACGATGCGCGTCGCGTCGCGGCCGAAGTCGCCGAGAAGTTGCGCGCTGCGCTCCTCGCCACGCGCTGATCGCGCGGCCGCGGTCCTCGAACATGGAAGCCCCGAGCGAGGCGCCCCGTCCCGAACCGGGGCCTCCGACCACGACGCGAACCCTCCTCGCGCTCGACGTCGCGGAGCTCGAGCAGGTCTTCGTCGGACTCGGCGCCAAACCGTTTCACGCGCGGATCGCACGCGAAAACGTGTTGGCCAAGGGCCTCGTCGAGTGGGAGGCGATGACCTCGCTGCCCGCGAGCTTGCGATCGGATCTCGCGCGCGAACTGCCGATCCTCGCGGGTCGCGAGACCGCGCGGTCGGCCGCCGTCGATCGCACGACCAAGATCCTGATCGAGTTCCCGCGCGAAAAGGAACGCGATGCTTCGGTCGAGGTCGTGCACATGCCGTCGCTCTCGCTCGACGCCGATCCGGACGAGCGCGACGGCGCGACGCTGTGCGTCTCCACTCAAGCCGGTTGCCCGATCGGATGTCCGTTTTGCGCCTCCGGCCAACTCGGGCTCGCGCGCAATCTGCGCGCGCACGAAATCCTCGAGCAATACGTGCGCGGTCGAGCTCTGGGGCGACTCTCGCGCAGCGTCGTCATGGGGATGGGCGAGCCACTGCTCAACTTCACGAACCTCCAGAGCGCGCTCGACGCCGTCCACGACGAGATGGGCCTCGGCTCGCGGCGCGTGACGGTCTCCACCGTGGGTTTCCCCGATCGATTGCGCGCGATTGCGCCGAACCGACCGCGGTTCCAGTTGGCGATCTCGCTGCACACGCCCGATCAGGAACAGCGCGACGAACTCGTGCCCGCGATGCGCGGGATCAGCATCGAGGACGTGCTCGCCGCCGGCGACGACTGGTTCGAGAAGACGGGCCGCGAGATCACCTACGAATACGTGTTGCTCCATGGCGTGAACGACTCCGCTGGGCACGCACGGCGGCTGGCCGATCGACTCCGCGGTCGGCGCGCGACCGTGAATTTGATCCCCTACAACCCGGTCGCGGAGAGCCCCTACCGCCGACCCGAGGGCGCGAGCGTAGAAGCCTTCCGACGAGCGCTCGCCGACGAACGCGTCGTCGCGACGGTGCGCTGGTCGCGCGGAGTGGAGAGCGACGCCGCTTGCGGACAGTTGCGCCTACGGCACGCGCGAACCCGGTAAGATGGTGAGATGGAACGCGCCGCTCTCGTGCCGCTCGCCTTCGTGATCCTCGGGATCTGTGCCGAGGCTCAGCGTCCGTCGACGCGCCAGAAGGAGAAACCGCCCGAGACGCCGGGCGAACCCTTCCCCGGCGACCAACCCACCGAGAAGGGTTTCGCCCCCGACCCAGTGCAACTCGGCGATCCGATCCAGCCGACCGAGATCCAAGTCCGGCAAGGCGGCGCGATCACGCCCGATCCGCGCGCGAAACTGCGGACGGTCGTGCGGATCCTCGTGAACTACGAGCGCGGGCACCGCGATCGCGTCGCACGGCTCGAGCGCCTGCGCGGACTGTTCGAGGCGTCGGGCGCGAGCGACAAGGTCCGTGAAGTCCAACGCTTGCGCGAACTCGAGATGGCCCGATTCACGGGGGCGCAACGCGGCTACGAGCGCGACCTCGGACCCGCGATCTACGCGCAAGTGCGCGCTCTGCTCGATGCGAACGGCGGCGCGCCGCCGACCGGTGCGGCCGCGAACGTCCCGCCGGCTGGCAAGCTTCCGCCGGCTGGCAACGTCCCGCCGGCTGGCAACGTCCCGCCGGCTGGCAATGTCCCGCCGGCCTTGAAGGGCTCGACCGAGAAGCCCGCCCCGAAGACGCCGCGATGAAGGCGACGATCTTTCGAGGGACACTGGGCCTGCTCGCCTTGCTCGCGGCGTGCGCTCCTTCGGCTCCGCCCGCGGCGGAGGGTGTTGGCCCCTCCTCGTCGGCGCGCGCGATAACCCCGGAATCCCCGCCCAAGGTCGAACTCGCGGCACCTGACCGTCCGCAACCGGTCGTCGTCGCGCCGACACCGGAGCCCGTGCCCGAACCAGCCGTATCGAAGGCCGCCGTGATCGGCCCGGACATCCAGGACCTCGGTCCTTTCGATGTGGTGCGGTGGGACGAAGCGCGCCAGCGCGCCGAGCAACGCATCACTACGGAGAACGCCGACGCGGAGCTCGCGAAGGTTCGCGGCGAGATCGAAGGGCGACCGTAGTCGCCGAATCGTGCTGCACGTCGCCTGAGGCTCAGAGCGTGTGAGGAAATCACACGCGCTCGCGGCGCGCAGCGTCGCCACTAGAGTCTGAGAGCCCGTACGATCGATTTCTTCACGGGCTGTCAGACCGCGACGCGACGTGCCGGCAAGCACGACGCGATGCGTTCGAGCGCCAAGTCGACTTCGCGCGCCGACACGTTCAGCGGCATGCGGAAGCGAATGGCCTTCTCGCCCGAGGCCAGCGCGAGGAAGCGTTTCTCGCGCAGATCCTTGAGCATCGCGTTGCGCGCGTCGGGGCTCGTGAGGGTGAACGCGACGAGCGAACCCAAACCGCGCACGTTCGTGAAGCCGCCGCGGTCCTTGGCCAAGTTGCGCAGTCCGGCGATGAAGCGATCGCCTTGCTGCGCAACGCTCTCGACCAGCTTCTCCTCGACGATGATCTCGATGAAGCGCTGGCTGCGCACCATGTCGACGAGGCTTCCGCCCCACGTCGAGTTGATGCGGCTCGGCAGGTGGAAAACGTTGTCCTGGACCTCGTCGACGCGGGGACCGGCGTAGATCCCGCACACCTGCGTCTTCTTGCCGAACGCGACGACGTCGGGGCGCACGCCGTGGTGCTGCCACATCCAGGGCTTCCCGGATCCGAAAAAGCCTGTTTGGACCTCGTCCAAGACGAGAAGCGCTTCGTTCTCGTCCGCGTAGCGGCGGAGCTGCGCCAGGAATTCAGGACGGAAGTGGTTGTCGCCACCCTCGCCCTGCATCGGCTCGATGAGGATCGCGGCGATCCGATTCGGGTACTGACGGAAGGCGGCCTCGATCTCCTGGCACGAGCGACGTTCCTCGGCCTCGATGTCGTTCGCGATCCGACCGTCGAGATCGAACTCGATCGCCGGGTTGTGCACCCGCGGCCAGCAGAACTTCGGGAACAGCGCGACCTTCTTCGGATCCGTGTTCGTCAGGCTCATCGTGTAGCCCGATCGTCCGTGGAACGCGGCCTTGAAGTGCAGCACGGCGAGGCTCGCACCGTCGTCCGTCAAGTTCGCGAGCCCGATCTTCCGCGCCTTCCAATCGAACGCGACCTTGATCGCGTTCTCGACGGCCAACGCGCCGCCCGCGACCCAGAAGTGGTACGGGAAACCGGCGGGCGTCACGTTCTTCGCGAAGGTCTCGACGAACTCCGCCATGTAGCTCGTGTAGAGATCCGAGTTCGAAGGATTGTTCAGCGCTGCGCGCGTCAGTCGCGCGAGGAAGCCTGAGTCTTCCAGCTTCGGGTGGCGATAGCCGAGCGGCCAACTCGCGAAGCACGTGAAGAAGTCGAGGTACTCGGTACCGTCCTTCTGATCGTGGAGGAACGAGCCGTGGCTCTTCTCGAGGTCGAGGACGAAAGGGAACCCGTCGGCCAACTGGTGGCGCTTCAGGGTCTCGTGAACAAGGCGTGCGTCGATCATGGGCACTGCGCTCCGGGAGGCATGGGAACGACCTTCATCGGCCGTTCCGCACCTCTCGATTGTGCCCGTCCGATGGGAGGTGGACCACCCCATGCGCGGCGTGGTCGCAGCGGACATGGAGCGCGCGCCAGAATCCGCGTTCTAGGGGTCCTAAACGGAGGCAACGCGGATATCGCCGTCCGACTACGCAGGAATTTCTCGGTCGAATCGCGCGGCCATGACCTGCGCGCTGCGCAAATCCCCCGCCCGAAGCAAGAGAAGGAGTCCGAGTGCACGGTGGCTGCGCGCGATCCGCATGGTGGGCTCGACGTTCGTGAAGACGAGCGGGAAGAGCGATCGACGATCCGCGCGACCGGCGAGCAGTGCAGTTGCGCCTTCGTCGAGACCGAGACCGAGCGCGCTCTCCAGGGCCGACGCTTGTGTGGCTACCGCGAGCCCCAGCGGTCGCGACGCGTCGACCCAAGTCTCCAAGATCTCCAACACGACTTCGCTGACACGGGAAAACGCGCGCTCGTGCACGATCAAGCGACCGATCTGGCCCGAGCGTGAACCCGACAGTGCACGCGCACGGCCGATCGATGCGTCGAGGATGCGCACGACTTCGCGCTCGATGTCGTGCAGCACATCGATCACCGCCGTCGAACGCCGAGATCGCGCGACGACGACGTGCGCCACGCAGAGAGGATCCGCGTCGATGCGATCCTCGCCCGCGACGACCGTCGTCGCGAGCGCAGCGCGCCCGGCGGCACGCACGAGCGTGCGCCCGTCGTCGTGAAGGACTTGGAACACGCCCGGCGGCAGATCCTCGAACGCGGCGCGAAACACGTCACCAAGACCCGCGATGCGACCGTCGGGCGCGAAGACCACGGGACGACCCGCGGACAATGCGAACAGCACGGCGCGCGTCGGCGCGTGCCAACCACTGGCCCACGATGGGGCGAGCACGCACGGTCCTTCGCGCGCGCCGAGCGGACCGCGCGCCAGCATCGGCGAGGCCGAGAGTCCTTCCTGTGCCGCCGCATCGAGGCCGGCGAGGTGCACGTCGAGCTCGCCTTCTTCGAAACCGATTGCGCGCGACACGGTGAAGTCGGGATCGGGCGCGTCGAGCAGTGCATCGGCCGCGCGTGCGAGGAGGTCGCGGCGCGCACCCGTGCCGAAGTGTCGCCAAGCGGGCTCCACGCGCCGCGCCGCATCGAGAGCGCGCTCGAGATCGCCCTCGGTCGAGCGCGGCCAGCGACCGAGTCGCTCGCGCCCGTCGGCCGAGGTGAGCTCGAACCACGCTCCGCGCTGCGCTTCCTCCGCGCGGCCATCGACCCAGTTCGTGCCTCGAATCGTCAACGGATCAGCGGGCGCGACGGCGGGCCGCGCGGCCGTACCATACCGGGTCGCGCGCGTCGCCGCGCGACCGTAGTGCCGCCCCTGCTCCCCTTCGACCGTCCGAAGCGCCTCGTGCAATCGGGCGACTTCCAGCGCGCATTCCGAGGCGGGTCGCGGGCACGCGGCTCGATCCTGGTGGTCGTCGCTCATCGAAATGATCTCGCCGGCACACGCCTCGGCCTCTCGATCGGCAAATCGATCTGGAAATCGGCCGTGAAG
>Ga0163149_10000880_pt1 | contig 39306 bp, 29 predicted proteins | sample OliLakLV19MP5G1_FD_148604 | JGI IMG/M metagenome (GOLD analysis project Ga0163149, IMG submission 148604) | Freshwater microbial mat bacterial communities from Lake Vanda, McMurdo Dry Valleys, Antarctica - Oligotrophic Lake LV.19.MP5.G1 | ecosystem: Environmental > Aquatic > Freshwater > Lake >... | reverse complement strand
GCCACGCCCGGTCCGTCGTCGAGGACGCGCACGACGAAGTCCGCCCCGTCGATCTCCAGGACGACGGCGACGTGCCCGCCCTCCCGGCCGTAGCGCACGGCGTTCTGCACGAGGTTCGAAACGGCACGTTCGAAGAGCGTCACGTCGGCGAGGACCTCGACCTCCTCGCCGGGCAGTGCGTGGACGAGTTCGACGCCGCGGCCGCGTGCGATCGTCGTCTGGCGACTCACGGCGCGTTCGACGAGACGGTTGAGCGACATGCGATGCAAGGCGAGCGGGACTTCGTCGGCCTCGAGCCGCGCGGCGGCGCCGAGGTTCTCGAGGAGCGCACCCAAGTAGTGCGCTTCCTCCTGAGCCTCGCGCACACGAACCGGATCCGTCGGCTCACCGGCGGACGCGCGCCGCTCGAGCGCGGAGAGGTGTCCCTGCAAGACCGTCAGCGGCAACATCACGTCGTGCGTGGTGTTCTCGACGAACGCGCGCAAGGATCGGTCGCGCTGCTCCAAGCGATCGATCTGCCCGCGTACCGCGGAACCGGCCGCGTCGAACGCCTGGCCGAGCTCGGAGAGTTCGTCGTGTCCGCGCGCACCCACGAGTTCCGCATAGCCCGACGCCGCCGAACGCTGCACGCCGTGCTTCAAATCGCGCACACGGCGTACGAACGGGAGGAACGCGAACAAGGTCGTCAAGACGAGGACGCCGGCGAGGAGTGCCGGCGCGATGAAGCGACCGAATCGATCCGCCGTCGTGTCGGCGAGGTCGATGCGCCGCGCGAGTACCAGCGCGCACGGTCCTTCGGCCCACGGCATGCGCACGAGCGCTTGGAATCCGTCCCGCATCGGGAGTCCGTTGCGCGCGGGGAGCGTGAACGAGTTCGAACCGAACTCCGCCCCGGTCCCGAGGTCCCGTCGTAGATCTGCGTCGAGGAGCGGCGCCGATGGATTGTCGGAACGGAAGTCCTGGTTGTACGCCCACAACTCGAAACGCGAAGCCACCGGACCCGCGGGCATCGGCATGGGCTCGGGTCGCGGATTCCGACCGCGTGGTGGGCGCGCGCCGTTGCCTCCGACGGGCCCACCGTCGAGACCTCTTCCCGGACCGAGTCCCAACGGATCTCGACCGCCCGGAGGTCCGAAGCGGCCCGGCCCGGTTCGACGCGGCGGATCCTGAAAATCCTCGGGCGCTTCCTCGCACGCATCCCTTCCGCCGGATTCCATGCGACCGCGCGCGTAATCGACGAGCGCATCGAGTTCGGCGGTTCGCGACGCGCGTTCGCGCACGATGACGAGACCGAGGGTCAGCGGCACGGCCGTGACGAGGAGCGTCAGCCCGAGCCGGGTCGCGAGTCTCACGCGCCGTCCTCGCGCTTCAGCTTGTAGCCGATGCCCCACACCGTCCCGAGCAGCGCGCCCGCGGACCCGAGCTTCTTGCGCAAGCGCGAGACGTGGACGTCGAGCGTCCGCTCGGTGCCGTCGCGCTCGGGTGGCAACACGTTCTGCACGAGCCACGATCTCGCGATCGCCGCATCGGGACGCATCGCCAGCGCGTGCAGGAGATCGAACTCGACCTTCGTCAACTCGATCTCCGCGTTCGCGACGAACACGCGTCGTGCGGTGACGTCGATGCCGATCGGACCGTGATCGACGCGGTCGGCGCGCGCGAGGACGGGCCGACGCAAGCGCGCTTGCACGCGCGCGACGAGTTCCTCGGGCCAGAACGGCTTCGTCATGTAGTCATCGGCACCGAGCTCGAGCGCGCGCACCTTGACCGCCGCGTCCTGCTTCGCGGAGAGCACGAGCACGGGGATGTCGCACTGACTGCGCCAGCGCTTGAGCACGTCGAGCCCGTGCGCGCCGGGCAACATGAGATCGAGGATCAAGAGCGCCCAGTTCTGCGGCGTCATTCCGAGTGCCGTGCCGCCGTCGCGCAGCCACTGGGCCTCGAGCCCGGCCTCGGTCAGGTGCTCGACGATCTGTCGACCGAGCTTTTCGTCGTCTTCGACGAGCAGGATGCGTGCGGACACGTGGTGTGGGCCTCGATGCACAGAGGATCGCGTGCGAATCTGAAGTTGGCCCGAAGGATCGAGCGACCGGCCTTTCCCTTCAGCATCGCGCAAGGAATGGTCCCGATCCTAGAGACATGGAGACTTCCCGTCCGATTCGCGCCGTCCTCGCCCTCGGCCTGGTTGTCCTCGCCTGGGTCGGCGCCGTTCCCGCGGCAATCGCCGAGACTTCGACCGACTTGGCCCCCGTTCGAGCGGGCGCCGCGGACCGCGAGTTCGACGATTGGGTGCACGTGCTCGTGCGGCAATCAAGGAGCGCGAACGTCGAAGTCGCGCGCAGTGCGCGGACCGCTCTCGAAGGTCTCGGTGCCCGCGGGCAGGCACGTGCCGCTGCGCGGGAACGCGAGGCCCGACCGCGACCCGACGGGAATCACGGCGGGCGCTTCGGTCCACCGGACCGGATCGGCTCGGTCCGCCGGATCGGCTCGGTCCGCCGGATCGGCTCGGCCCGCCGGATCGGCGTGATCCGCCCGACCATCGCGGACCCCCGCGGGTGAGTTCGGATCGTGGCCTCGGAAACGTCGGCCCACGCACGGGCGAGCATGCCGACGGCCCGCCACCCTGGTGCGGTCCCGGTTGTTGCCTCCACGGCCGCCGTGCACGCGACGGCGCCGACCATCCGCCGTTCCCGCGCGACGCGCGCGGCCCCTCGCACGCCGGTCCGCGCTCCGGGCCTCCGCCCGGTCGTGCACCGCGTCCCCCGCTCCCGCCTCGAGACGAACCCAGCCGTCCTGTCCATTCCGTTCCGAAGGAGACCTGATCCATGCTCTCGCGCACTTGGCTCCCCGTTCTCGCTCTCGCAGCCCTCTCTCACGCGGTGGCCGCACAAGGTCCGCCGCCTCTCGGTCCGCTCCCGCCGCCGCCGTTTCCACCGGGAAATCCCATCACGACGGCCAAGACGAACCTCGGCAAGGTCCTCTTCTGGGACGAGCAGATGTCGAGCACGAACACCGCTGCGTGCGGATCGTGTCACGTCTTCGAGCGCGGTGGTTCCGATCCGCGTTCATCGGCTGCGAATCCGAATCCCGGCCTGAACGGGATCGTGGGCGACGCGGACGACGTGTTCGGTTCGCCCGGCGTTCCGCGCACCGACGCGAACGGGATGTACTCGTTGGCCACGTTCTTCCGTCTCGGAACGCAAGTCACGGGTCGCAAGGCGCCGAGCGTGATCAACTCGGCCTACATCCCGGCAACGTTTTGGGATGGTCGTGCCCTGCCGACCTTCGTCGATCCGCAAACGAACCAAGTCGTGTTGCAGAACGGCGCGTCGCTCGAGAGTCAGGTCGTGGAGCCGCCGATCTCCGATGTCGAGATGGGACATGTCGGCATCGACTGGGACGACATCACCGCGAAGCTCGCGACGAGTTCGCCACTGCGTCTCGCACCGTCCATCCCAGTGGCTCTCTCGACGTGGATCGCCGGTCGCACGTACCCGCAGCTCTTCCAGGAAGCGTTCGGGACGCCCGACGTCACGGCAGCGCGAGTCGCGCTCTCGATCGCGACCTACGAGCGCGTGCTCGTCTCGAACCAAGCACCGTTCGATCAACTCCTGGCGGGGCCGCTCGTCCAGGAAGCGTTCGGGACGCCCGACGTCACGGCAGCGCGAGTCGCGCTCTCGATCGCGACCTACGAGCGCGTGCTCGTCTCGAACCAAGCACCGTTCGATCAACTCCTGGCGGGCAACCCGCAAGCGCTGACTCCGCAGGAAAACAACGGATTCCAGGTCTTCAACGGCCAAGGTCGTTGCAACGTCTGCCACGCCGGACCGCGGCTCTCGAACGATTCGTTTCGCTACATCGGCGTTCGTCCGCAGATCGACGACCTGGGCCGCTTCAACGTGACAGGTCAGATCGGAGACCGGGGCCGCATGAAAGTGCCGAGCTTGCGCAACGTCGATCTGCGCTCGCCGTACTTCCACACGGGCCGTTTCGGGACGATCGAGGACGTCATCGCGTTCTACAACCGCGGCGGCGACTTCAACGCGCCGAACAAGGACCCGAACATCCTCCCGCTCGGGCTCTCGATCCAACAGCGCGCGGATCTCGCCGCCTTCTTGCGCCGCCCGCTCACGGATCCGCGCGTGCAGAACGCGACGGCGCCGTTCGACCATCCGACGCTGAACCAAGCCTCGACGCGAGTCCCAGAACCCTTCGGCGTCGGCACGGCCGGGACAGGCGGTTTCGTACCGCGCCTCGTCGCGATCGAGCCGCCGTACATCGGCAATCCGCGCTTCACGGTCGCGCTCGACGGCGCGTGCGCGGGCAAGGGCGCGATCCTCGCGTTCAGTGAAACGAACGTTCCCGGCGGCGTGCTGTTCAACGGCATGCGCACGTACCTCGACTTCAACTCCGCTCTCACGATCCGGCGTCTCGGTCCGCTCGCGGGCGGCGGTGAGGGACAAGGTTTCGGCTCGGGCACGATCTCGATCCCGAACGATCCGCTGCTCTTCGGACGCACGTTCTACGCGCAGGCGTACGTGCTCGACGTCACACCGGGTGTGCGCTTCGCCGCGACGGAGGCGATCGCGATGACGCGCTTCTGATCGCTCCACACGCGACTCGAACCCCGTTCGGGTTCCGGCCCGTTCCGCCGGTATCCCTGCGCGCGTCGGACGTCCTCAGGCGTCCGGCGCGCGCCTCTTTTTCACGGTGGTCCTCGTTTCACCGGCGCTCGGATGCCTCGAAACGATCGGCCAAGCCCGGATGGTCGAGCGCGATGTGCGTTGCACGGAAGAGTGCTTTCTCCTCGAGCCCGCTACGCGGACGCTCGCGGCTGCCCCCGGCCGGTCCACCTCGACGACTAGCGGGTGGAGCGTCGGCGCCACGCGGAGGGCCGCCGCTGTTCCCCCGCCATGCATCTTCGGGTTGCCGTAGCGCGCGAGCAGATCGCCGCCGCGTTTCAGACGTTCGCCCGTGCTGCCGCGCGCCTCGGCCGTCGTCGTCGAATGATCGATGACCCAGATCTCGTCCACGTGGCGCACGGACAAGACGATCAGGTCGTGGCTCTCGAGCCAGTGCAAGCCGTTCACGTGCAACCAATCGCTGTCGCGGCCGGGACCACGCGCGGGAACGGCGTCCCCGACCGGCGTCGCATCGGGATCGTCGTCGCCGCCGGCTTGGCCGGTCGCCCGCATGCGACGCTCGATATCGGCGCACCTTTCCTTCTTCGCGCTGGTGAGCGGAGCTTCGCGGCAATGATCGCCGTTGAAATCGATGCGCTCCGGGTGCGCGCCGACGTCGCCGTAGTTCGCCTTCGTCTCGTCGAAGTCCTGGATCAAGTGATCGCGCGAGCGCCACTCCCACACGAGCTCCGCGCCGTTTTGCAGCACGGGCTTCAACTCGAGGACGGCGTCGGGACGCATTCCGGACAGCGCCACGAAGGCTTGGTCGCGTCCAGCCGCGAGCGCAGCGCTCGGCGCCATGTCGTCCCACACCAGCGTCAGGACATTGCCTTCGGCAGCACGCGCGCGTCGTGGTGCTGCACACGCTCGGCGCTGGACAGCAGGTAGTCCCACGTCACCATTCCGTCCCACGCGATCCGCTGGAGTCGGCCGCCCATTCCACCCGTCATGAGCGACGAGTTCTCGACTCGGCCTGCTCAGAGGATGGAACCGTCCGCGAGCGTTTCGACGGAATTGCCCGGTGGGAAGGCGCACTTCCACGTGTGGACGACCTGTCCCGCCGCATCGACGAGGAATGTCGTCGTCGAGCGCAACGGCGCGATCAGCGTGTAGCCCGGGGTGGCCGCGTCGGTCCGCAGCACGAGCCCGCGCGGAGGAGCAGCGGGAGCCGACGGTTCCGTGGAAACCGGCGCGGCGTCCTGGCGAGCGAGCGGCAGTGCGAGCGGCAGTGCGAGCGGCAGTGCGAGAGGCAGCGCGAGAGGCAGTGCGAGAGGCAGTGCGAGAGGAACGGCGAGGTGGAGCATGGAAGCGTGCATCACGCTTGCCCGCGGTCTGGGGTCGGTCGCTTCGTCGGTCGCTTCGTCGGAGGCTTCGGCAGGCGCTTCGGCGGGAGGGGGGTGGCGTTCTTCGGCGTCGGCTCCGCCGCGATCCGGTGAAGCGCGCCGCGCCGCGACGCGCGGCGCGGCGCGGCGCGCTTCACCGGCTCGACCGGCGCGAGCGCTTCGGTCAGCGCTTGATCCACGTTCTCGAGCAGGACGAAGCGCATCTCCTTCCGGGCCGCGACCGGCACGTCGGCGAGATCCGGTTCGTTGCGTTTCGGCAACAGCACGGTCTTGATGCCCGCGGCGCGCGCGCCCAGGACTTTCTCCTTCACGCCGCCGATCGGCAGCACGAGCCCGCGCAAGCTGATCTCGCCGGTCATCGCGACGTCGGCGCGGGCGCTGCGGCCGGTGAGCAGCGACACGAGCGCCACGTACAACGCGACACCCGCGCTCGGTCCGTCCTTCTGGATCGCGCCGGCCGGCAAGTGCACGTGCAGGTCGTGGTTCTCGAAGAAGCGCGGGTCGAGACCGAGCGATCGCAGTCGCGACTTCACGAGCGACATCGCCGCGATCGCGCTCTCCCGCATCACGTCCCCGAGCTGGCCCGTCAAGACGAGCTGGCCCTTGCCGGGCATGCTCGCGGCCTCGACGAAGAGGATTTCGCCGCCGTGCGGTGTCCAAGCCAGCCCGGTCGCGACACCCGGCAGTGCCGTGCGCGACTTCGTCTCGTCTTGGAAGCGCGACGCGCCGAGGATCGTCTCGACGTCGCCCTTCTTGATGCGCACGCGCTTCGCTTCGCCGGATGCGATGCGTGCGGCCGCCCAGCGCACGAGGCTCGCGATCTGTCGCTCCAATCCGCGCACTCCCGCTTCGCGCGTCCAACCTTCGAGCACGCGCCCCACCACGCCCGCGTCGATCGCACAGCGCTTCTCGTCGAGTCCGTTGGCTTCCAACTGGCGCGGAAGCAGGTAACGTCGCGCGATCTCGAGCTTTTCCTCGCGCGTGTAGCCCGGGATCTCCACGACCTCGAAGCGGTCACGCAACGGTCCCGGAATCTGGTCGAGCACGTTCGCCGTCGCGATGAAGAGCGCCTGCGAGAGGTCGAACGGGATCCCCAGGTAGTTGTCGCGGAAAGCCTTGTTCTGCTCGGGATCGAGCACCTCGAGCAGCGCCGACGCCGGATCGCCTTGGAATCCGCGTCCGAGCTTGTCGATCTCGTCGAGCATGAACACCGGGTTGCGCGTGCCGCCCTTGCGGAGCGAGTTCACGACGAGCCCCGGCATCGCGCCGATGTACGTGCGACGGTGACCGCGGATCTCGCCCTCGTCGTGAACGCCGCCCAGCGAAACACGCACGAACTTGCGCCCCATCGCTCGCGCGATGGACTGGCCCAACGAAGTTTTCCCGACGCCTGGCGGTCCGACGAGGCACAGGTTCGGCCGCTTTCCGTCGGGCTTCAGCTTGCGCACTGCGAGGTACTCGAGGATGCGACGCTTGACCTTGTCCAGTCCGTAGTGGTCCTCGTCGAGCACGCGCGCCGCGCGCGCCACGTCGAGGCTGTCGTCCGACAGCTTCGCCCACGGGAGTTCCGCGACGACGTCGAGGTACGTCCGCAGCATCGAGTACTCCGGCCCCGACTCGTTCATGCGTGTGAGACGGCGGAACTCGCGATCGATCTCCTTCTTGCCGTCGGCCGGCAACCCCGCTTTGGCCAGCGATTCCTCGAGGTGTTCCAGCTCGGTCTTGTCTTCCTCGCCGCTGCTGAGCTCCTTTTGGATCTGCTTCAATTGCTCGCGCAGGAAGTACTCCTTCTGCGCCTTTTCCAAAGTCCCTTTCGTCTCCTCGCGGATCTTGTGCGAGAGCTGCAGCACAAGCTGGAGGTGCCCGAGCTTCACCCCGACCGCGTTCATCCGCGCTTCGACGTCGACGATCTCGAGGATCGCCTGCTTCTCGATCACAGGGATGTCGAGGAACGTCGCGACCATGTCGACGAGCAGCGACGGAACGGCGATCCCCTGAAGTGCATTCGAAAGGTCCTCGGGCGCGCCCGGCGACAGCTCGAGGACCTCCTTCGCCTGCGCCTTCAGCGCGATGAACCGCGCTTGGACCTCGAGCCCCGACGCTTCGGTCTCGACCAGACGCTCGATCTGCCCGACGAGCCCCTTCGGTCCGTTCTCGACCGCAATGAGTCGGAAGCGTTGTTGTCCTTGGCAGATCGCGTGATGACGACCGTCGGGCGCCGTGAGGAAACGCACGATGTCGGCGATGGTCCCGATGTCGTACAGGTCCGCGCGCGAGGGTTCGTCCTGCTTCTCGTCGCGCTGGAGCACGACGCCGATCGGTTTCTGCGTGCGCACGGCCTCTTGAATGGTCTCGACCGCGCGCGGGCGACCGACGACGACGGGCAGCACGACGCCGGGGAAGAGCACCATGTTGCGCACCGGGACGATCAGCATCGTCTCGAGCTCCCCGATCTTCGCGGCGATCGGTTCGGAGACGGGCGTGACATCGACCGGAACGGCGATCGGCGCCGTATCCGCGGGCGTGCGCAGTGCGCTCTTCATCACCTCGTGCTCATGGCTCATGCGCGGAACTCCGTCCTGGTCACGCGGGATCGTGTCACCGATCGCTGACGGGATCCATCCACACGACGGTTCCGGGCCAACCCGCGGCGAGCGGATCCCACGCGAGCGGCGCATAGCCCGTGCACTCGACACGAATGGAACCGGGCCAAGCCGGCGCGCGCAACGTCGTGACGCCGGTGCGGTCCGTGGCGCCGAGCACGCCGCTCGTCGCGAAGAAAACTGCGTCGGCGAGCAACGCGCGGCTGATCCTGTCGCGGACCTCCACGCGGCGTTCGAAGCCGGGCGCTAGCTCGACGCGCAGCGGACGTCCGTTCTCCGCCTCGGCGAGCAGGTCCGCGAGCTCCCCTTCCGCCCGCAGGAAACCGGGCGCATCGACGGCGAAACGCGCCACCTCGCCGCGCGGCAAGGCGAGCAGCGCGACGCCGCTCGGCGCACTGAACCGTTGGATCGCCGACGTTCCGGTCAGCGCGGAAGACTCGGGGCGCGCCAGCCACACGACAGCGCGTGCGCAGCGATCGCCATTCACGCGGCTCGTCACCTCGATGGGCACGCTCCGATCTACTCGGCGCTCCGTGCGTCGTACGACGAGTCCGGTGGCTCCGAACGGCACGGTCAGCATGCCCGGTTCGTAGAGATCGTCGAGGAATGCGCCGCCGAAGCCGAGCAGCAACGTGCCGCTCGCAAGACCGTGGAACTCGAACCGTCCCGCGGGATCCGTCGCGATCTCGACCGGCGGTGAGCCCGCTGCCGCGACGTGGACTGCGACGCCCGCGAGCGGAGCACCACGTTCGTCCAGCACGACGCCGTGAGCACCGAGGCGCAGGTTCGCGATCGAAAGGCGCAAGTCGACGTCGACGTACTCCGCGGGGAGGAGATCGATCGCGCGCTCGACGACTTCACCGGTGAAAGGGTGCGCGGCGGAAACGGTCCAACACGCCTCGCGGAGACCCGTGAAATGGTGGTCGCCGTTCGCGTCGGTCTCGCCGCGTCGCCCGCTCGTGAAGCGTCCGGCGTCGGGCGTCGACAGCCACAGCGAAATGCCGGGCACGCCGCGGCCGTCGTCGTTCTTGACGCGCACGCGCAGAACGGCGCCGGGGTGGAGGTCGAGGCGCTCCAGCGTCGTGGGCAACGGCGGGTCGAACTCGCGCGGCTCGGCCACGAGAGTGCCGCCCTGCTCGGCCTCGAGCCGGTACGTGTCCTGGAACGCGTCGTCGCCGAACAACGCGAAGCGCGCGCGTCCGAGCATGTCGGCGATCTCGAAGTCGCGCGACTCCGCCAAGAAGATGCCCTGCGCATCGCGACGCCCGGACGCGAGCGAGACGCTGGCTTCCATGGCCGGGGTGCCGTCCGGTCGGCGGACGTCGACTTCGAAGACGCGTCGCGGCGAACGCGCGCTGAGTTCGACGGGAAATGCGGGCGCGTCGTCGCCGGCACGCGGGAGCAAGAACTCTCCCGGCTCGATCTCGAAACGACCCGCGTAACGTGGATCCACGACGTTGGGCACGTGGCTCACCGCGACGACGCCGCTCGCGAGTTCGAGCGCCGTCGTGAACTCCCCGTGCGCATCCGTCGTCGCGACCACGTTCTTCGGACGCCGCGAGAGGAACTGCAGTTGGAACCCAGCCAGTGGTTCGCCGCTCAGGACGTCGAGCACACGTCCGCGCACGCTGCGCAGAGCGTCGGGTATAGGGGCTTCGACGCCCGACGCGCGACCACTGCGCATTCCGCGCGCTGCGCGATCGAAATCGGATTCACCGGAGTCGAGTTCGAGCTTGTCGCGCTGGCGCACGAGTTCCGCGGGCACGACCGGCCAAGCCTCGACGACCGCCGGGCGATCGGCTTCTACGCCGTCGAGCGCACCACCGCGCGCGACGAGCCACGCGATCGCGCCCGCGAGTGCCAGGGCTCCCGCGCCGAGGAGCAGTGCGACGGACTTCGACGTCATGCGCGGCTTCTAGCGACCACCGAAGCGACCACCAAAGCGGCCCACGAAGGCCGCGTTCTCGCTCGGGCGCGACCAAGCGCGGCCGAGTTCGGGGGCTTCGACCGCGAACGTGTCGTCGAGCCCGACGAGACGTGATTCGAGGTGCTCGAGCGGCGCGTACCACACGTTCTGCGGCATCGCGCAGCAGGCACGATCGGGTAGCGCGCGACCTTCGAGTTCGAAACTGCCGCTCGCGCGGACCGAGTAGGCATCACCCTCGAACGCGACGTGGAGTGGAGTCGAGCGCACGCCCACCACTTCACCCACGAGGCTCGGTCGGGTCGTCGCGAGCCAGCGAACCGCAGCGGCAGCGCGCTGCGTTGCAACCGCTGCGTCGACGTGGATCGTGCTCCGACGCGGAGCCTGCATGTCCAGGTTCTCGTCCGAGGTCACGACGAGCGCGATCGCGACCCCTGCGAGGTCGACCCCGTCGAAGACACCGGACTCGATCCGCCAGGCGCACAACGCGTCGCGGCCGCCGGTGACGAACTCGCTGTTGTAGTGACAAGCCCCCGCGAAAACGCTGGCCGTGCGCGCCTCGACGAAGAGACCGGCGCAGGGGACGGACTCGCCGCCCACGGGCGCGAGCAAAGGGATCAGGAGCGCGGAGTGGAGCACGGTGGGACCTCGACGAATCGGCCGTCGCCCATTCTACAGGACCGATTCGTAGCAGGTTCGCCCGGCCCGGCAATCCACGGGATCCACGACATCGCCGTCGGGCCCCAGGGCCTGCATCGTGCGCCGACACCAGCAGGATTGGCTGGCGTCGAGCAATTCGGACTCGTTGCGCGGCGGTCGACCGAGGAAGAAGGCCTTCTTGCTCTGGATGTGCGCGCAGAAAGGTGCCGCGGAGCTCGCGTCGGCAGCGGATGAGTTCGTCACGGCATCACCGAACGAGCGCGAGCAAGGCGCGCTCGACCAAGGTCTTCGTGAGCGGGATCTTGTAGGCGTTCTGCGACAGCGGCTCGGCGCCGTGGAGTGCCGCTTCCGCCGCCTCGCGGGCCGCCGCCGCGTCGAGCGTGCGTCCGACGAGCACGGCCTCGGCACGCGTCACGCGCCAGGGGACCGGTGCGACACCGCCGAGGCAGATCCGCGCCTCGCGCACCCGGCCGTTCTCCAGGGTCACGGATGCGGCGACGGCGGAAAGCGCGAAGTCGTAGGACTCGCGCTCCTTGAACTTCAGGTAGGTCGAACGCGAGCCCGGCGCCGGTTTCGGCGCGAGGATCTGGATCACGATCTCGCCGTCCAACAGCGCCGTTTCCTTCGTGACGTCACCGTCCGCGGGCAGCACGTAGAAGCGCTCGATCGGCATGCGCCGCGAGCCCGTCTTCGAGCGCAGCACGATCTCGGCTCCGAGCGCCACGAGGGCGGGCGCGAGGTCACTCGGATGCACGATCCAACTGGGTCCCCCGCCGAGGATCGCGTTGTACTTGTTGAAGCCGCCGTACGAGAAGCACTCGGTGCCGCCCTTCTTCAGGCAGCGCGCTTCTTCGATGCGGTAGTAGACGCACCGCGGTCGCTGACACAAGTTGCCGCCGAGCGTCCCGCACGACCGGATCTGCGTGCTCGCCACCGAAGCGGCCGCCTCGGAGAGCGCCGTCCAGTGAGCGCGGATGGTCGCATCGCTCTCGATGCGCGCGAGCGTCGCCAGCGAGCCGACGCCCAACGCCCCGCTCGACGAATCGATCACGTCGAGTCCGGGAATCGACTTCAGGTTCACGACGCGGTCGGGTTCCGCGAGGTGCTCCTTCATCTCCGTCAGGAGGTCCTGCCCGCCGGCGAGGTACTGCACACGACCCGAGTTCGGATCCGAGGCCAGCGCCACGGCCTCGTCGATCGTCGTCGGGTTCACGAGTCGGAACGACTTCACGTCAGACCACCTTTCCGAGAGCCGCGAGAACCTTGTCGGGCGTGATGGGCAGGTCGCGCACGCGCGCGCCGCACGCGTTGTAAATCGCGTTCGCGATCGCGCCCGCTCCCGGGATGACCGGCGGTTCGCCGACGCCGATCACGCCTTGGCGCGTGTCCAGGTCGTCGATGATCGTCGTCATGCGCGGGATCTCCAACGCATGCGGCATCTTGTATTCCTCGAAGCTCGGGTTGAGTTGGATGCCGAGCAAGGGATCGATCACACGTTCTTCGCTCAGGGCGTAGCCGAGCGCTTGGATCATGCCGCCTTGGATCTGGCTCTTCAGCGCGAGGCGATTCAGCGGCAGACCGACCGCTTGCACGCACACCATGTGCAGCACGCGCACGCGACCCGTGCCCGGATCGACGGCGACTCGCGCCGCTTGCGTGCAATTCACCCCGCGCGCGGCGAGGGACTCGATCCACTTGCCTTGCGCGCGCAAGCCTTCGGCGGGCAAGGTGCCGCAGGCTTTTTTCCACGTCATCACCGTCGGTGTCTTCGCGCCGGTGTGCAACACGCCTTCGGGCTCGAAGCGGAATCCTTCGGCGGGCAGACGGAGCACCTGGCCGAGATGGGCAGCGAAGGCGACGCGCGCTTTCGAGGCCGCGTCCTTCACGGCCGGAGCGAGCGACGCGGTCGTGACGCTGCCGCCCGAACCGACGCCCATGCCGAGACGCGAGCTGCCGAGCTTCGCCGTCACGTCGCTCACGGCGAGGCCGAATTCCTCGGCGGTGATCGCGGCCATGTACGTGCGCGTTCCCGTGCCGAGATCCTGCACGCCGCACGCGGCCGTGATGCTGCCGTCGCGGTCGATGCGCACTTCGACCTCGCAATCGTCGCTACCGCCGCCGCCCCAGGCCGAGACGCCGAATCCGATGCCGATGCACTCCTGTCCGCTCGCCTCGCCGGGCTTCGACTTGTGCGGATGGTCGGCCCAACCGATCTCCTGCGCTACGCGATCCAACTGGTGTTGCCAAGCGGCGTCCGCGGGCAAGTTCTGCTTGCGGAAGCGGACGAGGTCGATGCCCGCCGCATAGGCGAGCTCGTCGACGATGCCCTCCATGCCGAACGATGCTTGCGGCGAACCCGGTGCACGCATCGCGCGGCTCGCGTCGAGGTGCATGCGCACGGAACGCACCGCGCGGTAGTGCGACTCGGGTCTGTAGCAGTAGGGCATCCCGGCGAGCGAACCGGCCTGCAACCCGCCGTGCTTGAACGCGTCGACGACGAAACCCGTCATCTTCCCGTCGGCGTCGCAGCTCGCTTCGATCGTCTGGATGCCGCCGGAGCGGTTGCCTCCCATCAGGAACTCCGCGCGCCGGTCGAGCATCAAGTGCACGGGCCGCTTCAGCTCCTTCGCGATCTGGCACGCGACCTGACCTTGCTTGTCGAGGCCGAATTTCGAGCCGAATCCACCGCCCATGTGCTCGACGATGCCGGTGACGGCGTTCGCGGGCAGCCCGAGTTCCTCGGCCGCGTCGCCCGCGAAACCGTGCGCCGCCTGCGTCGAGCAATAGACGGTCGCTTCGTCGCCGCCGCGGAAGTCGACGACGACTCCATGGGTCTCCAGGCAGGCGTGATGTTGGACAGGAAGCCGGTACGTCGCCTTCACGCGAAACGCGCCGGCCGCCAGCGCGGCGCGCGCCTTCGCCTCGTCGCCGTCGGTCGCGGCCTTGGAGACGTTGCCGCTCTTCGCGACCAGGGGCGCGCCCTCCTTCATCGCCGAGTCGTGGTCTGCCGCCCACGGCAACGGCTCGAACTTCGCGGCGAGCGCGCGCAGACCGTCCTCCGCGGCATCCATCGATTCCGCCGACACCGCGGCCACGGGATCGCCGAGGAAGCCGGTCTCCGTGCCCTTGACGACGAGCACGTGCACGACGCCCTTCACTTTCTTCGCGGCCTCGACGTCGAGGTTCACGACTTTTGCGCGCGGCAACGGCGACACGAGCAAACGCGCGTAGACCATCCCGGGCAGGCGCACGTCGTGCGTGTAGCGTGCGACGCCGGTGACTTTGTCGGGGCCGTCGACGCGCGGGATGTCCTGGTTCAACACGCGCAACTTCGAGCGCTCGGGCCACGCGATCGCGGCCACGTCGTCGATCTCGACCTCGACTTCCGTGTCGACGCCGTTCACGACCTTCGTCGTCTTGATCTTGCGCTTCTTCGGCGGATCTTCGCGCATGGATGCTTCGAGGCTCATCACTTGCCCTCCGCGAGGCGACGACCGGCCGCGAGCGCGGCTTCGAAGATCTGCGGTTGCGTGCCGCAGCGACACAGGTTGCCGGCGCAAGCGGTTCGGATCGTCGCTTCGCTCGCCGCCGGATCCTTCTGCAAGCAGGCCGTGATCGCGACGACGAAACCCGGTGTGCAGAAACCGCACATGGAGCCGTCGTACGCGACGAACTCTTGCTGCAACACGCTGAGCTGCGCCGGAGTTCCGAGCCCTTCGATCGTCGTGATCGCGCGACCGCGGAGGTCGCACGCGAGTTGCAGGCACGCGTAGCGCGGCTCGCCGTCGACGAGCACCGTGCACGCGCCGCAGTTCCCGCGCTCGCACACGCTCTTCGTGCCCGTGAGCGCTGGATCGATGCGCATGCGCAACGCGTCGAGCAAGGTCGTGCGCGGTTCGACGACGACCTTGCGCTTCGTCCCGTTGATCAGGAGCTCGATCTCGACGTCGCCGTCGAGCGTCTCGGGACCGGCGGGGTGCGCAGCGATCGCGGGCGCCGCATTCGCCGATCCGCTCGCGGCGAGCAGGCTCGGGGCGATCATGCCGCCCGCGGCTACCCCCCCCGCTCCGCGCAAGAATCGTCGTCGAGAGAGGTCAGCGGCTTCTTCCCCACCCAGAGCTCGATCCGTGACATCCGCCATCGTCGTATCTTCCTCGCGTCGGGGCTTTTCGCTGGCCCCACTTCGCTCCGCGGATCGTACAGCCCGATTCGGTGGGCACCAGGATCCGGACTTCGAGGTCGGGCATGCGCTCCGTGCGGCCGCGGATCTCGAGCGCTATCCTCCCGGACGCATTCGTCCCCGAAGACCCTGATCCCGCGCTCCCTCCGCCGCCTGTTCACGGCGGACGGCGCCAACCCAAGGAATGCCGTGATGTTCGTGACCACTCGTCGATCGCTCTTCGCTTCCGTGTTGGCGCTCCTGGCGCTGACCTCCGTTTCAACTGCAACTCCCGGCGACCCGAAGCCGCCCCTGAAGTTCACGGGTATCCCGAACCAGAACACGACCGAGCTGGCCGAGAAGTACGCGCCGCTCGCCAAGTACCTCGGCCTGAAGCTCGGGGTCCCCGTCGAGTACGTCGCTTCGGCCGACTACAACGCCTCGGTCGACGCGTTCAAGAACGGCGACGTCCAACTGGCCTGGTTCGGCGGCTATACGGGCTGCCAAGCGCGCGCGGCCGTGCCCGGTGCCACCGCGATCGCCTGCGGAGTTCGCGATCTCGAGTTCAAGAGCTACATCATCGCCAACAAGGCTTCGGGGCTCGTGAAGAGCGAAGAGTTCCCGACGACGCTCGCCGGCCGCAAGTTCACGTTCGGATCGGCGAGCTCGACGTCGGGCCGCTTGATGCCCGAGTTCTACCTGCGCAAGGCCGTCAAGAAGTCGCCCAAGGAATTCTTCGGCGCGGAACCGAGCTTCTCCGGCGGTCATGACAAGACGATCGAGCTCGTGGCCGCAGGCACGTTCGACGCCGGCGCCGTCGACTACACGGTGTTCGACAAGCGCGTGAAGGAGAAGAAGGTCGATCCGAACCTCGTCCACATCATCTGGACCTCGCCGGAATACGCGGACTACAATTTCACGGCTCATCCGAAGCTCGAAGAGATCTACGGCAAGGGTTTCACCGAGAAGCTGCAAAAGGAACTGATCGCGATTTCGGGCGAAGACCGAAAGCTCCTGTCGGCCTTGGACCGTGCCGAAGACGGCCTCGTCATCTGCTCGAACGAAACGTTTGAAACCCTCCGCAAGACCGCTGTCGACATCGGTCTCCTGCGCTGATCACGACGCCTGGAAGCGGGCGCGTCCCGGCTCCGCGGCTTTCGAGCTGCACGGCGCCGGGGTCGTCTTCTCCGGGCGAACGGCGCTGACCGAAGCGAGCCTCGTCGTCGACCCCGGCGAGGCTCTCGCGCTCGTGGGCCCGAGCGGCGCGGGCAAGACGACGCTCTTGCGCTTGCTCAACGCGTCGCAGGTCCCGACGTCAGGGACTGTCTGCGTCGACTACCGTCGCCTCGACCTGCTCCCGCCGAAAGGGCTGCGCGCCGTCCGTGCACGCATCGGATTCGTGCACCAGGACTTGGCGCTCGTCCCGAACTACCGCGTTCTCCAGAACGTGATAGCCGGGAGCCTCGGTCGCCTCGGATTCGCGGGCGGAGTGCGGGCGATGCTCTTCCCGACTCGCGTGGAGATCGAGCGCGCGGCGGTGATCCTCGAGCGCGTCGGTATCGCCGCGAAGCTCTACCAGCGCACGGACTCGCTGTCCGGCGGTGAGCGTCAACGCGTCGCACTCGCGCGAGCGCTCTACCAGGAACCGTCGGCACTCTTGCTCGACGAACCGGTCTCGTCCGTCGACCCGGCGCGCGCACGCGACATGGTCGAACTCGTCACCGCGATCTCGCGCGAACGTGGAATCACGCTCGTCGTGTCGATCCACGACATCGGACTCGCCCGCGATCATTTCCCCCGCCTCGTGGGCCTGCGAGCCGGACGCATCGTGTTCGACGGTCCGATCGACAGCGCGACGGCGACGATCGCAACGAGCGACCTGTCGGCGCTGTACTCCCTCGAGGGCCTCGCGCGTGTCGAGCCTGCGCACGCACACTGATCCCGGCCCACGGCCGTTTCCAGTGACGCCGCGGCTCGCCGTCGCGCTGTCGATCGGCATAGCGGCCGTCATCGCCTGGCTCGCGCTCGACGCGCCGCTCGCGAAGCTCGTGCCGGGCGAGGGCGGCCTACGCGTCGTCCGCGCATTCTTCGCCGCGGCCTTGCATCCCGCGCTCGAGTACGAATCGCCCGTCCCGGAGGGGACGCCGCACATCCTCGCCCAAGCGCTCGCCGCCGCGCGCCGAACGGTCGTCTTCGCCGCGGCCGGGATGAGCGTCGCGATACTCCTCGGGATCGTGCTCGGGTTCTTCTCGACGACCGCCTGGTGGTCGGGCGATCTGGCCGGTGGCACGAGTCCGCTGCGGCGTGCCTACGCGCGCTCGTTGGGCCCCACGATCTGGACCGCAGCGCGCGCCTCGATCGTCGTCATGCGTTCCGTCCACGAACTACTGTGGGCGGTCCTGTTCCTCGCCGCGTTCGGGCTCAACACCACCGGCGCCGTCGCCGCGATCGCGATCCCCTACGGAGGGACGTTGGCGAAGATCTTCTCGGAGATGATCGAGGAGTCGCCGCGCGATGCGGCGCACGCGCTGCGAGCTGCCGGGGCGGGACCTCTGCAAGTCTTCGTCTTCGGTCTCGTTCCGCGCGCGGGCCCCGACCTCGCCGCGTATTCCTTCTATCGCTTCGAGTGCGCCGTCCGCAGCGCGGCCGTGCTCGGATTCTTCGGGTTCCCGACGCTCGGCTACGCGATCGCGCAGTCGTTCGAGAACCTGCACTACGCCGAGGTGTGGACGTACCTGTACGCCCTCATCCTCCTGGTCGTGCTGCTCGAGCTGTGGAGCGGAGCGCTGCGTCGGAGGTTCGTCGCATGAATGCGCAGCGGACGCCCGAGCGCGTGGACATCGACCACTTGCGGCGGACGCGGCCGAGGAGCCGACTCCTGCGCTTTTCGCTCGTCGCATGGGCCGGATTGGTGCTCTACGCGTGGCTCGGCGGCGACATCCACGTCGACGACTTCTTCAGCGCGCGCCGAGCAGAGAATCTGGCCCGTTTCGCTCACGTCGATGTCGTGCCGTTCGCCCTGCGCGAGGTCGACTGGAGCCTCTTCGACTACGCCGACTTCGCGCTCGGCCTCGCGCGCGACCGCGGGTTCGAGGGCTTGCTCGCGACTTTCGCGATCTCGGTCCTGGCGATCGCGTTGGCTGCGGTCGGGGCTCTCGGGCTCGCCTTCCTCGCGGCGCGCAACGTGACGAGCTCCGCTCCGTTCGGCGATTCGACGGAGCAGCACAAGACGCCGACGTGGGCCATCGCGTGCGCGATGGCCCGCGGTGCCCTCGTCCTCCTGCGCGCCATCCCCGAGTACGTGTGGGCCTTCCTCCTCCTCGCGATGCTGGGCCCGAGCGCGTGGCCAGCCGTCCTTGCGCTGGCGATACACAACGCGGGGATCCTGGGAAAGCTCGGCGCGGAGACCGTCGAGAACCTCGATCCCCGTCCGCTCGCGGCTTGGCGCGGCGCGGGTGGGAGCCGTGCACAGATCGCGTGGCTCGGCGCGTTGCCGCTGGCGGCGAACCGATTCCTCCTCTACTTCTTTTATCGCTTCGAGACGTGCGTGCGCGAGGCCACGGTGCTCGGCATGCTGGGCGTCGTGTCACTCGGCTATTGGATCCAAGATTCACGCTCGAAGCAGTTCTACGACGAGATGATCGTCTTCGTGGCGCTCGGCGCAGCGCTCGTCCTCGCTGCGGACTTCACCTCGGCGCTCGTGCGACGCGCGCTGCGACGCGCGAACTGAGAGCGTGTGAAGAAATCGAGCCTACAGGCTCATCGACGCTCTTGGCGCCGCTTCCTCGGCGCGTCGCCCGTGAATTCTTCACGGGCTGCGAGGTCGGCGTCGTGACCCGAGCGATCCTCGAGTTCAACGCGCTGGCGAAGTCGTACGGCAAGATCCGTGCGCTCGACGGCCTCACGTTGTCGCTGCCTCCCGGTCCGACGGGGTTGCTCGGTCCGAACGGCGCTGGGAAAACGACGCTCTTGAAACTGTGCCTAGGGCTGCTCGCACCCGATTCCGGAACGGCGCGCATCGCGGGTTGTGATCCGACCAGCGCCGTCGGTCGCGCGCAACTGCGACGCGCGGTCGGCTACATGCCCGAAGGCGATTGCCTCGTACCGGGGATGAGCGGCGTCGAAACGGTGGCGATGCTCGGACGACTCTCCGGCCTTTCCCCGAGCGATTCGATGACTCGCGCGCACGAGGTGCTCGACTACACGGGCCTCGACGAAGCGCGTTATCGCGAAGTTTCGGGCTGGTCGACGGGGATGAAGCAGCGTCTCAAGTTGGCGCAAGCGCTCGTCCACGATCCGCCGCTCCTCTTGCTCGACGAACCCACCGACGGCCTCGATCCGGTCGGGCGCCGGCACATGCTGGAACTCGTCGCGGATCTCGGACACGCGCAGGGGAAGAGCCTGCTCCTCTGTTCGCACCTCTTGCCCGACGTCGAGGCGACGTGCGATTCCGTCGTCGTCCTGTCGCGCGGTCGAGTCGCGGCCTCGGGCCTCATCACGGACCTGGTCGGCACGGCGCGAGCGCGCGTTCGCATCGACATCCAGGGCGATGCGCTCGCGTTCGCGCGCGAACTCACGACGCGCGGAGTCGTGCACACACAGGTCGATGCGTCGACGTTCGTGGTCGAGCTCGACGCAGCGGACCCCGACGCGGACGCTGCACTCGCAGCCGCGGCGCGCGCCGACGTGCGCGTCCTGGCCATCCTGCCCGAGCGCGCGACGCTCGAAGCGGCGTTCCTGCGCGCGCTCGAGGAACAGGGAGCTCCGGCATGAAGGCCGCAGCGAACCTCGAGGTCTACCGACCTTTCGCGGGCACGTTGCAGGAGAAACCGCGCGCGGCGATCGCGCTCTGGCGAGCCGGCCTGCGGGTCGCGTTCAGGCGCAAGCTGACCCTCCTCCTGCTCCTCGCACCGCCCGCGATCGCCACCGTGATCTTTTCGTTCGTCGTGTACGCGGGATACGCCTTGGAGCAAGGCATGACGCCCGACGCGCTCGGCGGCGACGCCGGCGTCATCGGCCAGGTCGCGGGAACGATGATGCGCGACGCGGCGGCGGAAGCGCTCGCGGTGCGCAAGCAGATCGTGGGTTTCCACCTGGCGATGTCGGTGTTCTCGCTCCTGCTCGTCGCGTGGTACGGCGCCGGCCTCATCGCCGAGGACCGTCGGAGCGGCGCGCACCTCTTGCTCTTCGCGCGGCCGCTCACCCGCACGAGCTACGTCCTTGGTCGCTTCCTCGTCGTGGCGACGTTCGGCGCGTTGGGCTCGATCGCGCCCACGATCGTCGTCTGCACCGTGGCGACGTTCGCCTCGCCCGATTGGTCGTTCGTGCGGCTCGAAGGGGACCTCATCTGGAAGTCGATCGTCTACGCAGCGGCGTGGGTGACGTCGATGAGCGCCCTCGTGCTCGCCGCATCGAGCCTCACGACGCGCAAGCCCTACGCCTTGGCTGTGACGTTCGGGATCGCGCTGGGTCTCGGTGCGATCGCGACGCTTCTCGCGGAGCTGACGCGCGAAAGGGCTTGGCGCGCGCCTTGGCTGTGACGTTCGGGATCGCGCTGGGTCTCGGTGCGATCGCGACGCTTCTCGCGGAGCTGACGCGCGAAAGGGCTTGGCGCGCGCTCTCGCCCGGGATGTCCTGGTCGCGCATCGCCAACGATGTGTTCGAGGTGCGGGAGGTGCGAGCGCGTTGGGACGTCGACTTGGCATACCTCTCGGTGTCCGTACTGTTCGTGCTCTCTGTGATGATCGTCGCTTGGCGCGTGCGGCGCATGGAGGCCGTCCAATGACGCACGCGGTCGTCGCACAGGATCTAGGGCGGTGGTACGGCGACGTCGTCGGCGTGTCCGACATCTCATTGGAACTCGAAGGCGGTGTCGTCGGCCTCCTCGGCGCGAATGGTGCGGGGAAATCGACCTTCTTGAAGTTGCTCGTGGGCGAGTTGCGCCCTTCGCGCGGATCGATCCGGGTCCTCGGCGAGGAACCGTTCGCGAATGCGCGCCTCTATCGACAACTCGGGTTCTCGCCGCAACAGGACGCACTGTGGGGCGACTTGACCGCGCGCGAAACGCTCGAATTCCTGCTGCGCGTCGGCGGATTCGCGCGCAAGGTCGCAGTCGAGCGCGCGGAACGAGCACTTGTGCGCGTGAAGCTCACCGATGCTGCGGATCGTCGCGTCGGAGGTTTCAGCAAGGGGATGCGCCAGCGCGTCCGCATCGCGCAAGCGATCGCGCACGATCCGGCCTTCGTGGTTCTCGACGAGCCGTTGAACGGCCTCGATCCGCTCGCGCGTCGTGACACGTTGCAGCTGTTCCGCGAGTTGGGCGAGTCCGGCACGCACGTGCTCGTTTCGAGCCACGTGTTGCACGAAGTCGAGGAGCTGACGCGCACCGTGCTGCTCCTCCATCGCGGACGCGTGCTGGCCCAAGGACCGGCCAGCGAGATCCGCGCGCTCCTCGATCGACGCCCGCGACGCGTCGCGATCCGCGCGCGCGAGCCGCGGAAGTTGGCGCGCGCGCTGCTGTCGCTGGACGGCGTCACGTCGGTCCGCGTCGGAAACGACGGCGAGCTCGACGTGGAGACGTCGCGACTCGACGAACTGCAAGCGCGCCTGCCCCAGATCGCCGCCGAGGAACGCGCCGGAGTTCGCGGTTTCACCGTGGCCGATGCGAGCCTCGACTCACTGTTCGACGACTTGGTGGGAGGCGCGCGATGAGAGCGCTCGTCTCTTCCTCGGCGTTGCTCTTCGCGATGCACGTGCCGCGACTCCTGCGCGCGCGGCGTACGCTGATCGTCCTGATCTTGGCCCTCGGACCGGCAGTCATCGCGTGGCTCGCTTCGCACCTCGCGAAGAGCCCGTCGCCCGGCGAACTCGCCAGCAATGCGGGCTGGCTGCTCATCCTCCAAGTCGTGGTCCCGTTGACCGGTTTGGTCCTCGGGTCCGCGGCTGTCGCGGAAGAAGTCGACGACCGCACGTTGACCTACCTCTTCACGCGACCGATGCCGCGAGCGGCGCTCTTGCTCGGTCGCTTCGCGGCGATCGCCGTCGTGCTCACCGCGATCCTCCTGATCGGCGTCGCGCTGTTCCTGCTCGCTGCGAGCGGAGCGCGCGGCGAGGGTGAGCCGCTCGTCGCCGGCATCGCGCGTCCGCTACTCGGCGCGACGCTCCTCGGCGGCGTCGTCTACGCGGCGCTCGCGGCCGCGCTCGGCGCGTTCGTGAAACACCCGATGATCGTCGGCCTCGGCTATGCGTTCGCGATCGAGGGCTTCCTCGCGAACCTGCCCGGGCGCAACCAACTGCTCACGGTCCAGCACCACTTGCGCAGTTGGGTCGCATCGAGCGGCGAACCCGCGTGGGGCCGCGTGGAGAGCTTTCAGGCGTCGGGTCTGCTCGAGGGCAGCACGGCGCTCGTCGTGCTCGCATCGATCACGATCGGCGCGCTCGTCCTCGGGTCGTGGCGACTGTCTCGGCGCGAGTTCGTGATGGCGGCGTGATCGTTATGCAGGCGCGCGATAGTGCGTGCGCCGCAACACGCGCTCGAGCCCGGTCGGATCGACACCGATCTGCTCCAAGGCGATGTGACTCTTGGTGAGGACGCGCAACACACTCGTCGCCCGCGACATCGCGCCCGTGCGCGGGTCCACGACGTCGAGGACGAAGCGGATGCCGCCGCGCGAGACCTCGCCGCGTCCGCGCGCTACGCCCATGCCCGTCGAGAGGTCGGAAACCATGAGCCACTGGTACTCGTCCGAAGATTGGTCGAAGCCCAGGAAACCACTCCACGTGTGCGTGCCGCCGCCGGGCACCTCGAGGTTCGCGTCGATGCGCAGGTAGCGCCCGTTCAACGCCCAGTCGATCGCGGCGCGCCCTGGAACAGGATCGGCTTCGCGGCCATTCGCATCCACGGCGACGCTGGATGTGATCCACGCGCCGACGAGCGGATCGAGCGCGCGGTGTTCCTTGGAGGGACGCGTCGCCTCCTCTTGCCGCGCCGCTTGCTCGGCGAGGGTGACGGGAATGAGCGGATCGCCGCCGCGTGGCGCTGGACGGTCGGGATACGAGACGCACGCGGTCGAGAGCAGAGTGACGACGAGAAAAGTGCGCTTCATCGCGCTGGAACGTACTCGCGCGGCCCCTCTCGAACCAGATTCCGACTCAACGGCGCGCCACGATGCGCTGTCGCTGGGCACCGAGACCCTGGGCTTCGAGCTCGACGACGTCGCCGATCGCCAAGAACTGCGGCGGTTTTCGGCCCAGTCCGACTCCCGCGGGCGTTCCTGTCGTGATCACGTCGCCGGGGAGGAGCGTCATGAACTGCGAGACGTAGCTCACGACCAGGGCGACGCCGAAGACCATGTCCTGTGTCGAGCCGTCTTGCCGCGGATCGCCGTTGACCGTGAGTCGCAAGCCGATCGACTGCACGTTGGCGATCTCGTCGCACGTCGCGAGGTACGGGCCTAGCGGGAACGCGCCGTCGAAGCTCTTGCCCTTCGTGAACTGGCCGCCGCGCTCCTTCTGCCACGCGCGCTCGGAGTAGTCGCAGGCCAGCGCATAACCGAAGACGTGAGCGAGCGCGTGCTCCACCGCGACGTCGCGCGCAGTGCGACCGATGACGACGGCGAGTTCGACCTCCCAATCGAGCTTCGTCGCTCCGCGCGGCACGACGAGGTCGTCGTTCGGTCCGCACAAGGACGACGAAGACTTCTGGAAGAGCACGGGCTCTTTCGGGATCTCGACGCCCATCTCCGCCGCGTGATCGGAGTAGTTGAGTCCGATGCCGAGGATCTTCGTCGGCCGTGCGATCGGCGGACCGGTGCGCTCGTTCGGCGCGATGCGCGGCGCGCGCTCGCGATGCTGATCGAGCCAAGCGAGGAGTCGCGGCAAGCCGTCGGATTCGAAGAAGCGCTCGCCCCAATCGAGTCCGAAACCGCTGCAATCCACGCGCGTTCCGCGCTGCAATCCACGCGCATTCCGTCGTCGAGGAGGACGGCGGGACGTTCGTGACCGATCGGGCCGTACCGTGCGAGCTTCATCGCGGGACGCTCAACGCAAAGGTCGCCAGCGCAAGTTCTGGATCACGACGCGCGAGCCGTCGTGGCACTGTTGGAAGGCCATCGCTCCGACCTTGGCCCGCAGGTTCGAGGTGTCGAGCTCGTTCTGCACTTCCACGCCGTTCAACCACACGCGCACTCGCGTTCCGGACTGCTCTTCGCGGATCTCGGTGCGGACAAAGCACCAGGTTTCGGCAGCTATGAGTTGGACGGACAACGGCGTCGGCCTGCGATCGGGCGATCCCGCGTTGTCGCCGACGGAGAAGTCGAGCGTGCCCATGAACCCGCGTCCGGGCGCATCGGCATTGAGCGCGATCGAACAACCACGATGCGAAGAGCGGTAGAGGTCGAACTCGGGCGAAGGAAGCGGCTGCGTCATGAACGGCGTCTCGAGCGCCGCCGTCCGGGGCCAGAACCGCACGGTGCCCCCCGCCGACACTTTCGCGCGGAAGGCGACTTCGATGTCACCGAAGTCACGGCGCACGGTCTCGAGGTCGCCGGCCGCACCACCGATGGTCAACTCGCCGTCCTCGTTCTGCGCGGTGAGACCGGGCGAGGCCGACCACTGCGCGAGGTCTTCGTCCTCCGCGAGCGCCTGCCATCCGTCGCCCGGCGGTTCGGGATCCGCCGGCTTCGCGCGGATGTTGCCCAGCGCGAGCTGACCGTTCAGCGGGAGGAACGAGAAGGGTGCCTCGGACTCTTCCGGGATCGTGACACCGTCGCCCGGCCCCGGGAACTCGACTTCGTCGTGCAGCAGCACGTCGTCGACCATCGCACGCACGATGCGCGCGTTCGCGATCTTCTTCCCCGCGTCGTCGAAGCGCGGCGCGCGAAACGTCAGGTCCATCTGGTGCCATTCGCCTGCCGCACGGAAGCACGGATTGATCGGCGCGCGCCCGGCCTCGTTCCCGGCGAAGAGCAGGGCGCCGCAACTCTCGAGAGTCGTAGCGCGCTCGTCGGGCGTCGCCGCGAGCAGCACGTCGTACGCGTTCTGCAGTCGCAACAGCGCGCGACCGCCCTCGGGCAACATGAATTCGAAGCGCAGGCGCACATCGCCGAACAAGAGCTTGCTCACGAAGGCCGGCGCGCCTCCCGCCGTCGGCCACGACGCCGGACTGACGAGCGAGTTCACGCCCTCGCGCGTCGCGAGCTTCGTCGGATCCGTCGTGTCGAGATCGACATCGACGAGGTGCCAGCCCGTCCCGTGCCAGAGCTGGAACGCGTCGCCGTAGCACAAGCGCAACCAACCCGGGTCCGAGTTCTCGTGCTGCGGCGGCGGCGTCGCTGTGCGCGCGATCGGCTCGGCGCACGGCCCGTTCGGCAGTTCGTTGATCGTGTACGCGAACTCGCGGTGCAGGAGCGGCTCACCGCTCGCCGACGCGATCACGGGGAAGATCACGGTCGCCACCGAGCCGCATTCGAGTTGCGACGCGCGCAAAGTGAGCGACTTGCGATCCGGTGCGACCTCGACGGAATCGACCGGCAGCGTGCGCCGATCGCGTTCGGGTGATCCGTATTCCCACCACCAATCGTAGTGATGCCGCCGCAAGAGCACGTTCTCGGCCGACACGACTGCATCGCTCGCGAGCGGTTGCGTGAACGACACCTCGAAGCCGTCCTGGAGCAACGCGACATGCGCGATCTCGAGCGGCATGCGCCCTGTCGGGCGCACGCGCGCGATGCCGTATCCCGGCGGACGGCCGCCCCAGCCGCGGTTCGTGAGACCGAGCAAGAGCGTGCCGTCGCTCGCGAACTTCGTGCGGATCGCGGAGCCGACGCCCTTGCAGAACGGCATCACGGCGCCTTGGTACTTGCCGTTGATCTTCTCGAGATCCACGCGAAGCACGGCCCCGTTCGTCATCTCCGCGACCGCGAGCTGGTCCGATCCGAACGGCGCGAACGAGTTGTCGGCGGGGAACGGCGCGAGGTCACCGGTCGAGCGCGACCAACCGTAAGGGATCCACACGGCCGGCGGCGTTCGTTGCGCCGCGACCGGGTTCGTGTCCGACGGCTGCGTGTTCGCCGCGCGGTACTCACTCGTCCACTTGAGCGATGCAGGCGCGCCGTAGAACTTCCCTTCCTCGACATGCGCGATCGACGACGTCGGAACCCAGTCGCCCTGGTTGTCGGTGACGAACAAGTCCCCCGTCGCGTTCATCGCGATACCACACGGCGAGCGGAAGCCGCTGGCGAACGGCGACATCGTTCCGTCCGGCGCGATCTTCAGGACCCAACCGCGCCAGGGTTCGTACGACTGACCGTGCCACCAGTGCGGCACACCGAAACCGAGGTTCAACGAGGCGTAGAAGTTGCCCGCGGTGTCGCGTGGGAGGCCGAACGCGAACTCGTGGTAGTTCGTCGAGAGTCCCCACGCGTCGCAGATGTTCTCGATGCGGTCGCAGCGATCGTCGCCGTCGGTGTCGATCAAGCGCGAGAGCTCGCCGCGTTGGAGGACGACGATCTGGCCGTCGACAACGGAGAGGCCGAGACCTTCCCAGAGTCCTTCGGCGAAGAGCGTGAACTTCGCGGCGGCGGGATCGTCAGCGAGCGCATTCTCGACGAGCCATACTTGGCCGCGGCGCGTGCTGATCGCGAGTCGACCGTCGGGCAAGAAGTCCATGCCGCCGACTTCGGCAACGCAACCGGGTGGAGCGACGAGGTGATCGACGCGGTAGTAGGCCGATTCGTCGGCCACGCCGAGCGCGGCGACAAGCGGCAGGAGTACGCACATCATCGACGGAACACCTCGATCAAGCGGTCGATGGTCGGGCTCTCCGGGCCGTCCAGACTGACAGGCATGAGCAGATCCAACATCACGAACCTCTCGATCACGACGGCGCGAGCCGTGTCGAGCGGGACGACGATCCGACCGGCGGTGCCCATCTCTTCTGCCTTGTCTAGAGTCCGCACGAACACCAGCACGGGCTTCGATCCCGGCAGCAGTGCGACGGATCCGTTGCCGAAGGACAAGTGCCTCGTGTCTGCCGTCAGACTCGGTGTCTCTACGCACAAGTCGGCGCGACGCGCGCGAAGTTCACTGCGCAGCACGAATCCACTTCCCATCGAGCAACGGAAGCTCTGGCACTCCTCGGTGACGTGCACGAGCACTTCATCGCCGACCTTCGCAGTGAGTTCGTACTCCACGAGAGCTCGCCCATCCCGGACGCTGGTCGCAAACAATCGAGCATGGAATTCGTGCTGCACCCCGGCCACGTATTCGGAGCGCGTGATGACTCCCTGCATGCCTTCGCTCCGCACGGATTGGGAACCCAGGGCAAAGGTCGTGAGACCCGGCATCGCGAAGCTCGACCAAACAGGTTGCCCGAGCATCTCGAGCCCCGTCCCGCCACGCTCGCCCCAATCGGTCCGGTTCAGGAATCGTCCCGCGCGCACGCCGACGAGTTGCACCTCGTCCGCGCGGTACTCGAACGTCAACCCTTCCGGCGTGCCGATCGCGATACCGCGCGGCCATTCCGAGGCCCCTTCGACGATCGCCGGCAACCTGCCGCGGACGATCACGGGCCGGTCACGAACGACGACTTCGCTCTCGCTCGGATCGACGACGATCTGATCCGGCCCGAAAGCGATGACGTACTGCGCGAGCTCGACGCGCTGCGACTCGTTCAACGCCTTCTCGAACGCCGGCATCGGCGTCCCCGGGATCCCGTGCGTGATCGAGCGCAGGATCGCGTCCCGCGTGTTCCCGTAGCTGAACCCGCCATCGAGGAAGCTACGCGCTTTCCGATCGAGCTGCGTCACGCCCAGGCCGTCGCCCTTTTCGCCGTGACACTGCGCGCAGTTGGCGAGGAAGAGCGCACGCGTCGGGCTCGACGCTTCCGCATGCGCTGGCGCAGCCGGCTCCGCGACCACGATCGCGCGGAGCGGCACCGTCTCTGTCGGCCGCGCAGGCAAAGATTCGTCGCGCGGTGGCGTCCGGTCGCGCGCAGGAACGGAACAGGCAGCGAGGAGAACGACGAGGGCCGGCAGCACGCAGCACGCAGTTCAGCACGCGCGAAAACTAACCGACCCGCGTCGGCGGCGCACTCGCTCGTCCTGCAGTTCGACCGCCCGGACGGGTTGCAACGCTTCAGCCCGAGTGCCCGCTCAGCACCCATCCCGCCCAGTCGCGGAGGGGGCGAACTTGCGCGCGCAGCGCCATCTTCGCGTCCCAGAGCCCCACGTGTCTTGGGTTCCCCGTCGCGCCAGGAGCCGCGGACCACTGCACGCAAGACGCCGTCGAGAAGACAGGCGGCAGCGCGGAGCCTTCGCGGTCCGGGGGCACTCGGCAGCTTGTGTGTGCCGAAAGCCTCGAGGCTGCCAACTAGGGCGTCGAAGCAATCGCGAGCCCGCTCGTGGACCGGCCCTCCGATGAGAACGGGACCGACGGTGAGTTTGTGCGAAACCTGACCGCCCGAAACCATACGCACGACGGGAGGACAACTGCGACGATGGCTTCAGCATCCTTGAAAATGAGAAGAAGCTCGGGCGGCGCGCGGTGTGCGCGACGGTCCCGAGCTTGCCCAAGGCATCGATCAAGCGCGCAAGCGCGCCCGTTCGATCGACTTCAGTTGCGCGAAGCTGCTTCGCTCGTCTTCGACTTCAGAATGCGATAGTCCGACGGAACAGCCTTCGCACAGGCGTCGAGAGCTTCGCGCTGGAGTTCCATCTTCCGCTCCGCAGCGTCGACGTCGACCTCGGCCATCTTCAGGCCGATCTCTTCTTCGGCGACGGAACGTTCGAACTCGGCCACATCGACCGGTGCGAGATCCGGACGCTCGAGTTCGCTCACCGCGGCCGCCTTGGCCAGCTCGACCTTGGCGTTGGCGACGCGCACGCGTTGTTCGGCAAGCTTGACCCCGGCCTCGCGCAGTGCGACGCGACCATTGTCGAGGCGGACTTGCGAGCGCGTCCACTCGAGATGAGCACCGGAACCGTGCAAGAGCTGCTTCGAGTTCTCGATGCGGTCCTTGCGGTCCGAGGCGTCGCTCTTCATCGCCATTTTCATGCGATCTTGGGCGGCTTCGACCTCTGCGCTCGCGATCTTGACCGCCTGCTCGTCCAGCGCGACCTGCTCCTTCGCGATTTGGACTTCGCGCTGGGCCATGGCGACGCGGTCGGTTGCGGTGCTGTGCTCGGCACGTGCTTCTTGCAGGCCGTCGCGGTCGGCGACGGGGACGCTCATGAGCGTCGAGTCGTCGATGGACGGACGAGATCCGCTGGAGCGGTACGCGCTGGACTGACACGCCGCAGCGAGGAGAATCGTCGGAAGAATGTAGAAGAGGGTTCTCATGGAAGATGCCTGGGCATTGAAGGGACCGTTAGTGCACGAGAAGGCTTCGAAAGTGCCGTTCCGTCGCGTGCCGTGCGTCTGCGCTCCAGTAAGTGCAAGCCCCATGCCGCGTGTTGGGCACGCTCGCTCCGCGGGCGACGACCCTGACGCATGTCTTGACCGCCGCGAGGTTCCGACGATCGCCCTTGTGAATCGCCTGTCCGGGGTGCCCGACAGTCGGGAGTCCGACCAAGGTGAGTCGGATTCGGGAGAGCAGCTCCGCTCGGATCGTCATGTCGCAGCCACTTCGGTGCCGGCTCGCGACGGCAACCGACGTGCTCGCATCGTGCATGCGCTGTCGGCGATCCGCGAGTCGCTCGTGCGCAGCGAACGGCCCCGCCTGCGAACATCGAGTCGCAGGCGGGACCGTGCTTCATTCGCGAGACGTCCGCGCACCCGCGACCGTCACGGGCTCCACACCAATCGGTACCCGTTCGAGAAGTTGAACAACGCCGGCACCGAGCAGAAGGTCGGGCTCGAGTCGCGATACTGCACTTGGTAGTGGACCGTGCCGGGGATCACGAGATTGCCCTGCACGCTGAGCGACGCGTCGAACGGCACGCCGTTCCCGTACTCGCGATTTCCGCACAGCGCCGTGCGCTGATAGAGGCGACGGGTGTTGCCGCCGACGCAGCGCAGTCCATCGCCGAACGGTACGCCGGCGAGCGCGAGGGTTCCTTGGTAGAGCAGCGTCGTCGCGTTGGCGGTCATGCCCGACACGGCCATGTGCACCGTGTCGTTCGAGAGCGACGGGTTGCCGTTCGACCACAGGATCGCACCTTCGACGCGCTGGCTGTTCGCGCAGCCACGCCCCGCTGCGCCTGAGTTCGCGCACGGGCAAGCCGTACCTGTGCCGTCTCCGAAGCAGTAGCGCGTGCCGACTTCGGGAAGATGCAGCGTGTCGAGCGCATCCAGGTCGTCCGCGAGGAAGGCGGTGGCGATGCGCTGAGTGCGCAGGCCGAGATTCTCACCCGCGATCCAGATGCCGGGGACGGATCCGAGCGGACCCGTCGGCACGAGGATGTCGGCCTCGCTGATCGGCAGACCGAAGAACGCGTCGGGCACGCCGATGATCGCGCTGCCGCGGCGAACGGAGAAGAACAGCATGTCCGTCTGCCCGCTCGTCCAGTCGTAGGGACCGAACGAACGCTGGTAGCCCGCGACGCCGTTCTCGCGCAGCGCGAGTGCATCGAGATCGTCCTGGTCGTTCGATCCGAGTCCGAGCTGGAGCGCGGTCGCATACACGGCCGGCGCGCAACCCGGGCACGAGCGCAGCACATCGCCGCCGACGAAACCGTTCGCGACGGCGCTGCCCGAGTTCGGGATCAGCGTCACGGGGTCGACGAAAGCGCTGTCAAGCGAGAAGTACGTGCACGTCGCCGACGCGAATGCGCGGTCGGGCACGTTGTCGTCGAGCGCGTCGAGGTTGTCGCCGTGGATCGCGCCCGGCGGATTCTCGATCAAGCCCGTGCCGGGGTAGACGGCTCCGGAACAGCTCGGCATTCCGTTGCCGTCGACGTAGCCCGTGCTGCCCGCGAACGGCGCAGTCGGCGCGAGAGGGCCGCAGTTGACGCCGAGGTCGACGAACACGTCGGCGCCGTCGTCCTGGCACGGACCTTCGGTCCACACGGTCGGGGCAGCGGGCGTGCCGACGATGCCGGCGCTGCGCGTCCTCACGGAGAACGCCCACTGTCGTGCGCCCGGCGCCGTGCCCGTCGCCGTGCAACGAATGAGCGCGTCGAGACCGTGGCTCAGTGCGTCGACTTCGACGCGGCACGGCGTGTAGGCCGGGTGACCGACGCAGGGCGCGTGCCAACCGAGGCCGAGGCCGACAGGGAAGACGAAGCCCGCCGTCTCGACGATGCCGGGCGTCGGCAGCGGACCGAAGGCGGGGACGAGCGGGTTGGCGGCGAGTAGGTCGCCTTCCGTGATCGGAGCGCCCGTGAACGAGTTCGGGAGGCTGATCGTCGGACCATTCCAATCGATCGAAAAGACCGGGAATTGCTGCGCGCTCGCGGGCGCGGCGACCAGCGCGGCGAAGGGGACCAGCGAAGCGATTTGGAGTCGTGACTGCGACATCGGGGGAGGTTCCAGGTGATGGGTTCGGGAGCCGGACACCGCCTCGTGACGTCTGAACGGCCGTCGTGGAGCGGAAACCTGCAGAAAGGGGGTCGAGGGGAACGTCCCCTGTCGGTCCGTAGACTTCCGCGCCATGTTCCTCCGCCTCCTGGCTCTCCTCGCCTGCGCGGCCGCATGCCGCGCAGCTCCGGTCGGTGCGTCCGCGATCCAGGCCGAATCGATGCGCGAGCGTGTCGAACGCTTCGCCGCGGACTGGGACAGCCTCGGACGGTTCCACGACGCACCGCTCTCCCCGACCCGCACCGCGCGACTGCGCGCGTTCCTCGACGGCGAGCAAGCGCAACTCGCGAGCCTGCCGATCGCCGGGCTCGGACTCGAAGACCGCATCGACCTCGCGCTGCTCTCGAACAGGATTGCAGGATTGCGAGCGCGGCTCGCGCGCGAAGACAGGCGTCGAGAAGACGTGGTGGCGCTCGTCCCCTACGCGCAAAGGATCGTCGACCTCGTCCAAGCGCGGCAACGCGCCGATCCGCTCGATGCACGCGCGGCGGCTGACACGCTCGCCGTGATCGCGATCGACGCGAGGAGCATTCGCGAAACGCTCGAGAAGGCGACGGAGTCACCCGTCTCGCGCACGATCGGCTTCCGTGCCGCGCGCAACGTCGAACGCCTACGCGAATCCCTGGAGGAATGGCGCGCGTTCCGTTCGGGCTACGACCCCCTGTTCGATTGGTGGGCGGCCGAGCCGGCGCGCGTGGCGCTCCAGCGGCTCGACGAGCACGCGGCGGCATTGAAGAAGCACGTGGCCAAGCTCGAGCCCGACGATCGCGACACGATCCTGGGTGACTCGATCGGTCGCGAAGCGCTGCTCGAGGAACTGCGCTTCGAGAGGATCGCGCACACGCCGGAGGAGCTGGTCGCCATGGCGCGCTCGGAACTCGCGTGGTGCCGAGTCGAGCTGGAAAAGGCGGCAGCGGAACTCGGACTCGGATCCGATTGGCGTGCCGCGCTCGAGGCCGTGAAGTCACGCCACGTCGAGCCCGGTGAGCAACCGGCGCTCGTGCGAGAACTCGCGCGCGAAGCGATCGACTTCGTCACGTCGCGCGAGCTCGTGACCGTGCCGCCACTCGCGGCCGAGACGTGGCGCATGACGATGCTCTCCGCGGAAGCGCAGCGCACGAGCCCGTTCTTCCTGGGCGGCGAAGTCGTGCAGGTCTCGTTCCCCACCGCAACGATGTCGCACGAGGACAAGGTCATGTCCCTGCGCGCGAACAACCGCGCGTTCTCGCGTGCCGTCGTGCACCACGAGCTGATCCCCGGCCACCATCTGCAAGGATTCATGAACGATCGTCACGCCACGCAACGGCGCTCGTTCCGCACCGCGTTCTGGACCGAGGGTTGGGCCTTGTGGTGGGAGATGCTCCTGTGGGACCAAGGTTTCGCGCGCACCCCGGACGAGCGGATCGGGATGCTCTTCTGGCGCTCGCACCGTTGCGCCCGAATCGTTTTCAGCTTGTCGTTCCATCTCGGAACGATGACCGAGGCGGAGTGCGTCGAGTTGCTAGTCACCGAAGTCGGTCACGAGCGACGCGCGGCCGAAGGTGAAGTGCGTCGCTCGTTCGGCGGCGACTACGGACCGCTGTACCAAGCCGCGTATCTCACGGGCGGTATGCAATTCCGCGCGCTGCATCGCGAACTCGTGGCGACCGGAAGCATGACGAACCGCGCGTTCCACGACGCGATCCTGCAGGGCGGGAACATGCCGATCGAGTTCGTGCGTGCGTTGCTGCTCGGCGTGGCACCCGAGCGCGACGCCCTGCCGAGTTGGCGATTCCTCGACTAGAGCTCGAAGGAGCCGAGCGTGCGTGCGGTGTTGCTCGACTCGACTGAGCGCCGAGGCGGAAAGTCGAGCACGTGAGCCTGCGCGCGCGGTCTGCGCTTCAGAGCGACGAACCCGTACTCAAGGTGTCCAAGCCACCGTCACGCCGTTCGTGAGGTTGAACGTGCTGGCGCTGCAGAAAGCCGCTGAGTTGCGGTACCAACCCTGGTAGTGCCGCGTCCCGCCGGCTCCGGTGATCACGCCGCGCACCGAAATCGGGACGTCGCCGACGTTTCCCGATCCGTAGCTCGCGAAGCCGGCAGCCGCCGTCTTCGTGCCGAGACGAAGCACCGTGCCCGCCGCGCAGCGCAGACCGTCGCCGAATACGGCGTTCGCTTGCGAGGTGCCTTGGAAGAAGAGCGTCGAGGCCGTCGGCGGCAGACCGCCCGCGTTCAAGGCCAACGTGTCGGCCACCACGCGCGCGATGCCTTGGCTCACGAGTCGTCCGCCGCCCGTCGCGAACGAATGCTCGCAACCAGCGTGCGGTTGACCGCCGTTCGCGCACGGGCATGCGGCGTTCGTGCCATAGCAATACGTCACGTGCGTCAGCGGCCCATTGCGCTGCGGGCGGATCTCGTCCGACGTCTCCGTGAAGAGGATCAGGTCGAGGTCGCGATCGTCGTCGATGTCGAAGATACCGGCACAAGCCGGGTTTGCGGCCGTCGTGAAGCTCGTGAGGATGTTGAACGTGGGTCCGGCGTCCTGCCGGAACACCAGCCACTCCTGACCGCCGAACGACGAGAGCACCCAGTCCAGGTCGCCGTCACCGTCGAGGTCGCCCAAGTCCGTGGCGATCAAGAAGCTCGAGCTCGTCACGAGAATCGGCGGCTGCACCGTGCCGTTCCCGTTCCCGATCAGCATCGCACCGTTGTTCGAGAAGCTGTTTGCACACGACACGTCGACGTTGCCGTCGCCGTTCACGTCGCCGCACACGAGCATCCAGACTTGTCCACCGGCAGGCTGCGCCGGTTGCATCGTGAACGTGCCGTTCCCGTTGCCGAGGTGAACGCGGATCTGCTCGGCGAAACGCAGTCCCACGACGAGGTCCATGATGCCGTCGTTGTTCATGTCGGCTGCATTCATCGCGAACTCGCCGTTGCCGCCGCCCTCGAAGGTCGTCGGAGCCCCCAGCACACCCGCGCCGTTGTTCAGAGCCAGCGAGCAGTTGTTGCCACTGTTGTTCGACGTAGCCACGTCCAAGTCGCCGTCGCCGTCCACGTCGAGAACGGCCATGCCGCGCGGATCGTTGCCCATGGCGAACGTCGTGGCGGGTAGGAACGTCCCGTCGCCATTGCCGCGCAGGATCGAGACCGAGTTCCCGAGCGTGTCGCACGTGATCACGTCGATCTTCCCGTCGCCGTTCATGTCGGCGTGCTCGTTCGGGCTCGGCGTGTTGCCGGCCGCAGTCACGGAGAAGTTCGGCGTCACGAAGGAGCCCGAGCCGTCGCCGCGATTCTTGAAGACGCGCAGGTCGCTGGCGTTCTCGCTGACGACGCCCAAGTCGATCGAATCGTCGCCGTCGTAGTCGGCGTGCTGGCCGCCGTAGATGCGCGTGAACGTGCCCGGTTCCGTGAAGAACGACTGGACCTGCGTGAAAGTCGCCGGCGCAGGTGCCGCGCGAACGCGGAACGTCGAGACGTAGCCGGCAGTGCGCAAGAACGAAGTGTCGGTGGCTTGCAGCGAGTCGGCCATGCCGATCATCACGACCTCGCCTGCGTGCCACGGTCGCGCGGGACGGAAGCGGATGCGCAGGCCGCCGTTCTCCAGCGTCTTCGTGCCGGCGGCCCCGCCGCCCATGGAACCGTAGACGCCGAACGATCCGAGGGACGCAGCGGAAACCGCACGATCGAAGTCGACCGTGATCTCGGCATTCGCCGCGCGGTTGCCCGAGTTCAGGGGCGGATCGATCGCGACGACCGTGAGTTGCGCCGTGGCGGCGGGCGCCAGGGCCACGACGAGGGTGAGGACGAGTCGCATGGGATCTCCGAGTTCCGTGTGAGCCTCTGGAGCGCGGCAACCGGCACGGCCCGCTCCAACGACGCGAGCGTACCTAGGTCCGACGGATCACGGTGCGATCCGTCGGACCGATTCCCCCTCACACCGTGGGTAGAGCCAAAGCCTGCGTGAAGATTTCACGGAGTCTCGCCTCGTGGAGTGACACGACGAGTTCCTTCGAGCGCGCAGGCTCGATTCGATCGCCCGCTCTCAGACGTAGAGTCGCGCGAGCAACTTCGAGAACCGCGCGGGATCCGAGAGCGTCGATCCTTCGGCGAGCAGTGCTTGACCGTGCAGGAGTTCGACCAGATCCCCCACGCGCGCCGCGGAAGGATCCGCCGCGTGGAGTTCGAGCAGCCGCTTCACCAGCGCGTGATCCGGGTTCAGTTCGAGCACGCGTTTTTGCTCCGGCACGTCTTGCCGCGCGGCGCGCAGGATGCGCTCCATGTTCGGCGAGAGATCGCCGCCTTCGCTGACGAGCGCCGCCGGACTTTCGGTGAGACGCGTCGAAAAACGCGCCGACTTCACGGCACCCGCGAGCTTCGTCTCGATGAGTTCCAGCGTCGAGCGGTGATCGCGATCGAGTTTCTCCCGCGCTTCCTTCTCGGACGAGGTCTCGATGTCGAGATCCGCGCGATCGATGCGCTTCAGGGGTCGGCCTTCGAATGTGCCCAGGCGCTCGACGACCCATTCGTCGATCGGATCCGTGAGGAAGAGCACCTCTTCACCGCGCCGCTCGAACGTTTCGAGATGCGGCGCGTCCTCGAGCAAACGCCGTTCGGTGCCGGCGAGATACCAGATCGCCTTCTGATCCGACTTCGCGCGCGCGACGTACTCCCCGAGCGTCGTCGGCTCCGGCGCGTGCGTGGTCTCGAACAGCGCGATCTTCGAGATGCGTCCGTCCTCGTCGCCACCGGCGTGGATCCCCTCTTTCAGGACGGGACCGAAGTCGGCCCAAACCTTGGCGTAGCGCTCCCGGTCCGAAGCGAGCAGCGCAGTGAGCGACTCGATCACCTTCTTCACGAGTCGCTTCTGGATCTGCCGCACCTGCGCGTTGGTCTGCAGGAACTCGCGAGAAACGTTGAGCGGCAGATCCGGCGCGTCGACGACGCCGCGCACGAAGCGCAACCACGGCGGCAGGAGATCCTGACAGTCCTCCAGGATCAGGACACGGCGCACGTACAACGAAAGCCGCGATCGCCCCGCGGATCCATCGAAGAGATCCATGGGCCGCGCTCCGGGCACGAAGAGCAGCGCGGTGAACTCGATCGTGCCCTCGGCCTTCAAGTGAACGACTTCGGCCGGCGGCGACCAGTCGTGCGCGAGCCGCGCGTAGAACGCGTCGTACTCCTCGCGCGTGATCTCTTCCTTCGAGCGCGACCACAGTGGTCGCTGCGAGTTCAGCGTCTCCACGCGACGTTCCGTCTTGCCGTCCGTCGTGCGTTCGACCTCCATACGGATCGGATGCTCGACGAAGTCGGACCACCGGCGCACGATGCCGCGGATCGCTTGCTCCTCGAGGAACTCGGCCGGATCCTCGTCGTCTTCGTCCTTCTTCGCGGCGAGGTGCAAGCGCACGGTCGTGCCCGCGCTGCTCCGCGAACCTTCCTCGACCGTGTACGCGCCGCGCCCGTCCGAACGCCAACGCCACGTTTCCTCCGATCCGGCACGACGCGAATCGACGACGACTTCGTCGGCGACGAGGAAGCTCGCATAGAACCCGACGCCGAACTGACCGATCAAGTTCGTGCTCGCGTCGCCGGCGCCGCGCAGCTTCTCGAGAAACGCGCGCGTCCCCGATCGTGCGATGGTTCCGAGGTTCGACACGAGCTCGTCCCGCGTCATGCCGATCCCGTCGTCGTGGATCGAGATCGTGCGCTGGGCGGCATCGACCTCGATGCGAATCTCCCCTTCGCCCGTGTGTGAGAGCGTCGGGTCCCGCAGCGCTTCGATGCGCCGCTTGTCGAGCGCGTCGCTGGCGTTGCTGACGAGCTCGCGCAGGAAAACCTCGCGGTTCTTGTAGAGCGAATGAACGACGAGCGAGAGGAGCTCGGCCGCCTCGGCCTGGAAGGGATGCGTCTCGGGAGTCGTGGTGCTCATGGGGCGCAGATTCTGGGGCTTTCTCCGCGCTCGGCAAGCCGCCGGGTGCTACCCGGGGTAGCCTTCCACTCGGGGATCGGCTTCCGCTCCCGCCCGTTCGGCACTTATTTTCCAAGGCTTCGGAACGCGCGGACCCGCCCGACGCGTCCTAGGAAGGGAACGGCCGAGAACGGCCGACCCTAGAACTCGCCTCGCCGCATGCACGAAATCGCCCGCCGCACGACTCTCTCCGCGATCGGCCTCGCTGCCGCGCTGTTCGTCGTCCTGCCCACCAGCCCGGGCGCTTGGTCCGCACTCGGCGGCACGCTGGACCTGACCCAGCGCGATGTGCGTTTCTTCCCGAACTTCACCGGTCCCGAGGCGAACGACAACCTGCAGGCCGACCCGAACTTCCCCGGGTCCCTGGGCGCGGCACTCGCGATCTGGAAGGGCGTGGCCGAGTGGGGCAGCGAGCTGCGTCACGACGGTCAAGGAGACCCGGCCCAAGTCGGCGGCCTCGGATCCGGCGGTGCGAATTTCGACTCGACGTGGCAGGGGTACGCGACGGGCATCGGCGGGACGAACGACAACATCGTGTCGGAGATCTCGGGCTCGTCGATCGGAACGCTGGCCTTCTGCGAAATCCCGATCCAGGACGGTTGGCGCATCCGCTTCTATGCCGACTCGGCGCTGTGGCAGGACGGGCCCGGTCCGTTCCAGAGCGGCGCGGATCGCAAGGACATCCAGGGCGTCATGGCCCACGAGTACGGACACGCCTTGGGGCTCGATCACTCCGGGTCCAGCAGCGCATGGACGATGTTCCCCTCCGCCAGCGGCACGAACATCGAGAAACGTTCGATCGAGTCCGACGACATCGCCGGCGTGCGCGGTCTGTACGGCGTGAAGTCGGCTACCAAGCCGAGCATCGCGACCTACACGTTGAACGGTTCGTCGATGATGTTGAGCGGCTCGAACTTCGATTCGTCGGCCAATTTCGTGTGGTTCACGGACGGCTCACCCGGGGCGGACGGCACGCCGCTCATCTCGGGGCCCCACGCTTCGAACGCCGCGCGAGACGAAATCGTCCTCGCGATACCCGCGGCGGCCGCGCGCGGCGATGTGCTCGTGCGCGTGCCCGGCACGGACGGCGCGGCGCTCTCGAACGCGTTCCCGTTCGATCCCGTGCGCGAGCCGTGCCCACCGTTCCTGCTCTACGGGACCGCGAAGACGAACTCGCTCGGAGCGCCTGCGGATCTCTACGCGCAGGGCCGGGCAATCCTGGGCATCGACGACCTCGTCCTCGGCACGGACGGCGGCATCCCCGGCGCGAGCGGAATCCTGTTCTCGGGCGGCACGTCGACCGCAACGCCGTTCTTCGGTGGGACACTGCTCGTCCAACGTCCACTGCGGCGCGAACGCATGTTCACGTTCGATTTCTTGGGCGGCGTCGTGTTCCCGATGCCTGTCACACCGCAACTCCTCGGCACCACGCGTCACTACCAGATCTGGTTCCAGGACGCGGGCGAT
>Ga0163149_10000872_pt1 | contig 39689 bp, 31 predicted proteins | sample OliLakLV19MP5G1_FD_148604 | JGI IMG/M metagenome (GOLD analysis project Ga0163149, IMG submission 148604) | Freshwater microbial mat bacterial communities from Lake Vanda, McMurdo Dry Valleys, Antarctica - Oligotrophic Lake LV.19.MP5.G1 | ecosystem: Environmental > Aquatic > Freshwater > Lake >... | reverse complement strand
AAAAACTCTACCTCAATAATACTAATCTGATGTATGCATTAGAGCCTGAGCAACCAGACATCGGCACGTTGCGCGAGACTTTCTTTATGAATCAACTTCAGGCAGATGGCGAAGTTCATTACACCGATAAAGGCGATTTTTTAGTGAAGAGCAAAATGGTATTTGAAGTTGGGGGAAAGAATAAAACATTCGATCAAATCAAAGAAGTGAAAAATAGTTTTATTGCTGCTGATGGAATTGAAATTGGCTATAAAAACAAAATCCCACTTTGGCTATTTGGTTTTTTGTATTAAGCGAATTAATTCATAATGAGTTAATTTTAAAGATTTGAAATGCACCCGATTTGAAAGTGAACTGTTGATTAAATGCGATAACTTTTCATTTTCAAATCAACCCATCCTCAAATTTTCAAATTGAATTACCCATTCATCGAAGTTAAAAACTCCTCATTGTTACGGGTTCCTTTCATTTTGCTTTGAAGGAATTCCATCGCTTCCACTGAATTCATGTCGGCCATAAACTTGCGAAGTATCCAAACGCGTTGCAGTTCATCTTCTTTCATCAACAAGTCTTCGCGTCTGGTGCCAGATGCCGGTACATCGATAGAAGGATAAATTCTGCGATTTGAAAGTTTGCGATCCAATTGTAATTCCATGTTACCGGTTCCTTTAAATTCTTCGAAGATAACTTCGTCCATTTTCGAACCTGTGTCAATCAAGGCCGTTGCGATAATGGTAAGTGAACCACCATTTTCAATTTTGCGGGCAGCACCAAAGAAACGTTTTGGCTTATGCAATGCGTTTGCATCTACACCACCAGAAAGAATTTTACCAGATGATGGAACAACCGTGTTATAGGCTCGAGCCAAACGTGTGATAGAATCCAGCAGGATTACTACATCGTGACCACACTCTGTCATGCGCTTGGCTTTCTCCAACACAATGCTGGCAACTTTAACGTGGCGGTCAGCCTGCTCATCGAACGTAGAAGCAATAACTTCTGCTCTTACGCTGCGAGCCATATCGGTAACTTCTTCAGGTCGTTCATCGATCAACAAAACAATCAAATAAACTTCCGGGTGGTTTTCAGCGATGGCGTTGGCGATGTTTTTCAACAAAACTGTTTTACCAGTTTTTGGTTGCGCCACAATCATACCACGTTGTCCTTTTCCTATTGGTGCGAAAAGATCCAGAATGCGGGTGCTCATGTTATCATGCGTGGTGCTGAGCTTTAATTTTTGCTCAGGAAAAAGCGGAGTAAGGTATTCGAAAGCAACCCGGTCGCGGATTTCTTCTGTCGTCTTTCCGTTAATACTTTCCACTTTAAGGAGCGCAAAATATTTTTCACCTTCTTTCGGTGGCCTGATTTGACCTCGCACAGTATCTCCGGTTTTTAAACCCAAAAGTTTTATTTGAGAAGGAGAGACGTAAATATCATCAGGGCTGGCCAGATAGTTATAATCGGATGAACGGAGGAATCCATATCCATCCTGCATAATTTCCAATACACCTTCATTGAAAACCAATCCGTCAAACTCGCGAATAGGGTTATCTTTTTTGGGGTGTTGATTTTGATGTTGTGGTCTGTTCTCGCGAGGTTCTCTGATCGGAGATTCAGGGGTTTGCGGACCTTGCTCTGTGCTGTTGTTTTCATCAAAGCGGGTAACACTTTGATCCACCTCAATATTGTCGATGCTTTTTAGTATCTCGTCACTTTCACTTGAGAGTTCTTTTTCCTCTGCCTTCGGAGTGGCTTCAGGAGCAACATTTTCGCGTCTGCGTGGACGCATTTTTCGTTCACTATCAGCAGCAGGTGCTGATTTTGTTGCCGGCTTAGGGTCATCGGTTATGGCTTGCTGATCAAGGATTTTGTAAATCAAATCTTGCTTGGCAAGCTTCTTGGCGTTCTTTACGCCTAAACCTTCGGCAATTTCCTTTAATTCAGACAGAAGCCTGACGTTCAGGTCATCAATTGTATGCATGTAGTTTAGAAAAGATTAATTAATAGATAGATTTTTTATAAGAATTATATAGCTGCGAGACAGCTTCAAAATAATATTTGGTCAAGTAATTGAAAAGAGATCGAAAAGTACAAGAGTTTTATATCGTGAAGGCCTGAGGAGGCCGCGATGATGATGCAAGTATAGCTCAAAATTGAATAGTATCAAATTCAATGAAAAAATTATTGGCTAATTTCGCCTCTTAAATAATCAGGTATGTTAACACTACAGATACTTCGCGAGCAGACAGATGCTGTGTTGGACGGGTTAAAGAAGCGAAACTTTAAAGATGCTGAGAGCCTTGTTCAACAGGTGATCGAGAACGATAAACTCCGCAGAGAAACACAAAACACGTTAGACATACTGAAGGCCAAGTCGAATACAGATTCTAAAAAGATTGGTGAACTGATGAAGGCAGGCAAGGCCGCGGAAGCAGTGGCTATTAAAGCAGCTATTGGCCAGGATAAAGATAAAATCAAATCGCTGGAAGAGAGCCTAAGCGAATTTGAGCAAAAACAACAAGAGATCTTATATAAAATCCCCAATGTACCAGCAACGATTGTTCCTGCTGGTAAAAGTGCTGAGGATAATATAACTGTGCATGAGCAAGGGACAATCCCAACACTGTATGATGGAGCACAGCCTCACTGGGACCTCATAAAAAAATATGACATCATTGATTTTGATTTAGGAGCTAAAATTTCTGGAGCTGGGTTTCCGGTTTACAAAGGGAAAGGTGCCCGGTTACAGCGCGCGTTAATAAACTTCTTTTTAAATGAGGCTGGTAAAGCTGGGTATTCGGAAATACAACCACCTATTGTAGTGAACGAAGCCAGTGGATATGGTACCGGTCAACTTCCTGACAAAGAGGGACAAATGTATTTTGTGAATGAAGATGGATTATACCTGATTCCGACAGCGGAGGTTCCTATTACTAACTTATATCGCGATGTTATTTTAACGGAAGAAGTGCTGCCGGTAAAAAATGTTGGCTACACACCGTGCTTTCGCAGAGAGGCCGGTAGTTGGGGCGCGCATGTGCGTGGACTTAATCGCCTGCATCAATTTGATAAAGTTGAAATTGTGCAGATAAGCAAACCGGAAGATTCGTATCAAATTTTAGGTGAAATGAGTTTGCACGTGCAAGGCTTGTTGGAAAAACTTGAATTGCCTTATCGCAAACTTTTGTTGTGTGGAGGTGATATGGGGTTTAATTCAGCAGTTACCTACGACATGGAAGTGTTTTCCGCGGCACAGCAGCGATGGCTGGAAGTGAGTTCGGTTAGTAACTTCGAAACTTTTCAGGCGAATCGGTTAAAACTCCGTTACAAAAACAAAGATGGAAAGATGCAATTGTTGCATACACTCAATGGTAGTGCCTTAGCGCTTCCTCGAATTGTTGCGTCCATTCTAGAAAATAATCAGACGGAGAAAGGAATTAAGATTCCTGAAATATTAGTTCCATATACAGGGTTTGATTGGATTGATTAAACTGGATGCTGGTTGCTGGCTTATTTTAGATCAGGATATTTATTCATGCATAGTCTACCGTAAGGGACGATAAAAACGTGACAATCGCAATAAGAATTATTTATTGCTCCATCACTTACTCTTCCTTCAACGAATCTACCGGATTCATTGTAGCTACCTTGAACACTTTGTAACCGATCGCCAGAAAACAAATGATAAATAGCAGCGCCACCGAAGTGATAAACGTAATACTATTCGGACTCTGATAGTAGCGCCAGATACTTCCCATGATCAAGTCGGACTGCACATAACCGGCCCAAGAACCTAATGCCGAAGCCAACACTAGGATAATTACAAATTCTGTATTGACGATGCGCGTGATGTTGGTTACCGAGGCACCCAACACCTTGCGCACGCCAATCTCTTTCATTCGTTTAACAATGTTGAGAGACACCAACGTATATAATCCCGTGGCCGATAGCAGCAAGGTAATTAAGCCCATTATACCAAACATGGATACAATGTTCACATTAACTTCTTCTGCCTGGGCCACACTTTCGTTTAGCATGCGACCATTATACAGACGATTCGGAAAAACCGTACTCCATGCTTCTTCCATAAATTTGTTCACGGAAACTACCTGTTGAGTTCCCGTGCTCACAACCATTTGGGTAAATTGAGCGGGCAATACATAGCGAATCATCATGGGTTCCATTTCCCGCCATAATCCCTGCGTGTGCACATTTTTTATCACGCCAATCACATAAAGTTTAACAGTGTCTTTCCAAATGATTTCTTTTCCAAGCGGTTTTACCCACCCAAAGTCTTCCACTAATTTCTCAGTAACAATCACCGATTCTTTGTTATCGGTTTCGGAATCTTTGATGAAGTCTCTTCCCTCCAATAATTTCAAATTCATGGTAGATAAATATTTTTCACCTACCTCAATAATATCTACTTCCATTTGCGCGGATTCGTATTTTATCGGATCATTTGCGCGGTTTGAAAATATACCACTGCGAGCACCCGCTATCGAAAGTATTTGAGGATTAGTTTTCAATGCATTACTATAGGTATCAAACTCACTTTGATTGTCAACCCACGCAATCACAGATCCATTTACATCAAACCCAAGGTCATATTCACGCTGGTATTGTGAATTTTGAATAAACCCAATAGCGCACACGATAGAGATTAGAGAAATACTAAACTGCAACCCAAGCAATATGCGCGTGAAATAATTGGTGCCTCCAAATTGCAGTTTCCCTTTCAGAATAGTAACGGGATTAAATTTGCTAATATAAAAAGCAGGATAGCTACCTGCCAGGATTGCCACGAAAATCAAAATACCAAAGAGAAAGAGTAAGAAGATAGGATTGTCGTAATGGGGTGTCAATTTGAAATATTCCCACAGGAAATTCCAACCCCGAACCAAAAAGTCAGACAGCAGAAGCCCCATCAACATAGCAGCAAAACAAATAACCAGCGTTTCTCCAAGATACTGCGTGATCAGATGTTTTCGTGAACTGCCCAATACTTTTCGAATACCAATTTCCTTGAGTCTTCGGGAAGCAATCGCAATTGAGGTGTTGGTTAAATTGAAACAAGCGAGAAGTAGCACCAAAATTCCCATTACGTTGGAGCCAATAACAGCGGAGATTGGAGGTGCGCCCCAGCTAGCCGATCTAACCTCACCGGAACGGTCGTTATGTGCCAACTCTGAGAATTGATCCAACACATATTCCTTCACTTGAAAATCTTCTCTTACCTGATTGTTGTTTTCTATATAGGGCTGCAATTGATTTTGCACTTCACTTACTCGCGAGGCATCTTTAATTTGAACAAACAATGTGTTGTACACTTTCCAGTCATGCTCAGGCGCAGTCTTGTTCTCATCTTTGTAATTATTGAAGTTGATGTAGGCGGATCCATTTTTACGATAAAAGCTGGAGTTCATAGGTTGATCTTTAAACACACCACCTATTTGCAACTCTTTAAGATCCAGTCCATATACTTGCGTTATGGTTTTGCCTTGTGCCGTTGAAGCATCGCCAAATAATTTTATGGCAATATCTTCGCTGATAAGCACACTACTTTTGTCTTTAAGTGCTGCCGGGCTGCCAGTGATAAAGTAAAAAGAAAATAGTTGGAAGAAATCGGGATCAACATATGTTGCATTCGCTGGAAACAGATCGTTGTCGCGCTTGAAGTTGGAATAGGAATGATAGTAGCGACTAGATTGATCAACATCAGGAAATGTTTTGGATACAATTTCTCCCAAAGGAAGAGAGGTATAGCTGTGACTCGTGATCTTGCCATCAAATTCACGGGTGGCACTCACCCGGTAAATGCTTGCGTGGTTTTTATGATTGCGATCGAAGGTAGCATCATACTCATAAGCGAAGTAGCCAGTGATACACTGGGCTATGGCGATGCCCATTCCAAATATGTTGATAAAGATGAAGAGTTTGTTCTTCATCATGCTACGGAATGTGGTTAGAAGGTAGTTCTTTATCATACGGGATTTTAAGAATTGGCTTGCGAATTAATTTACTAGCGAGATGATACTAATTTGGTTGTCATACACCTGCCGTCTGGCTGAAGGCGATTCCCCAAGTGAAATAATTTATCAAGCAAAACCTCCCGTTCACGTTAGGTGTTAAATGAACCACAACTCGATTTTCAATCCTTGACTCGAAAAGTACGTAAACCATAAAATCGGTCTGAGGGTTTTCAAGCTTCGTCTGCTGCAAAATAAGAGTTGAAAAGCCTTAGCCGTGAAACGACATTGATTTGTATCTTTGCATCAAAGCGTTGGTGTCGATTCATGGGTTACAAATCCCTTGCGAGAAACACTGACGCTTTGTTATTGTTGGCTATAAACCTCCTTTTCATTCAAGCACAATCTCCTGAAAGCTACAATAATTTTAACGAGTAATCAATTTTCCGTCCCTGAATGTGTTCCTTCCGTCTGTGCCCAAGTTGGTAGGATAGTCGTACTTAAAATCTTTCGCAACAACACCTGATAACTGATTGGTTTTGAAAAACACGTTTTCGCTATCTCTGGAATAATCATCTGATAAAACCTCGAAACTGCTGGCTCGGGCATTACCAATCAACTGACCATCGTAGTACGCAGAATTTTTGTCTTTAAAGTAATCCCTACGCAGCACAACAAAACTTTCAACATCCGCATCGGGAAACACTTTTCCATCATGGATGAGAATTTTGTTAATGGTAATAGTTCGTTCATCCAACACGCGTAAGAATTCAATTTTATCAAATGCGATGGTGTTAAATTCGTTTTTCCAGTTTGAGAGAATAAGGGTGTTCCCAATTAATGCGTAGCTACTGTTGATTACGGGCATCTCTAAAAACTCCGCCCACCCTTCTCTTCTGGAGAAGGGAAAGGGTTGAGGTGAAGAAAACAAAGGTTTTTAGAGATGCCCTTACTTTAATCACTCCTGCCATGCGATCAGCCTTCTTAACTACCCCATTACTCGTTGTGCCGCCTGAAGTTTGAGCATTAATGATGGCATAAACAAAATTAGTATCGACAGCGAGCGTATTATTGAGTCGTTGGAAACTTTGAAAATCCACTTCCAGTTTGGTGTCTTCATAAAAATAATGCTGGTAGTCCCTAAACCAGTATCGATCCCACGTATCGACACCGGTATCGAATCGTTTGTAAGTTGTAGGATCAGCACCTTTGATTATCGATAGCAAGTCGTTAGTCGAATTTTGGGCATAAACATGGTGGTTGTCTTTTGGAATATTTTCATCCATGTAAAATGAAGCAAAGTCGACCTGCTGTTTAACCCCTTTCCAATAAATTGAATTGTTATCTTTCCCAAATTCTTCGGCCAGAGTTTTAAAACTTGTGGGATCTGCGTCTAACTCTGTGTAGCCCAACTCAAACCAATTGCCCATAGGGGAATAAACGATTTTCTTTTTACTGGCATGGAAGTAGTAGGATTTCGACATCTCGTTGTCAACTGCTTTGCCAAGGCGAATTATATAATATTTTACAATCAAAATGCCACCAAGCAGAATTACAATCAGCAGGATAGAAATAGTTTTCATTTTTCTTTTTTAAACGAACTAACGTAAGAAGAAAAAGTTTTAGCTCACATTCGTCTTTAGGATGTACTGGTTGGAATTTGTTGAAACTAATTTTTAGTTGGTGGATACTTTGATTTTATCTATCAACAATTTTCCAAAGATAATTCCGAGGGTCACTATTGCAACTAAAGCCGCATAAGCAATTGCATTATTTTCTGTTCCTGTCCACTTGCTGTAGATTCCAAAGAAAGCCCACATTAATACTAATAGAAACGCGGGTTCTTTAAAATTAAGTGCGATGTATAAGCCCAATGCAGCGGCAATACCAATCATAATAATAGTCCAATAAATGGGTGATAGAAATCCGCCACCCCAATGAATAGAAATTAACAGCGTTGAAATGTTTGCAATAGTAGCCACACAAATCCATGAGAGATAAAATATGAACGGAAGTAGTATTAGAAACCATTCTTTTCGGTTTAGACTATTTCGTTGGAGTAATCGATAAGTCTGCGTAAGCGAATACAGCAAAACTAACATCACAACTACGGAGGCAACAGTAAATAGGTGATGCCAAACTAAAATCCAACTTATGTTGGCAACGCACGAAAGCAAAAACCAAAGAGAAAGTTCTTTGAAGTAGGGTTTATCCTTTATCTTAATCTGGGCTATTGAAAAAACGATTAGCGATAAATAGATTACACTCCACACAGAAAAAGTAAAGCCGGCAGGTGTAAAAAGACTTGGGTACAAATCTGAAATTTGCCCGGTGTTCATTCCATTAATGGGCAGAATGTTGGCCAGAGCATTTACGGTTAGCACCGCAACCAACGCCAGAATATTTAGGATAATTTGAGTTCGATGGCTCATTGGGTTTTGTTTTTTGAGCGAAGATTCGTGATATAAAAATGCGCTATGTGTTTTTACGCGAATACAAACATTTCACTCTCTGCGGAAGCTTTGGGTATGCGCATACGCTCTTCTTTTAGGCCTTCAAGATGAAACTTAATTCCGTCAAAAATATTTTTTTCAACAACGTCTTTTGTTTTGCCAGTAGCAATAACGCCAGGTAAATCCGGTGCGTAAGCAGAATAACCAGTTTTCGTTTTTTCGTACACGACTAAATATTTTCTCATCTCTTTTCTATTTGTGCCTGTTTAAAAATACTGTTTAATGTGCCCGGAGCAATTTCATCACTAAGTTTATGAGCTGCAATAGTAACTAACCCATTTTTGGTTAGGTGCTTATATTGTTTGTGACTGCCCTTTTCACGAACAAGAAACCAACCATCTTTTTAAATGAGTTTAATTATCTCGCGAGCTTTCATTTTACAAATTTAGGCCAATTTGCTATGTTAAAGTAGTCAATTCCTTTTGGTTTATGAACCGGACACGGGTAATATTGTTCTCCCAAAATTTAGGCTATGAAACCAAACTCAATCTTCTTTGTTTTTCTACTTATTACCATGTTAGCATCCTGTTCAAAATCGCCAAACCCTCAAACTGTTTCAAATTATCCAGTATCCGCTAAAGTAGATACCGTTGATACGTATTTTGGAGTGGCGGTACCTGACCCTTATCGTTGGATGGAGAATGATACTACCAAAGCCGTAACTGATTGGGTTAAGGCCGAGAACGAAGTGACCTTCGGCTTCTTGGATAAAATACCTTACCGCGCAGAAATCAAAAAACGATTGGAAGCATTGAATAATTATGAGAAGCTTGGTTCACCTTTTAAACGAGGCGATTATATCTATTTCTATAAAAACGATGGATTACAAAACCACTATGTGCTGTATCGTAAAAAAGGTGAGCAGGGCGAGGCAGAAGTATTTCTTGACCCGAATACTTTTTCAGAAGATGGAACCACTCGGTTGGCTGGAGTTTCATTTTCGAAAGATGGATCGAGGGTAGCCTATCAGGTTTCAAAAGGCGGAGCGGATTGGACAGAAGCAATTGTTATGAATGCGATTGATAAAACTACTTTGGAAGACACGCTACGTGATATCAAGTTTAGCGGTATTGCTTGGCGCGGCAACGATGGTTTTTATTTTAGCACCTACGAAAAACCAAAAGGCAGTCAGCTAACCGCTAAAACACAAAGCCATAAATTATTTTTTCATAAGGTAGGCACGCCAAGAAGCCAGGATCAACTGATTTTTGGTGATGATAAAAATCCACGTAGGTATGTAGGTGGTGGACTTACTGAAGATGAACGTTTTCTAGTTGTAACGGCATCAACCAGCACAACGGGTAATGAACTTTACATGCAGGATTTAAATGATCCGAAAAGCAAACTTATTACCATCGTTAATAATTTTGATAATAACCATAGTGTGTTGGATAATGAGGAAAGCCGGATTATAGTTGAAACAAATTTGAATGCTCCAAATAATAAGGTTGTTGAATTTGATTTCTCGAAACCTAGTGTTGAAAATTGGAAAGACATAATTCCGGAAACGGAGAATGTATTAAGTGCCGCCACGGGAGGTAAATATTTATTTGTTGACTACACAGTGGATGTTAAAACTCAGGTGAAACAATTCGACCTAAAAGGTAAGTTGGTTCGCGAAGTGGAATTGCCGGGAATTGGGTCGTCCGGAGGTTTCAGAACACGCAGCACCGAGAAAGAATTATATTATTCATTCACCTCTTTTACGTATCCAACTTCAATCTTTAAATATGATCTGGCCACGGGCGCGTCAACATTGTACGCTCAGCCCAAGGTTGATTTTACTCCTACCGATTATGAAACTAAGCAGGTTTTTTATACCAGTAAGGATGGCACAAAAGTGCCAATGTTTATTGTGTATAAGAAAGGACTTGAATTGAAAGGAAAAAATCCAACATGGCTTTATGCCTATGGCGGATTTGGCGTGTCGCTTACTTCTTATTTTGACCCATCATTGATTGTTTGGTTAGAAAATGGTGGCGTATATGCACAGCCAAACTTGCGCGGTGGTGGCGAGTATGGCGAGAAGTGGCATTTGGCCGGTACAAAAATGCAAAAGCAAAATGTGTTTGATGATTTCATCGCAGCAGGAGAGTACCTCATAAATGAAAAATATACTTCGCATGATTATCTGGCAATCTCGGGTGGATCAAACGGGGGATTGTTAGTTGGCGCAACCATGACACAGCGCCCTGATCTTGCTAAAGTTGCTTTACCAGCAGTAGGCGTGATGGATATGTTGCGCTATCATAAATTTACCGCAGGTGCTGGTTGGGCTTATGATTACGGAACGGCAGATGACTCAAAGGAAATGTTTGAATACCTTAAAAAGTATTCTCCTGTTCATGCACTTAAACCCAACACAGCGTACCCTGCAACCTTAATCACCACTGCCGATCATGACGATCGCGTTGTGCCTGCGCACTCGTTTAAGTTTGCGGCCACCCTTCAGGAAATGAATAGTGGACCAAATCCAGTTTTGATTCGCATAGATACAAAATCCGGACACGGTTCATCCAATCTTTCTAAAGCGATTGAATCTGATGCTGATCAGTTTGCCTTCACTTGGTATAATATGGGCGTTGTTCCACCAATGGTAAATAAGGATATGTGATAAGGAGTTGAAAGGTAAAAGCTTAAAGTCTTATGCTTTTAGCTTTCTGCTTTCAACTTAATAATTTTATCAGCTACGTTTTTTCCAGCCACCTCTGTAAGTTCTTCCAGGCTTGCATCTTTAATTTTTCTTACCGATTTAAAGTGAGCCAGAAGCTTATCAGCGGTCTTTTTGCCAATGCCTGGTATTTCTTCAATCTCCGTTACAAAGGTTGAGTTGCTTCTTTTTTGCCGATGAAAAGTGATGGCAAATCGGTGCGCTTCATCGCGAATGCGTTGGATCAATAAAAGCGCGGGTGATTTTTTGCTGATCAACAAAGGAAGTGGATCTTCCGGGTAATAGATTTCTTCCAATCGTTTGGCTATTCCTATAATAGGAATTTTTCCATAAAGCCCAAGTTCTTGTAACGCTTCACAAGCGCTGCTTAATTGACCCTTGCCGCCATCAACAATAATAAGCTGCGGATATTCACTTTCTTCTTCCATGATTCTTTTATAACGCCTGCCAACAATTTCTTTCATGGACGCAAAATCGTTGGAGCCGATAACTGTTTTGATGTTAAAATGGCGATAGCCCTTTTTCTCGGGCTTGCCATCCACAAACCGAACCATAGATGCAACGGGTGAAGAGCCCTGAAAATTTGAGTTATCAAAACACTCAATAATTTTTGGATACTGATTTAAGCGAAGATTTTCCTGTAAAATATGGAGCACTTCATTCTTTTTGGTTTTGCGTTCTTCTTTACTGATTTCTTTTTCGCGTTTTTGATAGAGTGCATTCCTAAGGGAGAGATCAACTAATTTTTTCTTATCTCCAATTTGAGGTACTACATTTTCATATTCATCGGATTTAATAGACAAGGGCAGGTTTGTATACACTTCCGGATTACTGCTATGATAGGTCGTTCTTAATTCCTGAACTACCAAACTCAGTATCTCATCGTCTGGCTCATCTAATTTCTTTTTGATTTCAAGATTCTTAGAAAAAATAATTGCGCCTTCGCGAATCTGCAGGTAATTAACATAGGCTTCTGTCTCCGAACTTGCAATAGTCACCACATCAATCTCACTTAGCTTCCGGTTAACAACCAATGACTTCGTCTGGAATTTTTCAAGCAGCTCTATCTTGCGCTTATAAATTGCAGCCTTCTCAAACTCCATAGCTTCAGCTGCCTCCTTCATCCTTCGTGTAAATTCATTTTCAACTACACTCAGGTCACCTTTCAAAATATTTCTGACTTCGGCTATTTCTTCCAGATAAGAAGCTTCATCTTGTAATCCTTCACACGGGCCTTTGCAATTGCCTATATGAAACTCAAGACAGACCTTGAATTTCTTTTGTTCAATATTTTCCTGCGAAAGCAGCAAAGAACATGTGCGAATAGAATATAATTGTCTTACTAATTCCAGCACACTCTTCATTGACACTACACTGCTATAAGGCCCAAAATATTCACCTTGTTTGGGAATGTATTTTCGGGTGTAGATGATTCGCGGAAAGCGTTCTTTTAAAATGCAGAGATAGGGAAATGTCTTATCATCTTTTAATAGAATATTATACTTAGGCTGATTCTGTTTAATGAAATTGTTCTCCAACAACAATGCATCAAACTCTGTATTGGCAAGGGTGAACTCGATTTTGCGTATTTCCGAAACTAACTTTTCAGTTTTACGATTGTATTGCGACTGCTTATTGAAATAACTGGAAACGCGTTTCTTCAAACTCTTAGCCTTGCCAACATAAATTAATACACCTTCTTTATCATAGTATCGATAAATACCGGGCGAATCAGGAAGAGAAGAGATGGTATCTTTTAAGTCGAACACACGTAAAAGTACGATTTGCGATTTACGAAGTACGAATTTGGACTTACAAATTAAGAATGATGATTTACAAATGGATAGACTGAAAATCGTACTTCGTCAATCGTACTTCGTAAATTATTAAATCGTCAATTATTAATGTCCCACGGTTTTTCGTCTATCAACTGAATAGAATCTTGAACGATATGCTTGGCGCAATCGAGCGTCATATCCAATCCACTCGATGGCCGCTTAAATTGTCCTTTTGTAATGCCGCTGAGCGGATCAGCGTAAGCTTTGAGCATGAATGCTTCCCAGATAGGTCGTGCAGATCTTCCACCTTGTCCGAATGTCCAGGTGGGAAAGTGAATGGCTCGCTCGTCACCTCCGGTCCAGACTCCAGCAACCAAATCGTGAGTTAATCCCATATACCAGCCATCAGAAGCATTGTTTGTCGTTCCGGTTTTGCCACCAATTTCATTATCAATACGCAGTTCACGGTTCAAACCTAAAGAGGTTCCGCCTTCTTCCTCTACACCACCTCGCAACATGTAAAGCATTTTATAAGCCGTTTGATCACTAATGGCTTCGCGAGTTTTTGGATTAAAGATTTCAATCACGTTTCCGTTTTTATCTTCAATGCGAGTAAGAAAAATTGGTTGTGTACTGATGCCACCATTTACAAATGTTCCATAAGCACCAACCATTTCAAATAAGGAAACATCGCTGGTGCCCAAACAAAGTGAAGGCACCGCATCCAATTTACTTTCAATACCAACGCGATGCGCAAACTCTACTACGTTCTCGGGTTTAAGTTCTTGCATAATTTGGGCGGTAATGGAATTTATTGATTGCGCCATCGCTTGGCGGATTGTCATTTGCGTACCGTCTCCTCTCTTTCCAGTAGAATTGGGTGGATACCATGGTGGTTGACCCGGGATGTTGAATTGAGGAGATATGTCTTTCTTTAGCAGACACGGTGAGTAGCCATTCTCCATTGCCAAGCCGTAAACAAATGGTTTAAAAGTGGAACCTGGCTGCCGAGTGCCTTGCTTTACGTGATCGTATTTAAAGTATTTGTGATTGATGCCGCCAACCCATGCTTTAATGTAACCTGTGTACGGATCCATGGCCATAAATCCGGTTTGAAGAAATCGTTTATAGTATTCTAAAGAGTCATAACTACTGAATAATGTATCGCGCTCACCCGCCCATGTAAAAACTGTCATTTGCTTCTTGAGATTCAGCATTATTTTTAAGGAGTCTGATTTCTCACCATATTTCTCCGCGTATGCTTTATACGCATCTGTCTGCCTAATTCTTCGCTCCAGAAAATCCTTTATTTCTTGACCGTCATCATCCACCCAAGGATTTCGCTTTCTCGATTTCCATTCTTCGTTAAACAATTTTTGCAAGGGAGCCATTTTCTCGGCCACTGCTTCTTCTGCATATTTTTGCAAACGACTGTCTATGGTGGTATAAATTTTTAGCCCTGAGTTGTAGAGATCAATATTTTTCTCTCTGCAATATTGAAGCATGTAATTACCAAGCACAGTGCGGAAGTAAGTAGCAAGACCTTCATTTTGATTTTGAAAACTATAATTTAATTCAATTGGCAAGGCTCGCATCGAATCGTACTGCTCGCGCGTTGAAATTTTATACTTGTGGTTATAAATTTTATATAAGATTTCGTTGCGTTTGCGCAGCGAGGTTTCCGGATTGCGATTGGGATCAAACAATGTAACGGCTTGAAGCATGCCCACCAACACAGCCGACTCCTGAATATTAAGACTGTCTGGTCCTTTATCGAAATATGTTTCAGAAGCTACTTTAATACCAAACGTGTTGCTGCTAAACGTTGCCGTATTCAAGTACATAGCAATGATTTCCTCTTTCGTAAAATTCTCTTCCAGTTGAATGGAGATTATCCATTCCTTGGTTTTTTGAATTACCCGCCTTGGATACTTACCCAACTTGGCGAGATAGCCATCCAGACTTTTATCCGGATTCATAGTATAAAGATTTTTTGCTAACTGTTGTGTGATGGTGCTACCACCACCTTGAGAACTTAATGTAATGATTCCGTAAAATACTCTTAAAAATGCAGTCGCATCCAACCCAGAGTGTTCATAAAAACGATGATCTTCAGAGATGACTAATGTATTAACTAAATCTTCGGATAGTTCTTCAAAGTGAACCTGACTTCGGTTATACCCGCGATAGTATCTTCCAAGTGAAGTTCCATCGGCACCAATAATTTCTGATGAAAGATCATTCTCTGGATTTTCTACTTCAACCAGACTTGGCATTTCACCATATAGTCCGAAGAGATTAATGCTTACTGTATAAATATAGAGGGGGAAGCCTACAAGAAAACAGAAGAACGCAATCCATACGTACTTAATGGTTTTGCGCAACCACGGGTGTTCAATCCTGAGAAGATTATTGACTTTGCTTTTGATAGTTTCGATCAAAGAAGGTGAGGTACTCATCCAATGCCTTAGTTCGGTAAAAAATTTGAAAGTTATCTTTCGTAATTACAAAGCTATAGAATTTATGGTCTGAAAACGGTTTGGCTACAGCAATCTGAGCGAGGAATTTGTCGAAATAACTTAATGCTGCTTCCAAATTTGGCAACTCCGTTATAATGGTAATTGTTTTTTCTTCGTTAAGAATGATATTGCTTGTGTTCAACTTCAGGTCTTTCCATTGATTGGCATTAAATTTTTCGAGCGCGGTCGACACCGGGTTTGTTATCCGATCATTTGTGGTATAAACAACCACAAAGTTATGCACACCTTCTGTTGATTTAATAAACTGAATGCCTTTGGATCGCTCCATTTTTTCAAGCAGAGTTTTTGAAGCCGTTAGCAACTGCTCGGCATAAGGCTTTAATGCATGGTCAGGGTATTTTTTAATAAACTCACTTAGCTCAAATTGATATCGGGTTACATCTTCAGTTTTTCCGCCAATTAGAATTTTAAGTAACTCAAGCTGCGGGGTAAATCCTGTTTCGCCCTCAGCCAAAGCAAGGCGAATTCGATCCTGTGCTGGGCGCAAGTTGTTGGCTTGATAAAATGAGTATGCTTCTTTGTAAATTAGCTTTTGCTTTTCTGCCGCCACGCTGGTTTCGCGCAAGTAGTCAGGGTTAATAAGTATGCGAGCAAAGTTTGATTGTGGGTGATTGGTCTTTAAGAGTTCGGCATACTTTTCCGCCTTAGCGGGATTTTTGTCTCGCTCTATCAGATATAGTTTGTAAAGTACTTCAGGCTCAAATTCCGATCCCGGAAAACGGCTCAATAATTTTGTATAAGATTGAGCCGCGTTATCTTTTTCATCTAATTGAAAATAGTAGAGATCACCGAGTTTAAAATATCCTTCTTCTATCTTGGCCAATGCTTCGGCACGTTGTTTATCAGTTCTAGGAATCTGGCTTATTAATTTGCCCACCTCATCAACGGCTTCAGTAGCTACTTTCTTTTCGCCTTCCGGTGTTGGCGCATTAGGTTGTTCGCTTGCATCGGCTACTGCCGGATTTAGGTCACTAACAATTGAGGTTTTGTTCGATCTTCGCCAATTGTCTTCAAGGGGAATGGTTCCCCAAATTCGTTGAAACTCAGATTGCCCTAACGATATTGCTGACGGATTTCCAAAATACCAATCGGCCGTACCCGAAGATTCAGTATTAAAGAAAGAGCTGTTTTGATTGCTACTCCCACCACTTGATGAACTTCTTCGCTTTTTCTTTTTAGCTGGCGCTTCCGCAATTTTTCGCTTAGCCATCACTGAGTCAAGCTTTGTTCGCACGGTGAGCGAATCAAAATTGGAAAGTGAAAGCAAACTATCATTCCAGGTTATAGCCTCCGTGTATTTGGCAAACTCACCTAATATCTCTTGTCGTTTTTTAATGAAGTCATAGTTTTCAAAATCTTTAGGCAAGGCGCCTATTGCACTGTCGTAATACAATTTTGCCTGACTATATTTTTTTAAGGAATCGAAACTTAATTGACCGATTCGCAGATAAGCACTTCCCTGAATGCGCTTGTTGGTGCCTGCGTGAGCCGCAAGCGAATAACTCTCAACGGCTTCTTTTAAGTTTCCCTGCTTGCGATCAAATTCCCCAAGCTCATAATATATTTTATCCCTGAACTCTTGATTTTTTGCATCGGTCAGCATTTTTTCAAATTGAGCACGCAACTGGCGCACATCTTTTTTGTTATCGAGCCGTGCCACCTGCGCCATATTCAGGCGCGCATAAAAATCAATTTCATAATCTGGATTAGTAGCTAAACATTTACGATAATAGTTATATGCCTCCGAACCAAAGCCAAGCTTTTGATATACTTGGCCAACCAAAAAATAAATTCTTCCCTTACGATCCTTTCTTCCCAATAAAGAATCTGCCTTAGTGAGGTTGCGCACCATGTAATCGTAGTTGTTGCGCACTTGGTAGTAGTATGCTTTTTCTAAGTATAAATTTTTCTGATTCAGTTTGCTCATTTTTTCCTTTTCCAGAAATCGAAATGTTTCTTCTGCGCGATCGAAATCATTTTGCTCGGTAAAAGTTCGCAGTAATTGCACAAGTGCTTCGTGCCGAATGTTTGGGTCAGCACTTTTTGTGTTTACATACTTAAATGTTTGTATTGCGTTTGTGTAATCACCTGCATATAACCGTGCCTTACCAACCAACACATAATTTTTATAAACCCACCTGCTATTAGGATGCCGCTGAATAGATAGCGAGGCCATCTTAATAATCTCTTCAGTATCTTTTGTGTAGGATTTGGCTAAGATAGTATCTAACCGAGGGAAGAGTTTTAAGATTTGGTTTGGATCATCATCCAGGCTTTTCAGGATTGTAACTTCTACTTCACGCGTTTTTTCAAGCGCATAATAATAGCCGTTGAAGTGAGCCGTTGCGTTATGAAATACGTTGCTTGTAATGGTATTCTGCTCCACCGAACATCCTGCGAGGATGAGCGTAAACAAGACAAAAACAATAAATCGGTTTAAATAAAGCCCTGACAAGGTAAATCCAGTTTTAATCTACAAACGTAAAAAACAGCGATTCAATATTATAATCAATCGGAATCTCTAATTTTGCTGAAATTAACGTTTTGAAACCAAAAAAGACCATATCCGAACGCCTCACCACCAAATATCAAGTGGTGATTCGAAGTGAAGAGAACCTGGCCGAGACATCCAATACCGGATTTACTTATGCAAAGGTGCTTGTTATTTCCGCTTCGCTGTTCATCCTGCTTTTTGCTTTTAGTTTATTCCTGTCGAAGACGCTTTTGGCAAAATGGTTTGACCCAAAGTATGCTCAAATGGAGGCCAACAAGAAATTGTATGAGCTTGCCGTAAAGGTTGATTCCTTAGCGGTGGAGGTTAATCAGAAGGATATGTTTATTCAGAACTTTCAGAGAGTATTAAGTGGCGATACATCCAGCGGGTTTACCGATCCGGCCGAAGTTTTGGGAGGTCAAAGTCAGCCAATAAAATCTATTGGCAATATGAATTTAGCGCCTTCGGATTCTTTATTCCGACAGGAATTTGAAAAAAGTGAATTCTCGCTAGTCACGCTGGCAAGCGGCAAGTATCGCGAGTTGCAAGAGATGTTTTTCTTCACCCCTTTAACCGGTTTTGTTTCTGATCACTATGATATTAAGAAGGGCCATTTTGGTGTGGATGTAGTGGCAAAGACTAATGAACCAGTAAAATGCGTAGCAGACGGAACGGTGGTGATGGCATCATGGACTCAAGACTCAGGCCACGTAATAGCCGTGCAGCACCGTGGCAACCTGGTGACCGTGTATAAGCATAATGCCGGATTATTAAAAAAAGTTGGTAATTTTGTCAATGCTGGTGATATTATCTCTATAGTTGGCAATAGTGGGGAGATGACCGATGGACCGCATTTGCATTTTGAAATGTGGTACAATGGCAACTCACTTAATCCGGAAGATTTTGTAACTTTTTAAACTACAAGCCATGTTAACATCAAAAGAACAGAAAAGAGCCGCAGACGAGATTAGCAACTCTAGTAACGTTATTGGTAAGGGTACTGTGTTGGAAGGAAACATTGAAACGTACGGCAACATTCGCATTGAAGGAAAAGTAACAGGCAGTGTTAAATCCAAATCAAAAATTGCTTTGGGTCACTCTTGCCATATTGAAGGCAACATCATTGCACAAAATGCAGACATTGAAGGCGAAGTAAAGGGCAAGTTGGAAATTTCTGAGTTGCTGGTTTTAAAAGCTACTGCAAAAATTCATGGCGACATTCTTACGGGCAAGCTGGTAGTTGAACCGGGTGCTATTTTTAACGGAACTTGCAAGATGGGTGCCGTTATAAAAGACATTAAGATTGGCGAAAGCATTGGTATGCATGCCCTGCGCCCAGATGGAGCACAAGCCAATTAATAATCAATATCTAATTCAGAAGCCACAAATTCTGCCAAACAGTTTTGTGGCTTTTTCATTTATATCAAGTTGTGGAAGAAAAGAAAGATAAGCACTCCAATTCCTTTATAAAGTACAGCGGCCTGGGTATTCAGATGCTTGTAACCCTTGGAGTGGGTGCCTGGTTAGGGTTAAAGTTAGATCAATATCTTAACCTTAAGTATCCTGTTTTTTTGATCACATTTGTTTTTGTGCTTTTTGGCGGCCTTATGTATCAGCTTTATAAGACTCTAAACAAAGACTAGAATCCGTGCTCCGTTTTTTTATTGCCCTTTTTTTATTTACAGCACTATTGATTCTTGTTGGTTGGGGTGGGTCTAAACTTTTGAATTGGGAGCTACCCGGCTTCTGGCTCGAGATTATTCTTTTCAGTTTTTCAATCACCGCTATTATTACATACAAGCTGTTTAACATTCGGAAAAAGCAACCGCAGGCATTCGTTCAGTTCTATTTACTATCAATTACGTTAAAAATGATTGCAGGGCTGGCGTTTGTTTTCTTACTGATCTGGGAATACCCAACAGAAATAAGGGGCAACGTAGGGTTATTTTTATTTACCTATATACTTTTTACCCTGGCCGAGGTCTTTGCTTTAATGCGGAAGGGCAATAGCTAAAGAACCTCCTGAGAAAGCGAGTATTTTAGCCAAAATTCGGGCAAAACAATTTTTTTGAGAAGGGATAATTGATACTTTTGCAATCCAATTGAAAGCCTTTGTTCCGATAGTAATGAATAAGTCTCTTTTTGATCTAAAATCAACGTTTTTAGCTCTTTTTTTGATCGTTTTAACGAGCCTTTTTACGCCCGTTTTTGGATCTGATGAAGCAGTTCATGAGCAGGCCGAGCCGGTCAATATCAGTGATGTTATTCTACATCACGTAAAAGATGATCACCAATGGCATGTTGCCGATTGGTTAGTAATTCCGCTTCCAATAATTGTATATTCCGAAGAGAAAGGGTTGGATACTTTCATGTCCAGCAATTTTTATGAGCATCACAAAGAAGTTGAATACAACGGGTATAAATTAGAGCACAATCACATTACCCTAGCGGAATCAGGAAAAGCAGTATTTGACCTTTCTATCACCAAGAATGTATTGATGTTGCTTATCACTTCAGGCCTTATACTTCTTGTTTTTGTTTCGGCAGCTAAGGGAGCTATTGCAAACGAAGGAAGATCTCCGAAAGGAATTCAGTCTTTCTTTGAGCCGGTAATTATTTTTGTTCGCGATGAAATCGTGAAACCTAATATTGGGCCTAAGTATGAGAAGTTTTTGCCCTACATGTTGACCCTATTTTTCTTTATTTTATTTGGAAACCTGTTAGGGCTGCTTCCGGGGGCGGCTAACCTTACCGGAAACATTGCGGTTACAATGACACTTGCTGTGATAACCTTTTTGATCACAACTTTTAGTGGCAACAGAGCATACTGGAGTCACGTGTTTTGGACACCGGGCGTTCCACTTTGGCTAAGAACTGTTATTCTACCTGTAGAAATTGTAGGTCTTTTTACAAAGCCATTTTCATTAATGATTCGTTTGTTTGTGGCTATCACAGCGGGTCACATTGTAATCTTAGGGATTATCTGTCTTACGTTTATATTTAAAAGTATTGCAGTTGGAGTCGGAGCGTCATTGATTTCCATTTTCATAAATCTAATTGAATTGCTAGTTGCGGCAATTCAGGCGTATGTGTTCACTATGTTTTCATCACTATACATTGGTATGGCTGTGCAAGATCAGGATCATCATTAAAATGAATTAAAGATATCCCTACGGCTAACCCCGGAGGGCTTGTTTCACTTAAATAAATCAAACTATGTTAACCGTTCTTTTAGACATCTATTTGGCAGTAATGGGCGCAAGTATCGGTGCTGGTCTGGCTGCGATTGGCGCTGGAATTGGTATTGGCCGCATTGGTGGTTCAGCTATGGAAGGTATGGCTCGTCAGCCAGAAGCTTCAGGCAAAATCCAAAATGCGATGCTTATTATTGCGGCACTGATTGAGGTGGCTGCGCTTTTTGCGTTGGTTATCGCCTTCATTGTTGCAACAAAAATCTAAGGTGCAATGAAAACTTGCCTCAGCAATGGGCTGAGGCAAGTTTTTAAAATGGTTTAATAGAGAGTAACTCGACTTAATTATTTAGAATATGGATTTATTGTTACCCGAGTCAGGCCTGATTATTTGGCAGTTAGTAATTTTCCTAGGCTTGTTTTTTTTGTTAGCGAAGTTTGCATGGAAGCCTATCCTCAGCGCGCTTAAAGAAAGAGAGCAATCAATACAGCAAGCATTAGATTCAGCAGAGAATGCCAAAAAGGAAATGGCCAGCTTGAAAGAAGACAACGAAAAACTTTTACGCGAAACCCGTGACGAACGTGATAAAATTTTACGCGATGCACGCGATGCGGGTAATAGAATTCATGATCAGGCACAAGTAGATGCTAAGAAAAATGCTGATCGTTTAATCGAAGATGCAAAAGCAATTATCCAAACAGAAAAAAATGCCGCCCTTCGCGATGTGAAAGAACAAGTGGCTATGTTTTCACTTGCAATTGCTGAAAAGCTTATCAAGAAGAATTTGTCTGATGATAAGGCGCAAAAGGAATTGGCAAACACGTTCATTAAAGATTTAAAACTTAACTAATCCATGGCAGACGCACGGGTAGCATCCAGATACGTTAAGTCATTGCTAGGGTTAGCCGTGGAGCGTGGCGTATTGGAGGAAGTGAACGAAGACATGCGAATGTTTGCCAGAGTTTGTGGCAGCAACCGCGATTTCGTAAACATGCTCCGTAGCCCCATCATCCGGCACGAAAAAAAGAAAGCTGTTTTAGAAAAATTATTTAAGGCGCGAGTAAACTCGCTAACCTTTGACATTATAGACATACTTACTCGCAAGAATCGCGAGCCTTTGCTACCTGCAATTGCAAAAGAATTTAATGTAGAATACAATGTTTACAAAGGAATTGGTAAAGCAACAGTAACCACTACAATACCTATGGACGCTGAGCTGCGTGCAGAAATTGAAGCTGTGGTAAAGCAATTGAGCAACAAATCAAAAATTGAATTGGTAGAAAATGTAGATGCGAGCTTGATTGGTGGTTTTGTTTTGAATGTGGAAGATCGTCAGATTGATGCTTCCATCAAATCTAAATTGAAGCACTTGAAGTTGCAGTTTTCGCACAATCCGTTTATAAAAGAATTTTAATCCGAAAGGAACAACGATTAACGAATAAGTTATGGCAGAGATAAAACCTGAAGAAGTTTCAGCAATATTAAGAGAACAATTATCACAATCTCGCACCGATGCACAATTGGAAGAGATTGGAACCGTGTTAACCATAGGTGATGGTGTTGCTCGTATCTATGGCCTTACCAAGGCGCAGGCTGGTGAACTAATTGAATTTGAAACCGGATTAAAAGCATTGGTGCTTAACCTTGAAGAGGACAATGTAGGAGCCGTGTTGTTGGGTGATGGAAAAGGAATAAAAGAAGGTGCTACCGTAAAACGTACAGGTGAAATTGCGGCAGTAAATGTTGGCGAAGGGTTGTTGGGTCGTGTGGTTGATACCTTGGCTCAGCCGATTGACGGCAAAGGGCCGATTGAAGGTCAACTTTATGAAATGCCGTTAGAGCGCAAAGCACCTGGCGTAATTTTTCGTCAGCCTGTAAACGAACCGCTTCAAACTGGTATTAAAGCAATTGATGCCATGATTCCAATCGGTCGTGGTCAGCGCGAGTTGATTATTGGCGATCGTCAAACTGGTAAAACAGCCGTTGCGATTGATGCCATCATTAACCAAAAAGAATTCTACGAAAAAGGCGAGCCAGTTTATTGTATTTATGTTGCTATCGGACAAAAAGCTTCTACCGTTGCCGGTGTTGCTGCAACGTTGGAAAAAGCTGGGGCATTAAAATATACAGTGATTGTTTGCGCATCGGCTGCAGATCCTGCACCAATGCAATTCTTTGCGCCATTTACCGGAGCTGCTATTGGCGAATTCTTCAGAGATACCGGACGTCCGGCTTTGGTTATTTATGATGATCTTTCGAAGCAAGCTGTTGCTTATCGCGAAGTGTCATTGCTTTTAAGAAGACCTCCAGGCCGCGAGGCCTATCCTGGCGATGTATTCTATTTGCACTCACGCTTACTTGAAAGAGCTGCAAAAATTATTAACAATGATGAGATTGCAAGCAACATGAATGACTTGCCACCTTCATTGAAAGGAATTGTAAAGGGTGGAGGTTCACTAACAGCACTTCCTATTATCGAAACACAAGCGAATGACGTTTCAGCGTACATTCCTACCAACGTTATTTCTATTACTGACGGGCAGATTTTTCTTGAAACTAATTTGTTTAACTCGGGTATTCGCCCAGCTATTAATGTAGGTATTTCGGTATCGCGTGTGGGTGGTAATGCTCAGATCAAACCGATGAAGAAAGTGGCGGGCACATTAAAACTTGATCAAGCGCAGTTCCGCGAGTTGGAAGCATTCTCAAAGTTTGGGTCAGACCTTGACGCAGTAACCAAGTTAACTATTGAACGTGGCCGCAGAAATACAGAGGTGTTGAAGCAAGCACAGTATGCACCCGTGCCTGTTGAAGAACAAGTTGCTATTATCTTGGCATCTACAAAAGGATATATTGATCGTGTGCCAGTTGACAGAGTAAAAGATTTTGAGAAGGAATTTATAGAACTGCTTCGCGCGCAATACAGGCAAGTGTTGGATAACTTCCGCGCTGGAAAGTTTGAAGATGCCGATGCTGATTTGATTAAGAAAGTAGCTTTAGAGTTAGCGTCTAAGTATTGATGAAAAATTTAAAATTCAAGATTTAAAATTTGAGAGGAGTTTCCCAATTTTGAATCTTAAATCTTGAATAACCGAATATGGCAAGTTTAAAAGAAGTCAAGAGTCGCATTACCTCAGTAATCTCAACACAGCAGATTACTAGGGCCATGAAAATGGTGGCGGCAGCAAAGTTGAGGCGCTCGCAAGAACGTATTACTCAAATGCGGCCTTATGCTCAAAAACTTACCCTGCTATTCCAAAATCTTTCTTCGGCTGATCAAGATGAACAAGCTTGGTACAGTGAACAACGGGTGGAAGAGAAAATACTTTTAGTAGTTGTCACGTCTGACCGCGGACTTTGTGGCGCGTTCAACAGCTCAATCATGAAGGCCACGAATAAACTGATTGTAGATAAGTATCCTTCGCAAGCAGCTAAAGGTAACGTGACTATTTTGCCTATAGGAAAAAAAGGTGCCGAGTATTTTGGTAAGAGGAGCGTGAAGATGAATTCTGACTATGCGACCGTTTTTCATAATCTTTCTTTTGACGCAATAACTGAAGCGGGTGGTTTTTTAATGAATTCATTTAGGGCTGGTGCTTACGATAAGATTGAAATAGTGTATAACGAATTTAAAAACGTAGCAACACAAATCCTTCGCGTTGAGCAATTCTTGCCAGTACTACCAAACAAGCAAAAGCATAAAACACCGAGCGTTGATTATATTTATATGCCAAGTCAGACGGAAATTGTAGTTGGACTTGTGCCTAAGGCATTAAAAATTCAACTTTACAAAGCTCTGCTTGATTCAAATGCAGCAGAGAACGGAGCTCGTATGACTGCGATGGATAAAGCAACTGAAAATGCAGGTGATCTGCTTAAGGACTTGAAGTTAACTTACAACCGCACTCGTCAGGCAGCCATTACAAAAGAGATCTTAGAAATCGTTGCTGGTGCTGAGGCACTGAAAACCGCTTGATCAATCTTTGGAAATAACAAAAGGCTCCCTCGAAAGAGGGAGTTTTTTTATTTTATGGATATATTAGTCCGATTCTATAGAACATGTAATCTATTAAACCTAGATGTGGTTGCGGGTACTGTGATAAGTGCGCTTTTTTTCTCAAAACTATTTCTTGTTTCTCCTCATGCTCCAGATATTATTGTCTTAGGTCTTACGGTATGGATCATTTATACCGTTGATCGCTTACTTGACATAAGAAATCTTGCTAGTACTGCTGCAAGTGAGCGACACAAATTTCATCAACTCAATCAGCGCCTTTTGTGGAAGTTGATATTTTGTATAGGATTGATAATTATTTTTTTGATTTTTTATTTGAGTTCAGTCGTTCTATGGAACGGTATGTACCTTTCAGGGGCTGTGGTGATTTACATACTTCTTCAAAAGTATCTGAAAGCGAAAGAAATAGTGGTGGCATTGCTATACACTGCTGGGGTGCTTCTTCCGGGTTGGTCATTGAGATTGACAGCTGTTTCTACAGAAGGATATTTACTTATTACCCAACTGTTTATTGTCGCCTTAATTAATCTATTTCTTTTTTCCTGGTTTGAATATGATACAGATCAACAAGATGGTCATTCTTCCATTGCCATTCGTTGGGGAAAAAAGGCATCAGGAAATTTTTTATTAATTCTAAGCGGAATAAACCTACTTATCACTCTCTTCCTGTTTATTCAGTATTCTGTTGCTATACCAGCCCTACCCTTTTTACTTATGACCCTTGTGCTGACCGCAATCTTCAAATTTCATAAGTTTTTTATGATTGATTCCCGCTATCGAATAGTGGGAGATGCGGTTTTTATAATCCCCCTGCTGGGCATTCTACTATGAATCCCCAACTGGCAATTGGTTTTAATAGATTGGCTCCAATCTATGATTCTTTAGCAAGATTGATAATTGGCAAAGGCATTCATAATTCGCAGTTGCATTTTCTAAATTATCTTAAAGGAAAAAGTAAACTATTGATTTTAGGTGGTGGCACTGGCTGGATTCTTCCTCATATAGTTGAGATAAATCCCGCTCTTAGTATCGATTATATTGAACTATCCCCCGAAATGCTTTTAAAGGCTCAGCAATCCTTAAAGGATTGCCAAACCGTAAAATTTATTTTAGGAACAGAAGACAACATTCCTCGCATTGATTACGACTGCGTGTTAACTAATTTTTATCTTGACCTGTTTATCGACTCTAAAATGATGGAAGTAACAAATCAAATTAAATCATCTTTTACACCCAATGCTTGCTGGATCGCGACTGACTTTGTTTCGATGCGCCTTTGGCACAAGGTTGTTCTATGGATCATGTATCGATTTTTTAGTATTGTAACTGGGCTAAAGACTTTATCATTGCCACAATGGCAGAATTCAATTCATGAAGCAGGGGGAAAGGTGATAGCAATGAAATCGTATAGCCGAGGATTTATCAAAACAATTGTGTATGAATTTTAGATGCGGATTAAAAACATTTTTTCAATTGAGTAATCTATATTGCCAGCACAAACATCTAGCATGACAAAGGTTTATCTAGTTACAATTTTGTTTGCTTGGGCAACGTCTTGCGAGAAGTCAACACCCAACTCAGATCTAGGGCCACCTGTTATGCCCGATAGGGTATTGAATGCTGCCTTTTTAGTCGTTGACGGAGTTTATAACTCTGAATTGGTAGCTCCCATGGATGTGTTGCAGCATACCGTATTTCATGATGCAAACGGCATAAAGGTATTTACTGTGGCTCCTTCTAGAGAGACCATTACTACATTTGAGGGTTTGCGCATTTTGCCAGACTATTCTTACGCAACTGATTCTCTTCCAGCTATTGATATTTTAATTGTCCCCAGCGCCAAGAACAGTATGACAACTGATCTGGACAATGTGGAATTAATAAATTTTGTTTCCTCCAGCGGAAGGCAAGCTTTATATGTACTGTCACTTTGTGATGGAGCCTTTGTACTAGCTAAAGCAGGATTGTTAGACAATTATCACTGCACAACCTTTCCCGGAGATATTCAAAGGTTTAAAGAGACTTTTCCAAAACTCAATGTCCACGAGGATGTAAGTTTTGTTCACGACACCCGAATGATTACCTCCGTAGGTGGCGCAAAGTCTTACGAATGTGCTCTTTATTTGGTTGAGTTACTTTACGGGAATAAAGCAGCTAAGGAAATTGGTGAGGGTCTTGTGATTGATTGGGATCTTGGGGAAGTTAAACACAGGCGAATCCAGTAACTTATTCCTATTAGATATAGAATCTTACCTTACTCTTACGTGCGCCCATTCTATTGATAAAAAGTCTTTATCTTGAACCTTTTGTTAAAAGCAAGATGGATACGGGAAGGCGGTTACAAACTCTGGGAATTCAACAAATAATCGACAACCTGCCGGTGGTTGTATTCGAGTACACAGTATACCCAGATGGTTCGAGAGATTTTACATATTTAAGCGCATCATGTGAAAAGATTTTGGGCATTAGTGGAGAGAAGCTTCTGAGTGGCTCCTATCCAATGAAAGTCTTTATTCATCGTGAGGATTGGGAGGAATTTGAGCTGTTGGTTGAACAGGCCATTCAAGAAGTAATACCTATAAAATGGGAAGGCCGAATTTTTGTTTCAGATTCAGAAATAAAATGGATCGAAGCTTCATGCGAGCCTAAAAAATTGGCTGACGGCAGAATTGCGTGGAGTGGAGTTATTAGTGATATCCGCAATCGAAAGGAATTAGAAACCAATAAGCGGGAGGCAGATATACGCTATCGAAAGTCTCAAAGTCTTTTCTCGGAATTATTCAACAGTGCACCCTTTGCCATTGTTTTACTGGATAACGCAGGAAATGTAGAACAGGTAAACCGGGGCTTTGAGCTCTTGTTTGGCTACACAATTACTGAGCTACAAGGCAAAAGTTTAAATCATTTTATTGTCCCAAAAGAATTGGAATCAGAAGGAAATGATTTGAACTCGCTCACATTGTCCGAGCAAGTAATAAGAATTGAAACTACCCGAGTACGTAGAGATGATGAGGCTGTTTCGGTAATAATTTATGGAGTACCTGTGCATCAGGAAGATAAGACCATTGGAATTTTTGGCGTGTATGTGGATATCACCGATCAAAAGAGAATAGAAGATGAACTTAAGATCAGGAATTCTGAACTGGATAATTTTGTTTACAAAGTTTCTCATGATTTACGCGCCCCCTTGTCGTCTGTGCTTGGATTAGTTCATCTGGCACAGATGCCAGGTAATGATGATAATCCAACTGAATATTTAAAAATCATTGGCGAGAAGGTTGGTCAGCTTGATCATTTCATTAGCGATGTGTTGAGCCATTCAAAAAATCTGAAACTTGATGTAAAAACAGGTACGATTGACTTTGGCAGTATTGTTAATAAAACATTTCAGGATCTTGGCTACATGCGTGGTGCCGATCAGATAAAGCGAGAGGTGGTTATTCAGGGTGGCGAATTTTGCAGCGATCCATGGCGGATCGGAGAAATTTTAAGAAATCTTATCTCCAATGCCATTAAATATAGAAAATTAAATGATGTATCTTGTGAGGTCTCAATTCAGGTGGTTGTTGATAACAAGCAAGCCGCTATTCAATTCAAAGACAATGGAATTGGTATTAGTTCAGAAAATATGAATAAAATATTCGAAATGTTTTATCGCGCCAGCGAGCAATCCGAGGGTTCGGGGCTTGGATTATATATTGTAAAAAATGCAGTTGAAAAATTAAACGGTCAATTAAGTGTGAGCAGCTCGCCCGGAGCGGGCACAACCTTTGAGATAACTATTCCAAACAAAGTCACTGACGCAGTTCGCTAAATTTTCCTTGGCTGTCATGAAAATAACTGAGGTAATAACGGAACATGATAAGAAGGAGTTTCTGCAGCTTCCAATTAGGCTATATCAGTGTTCGAATAAATGGATTCGCCCATTAGATGCTGACGTAGAAGGCGTGTTTGATAAGGTAAAAAATAAAACCTATCATCATGGCGAATGTATCCGTTGGTTGCTAATAGATGAATCCGGTGAAACCATAGGCCGCGTAGCGGCTTTCATCAATCAAAAAATAGTTAACAAAGGAAATGATCAGCCAACCGGGGGCATGGGTTTTTTCGAATGCATTGACGACCTGCAAGCGGCATTTATTTTATTTGGTCAGTGCAAGCTATGGTTGCAGGAGCGAGGCATGGAGGCAATGGATGGGCCAATCAATTTTGGGAATCGTGATCGCTGGTGGGGATTGCTGTTGGAGGGATTTGATCTTGAGCCCAATTATCAATGCAACTATAACTTTTTGTATTACCAAAATTTTTTCGAGGCCTATGGATTTCAAGTTTATTTTTATCAACTAACTTTTGGACGACCCATCCAAGGCCCACTGGATGAACGCTTGTATGAGAAGGCGGCATTGGTCGAGAAAAATAAAGATTACCATTTTACTTACGTTAAGAAATCGCAATGGGATACGTTGCCTGATCAAATTCGACAAGTGTATAACCGCGCTTGGGCAAAGCGTGGTGAAATACCTGAGCTTACCGAACTACAAGCAAAACATTTAGTAAAGCAAATGAAGCCCATCATGGACGAAAAACTGCTTTGGTTTGGCTATTATAAGAATGAGCCAATTGCATTTTTTCTTTCTTTGCCAGAAGTCAATCAGATATTTAAATATGTTAATGGTAAAATGGATTGGATTGGTAAGATTAAATTTGTGTGGCATACCTTAATGAAGACCAATAAAAAAGCATTTGGAATTTTGTTTGGATTAGTACCGGAACACCAGGGTAAAGGCGTTGATGGCGCAATCATAGAAAGTTTCCGAAAACTGGTACAGGCCAAGGGTTTTGCTTATTCTGAATATGAAATGAACTGGATTGGAGATTTTAATCCGAAAATGATTCGAGTTGTAGAACAAATCAATGCATCTGTGGTGAAGCGTCATGCCACATATCGTAAATTGTTTGATGAGACCAAGCCATTCAAACGAATGCCTATTATAAGTTAAGTATGCAAGAAGAAAAAGAGGAAACCCAATCTGGATTTTTAGTTCGCAACCTGCTGCGGGGGCTTGCTTTCTTTGTTGTTATTATTGTCGCCTTTTATCTTATGGAGGGCTTCATTCAGGATAATTTCAGATCTCATATAGATGAAATTCGCGCTAATCCTGGTATTCTGTATGGTATTTACACACTTTCTGAAATAGTGTTCGGTATTATACCGCCAGAACTTTTCATGATGATTTGGATATTGGATAAAATTGACGTTGCCGGTTTCATTGTCAATCTTTCGATACTAACAGCTATCTCCTATGGTGCTGGCGTGTTGGGTTACTTTATTGGGAAGAATTTTTCCAAAACCCCCTTTTACCAAAATCGCATTCGCGAAAAGTATTTGAAGCAGTATGAAAAAAATCTAAAGAAATTTGGTGGCTTCATGGTTTTTGTGGGCGCGGTAACACCGATTCCCTTTTCAGCTACTTGTATGCTGGCCGGTTCCGTCAATATGCGTCTCAAGTATTTTTTATTGATCTGCATTGCTCGTGTACTGAGGTTTGCCGTATATGGTTGGCTGGTTTGGAGCGTACCTAATTGGTTTAGTTAGGTTTTAAAATTATTTTTTCCTTTGCCGATTGATTCACTTTTTCTTTGCTGAAATACACGGGAAAGTGTTGATCGTTAGCCCAAAGTTCAAAAAGATTTTTATAAAAATTACTTTGTGGATTTCCGCTTTGGCCAGGTGAATTGATAAATAAAGTCTTATCCCAATCTGAAACATCAGCCACCATTTTAAAGGTAGCGCCATGACTTTGGTTGTCGCTGTTACTTGTTACGCCCGGTGTTGAGCCATTGCCTCCGCGTGGCAACGCACTGGTTTCTAAAATAGCCCGGATAGAATCATTGACTGCATTGCTAAGCGGATGTTTAATCAACACGTGATGATAAGCTGTTTGTCCATATTGCCAATGCGTAATATCGTCCCCTAATTTTTTGTGAAGGTTAGCGATTGATTCATCTAAACAGCTTAATAGAAACGCATCGCGACCTTTCAGTTTCCCATCGTTGTTCTTGATCCAGCCCAACGCGCGGTTTAATGGGATGGATTTAATAACAGCTTGTGCTTTTTCAGGAACATAGATTTCGTGAAGACGATCTAAAACCACCTTTTCCCAAGCCGCGTATACACCCGCTTCAACAGAATTTTTATCCATCACAAAATTCCAATTCAAAAGCATGGACTTTATTTTTTCTGTTTCTGCTGCATTGGATTTTAGTGCGTTCAGATACGAAACCAATTGCCGCGCAGGTAGGGATAAATAATCAGCTTGCAATTTTCTCAATTCCTCTTGCGAAAATTTTTCTTTTCCTGCAAGAACTTCGGTTATTCGATTGGCTCGACAGCTGTCAGACCACTCCCAACCGACAGCATTTCGATATGGATAATCAGCCGCTATTAAATTTTCATTAGCAGTAACCCAAAAACCTTTTTCGGGATTGAAAACATTGGGTAAAGATTTAATAGGAAGAAACCCATCCCATTCGTATCGGCCATCCCCGGGCACGGATACAAGGCCACTCCAGTTTTTTCGTATGGGTGCAATACCTACTACTTGCCAGCCGATGTTTCCTTTTTTATCGGCCCAAATCATATTTTCTCCCGGTAGGTGACTGAATGAACAGGCTTCCCGAAATTCTTCCCAAGTGGTTGCGCCATTCATTCGCAAGCTTGCCATATAAGGTGCGCCACCCGGCTCTAGCCAGCCACATCGAATTGCATACGCTTTTTTTCTTTTTGTATCTACATAGGTAACGGGTCCATGACGGGTGTATTTGTGTTCAACAATTACATCAGCCGATTCTTTTACGTGAATTGTATCGGCAATGATTTTCATATCCTCCCAGCCGTTATTGTATTTGTACAGGTTAAGATTGTCTGGATTTAATTCATACACCATGATGTCTTCGCCATCAATGCCAAATACAGTAAGACCCCAGGCGCCAAAATCATTATGGCCAATTGATACACCCGGGATGGTTGGCTCGCCACCACCTACCACGTTCCATCCGGGCGCGTTTAAATGAACCATGTATCGAAGCGAGGGTACAGCCAGCGCACGGTGCGGATCGTTTGCTAACATCGGCAAACCACTTTCTGATTTAGCTCCGCTAACTATCCAGTTGTTACTTCCTATTGATTTTTGTTCACGCGAATTCATTTCATCATACGCAAGTTGATCTTGTAGCAGCAACTGTTGAAATTTATTTTGATCTGTGTTTGAATAAGCAAGTAAGTCTTCGGGTTGAAATGTAATCGGTTTACGAAACGCATCGTAGAGTTCGGTAATAGGTTCGGCTAGTCCGGTTGGATCAATAACCGGATCAAGGGTAATGTCGGGTTCGCCCGGTTCAAAGACTTTAATCTTCTTTACTTCTTCAGCACCGATTAACGCAACAGCTTTTCCTATTTGAAGTTCGGATAGAAGATTGCCTAACAACCCTTGATGTCGCGATACCACTAACTCTGGTGTCCATCGGCCAGCGGTAATTCCAAGTAAGCCAAATTCCATTGTTAATAGAGAAGGGTCTTTTTCTGTTTCGGCAACGTAAGCATTGATGCCCGCGGTGAATGCATTGATGATAGCCACACCGCGCGGATGGTAATGATTGAATTCTTTATTTAATTCACCCCTATATTTAAATAACCGAACTCCGATGTCGCGTTTTAATTCGCGTTTCCCTAAAATTTCAGAAACAGTGCCGCTGGCTTGCCTGCGCCAAATTTCAAATTGAAAAAGTCTGTCTTTAGCGGCACTGTAGCCTTGCGCAAAAAAAAGATCGTGTTCATTTTCAGCATAGATGTGGTTAACTCCGTATTCATCGCGAATGATCTCAACTGGTTTTTCTAATCCGGCAACGGAGAGTTCATTTTTTGGGTCTGATGAAGTGCAGCCGATTAATAGTGCGAACAGAAGAGGGATAATATTTTTCATAGTTCAAGGTTGATCCCTAAACTACATTAACATGTTGTTAATTGAAAAGAGAAGTGTGATGAGTGGAGTTATTTTGCCGCAGATTCACAGATGTTATCTATTAAGGACACCCATAAAAATACGTAACGCGTCAGACTGAGTTTATCGAAGTCAGTTTCGACAGCAAGAAGTTTGATTTTGTTTTTACTTGGTTAACGAGACAAGTTTTTAGCAATGCCCTTAAGTTTTAATCTGTGAATCTGTGGCTATTTAAGACGCGGCAATCTTCTCTACAGCATCTATAAATCGATCCAAATCTTTAGTAGTTGTGTAAACATGCGGAGTTACACGCACAGCGTTTACATTTTCCCACTTAATGGAAACCGTGTGAATCTGATAGTCACCAAAAAGTTTGGTTGCAATATCAGCCACATCCATACCATCAATGCTAAACGTGCCAAGTGCACAGGAATATTCTGGCTTCATAGAAATGTGAAACTTAACGCGTGGGTTTTTAGCAAGGGCATCACACCAGTATCGTTTCAAGTAATGTAAGCGCTCTTGCTTTCGTTTGCCACCAATCGCATTATGAAAATCGATAGCCTGACCAATGGCTTGTTCAGGTGCAAATGATCGGGTGCCTAGTGACTCAAACTTACGAATGTCTGGACCTTGTGGTTTGTCGTTCGGGAAGATTGGCCACGTTTTTTCAATGAGCGGCTTGCGTATATACATTAATCCTGTGCCAAAAGGGGCACACAACCATTTGTGCAAACTGGTGCCAAAATAATCGCAGTTTAAATCAGAAATTTTATAATCGATATGCGCAAAGGAGTGAGCGGCATCCACAATGGAAATGATTCCGCGCTTGCGGGCTTCTGCACAGAGTTTTGCTGCAGGCAGTATCTGTCCTGTCCAGGTAATTAAGTGTGTGATGTGCCAGATTTTTGTTTTAGATGTAGTGCTATCAATGTATGCCTTCAACACCACATCATCATTGTCAACAGGCAAGTTCAAATTGATCCAATTTATTTTTACTCCTTCCCGTTGCTCGCGTTGTTTCCAGGCGTGAATCATATTGGGATAATCCTGTTTGGTCATAACAATTTCATCACCCCTCTTCATATCGATGCCCCAGGCAAATGTGCCGAGTGCTTCTGTAGTATTGCGATTGATAGCCAGCTCTTCATGACTAACTCCGGCCAGGTCGGCCAGTTTTCTTCTAAGCGGTTCGCGGCCTTTATCCAGAATCTGCCACATATAATAGGTTGGAGCTTCATTGCTCAGGTGGTAATACCGATCCACCGCATCTTGCACCACTTTAGGTTGTGGACTCACACCTCCGTTGTTTAAATTGAGAATGTTAGGGCTAACCGTGTAGGCTTGGGCCATTCGTGCCCATAAATCTTCATCGTTCGCGGCAGCTAGTGGAGATAATTTATTGAGTGAGGCTAAAGCATCAGAAACATCTTCTGCCAAAGCCTGACTGGCAAGTGACGTTAATGAAAGTGCACCGGCTGCACTGAGGGATTTTTGGAAGAACGATCTGCGGGAAGTCATGACGGATGATTTAAGGAAATGAATGTAAGGGTTTGATTCCTTAATTCCATAAAGATTTATATTGTTGGTTTAGAAAGGCTTTTTAAAGCTTCTGTAATTAATTCAATCGATCCAGCAACCTCAACTTTGTAGCTTTCCATGCAGTAATACCAACAACCACTATTGTCATGCATCCGCCAAAGATTACAGAAGGCACAACACCCATTAATTTTGCAGCTACACCTGATTCCAGCATACCGATTTCATTCGAAGAGCCAATGAAAATACTATTCACGGCAGACACGCGGCCCTTCATGTTTTCAGGTGTGAGTGTATGGACTAATGTACCGCGCACAATTACACCCACACAATCAAACATCCCGCTAAGGATAAGTAGTCCAATCGACAACCAAAAACTGGTTGATAAGCCAAAACCAATCATACACAATCCAAACCCGGCAATACACCAAAGTAATTTTTTGCCGATGTTCTTTTTAATGGGATTGTGTGTGATGTAAACAGCCGTCATTAATGCACCAATGGCAGGGGCTGAGCGCAAAAAGCCAAGGCCAATTTCGCCTACGTGAAGGATCTCTGCAGCAAAGATTGGTAGCAACGCAACAGCTCCACCAAACAATACTGCAAATAAATCGAGCGAGATTGCACTTAAAATAATTTGATTGTTGAATACGAATTTTATTCCCGCTTTAATTTTTTCAACCATTCCCTGCTCTTCACTTGGCGGAGGTAATGGGCGGTTGGGGATTGAAAAATAACAACCGAATGCAACAAGTACTAATACGACATCCACTGAATATGCTGCCGTGATTCCAAAGAATCCATAGACGAGTCCGCCAATCATTGGCCCACCAACGGCAGCACCTTCCCAGGTTGTGCTGTTCCAGGTAATCGCATTTTGATAGAGCGAACGATCAACCAGTTGCGGCATGAATGAAAAGTTTGCAGGCGAAAGAAACCCCCGTGCAATGCCCGTAACAAAGATTACTGCGTAGATTGGAAACGCTGTGTTTTGTAAAATAAAACTCCCAAGGTTGGTGGTGAAATAAAATAACGCGATGGAGCAGCAAGCCAATAATGATACACAGGCTAAAATTATCTTTTTGCGTTCAACTGTATCCGCAAGATGACCTGCGTAAAGTGAAACTGTAATTGCAGGGATGGCTTCGGCCAACCCAATTAGGCCAAGCGAAAGCGGATCTTTTGTGATTTCATAAATCTGCCAACCCACAACAACTCCTTGAATTTGTATAGCAAGCGTTATTGAAAGTCGTGAAAGAATGAACAACCGAAAATCGCGAATGCGCATGGCTGCATAGGGATCCGGTTTAATCATACTTTTTATTTACCGCAAGGACGCAATGGCACAAAGATAAATGCATGGAGAATGCAGTAATTTTTCCAATTCTAAACTTGTGCACTTTGTGTATTGCTTTGTGGTCTCCGTAGTTATTTTTTTTGCATTAAATAATTCCATCAATTCCATCAATCGCTTTTTGCTGACGACTACTCCAATCACCATTAATTTCTACGAAGGGTGTGCCAGAATTGATGACTTCATTCTTATAGACCTGCCAAAAATGTTCGCGCTTGTCTGGATGTTCGCGTTGCGGATCTTGCACCCAAAGCACATCAATGTAGCAGAGTAAGTACAAGTCATACTTTCTTTCGTGTATCAGTCGCAGAATTTCATCGCTACATGAACCGTATTTGTGCTCACTCCAGATTTTTATAGTAATTAGATTGGTATCGCAGATCATAATTTTATTGGCATCACTTAGCCACTCATCTTCCAAGCGAATTTGTCCGTGTGAGATTTTAATTAAGTCATGGTCCTGATACGGTCGGCCAAGTTTGTCGAGATAGGCACGTGCATATTCCGGTACCCAGCATGTTTTGTAATGAGAAGCCAAAAAGTTGGATAACTCGGACTTACCTGTGCATTCAGGTCCGATAACGCATACTTTCTTTATCTCATGCAGGGTTTCATTTGAAGCGAACATCGGCTTACTTTTTTGCCAAATTAACCATTTATATGCTAATAGCTGGGTTAAAAGGTGTGCATGGTTTCGTCAATCGGCTTGGGATAATTATCTTTCGCTCAAATCTGGAAATACGTGAAGCGCAGAAAAGCATTAAAGAATTTAAGTGTTGGACTTTCGGCTGGCTTATGGATACCCGGTTTATTGACTTCTTGTAAAAAAGATGACCCAATCCCTGAGGTACAATATGATGGTGTAGTAGTTATTATAGGTGCTGGCGCTGCTGGTTTATTTGCAGCGGATATACTCAATTCTAAGGGCGTAAAAGTAATCGTGCTCGAAGCGAGTAATCAACTAGGCGGACGGGTGCGGTCGTTACGCAATCAAAAAGAGTTGACGGTGCAAACGGCAGCCGATTTTCCAGTTGAACTGGGAGCAGAAATTGGTTATGGAACGGATTCCGCTTTTGGCAAAATCATTAAAAATTATACGCTTACCAAAATAGAATTAGCCTCACAATCAGTTGAACAATTTATTTTAGATAGTCAGGCAAAATCGGCAGCGGATTGGGGGGGCGATCCAGATTTTAACGCGGTTAAGAATTTTGTGGAAGGATTGCCGAATTATGCTGGTGGCGATGTATCGATGAAGCAAGCAGCGGGTGTAAGTGCGCGAGGTGAGGCATTATTAAACTCGTTAGCGGGAAATTATTACGGTTCGTCAAGTGATTTGGTTGGGGCTAAGGGGGTTTCAGAAGCGATCGGTTTGAGAGAGCACGATAATCAAGCCTACATAATCAAGACAAACCCGCTTCAGGATATTCTGGTTTCGAGGTTTAGTCAGATTGTGACCAAAGTGCAATTGAACGCAGTTGTTAAATCCATCAACTATGCAGGAGAAAAAATTATAATTACTGATAAAGAGGGTACTCAGACAGAAGCAGATAAAGTAATTGTAACAACTTCATTGGGTGTGTTGAAAAGTGGAGGAGTAGCATTTAGTCCAGGTCTGCCTGCAGCTAAAACTACTGCCATGAATAAACTTGGGATGGATCATTCCATTCGAGTTGTTATTGATTTCAAAAAGAATTTCTGGGGGAATAATTCCGGATATATTTGGGGGGGCACACAAGGTCCATCTTACCTAAACATTGGTGTAACCAGAAGCGACCTGCCGAATACTCTTTCTTTAACGGTAAATGGTGCAAAGGCACAGGAACTTTCTGCTCAGGGCGAAGGCATGATTAATACTATACTTGCGGAACTTGATGCTATTTATAATGGCCAGGCCTCTTTGTTTATTCGTAAGGTGATAAATAACGATGGTACTGAGGGGCCGCGGGTTTGGTTTCTTGCCGATTGGGGTAAAGATGAATTTTTTAAAGGCGGATTTTCATACCCGAGGCCGGGCGCTTCAAATGAGGATCGTGTAATCCTCGGAGCCCCACTCAATAACAAAGTTTTTTTTGCTGGAGAGGCAACGGACATAAAAGGCGATGCCGGAACCATTAATGGCGCGTTAAATTCTGCCGAACGTGCCGTTGAGGAATTAGTCACCTCTATTATAAATCCTTAGTTTGTCGGAAAGTTTAAATTGCGAACACCGGCAGCCCAATACATCATAGCTTTCAATTTTTCGTAATCGGCTTTTAATTTTAATAGTTTTGTTTGTGATTGAATCAATTTCTCTTGCTGCACATTAATTTTAAATAAGTCGCTCTCGCCATTTTCCAGATTAATCAACTCGGCAGCCAGTAAAAGGTTATAATTTAACGCAACATCATTTTGCTGTTGCAAAATTCCGTTGGTGTTTATCAATTGATTATAAACCATATTTAGCTCATTAATAATTTCACGCTCGGCTTGGGTTCGTTCATAACCAATACCCCTAATCCTAATTTTAGTTTGAGCCAATCTGGCGCGTTCTTTTCTGATTAAAATTGGCATAGCAAAATCAAGCCCGAATTTGTAGTCGTTTAAAAAGGTGAAGGACTGAAAGTCGCCACCGGGTCCAATAGGTTGATTCAAAAAATTGTAATTTAAGTCAAGCCGGGGCTTTAGATATTCCGTTGCTAATTTTCGATCTACTTCAAGTTGATCACGTTTAACTTCTAATTTGATAAGTTCGGGATGATTTTGTCTGGCCAGATAAATTAATTCTTCTAAGGTGGCTGCTGAAAGCAAGTCGCCATCGGCTTGAACTAAAACAGGTGCCACCGAATTCGAAAGCTGAAGAGGTTTACCTTCGGCATCCCACAAATAATTAGAAATTTTTATTCCACTGTTGGTAAAATCAAGAAAGGCTTCTTGTTGCTCAACCAATCTTTGTTGCAAAGTAATTTTTGCCTGCACGGTATCAATAACCGAAGCCTCACCGAAGGATGCATTCAACTTCACCCGCCTAAAGATTTCCTGAGCAATACCTGTATTCTTATTCAGCAAGCGGTAATTGTAATAGGCGTAATACCATTGCCAATATTCTTTGGCGGCCTCTAAAAGAATTTTATTAATTAGTCTGATTTGTTCAGCATCATTTAGTTCCACAAATAATTTTGCTTGTTGCAGGGCTGCTCTGCGATCGTCAGTAAAAAGGCCGCGACCAAGCGGTAGCGATATACCGGTAAATAATTGTCTGTTATTGTCCGCACCAGGTAGGGCACTTTCTGAATCGAGAAATGTGCCGGTGTTCCTTTCGATGCCAATTTTAGGATCGATCGGAAACCAGATTGGAATGGTGAACGAGGTTATCCATTTATTGTAGTACACTGTATTGTCAAATTCTTTTAAGTTTAACCTGGATTCCAATTTGGGATCAAAGGCTCCGCGTGCCAACCGCACTTCTTGTTGTGCCATTTCGCCAAGCAAGCGGGTCTGCTTTACTATAGGGTGATACTCCAACATGGAAGCATACAAATTTTCAATGCTAAACGTAGTTACCGTATCGGGCAAAATAAAGAGCGAATCAAGTGCGCCTTGCGCTTGCGCACCTTGAAATCTTATGACGAGTAGAAATATAAT